>Ga0268256_1002025_pt1 | contig 10948 bp, 8 predicted proteins | sample AgamicAtAmrz_FD_200247 | JGI IMG/M metagenome (GOLD analysis project Ga0268256, IMG submission 200247) | Agave microbial communities from Guanajuato, Mexico - At.Am.rz (v2) (version 3) | ecosystem: Host-associated > Plants > Roots > Rhizosphere | place: Guanajato, Mexico | collected 2012-06-07
TCACACAGGCAAACAGCGCCTCTTTTTCCCCGGTCGTTAGCGCATAACCTTCCGACGCATTGCCAAACAGCGCCAGCCCGTCGATCCCCTGGGCCAGCAGAAATTTCACTAACTTCTCGATGGAGCCGAAATCCACCGCACCATGCTCATCAAACGCCGTCGCCAGAATTGGCACATTACCCTTTAACATGTGACCCCCATTACCGATTCGCGCACCCGCGCTTCATTGATTGCAATTCCCAGACCCGCGCCCTGCGGCAGCGTGTAGTGACCCGCTTCGCACACCAGCGGCGTATCGAGCAACTGGTTGGCAAGCTCAAACACCGGCGGCTGATACTCGAGCATAAAGAGATTCGGCAGCGCGGCGGCGACGTGGATCGACGCGGCAATGCACGGCCCGAGGCCGACGCTCAGGTGCGGCGCGACCTGCAAATTCCAGGTCTGCGCAAGGGAGGCAATATGCATCAGCTCGGTAATGCCGGTGCGCCCGACGTCCGGCTGCACAATGTCCATCGCCCGCTGTTCAATAAACGGCTTGAACTGGTAGCGGGTGCGCTCGGTTTCGCCCAGCGCAATCGGCAGCGGGCTTTTGGCCCGCAGCTCGCGGTGCCCGGCGATATCCTCCGGCAGCAGCGGCGCTTCAAGAAAGCCGACGCCGAGAGGATGCAGCGCGTTGGCCAGCTCTGCCGCCTGCGCCACGCTGTAGTTCCAGTGGGCATCAAGAAAGAGGCTGGCTTGCGGACCGAGGATGTCACGAATGGCGCGCACATTCTCGATGTCCTGCTGCACGCCGTAGCCGAGCGCCAGCTTGATGGCGTTGAAGCCTTTCTGCTGCCAGCGCAACGCCAGCGCGCAGCGCGCCGGAAGATCCGCCTCCGGCAGGCCGGAGACATAGCAGGGGATCTGATCGCGGAATGCGCCACCGAGCAACTGGTAAACCGGCTGGTTGAGGATCTGGCCTTTCAGATCCCACAGCGCGATATCCACCGCCGCCAGCGCGTCAATGTGATACCCGGTGATATGGCCGCGATCGCGCATTGCGTCATACATCCGCGCATTCAGTACCTGGCTGGCAAAGGGCGACTGGCCGGTTAACAGCGGCGCAAAGAGCTGCGTAATTAACTCGGCGATCACCTGCGGCACGACGGGTGCGAGGGCTTCGCCCCAGCCGACGTGGCCGCTGTCGGTGGTGATTTTGACCAGACAGGTCTCCATCTTGCGTGAATAGACGCAGCGGTACTCCGGGCGGTAGTAGTAATCACTGTCGCTCGCCTTGACCTCGCCGCCGAGATAGGCCTGCGGCGTGGTGATTTTGAGCGGAAAACAGTCGATACGGCTGATCTTCATGACAACTCCAGGTCAGGTTAATCGAGAACTTTGCCGGCGGTCTCTTTGGCGATCCACACGACAATAAAAGAGATAAGGGCAGTGCCCATTACGTACCACGCCGGGGAGAGCGGGTCGCCGGTCAGGGTGATAAGCCCCGCCGAGGCGAACGGCGTCACGCCGCCAAAGACGGCAACCGTGAGGTTGTAGGCGATGGCGATGCTGCCGTAGCGGATAGCGGTCGGGAACAGCTCGACCATCGCCGCGCCGCAGCCGCCGTTAAACATGGCGACAAACACGCCGAGCAGGCTCATAGCGGCAATCGAGGCGCCCACCGATCCCTGGCTCATCAGCAGCATCGCCGGCCAGGTGAACAGAATGAAGCCACCACAGCCCATTAACATTAGCGGGCGTCGGCCCCAGCGATCCGACAGATAGCCGGTGAGTGGCATACAGATCGCCACACTCAGCAGCCCGAGGGTGGTGATGAGATAAGAGTCAGTGCGGCTGTAGTGCAGGTGGGTGGAGAGATAACCCGGCATAAAGGATTGCAGCACCCAGCTGCTCACCGCTTTTACCACCACAAAGCCGGTACAAAACAGCAGAGCGGTCATTGAGGTGGAGAGGGTTTTCCGCAGCGGTGAGGCTTCGATTTTGCCGCTGGCTTTCAGCTTATGGAACTCCGCAGAGTCTTCCATATTGCGGCGCATATAGAGCCCACCGAGGCCAAGCGGGGCGGCAAGCAGGAAGGGAATGCGCCAGCCCCAGTCGTTCATCGTTGCCTCGCCGAGGGTATGGGTGAGCAGCAGCACCAGCCCGGAGCCGCAGACAAAGGCCATAAAGCTGAAGTTTTCGCTCCAGCAGGTGAGCGTCGCACGGCGGTGCGGCGGCGCACTTTCCGCGAGATAGGTAATCACCCCGGAACTTTCGCCCCCGGCGGCGAAGCCCTGCACCAGGCGGGTGAGTACCAGCAGGATTGGCGCGATGATCCCGGCCTGCTGGAAGGTGGGCAAAATGCCCATCACAAAGGTGGAGATTGAGGTGATAACGATCACCGTCACCAGCACTTTGCGCCGCCCCTGGCGGTCGCCCATTGAGCCGAAGAAGAGGCCGCCGAGCGGGCGCATTAAGAAGCCAGAGCCAAAGACGGCGAAGGATTTCAGCAGGCCGATCGCCGGATCATCGCTGACAAAGAAGTTGCTGGCGATGATCGCTGCCAGCGTGCCGTAAAGGCCGAAGTCGAACCATTCGATAAAGTGCCCGACGCCCGCCGAAAGCATGATTTTCGCGGTGCGGCGGGCGGGCACTTTCTGCTCTGTGCCGTCGTAGGGCTGTGAGGTGGTGTGCTCCATTGAGCCTCCCGTAGTGAGTAGGGTATCTGCGTTGTTGTTATCGTGCAGGCAGTGTTGGGCATCGCAGGCTGGCAGGCGAGCGGCGTGTTGTGTTGCGTGAGGCTTATCAAAGATTGCGGCGGAAAAGTGCTTCATATAGTGAAGCAATGGATTCAGCGCATGAGCCGATGCGATTCGCTTTTGTAGGCCGGATAAGGCGAAAGCCGCCATCCGGCACTGCGGCATTGCCCGATGGCGCTGCGCTTATCGGGCCTACGGGGGCGAGGCAGAGGTTTTGTAGGCCGGATAAGGCGAAAGCCGCCATCCGGCAATGGGCCTGGTATGTGGCATTGGTGGAAGGGTTCCGTTCACCAGGGGGACGGGCTCTTCATAAATCATCTGTGCGGTGAACGGGACAAAGGGAGCGGCCGTGCTCCCCTTGTCAATCCCCGCGGCCCCGCGAGGAAATCGGTGCTACGCACTGCGCTCACCTCCCGCGCGCCTGACTGCGGCCGGCTCGACTCGACTTACTCGTTCCATTCTGGAACGAGTCCCTGTCTCGGTTCGCCTCTGTCCGCCATCCCTGGCGTCCAGACCTTGTCATTCCCGTTTCGGTTCGCCGATTTCAGCGGGGACACAACCCCCATCGCTGTCATATCGCAGATAAAAAAAACCGGTGTCGCTGAAACATTGCCCGATGGCGCTGCGCTTATCGGGCCTACGGAGTGCCGGGTGCGGTTGCCGGAAACTGACAAAACGTGCGCTTAACTTGACAATTCATTGACAGTTATCTGCCTGGTCAGTAATTTCATTTGTAATTATTGACCAGGCAAATACTATGACGAACTCTGCGGATAACCCTAACCCGAAGCTGCACCTCGGCCTGCTGATCCATCTGGCAAACCAGTTTAAAGACCAGCTTCTCAGCCACTACTTTTCCCCGGCGGATATCACCGCCGCGCAGTTCAAGGTGCTGATCAGCATCTATAAAGGCTTCACCAGCCCGGTCGAAGTGAGTAAAAACCTGCTGATGGACGCGGGTGCCATGAGCCGCATGCTTGAGCGCATGGTCAAGCGCGATCTGATTGTGCGCACAACCAACCCCGACGATAAACGCCAGGTGATCCTCGGCCTGACGGAGAAGGGGCGGGTGATTTGCGATCGCTTCCAGAATGAGGCGCTGACGTCGATCCTCGCCTCACTCACCGAGCGCCTCAGCCAGGATGAAGCGCAACAGCTGGTCACGCTGCTGATCAAAATGTTGCCTGACGACGCAACCGAACCCCATCGCTAAGCTTTTCTGAAAGGTGATAAAGATGTCCGATTCATCTACCCAGGCTGTACGCGCGCCGAGTAAACGTAAGCGCAACTTTGCCATTCTGTTTGTGCTGCTGGTGATTATCGCCGCTGGTTGCCTGGCCTGGTATCTGCTCTATTCCCGCTATTACGAAACCACCGATGACGCCTATGTCAGCGCCAACCAGGTGACCCTGACGCCGCAGATTGGCGGTACCGTTACTCAGGTAGCGGTTGATGAGGGCGACTTTGTGCAAAAAGGCCAGCCGCTGGTGCTGCTCGACCCGGCCGATACCGAAATTGCGCTGCAACAGGCGCAGGCCAACCTCGCCAGCACCGTGCGCCAGGTACGCGGGCTTTACAGCACCGCGGATAACTACCGTGCGCAGGTGGCGGCGAAAAAAGTGGCGCTGCAAACGGCGCAGAGTGACTACGCGCGTCGGCAGAAGATTTTCGCCACCGGCGCGGTCACCGCTGAGGATTTAGCCCATTATCGTGACAACGTCACCAGTGCAAAAAGTGACCTGATTGCCGCGCAGCAGGCGCTCAACACCAATATGGCAATGGTTGACGACACCGTTATCGACAGCCATCCGGAGATCAAAAGCGCCATCGCCACCCTGCGTCAGCGCTTTCTCGATAACGCCCGCAGCACCATTGTTGCGCCGGTCAGCGGCTATGTGGCGAAGCGCGCGGTGCAGCTTGGCATGCGCGTCGATTCCGGCACCACGCTGCTGTCGATTGTGCCGCTCGATCAGGTCTGGGTGGATGCCAACTTCAAAGAGAGCCAGATGAGCACCATGCGCCTCGGGCAGAAAGTGACGCTGACCGCCGATCTCTATGGCGATGATGTGGAGTATCACGGCACGATTGAGAGCCTCGGCATTGGTACCGGCAGCGCTTTCTCCCTGCTGCCCGCGCAGAACGCCAGCGGCAACTGGATCAAGATTGTCCAGCGCCTGCCGGTGCGCATTACCCTCGATCCTCATGATATGCAGAAACATCCGCTGCGCGTCGGCTTGTCGATGGCCGCCCGCGTCGATATTCGCGACACCGAAGGGCACCTGCTGCCGCAGCAGAGCGTCGCGCAGCCGCGTTTCGCCACAGACGTCTACCAGAACGCGCTGGATAAGGCCGACGCGCTGGTGGCGAAGATCCTTCACGATAATAGCCAGCCGGTAGCCGCCCGCTAAGAGAGACGCGATGCAAGATAAATCGGCATTTACGCCGCCCAGCCTGCTGCTGGCGACGATTGCGCTGTCGCTGGCGACCTTTATGCAGGTGCTGGATACCACCATCGCCAACGTGGCGCTGCCGACCATTGCCGGTAACCTCGGCGTCAGCGCCGATCAGGGCACCTGGGTAATTACCTCATTTGCAGTGTGTAACGCCATTGCGCTGCCGCTTACCGGCTGGTTTACCCGCCGCTTTGGTCAACTGCGGCTGTTTGTCGGCTCGGTAGCGCTCTTTACGCTCTCCTCATTTTTGTGCGGCTTCGCCCACAGCATGACGGAGCTGATTGTCTTCCGTGCGCTACAGGGCTTTTTCGCCGGCCCGATGTTTCCGATGTGCCAGACGCTGCTGCTGGTCATTTTCCCCACCAGCAAACGCAGCATGGCGCTGGCGCTGCTCTCAATGGTGACGGTAGTCGCGCCTATTGTCGGGCCGATCACCGGCGGCTGGATCACCGATAACTACGCCTGGCCGTGGATCTTCTACATCAACGTACCGATTGGCATCTTCGCGGCGATTGTCGTCTGGATGCAGCTGCGCGAGCGGGAAGAGAGCACCACCACCTCGCCGATTGATTACATCGGCATTGCGCTGCTGGTGCTTGGCGTTGGCCTGCTGCAAGTGGTGCTGGATAAGGGCAACGATCTCGACTGGTTCGCCTCGAACGAGATCATCATCATGTCAGTGCTCTCGGCGATCGCGCTGGTGTCGTTTGTGATCTGGGAGCTTGGCGAGCAGCACCCGATTGTTAACCTGCGGCTGTTTAAGGATCGCAACTTCGCCATCGGCACCGCCACGCTGACTCTCGGCTACGCGGCCTTTTTCGCCATCAACATTATTTTGCCGCAGTGGCTGCAAACCCAGATGGGCTACACGGCGATCTGGGCCGGGCTGGCGGCGGCACCGATGGGCTTTCTGCCGCTGCTGCTGACGCCGTTTATTGGGCGCTACGCCCATAAAGTTGACCTGCGCATCCTGGCAACATTGTCGTTTCTGACCATGGGCGCCTCCTGCCTGCTGCGCGCGCAGTTCAATACCGAGGTCGATTTCCGCACCATTGCCGAAGTGCAGATGTTTATGGGCATTGGCGTGGCATTCTTCTTTATGCCCATCACCACCATTGTGCTCTCTAACCTGCACGGCCAGGCGGTGGCGGAAGGCTCCGGTCTGGCAACCTTTTTCCGCGTGCTGGGCGGCTCGTTTGCCTCTTCGCTCACTACCTGGATCTGGTCGCGGCGCGAGATCTATCACCATGCCACCCTCAGCGAAAGCGTCTCGCAGTGGAACCCGGCGGCGACGGATTATCTGCATAAGATGGGTGGCGCAACGCAGCAGCACCTGGCGGCGGTGGATAAAACCCTTGAGCAGCAGGCCTATATGCTCTCGACCATCGACTACTTCTGGCTGCTGGGCTGGCTCTTTTTAGCATTGATGATCGTTATCTGGTTTGCCCGCCCGCCGTTTGTGCGCAGCGGTGCGCCCGGCGCGCCGTCGGCCGGACATTAATTACCACCCACAGAGAGATGTTATGGCACCCCTGTTATCCGCCAGCGATGGCCGTTTATTGCAGCACCGATCTTTTGTCGCCTTCTGGCTGGCGCGCACCAGCTCCAGCTTTGGCTTTCAGATGTTGTCGATTATTGTCGGCTGGCAGATCTACTCCCAGACGCAGAGCGCCTTCTGGCTCGGGATGATTGGCCTGGTGCAGTTTATTCCCTCCCTGACGCTGGCACTGCCCGCCGGGCATATCGCCGACCAGTTTGACCGCCGCCGCGTGGTGCTGCTGTCGCAGGTGTGCGAGTGGGTGGCGATTGTGGCGCTCGCCTGGCTCACCTGGCAGGGGGACGCCAGCGTTGGCGTCATCCTGTCGCTGATTTTTGTTATCTCCTGCGCCAAAACCGTTGAGTCGCCGTCGATGATCTCAATGCTGCCTGCGCTGGTTCCGGCCTCGATTCTGCCGCGCGCCACGGCGGCGAATGCGGTCTCCGGCCAGGCGGCGCAGATTGTTGGCCCAGCGCTGGGCGGTTTTCTCTACGCCGCAGGCGCGGATGTGGTTTACAGCGTCACGGCGGCGCTCTATCTGCTTTCGCTGCTGCTGGTGATCACCCTGAGCTATGAGCAGGCGCAGCCAAAACGCACGCCCGCCACGCTCTCTTCACTCTTTGCCGGGGTGCGCTTTATCCGTAACCGGCCGGATGTGCTGGGGGTGATCTCCCTCGATCTCTTCGCCGTGCTGCTCGGCGGCGCGACGGCGCTGCTGCCGATTTTCGCCCACGATGTGCTGCATACCGGACCGCTCGGGCTGGGGCTTCTGCGCAGTGCGCCAGCGGTGGGCGCGCTGCTGGTCGGCTTCTGGTTGAGCCACCGTGCGCTGACGCGCCGTGTCGGCATCATTATGTTTATGTCGGTCGCGGGCTTTGGCGTGGCGACGCTGGTGTTTGCCTTCTCAAGCTGGATGTGGCTTTCACTGCTGGCGCTGTTTGCGCTCGGCGGGTTTGACATGATCAGCATGGTGATCCGCGGCTCGCTGGTGCAGCTTGATACGCCGGATGAGATGCGCGGGCGGGTCAATGCGGTGAACTCGATATTTATTAATACCTCCAATCAGCTTGGGGAGTTTGAGTCCGGGATGCTCGCCGCATGGCTGGGGGCAGTCCCCGCGGCGGCGATTGGCGGGGTAGGGACGCTGATTGTGGTAGCACTGTGGATGAGGTGGTTTCCGGGGTTGCGGCATCGGCAGAGGCTGGAGAGTGATGTGGGGTAAAGCGCCTTGCTGGCGGGGGCGTAGGCCGGATAAACGTTTACACGCCATCACCACCACACCACTGCCGGATGGCGGCTACGCCTTATCCGGCCTACAAAAACGGGCTTTCAGCGAAACCGGTACTGCTTTATATCCGCAATATGACAGCGAGGGGTTGTGTCCCCGCTGAAATCGGCGAACCGAAGCGTGAATGACAAGGTCTGGACGCCATGGATGGCGGACAGAGGCGAACCGAGACATGGACGAGTTCCAGAATGGAACGAGTAAGTCGAGTCGAGCCGGCCGCAGTCAGGCATGCGGGAGGTGAGCGCAGTGCGCAGCACCGATTTCCTCGCGGGGCCGCGGGGATTGACAAGGGGAGCGCGGCCGCTTCCCTTGTCCCGTTCACCGCATAAGGGGTTAATGAAACTCCCGAACGCCTGGTGAACGGAACAATGCCACCAAAGCCATATGCAACACCATCGCCGGATGGCGCGTAAACGCTTATCCGGCAAGGGCGGTTGCAGAGGTTACTCGGGTGCGCCGCCGTCGCCCTGCGCGGAGGGCCATTTCCAGCCGCGGACTTCGGGGAGATCTTCGCCGTGTTCGCGCACGTATCGGTGATGCTCGGCGATCTTCTCCGCCAGCTCATCCAGCACCGCATCCGCTTTGCCATGCAGAGAGGGGGTGCGCACAATTGCCTCCTGCGCCAGGTGGAAGCGGTCCAGCTCATTCATCACCGTCATATCAAACGGCGTGGTGGTGGTGCCTTCCTCCATAAACCCGCGCACGTGGAAATTACCATGGTTATTGCGTGGATAGGTGAGGCGATGGATCAGACTCGGGTAGCCGTGGAAAGCAAAAATCACTGGTTTATCCGCCGTGAAGATGGCGTCAAACGCCTCGTCGCTCAGGCCGTGCGGATGCTGCTCTTCCGTTTGCAGCGCCATCAAATCGACAACGTTCACCACCTGAATGCGCAGATCCGGGAAGTAGTCGCGCAGCAGATCGACTGCCGCCAGCGTCTCCATCGTCGGCACATCACCGGCGCAGGCCATCACCACATCCGGCGCTTCGCCTTCGGCGACGGTGCCTGCCCAGTGCCAGATCCCCATACCCGCCGCGCAGTGTTTCTGCGCCGCTTCAAGGTTCAGCCACTGCGGCGCAGGCTGCTTACCAGCGACAATCACGTTAATGCGATCCCAGGTTTTCAGGCAGTGATCCGCTACGCAGAGCAGGGTGTTGGCATCCGGCGGCAGATAGACACGCACAATATCGGCTTTCTTATTCACCACGTGGTCAATAAAACCGGGGTCCTGGTGGCTGTAACCGTTGTGATCCTGGCGCCAGACGTGAGACGAGAGCAGGTAGTTAAGGGATGAGATCGGTTCACGCCACGGCAATTTGCGCGTCACCTTCAGCCACTTGGCATGCTGGTTAAACATCGAATCGACAATATGGATAAAAGCTTCATAGCAGTTAAACAGGCCGTGCCGCCCGGTGAGCAGGTAGCCCTCAAGCCAGCCCTGGCACTGATGTTCGCTAAGGATCTCCATCACCCGGCCATCGGCGGCAAGCTGCTCATCGTAGGGTTTGACCGGCTCCTGCCAGGTGCGGCTGGTGACATCAAACACTTTGCTTAAGCGGTTCGAGGCGGTTTCGTCCGGGCCAAACAGGCGGAAGTTATCGCGGTTGCGCTGGAATATTCCCGCCAGATAAGCCCCGAGCGCGGCGGTGGATTCCGCCTGCGTCTCGCCGGGCGAAGTGACATCAACGGCGTAATCGGCAATCGCTGGCGTATTAAGCTCGCGGCGCAGACGACCGCCGTTGGCCCACGGGGTGGCGCCCATGCGTTTATCGCCCTCGGGTGCCAGCGCAGCCAGCTCCGGACGCAGCCGCCCCTGCTCGTCAAACAGATCATCAGGCTGATAGCTGCGCATCCACTCCTCAAGGATCTGCCGGTGGCCGTCATCTTCCCGGCAGGAGGAGACCGGCACCTGGTGCGCGCGCCAGAAGTCCTCCACTTTTTTACCATCCACCGTTTGCGGCCCGGTCCACCCTTTCGGGCTGCGCATAATAATCATCGGCCAGCGCGGTAAAGTTTCAGCGGCTTCACCGCTACGCGCCTGCTGCTGGTAGTGGCGAATACGCTCCAGCGCCTGCTCCAGCGTCTGCACCATCTGGCGATGCATCTTCTCTGGTTCATGACCGCTGACAATCAGCGGCTCGTAGCCGTAGCCGCGAAACAGATGCAGCAGATCCTCATCGCTGCTGCGCCCGAGAATGGTCGGATTAGCGATTTTATAACCGTTGAGATGGAGGATCGGCAGCACCGCGCCATCGCGTGCGGCGTTGAGGAATTTAATACCGAACCAGCTCGACGCCAGCGGCCCGGTCTCCGCTTCGCCGTCGCCAATCACGCAGGCGGCAATCAGCGACGGGTTATCAAACACTGCGCCAAAGGCGTGGGAGAGGGAGTAACCCAGCTCGCCGCCTTCGTTGATCGATCCCGGCGTTTCCGGTGCGGCGTGGCTTGGAATGCCGCCCGGAAAGGAGAACTGGCGAAAGAGGGTTTTCATCCCCTGCGCGTCCTGGCTCACCTGCGGATAGATTTCGCTGTAGCTCCCCTCAAGCCAGGTGTTCGCCACCATGCCCGGCCCGCCGTGCCCGGGGCCGCAGATGTAGATCATATCGAGATCGTGCTGGCGAATGGCGCGGTTGAGATGGGCATAGATAAAGTTCAGCCCCGGTGTGGTGCCCCAGTGGCCGAGCAGGCGCGGTTTGATATGTTCAGGCTTAAGCGGCTCGCGCAGCAGCGGGTTATCCATCAGGTAGATCTGGCCGACAGAGAGGTAGTTGGCCGCGCGCCAGTAGCGGTCGATCAGTTGCAGTTGATCATCGGGAAGTGAGGCGTATTGCGTCATGCGTTTCTCCGCTTCAGTGAAATGAGTTCCTGTTAAGCCTGGCACAGATGCGGGAACCCTTTGCGTCACCTACGCTTAAAGCGTAACCGCACGCA
>Ga0268256_1002029_pt1 | contig 10935 bp, 8 predicted proteins | sample AgamicAtAmrz_FD_200247 | JGI IMG/M metagenome (GOLD analysis project Ga0268256, IMG submission 200247) | Agave microbial communities from Guanajuato, Mexico - At.Am.rz (v2) (version 3) | ecosystem: Host-associated > Plants > Roots > Rhizosphere | place: Guanajato, Mexico | collected 2012-06-07
GATCTGCTGTTGCGTAATCTGCTGGCGCAACGCCGGTAATCCGGCCAGGGCCTGCAGCGCGGCGGCGATCAGGTTGCAGAAGCGGCTGTATCCCGGCTGGGCTTCAACTCTGGGTAAGGCCTGGCAAAAATCGCGTTGGCAGCGCGTCACATCCTGCTCACTGGCGAGCCGCTGCTCGCCGTAAAGCCTGCCCTCTGAACATATCCACAGATTGCTGGCCCCCCGCTCGCGCTGAAGCTGATGCACCAGCTCGCTGACGGTGGTAATGAGTTTGCCGGTCTGCCGAAGGCGTTGCAGGCTGGCAATATCGCTTTGCCTTGAGGCCTGTAACCAACTCAGTGCGTCATCCATTGCTCCCCACCCTTTGATGTCAAAAAGTGAGTCAAGCAAAAGCCGTGCCGTTTTCGTATCACATTTTTTGCATCAAGACCATTTATGATCAAACCAACTGTCTTTCCTGTCACCAACGATGCAAAAATGAGCCCCCAACGGTAGAAACAGGACAAGGGCAGCTTATGTTAGGGTCACCGCAACCAACCATGTCTCCGTAACGGTTTACCGGTTGATATGCCCCAGCTCTGCCAGTGAAACTGTCTCGTTGCCTGCAACAATTAGATGGTCAATCAGCCTCACAGCGACCAGCTCAAGTGCCTTTTCAGGCGTCCGGTTTTCGCAATATCAGACCGGGAAGGCTCATTCAAAAATGAGGGGTGATTACCAAAACCCGGGGATGAACCTCGATGCTTGAAACAGTTCCCTGAAACATCTCCTCGTAAGCAAGCAGCTGATGCTGGTGACCTGCTCCCTGTTGCTGGAACCCACGCTCTACCTTTACGCCTGCAATTTGAGGTGCTTCCACTTCAATGTCGGCATCGTCGGAAAAGTAATAAGATCTGAGTGCAATTCTGCCGGCAACAACGTTTCTGGTTTCATCCAGATAGCCAGAATCAAACAGGTGCTTGATAACGTCTTCGTCAGAAGCATCTTGTGCGGTCAACTTTACTATGGCTTTGGTGATGCGGGCATGATCATCGTCAGCAGCACCTACACGATCAATAGTAATGTAGGTGTGGATCTCATCTTCTGGTTCAATGAGTTCTAACTGAGATAGCTTATAGAGTGCGTCAGAGGTGAACAAATAGCCATAACGACGAAGGCAAGTTTTAATTGACTACTTCAGTTTAACGTGAGCTTTTACTCTCTATAGCTTATATAAGCTATAGAGAGTGGCTATTCTGGCATGCTCATAAGCTATAGTGAGTAGAGATAAGCTATAGGGAGTGATGTGAGTTCCAATATTTCATAATTGTGAAGCCGATATAGCATATAATGCATTTAAAATCATAAGGATAAACTCAACTAAGAAAGACTCAGACTTGTTAGTCATAAGCTGTAGTTAGTAATCAGCTGCATGCCATCACTGCATAAGCTGTAGTGAGCGGAAAAAGCGATAATTTGCGTTTTTATAAACTGTAGTGAGCAACAACCTTCAGAGGGAGGGGGTTATATAAACTATAGTGAGTAACACCTACTCCTCGGCGCATAGATATAAGCTATAAGGAGTAAAACGCGTCTTTTGCGCCACAAACCTAAGCTGTAGCGAGTGAAATTTTTATAAAATCAATAAAATACAGCAAGTTAGAATAAGGCTGTACTTACAGCCTCATTGATTCTTTGCTCTCCAGAGAAGAGAACAACTCATCACAGCTTATGTGCTACTGAGACTTAAAAATCTTTTCCAGATCCTGAAGAGAAATACCGAGCTTATCCAGAAGTTCAATCTTTTCCTGCAGTTGCGGATCGAGTGGCTCTTTTGTTTTCGTTGTTGCCTTCGGTGCTTCCAGCTGCTCAGTCTTGGGCGCTCTGAGCTTTGGATAGCGATTATGGACCTGGAAGTAGACACTGCGTCCCTTCTGGACTTCGCTATAGTCCAGATAACCGATCTCTTTGAGCTGCTCCATCGCACGGCGCACTGTCTGGTTCTGCGAAAACACAGGAGAGCGCAGATTAAGCCTTTCGCGGAGGCGTGCCAAGGAGATAGGGGCCGGGTTCTTGGGAAGGCTTTCAATGTAGGTATAGAGCGCCTGAGCGGACTCACGGCGTTTAAGCGCGTTGATCGCCTTGAGCTGCAGTAACACCTTGTGATCAAACTCGTAGAGCTCGAAAAGCTTCGGGTCAGCCTGCAGGATGACAATGTCCTTTTTGGTATCGTAAAAAGCAGACTGGACCAGATGCGTGATGTATTCTTTTGCGTCGTCGCCGCTTTTTGAAGAGAAAGAGATGGTAGTGCTGGCAATACGCTTCAGAGACGGGCTGATACGCTCTCTGAGCTGCTTTGAGGAGCGGCTTGAGGGGATGCCGCAGAGCTTGGCAAACTCTACAAATGAGAGCTGTACCTTGTCGCCAATGACCTTGTCTTTGTGCTTTGCAAAGGAATGGATGATCCCAACCCAGGTCTTAAAATCGTTATCCATATCCAGGCGCGGGCCGACTATCTCAACCTTTTCATAGCCTTCCGCTTTTGCAAGTGAAAGACGCGTCAATTCTTCGGTCGCATCGGTTGTTGAAGATGTGTTTTTCTTGCTATTTTTTAACGACTTAAGCGTAGGGACAAATACGCCCAGGCGCATCAGTGCCACCGGCTGCACAGTATTATTGGCATTCGGCGTCAGGGTTACGATTTCCCCGGATTTCGTGTCTTTTTCTTCAAAAAGCTTTGTTAAGTCAAGATTGTCGCTGGCCACAAGCGTTCCTGCACACGTTTCAGAGGATCGTTGAGCATGATCAACCGATCCGGATTGTGAATTGTTAGATAACAACTCGCTAATGATCGAAGTAACTCTCTGACAGACATTCAGATTAGTTATCCACAATCAAAACGGGAAAATGAGCGATAAACTCACTATAGCTTATGTGTTTTCCTAATTACAGCTTATATTTTACTTTCTATAGCTTATTGTGATCTCTGTATAGCTTATATTTTACTTGCTATAGCTTATGCGGACCCCTGTTCAGGCCAGAGCTGGTGCGGCCTGCGGCGATCGGGGATCTCTTTGGGATCTATAAAGGATCTCATTAGGATCAATTTATTGGGATCTATCGCGTGGATAAGTGGATAACTCTAAGGGCTCTCTGCTTAACAGGCATACCAGCACAATCATGAATGGATCATTTACAGCCAATCTCTGCTGCAGATAAACCATCGCTGTAGACCGCTCTAACCCAGCCTGCATTTATGTACTGATGAAAGTCCTGAGGTGCTGTGGTGTATCTATAAAAAGAAAAGTTATGAGAGACCTCTCTGAAATTGTCTGACAGCTGTTGTGCGCCCAGTAACGGTTAATCAGACTTTCACTCTTATATGTTCACTCAGCAGTAATCTGATCGTAAGAGGAACGAAAATTATGCTCTGATGTCACATCCCAGATGTTAGGGACTACAAAATGATATGTGAACAAAGTATTGCTTTCTGCTTTTAACTGATTGTATATAAATGATATTTTTAATTTAATCAGACTTTCTTGTATGATTTTTGTACATATCCATAAGATATAGAAAGCAACGTTATCAGCAAGGCCACGACAAAGATCGAAGAAGATTTTTCCATCAAAGTCTACGCTGAGACGCTACAAATATTCCTTTTCCTATTGGTCAAGCCGTGGAAAACAAATAGCGGTTCCAGTTAACAGACCATATGGCTTCTTGAGTGGTGTTACGCCATCGAAGTGGTCATTGTGATTCGCCCTTCCACTTCTGTATGTTTAATCGATGATTCTCATGAGCTGAACGTTGAGGATTCAGCGGCCACGCTGATTAAGCAGTTGAGTCATTTGTGAATGCAAAGCCCTTACATAAACAGAGGTTCAGTGATGGGAATTTCAGGTTGAAATTTTTCCATATTAGCAAGATATAACAGCAGGTTAGAGATTTTTTTTTGGTGGGCATCCAATAAAAAGGGGAGATACTCACTGGAGTAACTCCCCCTTCTTTTCACGCTGGATTGAAAATTATTTTGCTAGCATCTTTTCAATAACGGCTTTCACAACATCATCTAGCTCTGCCTGCCAGGCCACAGGAAGACGCGAAAACTCATACGTCACAAGGCGCTTTTCGGCGTCTGTTTTTTTCCGCGCAAACTGCTTTTTATCGCCGAATTCCGCTATTTTCTCGATCACGACTTTTTTCGCACCACGCGCTGACTTAGGTTCAGCACTGGCTGCACGAAAGTAACCAATAATCTTTGCCTTAACAGCCGGATCATCTTGCTCAGTGAGCGCATCATGCGCAATACGTTCACGCACGCCCTCTGCCAGTTCTTCGACACTTATTTGCCTGCTCGCCGCTTTCTCTGCAATATCCAGTAAGGTCTTATAGTCGTTTATAGAGAGCTCGCCGACGGACGGAAAGACCGCGATCATTTCATCGGGTACCGACGCTGCCTGGAAAGCACGCGTGACTTTTGCCGGCGACAGCCCTTCCGCTGCAGCAATCTCAGACTGATTCATATGCTGCGGGTACATCAGCTTAAGGCGATTACCCAGTTCACGCAGTGTGTGCTCTTTTGCCGTTTGAATGTCGATGGCCAGCTGCCTGGCGTCTGAAAGCGACAGCTCATCTTTCGTCACTAACACTTCAAATGGCATACCGCTGTAAAGGCACGCGGCCCTGCGGCGTGAACCGTCCAGGACTTCAATACGCCCGTCTACCTCACGGCCAATAGCCGGAAAGAACTGCTGCAGTTTAATGGTGCGTGAAATATCGCCGACGGATTCTTCAGTTAAAAAGGCCTGATCTCGGCCGTTAATCGTGGCATCCACATAAGTTTGCGTTTCGATGTCATCATGCAGAATCTTGGTAAGCGTAAACCGCGCGGTGGCACCGGATTTAAGGGTAAAAGTACGGGCACTTTCCGTTTCGCTCAGCATTTTGCTGAAGCTGGAGTTACCCAGTGTACGTCCCATTTTCTTCAGTTCTTTCATTATTGCATCCCTCTGACGAACTCAATCCGTTTAAACACGGCCTGAGTAAAGCGTTCGGCTTCACGTTTGGCATTTTTGAGCGCTTCTGAACTGCCCGGATATGACTGTGGATCGGCACTGACGATGGTGTCGAACGTTTCCCCGCAGCGCTCAAACCCATCCAGTCGGGGAAGCGTGGCGTCCAGGATGTAAGACGTAAACACGTCCCGGGCCAGCCCATGCGTCATCTCATGATCACGTTTGGACGTCATCTTGGACATGAAGCCGATATTTCCTTTTATACGCGGTGTAATCCCCTCCTCTTCCAGCTGCTCCAGCATATCGGGTAAGCGGGTGAGATATTTCAGGGTTGAGTGGAAGTCCACCTGCGCAGGCGGTGTTGGTGTGAGAAGCAGATCGCTTGCCGCAATGGCATTAAGCATGAATGCGTCAAGATGAGGCCCGGTGTCGACGAAGATGAAATCATAGTCGCTTCCCACCCTGTCGATAATGTTTCGGCGCAGGACTTCAGAAGGCAACACGCCGGGCAGGTGTTCCTGAACCAGGCGATCCCACTGGCTGGCCACAAATCCATCATCAATGGAAGCCGGAATAATATCCACACCCGGAATGATGGTTGGCTTGATGATTTGTTCTCTCAGCTGTTGCGCATCAAGATCATTCAGCATGGCCTGAGCGGCGGTTTCGACAATCGACCCTATGCTGTTTGCCTGATTCAGGAACATGGTGCTGGATGCCTGCGGATCCAGATCGATAACCAGATTACGCAAATCATACTGCAGTAAGTCAGGGTGAACGCGTAATCCATGAGCAAGCGTCACGGTACTGACCGTTTTGGACACCCCACCCTTGAGATTGACGACGAAGATCACAAACGGGCCTTCGCCCTTATGAATGTCGCGGTATTTTGGCACCTTCCGGTGAGCGTAGATATCAACAACGTCCTGAACGGTCAGCGCGTAATGTTTCGAATTCCCGGCATCCTTTTTGCCAAACACATGCCCTTTGGATTCCATTTCTTCAATGGCCTGTTCAACAGCACGGCGGCTGAGCTTAGGCAGGTTGGCCACGGCATTACGTGTGAACGTCTGATAGAACTGATCGAGACCGAATTCCTGGCGCTTATCGATAATGTCATCACTCATGCTGCGCAACATAGCATTCGCTCTGCGCGCAGTTTCATCCACTCCACCATAGTTACTTTTCATCATCCGCTCCACTGACAATTAATTTCGCCAGTGTACGCTTTTGAATGCTTTGTGCAACATTTTACTGTATTTAATAAAAAGTTGTACGAGACGGGTTGTATTAATTTATTGCCTCTTGTTCTGCTTTTACCGGGGATCTGGTAACTGGCTGCGCGTGAAATGCCGCAAGCCCCCTGCCCTTTCCCTGCCATGCATCTCGCGTATCTGGGTCTGAAAGCAGGATGAAATTCCCATGCGAATTTCAATATTAATTTATTGATTTGTAATGTTTTTATTGTTTTATTTCAATGTGAAATTCCCAAGGAGTTACTGCTTGCTCACGGTTTGAACAGGATTTTAACCTGATAGTCAGGTGGATGGACACCCGCATTTATAAGGCCACGATGAGCAAGCATTACGGGCAGTGAAAAGTAGCTTGGCGCTGATTTACCGCCAACAGATACTGCATTCAGCCCCAGACTTGTTGAATCCCTAAAAGAAGTGGATAGCTGATCAGGTCCTGCTCATCATACTGGCCTGTAAAATCGTAGCGACGATAACCTGTAAGTATGTCCGACTCATGAACATATTAACGGGTACAGACCAGACACGGAGTTTTGCAAAGACGATCGCCCCGGCATAGAGGTCGCTGACTGTATTGCAGCACCTGTGATCGGATTGGCTGTCAGCTTGTCACGCAGCCAGGGAGAGAATTCCTGTCGTCAGGCTGCAGATGAACGTATAGGTACACCACCTTTTAAATTCACCTATTCGCTTGCCAAATTCATCGCTAAAAGCTGGGCTTTGCCCTGCCCTCTTTTATACAGACTAAAGGAAAGAAATATCGAACGTAAAATACCGACTCAGCAGTATTCGGAAAAATGCCGGTCAGTCTCATGGACGTTCAGATATCTTGAAAGCTTTGCCGCGGAGAGTTGAAAAAAGCGGCTGGGAATGGTTAAGTAAACGTTATTAATCATTCACTATTACTGCATAAGGTCCGTTATTTTGTCGCTACAGTCTGCAGAGTGGTTCAGCCGCAATGGCGTGGAATGCTCCCGCGTCAGTGCCTGTAATGCTGGCTTCCCAAAACATCTTCATGATGAATACGTCATTAGCGCCAACCTGACAGGTGTGGAGGAAATCTGGCTGGCAGGTAAAACCGCATACGTTAAGAGTGGACAGGTGACTTTATATAATCCGGGGACCATTCAGGCGTCGCGTTTTGACAGTCAGTCCGTTGATTTTATCAGCGTGCACATGCCCCAGAGCGTCATGAAACTGCTGGCAGATGAGGACAATATACGCAGCGACAGCCATGTGCCCGTTCTGCGCGAAGGCATTATTGAAAATAGGCGACTGTTTAATGCGCTGTACCGGTTTGCGGCTTCCGCGCGCGAAGGTGAAGGGGCAAATGAAGAGCAAGAGTTGATGTTGCTGTGCGGCGAACTGCTGGAGACCCCGGCATTTCTGCAGGGCAATGACGAACAGAGGCTCAACGTTGTGATTGAATACCTAAGAGAAAATCTCAGCGTAAAACCCCAGCTGGATAGGCTTGCGCAGATGGCGGGGCTGAGTAAATATCATCTTGTGCGCTTCTTTACCCGGCATACGGGTATGCCGCCCCTGCAGTACCATATGCAGCTTCGCCTGCATCACGCTCGCGACTTACTTCGCAGAAACGTTCATCCGCTTGATGCGGCAATAATGCTGGGTTTTTACGATCAAAGTCATTTCATTAATGCCTTTCGAAAAGTAATGGGGACGACGCCCCATCACTATGCTTCGCAGGTCTGCTCAGGCCACCATAAATTCCCTGTATCCTGACACAATGACATAGAGCGCAAAATAGCTGAAGATAAGGGCCGAGGCGATGTAGGAATATTTAAGCAGCCGCTGACCAAGCATTCTGCCGCCGAAGCTCCCGACAAGGCAAAGCACACATGTCCAGAACATACCCGCTATAAAGAACCCGCTCAGAAACCACGATGTGCCAGTCAGGCTATGATGACCCATCCGCGAAATCAGTGCACCGCCCACGGTGGCAAACCACAAGATGGCTGTGGGTGAGGACATGGCTAGCACAACACCCCGCCCGAACTCCCGCAAGAGCGGGCGAGGCTGATGAGATTCGCTGACATTAAGTTCTGCTGCCTTTCTGTATGCGGCCACCAGCATTTTACCGGCAAACCATAACAGCAGGGCTCCACCGCCTATCCACAGCACCCAGCGGACCACTTCATACTGAAGCAGCACTGCCATGCCTGCCAGCGCCAGTAATGCGTAGGCCAGGTCACCAACGCAGGTGCCCATACCCAGCCAGAACCCATGGAAATACCCGCGCTGCATGGCAAGGGTAATCATGGCGATATTGGCAATGCCGATATCGAGACACAGCGATAAACTCAGTAAAAAGCCGTTTGAGAATTCGATCATAATATAAAACCTTTAATCTTCTGGTCGTATTCAATCATGTCGACCGTTTTGCCAAGCCGGTTGAGCAGCATTGCAGCTTCTTCACGCTGATGATGCGGTGAATAACGTTGCAGAAACTCCTCGGCTTTTCCGGTATCACCCTGAAGAACGGAGCAAGTCATCGCACTGGCCAGCGCGGTTAAAGCCGGTTTAACCGCGGCGAGATCCACTTCATAATGGGTTCCATTCCAGTACAGGCACTGATGTTCCGTCAGCCATTTAAGCTGAATGTACGCCGCCCCGGCATCGGGATAGTCGCAGGGACCACGACGCAGATACCGAAGCATCTCTAGAAGAAATACCCTTAGCTGATGCGTTTCATCTAGCTGCAATGCCTGACGGGTACCCTCTGTGAGGCACATCAGCAGACCAAACACGTCAGCCAGCGCCTCCTGGATGACCATGGATCCCCATCGGTCCTGCTTGCTCAGGCTGCCGAACCTCATTTTTTCTATGACAATGGAATGCCCCAAATCGTGACCTCTGAACCACGCAATCAGGTGACGGACACAGATGCTGCTTTCCGGAATAACGTTCTGTTGCCAGCCGAGCAGAGAGGCCTGGGTTCGGGCGAAGCGTTCGAACAGGTTAAGATACGTATTTGCAAACACGATGGTGCGCTTTTGAGGCGCGTACTTGACGCCTTCGTCTTCAGGAAAGAAGTAAGCAAAGTGTTTGGGATAGCTGTTGGCTTCGCCGGCAATTGCAAACAGATCAACGATTTTGTAACGGCAGCCGGGCAGGGCAATCAGCCGCTCATCAATATGGCGTTGCAGCCAGGCCAGGTTATCTGAAAAAAGTTCGTCTACCACATCGGAAACTTCCTGCAGGCCGCGATTAGGTAATCCAAACCATGCGGAATAATGCTGTGCCCTGGATTTTCCCACCCATGTCGACATATAGCCAATACCCTGCACCAGCTCCTGTTCATCAAGACCGGCTATCTGCGGGAGCAGTTCGCCTGCGGTACGGGGATCTGAAAGGACATCAGCGCGCAGTTGCAATGCTTTTCGGGTGTCCGGGTCAGTAAATTTCCCTGCGAGCTTAAAACAGATAATGCTGAGCTTTTCTTCAATGGAATGAAGCAATGTGGTTCCGGTTCGCGTGGCAACCGGATGGATATGATTTGCCGCATCGGCAAGCCGGGTAGCCTGATGGATAAGGTCCAGCACAGCCGAAGAAAGTGAGTCTGGCAGCGGAATATCCATCATATGAATGTGATATGAATCAGCAGCAGGCCAGAATGGTGTCGTAAACATGAAATTCCCTTCCATAATGATTAACGAAACACTCACTTAACCAGTCCGCATGCTTTCGGTATTGGAAAGAATTGCGCTGTATCTTCAGAATACTTTTAAGGGCAGGCATACAGCCATTAACAGCACCTTGTTACTGCTGAAAACCGGCCTTATAAACTCACATTACATTCAGATGCCGCTAACCTGACGACAGGCGTTGTCAGAGAGGAGGAAGAGAGGAAATATGACAGACCTGTCATTACGTCAGCAGAACGGTATCTTAGTCATCAATGTTCCGGATGATGTGGCTGACCGTGCCGGCTGGACGCTTGGTATCCGGCTAAACGTCACCGTCGAGGGTGAGACAGTGACACTTACTCCTGCTTCACGCCTGCCCCGCGGCCGTAAAAAGCTGGTGCATCTGCTGTCCGGTATCGATCAGAGTGAGACTCGCTACCTCAACGAAGAAAGTCACGACGGACTTAATGACGCGCCGCAAGGCAAAGAATCAATTTGAGAGTTCTGCGTTCATGACAGGCTAGGTGTTTAGCAGTCCTTGGCCTGACGCTTACGATGACTACATTTAGTCGGGCTGATGTCCGGTATATTGCATTTATACAGCCTGCCACCTGCGCTTATATGAAAATCTGGCGATAAAGGATTTTGGTATAACAGACAGAGCGCGGTATTGAAAAAATAGTCTGTGATATATATCCTGTATAGACTGTAATATATAAAGGTGGACGTGTGTGGATCGTTGAAACCACGGATTTGTTCGCGGAATGGCTCAAAGAGCAGGACAGGGCGATGCAGCTGGATGTGCTTGCCGCACTGAACCTCCTGAAGCAGGAAGGTCCGCATCTTGGCCGGCCGCATGTGGATACGCTTTACGGCTCAAAAATCCCGAATATGAAAGAACTTAGGGTGCAGAGCAACGGGCGGCCCGTAAGGGGGTTCTTTGTGTTTGACCCCATGCGTAAAGCGATTGTCCTGTGTGCGGGTAATAAAGAAGGCGCAGATGAAAAGCGCTTCTACAAGACCATGATTAAAACAGCG
>Ga0268256_1002031_pt1 | contig 10933 bp, 7 predicted proteins | sample AgamicAtAmrz_FD_200247 | JGI IMG/M metagenome (GOLD analysis project Ga0268256, IMG submission 200247) | Agave microbial communities from Guanajuato, Mexico - At.Am.rz (v2) (version 3) | ecosystem: Host-associated > Plants > Roots > Rhizosphere | place: Guanajato, Mexico | collected 2012-06-07
ATGAAGACCGGGAGCGTCACCCATTCCTTCTGGGTCAGCAGCAGCGCGAGTAGGTAGTCAGACCAGTTTAGGATGAAAACGAACAGCACACATGTCGCGAGGCCCGGTTTAACGATGGGGAGCGTAATCTTGTAGAAGACGCGCCAGTGCGAACTGCCGGCGACGCGCGCCGCCTCCTCGATTTCGATCGGCACCTCTTCGAAAAAAGTTTTCATCAGCCAGAAAGCAAAAGGCAGCGTAACGATGCCGTAGATCAGCGAGAGGCCCCACCAAGTGTCGATGGCACTGATGAAGGACCACATCACCATGACCGGGATCATCACGGCAAGCGGGGGGAACAGGCGCAATTGCAACACCTGTAGCGCCAGCGCAGGCACGGTATTGAAACGCACTGAGGCATAAGAGGCTAGCGTGCCTGCGGTGACGGCGAGCAGTGTGCCCAAAGTTGATGTGACCAGACTGGCGACAAGGGGCCCGACCATCGTGCGATCGAGACTGACCACCATCGAATCCGTGCGGCCGAAGAAGATATATTCGAAATTACCCAAGGTCGGATTTCGAGGAATCCAATTCAGCCCGCTGCCAGTGGTCCATTCGGCATAGGGTTTGAAGGCCATGGTGATCATCCACAGCAGGGGGTAGATCACAATTGCGACTGCGATTAAGAGAAATACATACTTGATCACAAGTGCTTGGGGATTGGCTTTCATCGATCTCGACTCCTTGATCGCCGCCAGGGAATGCCGGACCACGCGACGCGGTCCGGCGTCTGTCTTGTCGCTCAGATCTTGTCGACGATAGTCGGCCAAGTGCGACGCCAGGCCTGGATAGACTCGACCATGCCCTTTCGCCTCTGCTTGCGAACGATCTGCTCCCACTTCGCCTGCGCGGCTTCCATAGCTTCGCGCGGTGTCTTCTGCTTGGTCAACGCAGCCTGGAGTTCGTCATCCAGCGCATTGTCCAGAGCGGTCTGGCCGGCGAAGTTCACGCCGGGAACCGAACGCTGAACGGTTGCGGGGATAGTCTCCATCGCATACGGACCGTAATTTGCTGCGACGATCGGCTCGTTGAAGTTGGCCTGCTGCATGGGATCAAAGAAGCCAGTCGGGCTGCACATAATCAGTGTGAAGGTCCGGGTCGAGCTAAGCCACTGCAGGAAAAGATATGCCGCCTCGGCGTTCTTCGAGGTCGACGCGACCCAGGCGCTAATGCCGTAATGCAGGATCGACCGGCGGTTGATGACGTCGCCGAACTTGCGGCCGAGTGGAAGATGCGAGTCTATCAGGCCGGTGGCCCTGGATTTCGGTGTCTTGCCGTCCTCCTTGAAGCCGTCGCCGAACTTCGGCAGCGCTGTATAGGTCACCATGCTTGGCGACTGGAGATTCCAAATCGCGTTCCAGCATTCAATGAAGGTGAAGCTAAGTGCGTCGGGATGCGCCCACTCGAGCGAACGCACATGTTCTTCGGCCGCTTGTACGGCAAGGTCGGTATTGAGGTTCGGCTCGCCGTCTTCGGTGAAAAAGTAGTAGTTCGGATTGTCCATCGACGCTAGGCGCATGTAGAATGTTGGCAGGCCCCAGAAACGGCCCAGCGCGCTGCCTGTGCCGTACATTGGACCATTGCCGAAGTCCTTCCCGGTGAAGAACTTGGCGATCTGATCCTGTTCTTCCCAGGTGTTGGGCGGCGTCAGCCGCCGCCCGACTTCCTTCATGAAGGCTTCCTGCACTTCCGCCTTGTCGTAGATGCCCTTTAGATAATACCAGGTCTGGAAATCGCCATCGAGCGCGATTGTGTAGTACTTATCATTGTTGGTATAGAGCAGCTTGACCAATTCTTCGGTCGGCACGCCGCGTTCGGGATCGCCCCAGTCGGGCTTGTATTTTGAAACGAAGTCCGAGCAATCCAGCGCCCCGTTGGCGGCAACGAGATCACCTGCGGAATTCCAGGGGCCGCTGTAAATATCAAAAGTTCCGCCACCGGTGGTGACGTCCTGCATCACCTTCTTGAAGATGTCGCCAACGGGGGCGCCAACAAGCTCTACTTCGATTCCGGTCTCGCGCTTCCATACATCCATGGGCGTGTCGGCGCCTTTACGGAATGGATTGCTGATCTGGTCGACGCAGCCGTCTGGCAGCAAAACACGCAATTTTTTGGGCGCGGTACCGGCAGCCTGGAGAGCTTTGATGCCTTCTATCGCGCGCCCTTCGGACATTTCGCCATTGTACTGAAAACGCTCGGCGCCGTCGAAACCCATGGGCCCGCCGGTCATGCCGGCAGACAAGCTCTCGGCATGAGCAGTCCCCGCCCCGACTGCACCGAGACCGCCGACACCGGTGGCTGCAATCGCTGCGGCCGATGTCTTCAAAAAATCCCGTCGGGACGGGTGTAATGAGATGTTGTACTTGGACATGCAGTAGTTCCCCTTTCTTTTGAGCGTAGCCTTCGGCCACTCTGATCGTCGCCTCCGCGCTCGCCGCCGTTTTTTGGCTTCTCGACGCGCAAACGTCTTCCTCGTGTTGGCGACTTGCCGCCAACACCTGAAATCTCCTTCTTTTTTCTTCCCAGGTTTGTTTTACTACTCGCGCGGCGGTGTTACCCGAGGGCGGCGATTAGGGATCGCTCTCTCTTCGACACGTCGAGCATTGCCTGAACTGAAGTTATCTTCTCCCGGGGCTTGCCGCTCGTCGCGCCGTTCGTCTTTTCAAGCGCGTCGATCCTGTGCCAGCCCTCGAAGTTCACGAGCTGGATTGGACGAGACTGCAACGAGTTCAAGAAGCGCTCTCGCTTCATGGTCGTGTCAATTCGCCCGCCCGAGGCAAGCGTCGCCAGATCGGACAGAATTGCTGAAGCTGTATCGACACCGCATGCCCTGTTAGTACCGATCACACCGCTCGGACCCCGCTTGATCCAGCCGGCCGTATAAAGGCCCTTCACCGTTACGCCATCCATTCCCTTCACTCGCCCATCGCGGTGCGGAATCGTTCCACGAACGTTATCAAACGGGATGCCGGGGACTTCCACGCCTCGGTAGCCCACGCTCCGGACGACAAGTCCCGCCGGGATGACGATCTCGTCACCGGTCGCTTGGAGGGTTTGCTTGAATGCAACGCCATCGAGGCGCATCCTCGCAAACTCGACGCTTTCAACAGCCTCGCGGCCAAGGATGCGCGACGGTGAGAGAAGAAAACGAAAATGGATCCGCCGCTTCTTCTGGCGGGGATGATCGATTGCAGGAAAAGAACGGAAGACCGCAAGATTTTTGGAAGCTCCAGCTCCATCCGGATCCGCTAGCTCGGAAAGAGACGCTTCGTTCAGCTCAAGCTCCGACGGTTCAGTCACGGCCTCCGCGTGGGAGAGCGTTCCAAACTCCCTCAATTCCTTTGTTGTAAACTTGGCCTGCGCCGGCCCACGGCGGCCGACCAGATAGATATCTTCGACGCGGCTCTCAGCGAGTGCGTCCAGCGCATGCGCACAGATGTCGCTGCTTCTCAGTTCATCGACACTCTTGGACAAGATGCGGCACACGTCCAACGCCACGTTGCCATTTCCAATGATTACGGCATTTGGATGGGAAAGGTCGAACTGCCTGTCACGATAGTCCGGGTGCCCGTTGTACCAGCCGACGAATTCGGTGGCGGAAACACTACCTTTCAGCCCCTCCCCGTCAATGCCGAGTGGTCTGTCGGAAAGTGCTCCCGTGGCGATTACGACAGCGTCGTAGGCTTCTCTCAGTTCAGATATATCGATATCACGCCCCAGATGGAGGTTTCCGAAGAACGAGAAGTCCTCATTTTTGGCAATGTCTTCGAACTGAGCGGTGACCGATTTGAGCTTCTGATGGTCGGGAGCGACACCATACCGAACGAGACCGAACGGTACCGGAAGACGTTCGATCATATCAACCTGAATTTGAATATCCGCTTGCAGCAGCGCCTCAGCAACATAAAAGCCTGAAGGTCCACCTCCGACGATAGCAACGTTGAACTTTCCTGTCATCTTCAAGCCCGACTGTTCCTGGTTATGGAGCGAACTCTTAGCGCGGCCGGCCCTCGATTTGGTCTATCGAGGACCGGCCGGCTATCCGCTAGCGCTGCGCAACGAAGTACGCGAGTCCGGTAGACGGCGTCGTGAACGTTGTCTGGGTGCCCTTGGTGAACTGCATTACATCCCCAGCCTTGAAGGTCTTGGTGTCGCCATTGCCGTCACTTACCGTGAATTCACCTTCGACGACGAGTTTGAATTCGTCGAACTCGTATGTGTAGGGGAGCGCCTCGCCCCGGTTGAGACGAAAGACACCGAACGTGATCGGTGATCCCGAGGAATTCACCGTCGCGAAATCCTTAAGGAGCGCATCGACACCGGGCATGTCGACCCGAGGAAGGTCGGCGGCGGTGACGGACTCGAATTTCTGAATACCCATGGCTGTCCTTGATCCTTCTTTGAACAATTGATTTCTGCGAAGCGGTCGCTGTATGATCGACGACCGCGATATTGGACAATCGCTGCGTGGCAGCATCCGAATTCTTGACACCAAGTGAACGCCCAAAAATTGGTTCTGAAAAGAACCAAAATCGAAGATCTTGATGGTGCCAACCCTGAATCGGAGGCTGCAGTTCGCGGATGATCCGCAGCCTCCGGAATCTCTCAACTCTCAGAGTGGCCGGACGACCGACTGCTTGCGATAGTAGTCATCAAGCGTATCCGGACCGAGGATGCCCCCGCCGCAGCCGCTAAGATTCACGCCGCCGTAGGTAACGCCGTGCGGGAACAGGTTGTGGGCGTTGATCCATGAGTTTCCTGCAACCAGTCGCTCAGCTACCCTCTTCGCTCTCTCCAGGTCTGCCGTCCAGACACTGTTTGCTAGACCGTACGGACTGCTGTTCACCATCTTGATGGCTTCATCTTCATCGCTGAACGTCATTACGTACGCTACAGGCCCAAAAACCTCTTCGCGGGCGCAGACATTGTCAGGGGCGCCACCAAGCAGCGCCGGCTTCACGTAGAAACCACCCTCCCGATCGGGAACTTCGGCGGCACCACCGGGCAGATAGGCTTCCGCGCCTTCGCTCTTCGAGCGGTCGATATACCCAAGTACGCGCCGCCGCTGCTTATCGCTGACGAGCGGTCCAAGTTGAGTGGCTTCGTCACCGCCATAGCCAATCTTCATCCCGCTCATGGTGGCGGAAGCCTTCGCGATGAATGCTTCGGCCACCTTTTCATGAACGAGCCATCGTGTTGCCGTGCAGCAGACCTGTCCGGCGTTGAGCGTCACGGCTCTGGCAAGAGCTTCTGCGGCGCTATCCACCGAGACATCGTCGAATAGAACGGCCGCTCCCTTACCACCGAGCTCCAGTTTGGCAGGGACGAGATTGCGTGCGCAGGCCTCCGCAACCACTCTCCCCACCTCGGGGGAGCCAGTGAACGATAAACGGTTGATTCCGGTATGGCCCGCGAGTGCCGATCCGACCACGGTCCCCGACCCCGTTACGACGTTGACCACGCCTTTGGGGACACCAGCCTGTTCGGCGAGGCGTGCAAAATATAGAGCGGAGAGCGATGTCTCGGCCGCCGGCTTGATGACAACCGTGTTGCCCGCGGCCAAAGCCGGCGATACATTCCAGCCGAGCAGCAAGAAAGGAAAGTTCCATGGAAAAATAAAGGCGCAGACTCCGTAGGGCTGGCGCAGAGACCATGCCTCATTGCCTTTAACTGCGAACGGCTCACGGCGACGCGTGTTGTTGCTAAGGTCTGCGTAGTATCGAAACGTCTGTGCTGCATGGGGGATATCGAAGGCAGCTGCCTGCGCGCGCGGTTTGCCGACATCCTTGGATTCGATCTCGGCAAGCAACGAAGAATTCTGGTCAATCAAGTCGGCCAGCCGGTGCAAAATGACAGCCCGGTCTGCTGCCGGCATTGTCGCCCAGTTCGTGGAGTTGAATGCCTTCCTCGCTGCGCTTACTGCAGCATCGACATCCGTAGCGTCGCCAGCCGCGAGAGTTGCAATGACAGTCCCAGTCCCCGGGTCTAGCGACTCGAATGTGTTGCCTCCGCCTGCCTGCACTTGCTCACCGTCTATGTGCAAGGCAAATGGCCTTGATACGAAGTCTGTGAATGCGAAAGTTCTGTTGTCTACCGTGTTCATGGTGATCCTCCAAATTTAACAGTTATCAGCTAGCCTCATTGTCCAGGGCAGAATTCGCCCCGATTGAGTGTCCAGCTCGTCGTTCGGCTAACAAAGACCGGCGAGTTGCCGAAACGTCTTCAGCAATCTCTGGAGAGAGAAAAACACTGAGCGTTGGTCGTGAAAAGCGCCAAAGAATGCAGGACGCATGGTGCCAAGGGCACGACGTCATTTCGAGCACCCAAGTCTTACCGAAATTGGCGGAACATTGATCGTTTATGGTAGTCTCTAAGATCAACGACGGTACCGGGCGCGGCCTCGGAATAGTCAGAGTGGGTCATCGAGTGATGTTAGGCACTCTCCATGTCGTAATTGTAACGGGCCGCCGGGCTCTAATCGCAACTGGATGAAAGTTCAGTGGCAGGTCAGGTCTCCGCAGTGCCCGCCCATTACGGCATCTAGCACACTGCTTTCCGCCGTCTTACATTGCAATCGACAGGGCGAATTGCATGTACGAAGTACGCTTATACCAACGATGGCGGAGCGGACAATTTGGGGCAATCCGACGGCGCAGGCCTATCGACGGTCGATTTTGATATCGGCAGGACTGCAAGCGTAATCTGGTGGGAAAACTACATGCCCCTGTTGTGGCAGTCGATATATACCCAAAACGTCGTAATCTACTGCGCCCCACTGCCGAAGATCCGCAATCATGGGTTTCTTCAATGCAGCATATCGCACTAGAAGGGCGTTGCTTCGTCCTTTCCGCATACCAATTTACTAAGCGTGGCGATTTTCCCTCGGATTATGGTTGGTTTCCATCGAACGATCCCGATTTCGTCATCTCTCGAGGTGGAAGCTGCGTTGTCGGCCCCGTTGGGAACCTATCGGCTGGTCCGATTTATGACAAGCCAATCATTCTGACAGCAAGGTTGGATTTGGAGAGATGATTACCCGAGGAGGGCATTCGTTCGATGTGACTGGACACCATGCGCGACCCGATGTTTTCCAGTTGGCGGTCGATCGCCGGCCCGAGGCCTCCGTAAACTTATCTAGAGCCTCCTCCCGGCTGCATTCACCACACTGACCGCGGATGCCCAATACGCAAGCGAGACCTACCGGCGCGCGCTTGAGGCTGCCGGCCTCCGAGGTTCCATGAGCGCCATTGGCAGCCCTCATCACAAAGCGCAAGCGGAGAGTTTCATCAAGACATCGAAAGTGGAAGACATCTATCAGGCAAGCTACGACACCTTCGCGGATGTCGCCGAACGATTGCCGACGTTCATTGACGAGTCTACAATTCCAGGCGTCTACATTCGGCACTTGGATACCGATCACCACAGGAATTTGAAAATCAACTTGCCCAGCAAGCGGCTTAGTTTGAAGCGCCCCGTGGGCGAGCCCGAAGGGTTCGCTCCACTCTGAGTATGGTTTCGGATCAGGGTTTGGTCGAGAGATTGGCCTTTTCTCCTCTCTTCTGCGCTGCTGCGGCCGAACTGGCCTTAAAGCGGAAGCTATCGTTTCCGCTTTCCAGGATATGGCAACGGTGGGTCAGCCGGTCGAGCGGCGCGGTCGTCATTTGGCATCCCCAAGGACGGCGGCCATAGGCGTCTGACGGACGTTCCCCTGCCGTTGGGCCGCCTGGGACTGAGCCCAGACAGCCCTCCGGGAGGAACTTATTTCAGATATCCAGCTTTCGCCATTGTGCGAGTGGCGATCTGTTGTGCTTGTTGTAATGCCTGATCTACGGTCAGCTGCCCGGTTAGAGCTGCCGAAAACGTCTGTCCGACAGCCTCCCCCAAACCTTGGAATTCCGGGATAGCAACAAACTGCCCTCCTGTGTACGGTACGGGTTTCACTGTCGGCTGCTGGGTGTTTGCCGCATTGATCGCGTTGAGCGTAGGCGTCGCGAAAGGAGAAGCCTTGATGTAATCGGGATTTTTGTACAGCGAGGTTCTGGTGCCAGGGGGCACGTTGGCCCATCCGCGCGATTCTGCCACAAGTTGTTCGTAATGCTTAGATGTCGCCCAAGCTATGAACTTCTGCGCAGCCTCAGTATTTTGCGAACTAGCTGGTACTGCAAGTGCCCATGCCCACAGCCAGTTACCGTGATTATTAATCCCCTTCCCGCTTGGTGCAACGGCCCATCCGACATGATCCGCGACCTTTGACTGCTTCGGATCAATGAGCGAACCAGCTGCAACAGTTGCGTCGATCCACATTCCGCACTTGCCCTGCTGGAACAAGGCTTGATTTTCCGTGAAACTGTTGGACGCGGCTCCCGGGGGTCCATCGGCTTTCATGAGTTTGACATAGAAGTTGAGCGTTTCTTTCCATTCTGGTTGATCGAACTGCGGCTTCCAGTGTTCATCAAACCAGCGTCCGCCAAAAGAATTCACCATCGAAGTCAGCAAAGCCATATTGAGGCCCCAGCCAGCCTTACCGCGCAAACAAATACCGTAAATCTCGTTTTTTCGATCAGTCATTTTGTCGGCGGCTACTTTTACAAAGTCCCAGTCGGGCGAAGCTGGCATGGTAAGGCCGGCTTTTTCCATTAGATCCGTTCGGTAATGTATCATCGCGCCTTCGCCATAGAAGGGCGCGGCATAGAGCTTTTTGTCAAAGGAAAGAGAGGCTGAAATAGCTGGTAGCAAATCTGCCACGTCGTAGTCAGGTCCTAAATCATTAAAAGGTTTGAGCCAATTTAGTTTTGCCCAAATCGGGACCTCATAGTTCCCAATGGTGATGATATCAAACTGGCCGCCCTTCGTCGCGATGTCGGTAGTCACCTTCTGGCGCAGAACGTTTTCCTCAAGCGTCACCCAGCGTAAAGAAATATCAGGATTGGACTTCGTGAAATCGTCGGAAAGTTTCTGCATTGTAATAATTTCATTTGCGTTTACCGTCGCTATCGTGAGCGTGGTAGCGGACGCCTGCGAGACGAGCGAAGCTGCAAGCGCTGCCGCAATTAGCGACATAACTTTCATGATTTCCTCCCTTGAATGATGCTGTGACAGCAGATCCAATTCAAACTTTTGCCAGACGAAAGTCAATAACTAAGTCAGTCTGAATTAAAATATTTCGACGTCGATCGAGATCGCTCAGTTACTCCGTTTTGTCCAAGCTTGACCAAGGGATCGCATAGATAGATAAGTCAGGCTACTTTAATTAACTACGCCACTCGGAGGCGAATTTGACTGGTCATATCCCTGGTACGACGGTGCTAAGACGGCATGTAAAGGATAGTGGCTCTGTTGCACCCGGATCCAATCACGTTGCATTACGTGCAGCGAATGAACGGCTAATCCTTTCCCTTATTCGAAAACATGGCCAGTTGTCGAAAGCGCAGATTGCTGAGCTTTCGGGTCTTACCGTCCAGACTGCCTCGGTTATATCGAGAAGCCTTATCGAAGCGGGACTGCTGGTTGAAGGCAACCCGGTTCGAGGTCGAGTCGGTCAGCCATTCGTGCCTTTGAACATCGCCCCTGATGGCGCGATGTTTTTTGGCCTACATGTCTGTAGCGGGAAGAGTAGCCTGGCGTTGGTTAATTTTTCCGGCATGATCCTAGAAGAGAAAAATGTTGCGTATCGGAGAATCGATCTCAGCAAGATCAAGAAGTTCACGCAGGACGCGATAGCCCAAATCCGCAGTCGATTTAATCTCGAGAAAAATAGCCGCATCCAAGGGCTTGGAGTCTCTGTTGCTTCTGACGTTATTGCTTCTCTGCCTTGGCACGAGGCTGATGAAGCTTTTGCAGGCATCGGTGCGGCGTGCGGCCTTACCAGTCATGTATCGAGCGAGGCGATCGCTGGATGCAATGCCGAATTAATCTTCGGCCGAGGCATGGGGCTCGATGATTTCGCATATATTTTTATCGGAGATATCATCAGCGGCGGGCTTGTGCAAAATGGTCGGGTACGTTTTTCGCGCGAAAATTCCGGAGCGAACATAGGAAAAGTTCTTGTTCATGATGTTAACTCTTCTTGTGTTCCTCTCAGCACCCTATCAACTGACATCAACAGGTCAAATTCGCGCGATCAACTCACTTCGATCGCGAAGGCTATGGCATATGCTTCGTATTCCGCCTCCTCGATAGTGAAATTCGATACTCTTGTCGTGGACGGATCATTGAAACCTGACTTGATGCAAGAGGTCTGCGAACTCCTGAGAGCCGAGTTGACTCAATTAGACGGGTCTGAAGCTTCTTCTTTGTCGGTACGGCAGGGGACTAGGACGCCGCGGACCGTCGCCTTGGGAGCGGCATGTTTACCTCTCGCTGACCGTTTTTTCCCCGACGTATTAATTTGAGTTCGCACAGCGATCCGACCTTCGCAAAATTAGAGCCGTTGCAGATGTTGGTTTCCAAACGGGAGTCATTCTTCCAGTAATTTCAGATCTATAGACCGTGCCATCGCGACATATCCTCGGTTATTCGGATGCAGGTGATCACCACAATCAAACTCTGGTCGCAATCGCTGAGGATGCGCCGGATCGTTGAGAACTTCATCGAAGTCAACGACAGGGCAACCGTGCGCGCCAGAGCGGATCCAAGAGTTCACGGCAGCGCGGATCCGCTCCTTTTCACCATTGTAATAAGACTTCATGGGAGAATCCATCATTGCACCTTGGAACGGCGCGAGGGTTGCTATTATTGCGCGAATTCCCGCTAGTTCGGCGCGACGGCGGATTTGGTTCAATCCAACAGTAATCTCACTCGCAGATACAACCTCATCGGGACCAGCGATTGGAGTGTTTGGCCAGCCTATATCGTTGATGCCTATCGCCACGATCATATGCGAAACGCCGCTATA
>Ga0268256_1002034_pt1 | contig 10915 bp, 9 predicted proteins | sample AgamicAtAmrz_FD_200247 | JGI IMG/M metagenome (GOLD analysis project Ga0268256, IMG submission 200247) | Agave microbial communities from Guanajuato, Mexico - At.Am.rz (v2) (version 3) | ecosystem: Host-associated > Plants > Roots > Rhizosphere | place: Guanajato, Mexico | collected 2012-06-07
GACGGCTTCGCTGCGGTCAGCGCCGTCGTGCGCGAAGACGAGGAATTGCTCGACGATGTGGGTCATCGAATCGACATCGCGCACCACGCCGTCGCGCATCTTCGCTTCGTCCATCATCTCGGCGCGTAGCCGCAAGCGCGCAAGCGGCGTCTTCAGATCGTGCGCGACGCCCGCGAGCATCACCGCGCGATCATTCTCGGTGCGCGCCACTTCCTGCACCATCTGATTGAAGCCATGTGTCAATTGGCGCAACTCGCGCGGCCCGCGCTCGGGCACCGGCGGCACCGGCAGCCCGCGGCCGAAGCGCGCCACCGCCTGGGCGAGCGAGCGCAACGGCTGCTGCAGCGCCCATGCGGCAAAAAGCGCCGCCATTACCGCGAACGAGAAGATGATGACGAGCCACAGCACGGTGCGGTCGAGCGAGCGCGGCGGCCGCAGCGGCTGCACCGGCACCACGATCCAGCTGCGGTCCGTGGGCGCGCGCACCCACAGTGTGGGCGGACGCCCCGGCAGGCCGACGCGCACCTGAGTGCCGGACGGCATACGGTCGCGTGCGTCTTCAATGAAACGCTCGAGCGGCGGCGGCATGTCCGACATTTCGGGCGGCACCTCGGGGCTCGTCGGGTCCACGAGTTTCACGCGCGACGGCAGCGGCTGGTCCGGATTGCGGGCCACGTGCTGGCGCACCGCATCGACGAGAAAAGTCGCTTCCTCGACGGCGTAGCGGGTTTGCAACTGGCTGCGCTCCAGACGCATGAGCGCGTACCACGCGAAATGCGACAGCAGCAGCACCGCGACGACCAGCAACGCCAGCCGCCCAAACAGTGAATCAATGGGCCGGCGCATGCTGTTCGCCGTCGGGCACGAACACGTAGCCCCGCCCGCGCACTGTCTGAATGAAGCGCGGCGTGGACGGATCCGTTTCGAGAATGCGGCGCAGGCGCCATACCTGAACGTCGATGCCGCGGTCGGTGCCGTCGTATTCGGGACCGTGCAGCAGCTCGAGCAGACGCTCGCGCGTCAGCGTGCGCATAGGGTGATTGACGAAAATCTTGAGCAGCGCGAACTCGCTGCCTGACAGCGTGAGCGGTTTGTCTTCCAGATGCAGCGTGCGCGACTGGAAGTCCAGCGTGAAGCGGCCGAAGCTGAACGGCTCGCGCTGCTCGGGCGCGGCCGCCGAGGGCAGCGTGCGGCGCCGGCGCAGCACCGCCTGCACACGCGCGAGCAGCTCGCGCGGGTTGAACGGTTTGCCGAGGTAGTCGTCCGCGCCCAGTTCGAGACCGACGATGCGGTCGACGTCGTCCGCGCGCGCGGTCAGCATGATGACGGGGATATCGTCGCCCGACGCGCGCAGCTTGCGCAATGCGGTGAGCCCGTCCACGCCCGGCATCATCAGATCGAGCACGATCAGATCGGGACGCTCGCGCTCCAGCCTGCGCTCGAGCGAGCCCGCGTCGTGCAGCACCGAAACCTCGATACCCTGGCGGGCCAGATAGTCGCGCAGCAGATCGCGCAATTCGACGTCGTCGTCGACAACAAGTATTTGAGTAGCCATGAATGAAGTTTAACGCGCGGCACGGGCCGTTTTCGATTTCAAGCCGGCCTCAAGGGTTACTGGGTGTTACGGTGAAAGCTGCGCGTAATGGGCCGTAATAGCGGCGCGACGCCGCGTAACACCGGGACCGGCGCAGTTCTCTACGCTGTGTCTTACCGAATGCAGGCCGCCGTTTGGATCGGATGCATCGTCGGCTATTCCATTACAAGGAGCCTTATATGTCCACCAGAAAAATCTCGCGCGCCCTCGCCGTTGCCGCTACCGCTCTTGCCATTGGCGCGGGCGCGGCCTATGCCGCCCAACCCGCTCACGAGGGCCCCGGCGGCCCCGGCGGTTGGCATGGCCATTTCATGAAGGAGCTCACGCAACTGCACGACCAGTTGAAGCTGAACGCGGATCAGGAAAAGCAGTGGCAAGCCGCGCTCGACACGATGAAGCAGGGCCATGAAGCCATGCGCGCCAATCACGAGCAGATGAAGAATCAGTTCAAGGCCGCGCAGCAGCAGCCGATTCTGGATCTGAACGCGATGGCCGCCGCTCATCAGCAGATCGAACAGAAAGACGCGCAGTTGCGTCAGCAAACCACGGACGCCTGGCTCAAGTTCTATGACGGCCTGAACGACCAGCAGAAGACGACCGTCAGCACCGCGCTCAAGCAGCGCTTTGCAAAGATGGAGTCGCGTCACGAGAAGATGCGCGAGCGCTGGCAGCAACATCATGGCGCGGCGCCGGCACCTGCCGCGAGTCAGTGAGCGGAAAGGCGGGGTGCGCTGACAGACGCTGACACTTGCTGAAAGTGGCGGCGCGCTGCATGCTCCGCCGCCTGCCTTGGTCCAGCGCGGCCGGCATCGCTTGCCTTCGCAAAACAGAAACGCCACGGAGAGGCCTCCGTGGCGTTTTTTTATTGGGCCGCTTGTGGCTCCGCTCTTCCGCCTGTCGCTCAAGCGGCGGGGAAAGTGGTGGGTCAAGCGGCGGGTTAAGCGGCGAGTCAAGCGGCGGGCTAAACGGTTTAAGCACCCGCTCGCACTGGTTGCACGCTCAACCATTTCCGGTCGAGCGATGCAACGCGCGCCAGCTCACCCGTTCAATCGTCCGAGGTCGAACAGCAGGACTTCCGCCTGCTCGCCCTTTTCGAGCGTCACCGTGTCGGTATCGCTGAGCTTGGCTGCGTCGCCGGCTTGCAGCGCCTCGCCGTTGACCGTCAGCGAGCCGCGCGCCACGTGCACGTAGACGAGCCGCCCTTGCGGCACCGCGAAGCTGGCCGTCTCCGCGCCGTCGATGAGCGCGGCGTAGATCGACGCGTCGGCATGAATCGTCACCGAACCGTCGCGGCCGTCGGGCGACGCGACGACGCGCAGGCGGCCACGCTTTTCGGCGGCGTCGAAGCGCTTTTCCTCGTAGCCCGGCTGATCGCCGGCGCGTTGCGGAATCACCCAGATCTGCAAGAGATGCGCTTCTTCGTCCTGCGACGCGTTGAACTCGCTGTGCATCACGCCCGTGCCGGCGCTCATGCGCTGCACGTCGCCAGGACGGATCGTCGAGCCGTTGCCCATGCTGTCGCGGTGCGCGAGCGCACCTTCGAGCACATAGGTAACGATCTCCATGTCGCGGTGCCCGTGCGTGCCGAATCCTTGGCCGCCCGCGATGCGGTCTTCGTTGATCACCCGCAGCGGCCCGAAATGAACGTGCTCGGGGTCGCGATAGTCGGCAAACGAAAAGCTGTGATACGAGTCGAGCCAGCCGTGGTTGGCGTGGCCCCGTTCTGCGGAGCGGCGAATTTCGATCATGACGTACTCCCGGTGAAATTGGCGATGGCGAGAATGTATGGGCTTGCCGCCTCGCGGACAATCGGGCGCCAGTGCACCGGATCGTTTCGCAAATCCGGGTAATCGGACTGGGTCGCAGCGGACTGGATCGCAGCGGACCGCATCAGACGCCGTGAGCCCGCATGCGCCCACACGAACCCGCATGAGCCCTCGGCACGCCATACCCGCCGCCGTGACTTCCACGCCGCTCCTCGAACCAAACCGCAGCGCACGCCCTTGCAGCGATGCGCGCCGCATGCGTCGCGCCCACGCAACGCGCTTGCCGCGGCGCGGGACAGCACCGGCGCCGCGCACTGGCGCGCGTTCCCTGTTCGGGTAAAATACCGCGCTTTTCACCGCACATGGTGGCGCAAAGCGCGCCGGCACGGCCGGACGCGACGCGGCAAACCGCGAGGGCGCCGCAATTTTGACCGCCTAGAATAGCGACGGCCGGCCACAAGCCAGGCTTCGTCGGGATCGGACACCGAGACGATCAGTTTGACCCAGGAGAAACATGAAGAAGCTCGCACTGTGCGTAGCGCTCGCCGTCATGGCCACCGGCGCCATGGCAAAAGAATGGAAAACCGTACGCATCGGGGTTGACGCCAGTTATCCGCCGTTCGAATCGAAGGCGGCCAGCGGCCAGGTAGTCGGGTTCGACGTCGATCTGACCAAGGCGCTGTGCGCACGAATGAACGTCAAGTGCGTATGGGTGGAGCAGGATTTCGACGGCATCATCCCGGCACTGAAGGGCAAGAAGTTCGACGCGATCGTGTCGTCGTTGACTGTTACGGACAAGCGCCGCGAGCAGATCGACTTTTCGGACAAGCTGTTCGACGCTCCCGCCCGCATGATTGCGAAAGCCGGCTCGCCGCTCTTGCCCACCGCTGAATCGCTGAAAGGCAAGCGCGTCGGTGTCGAACAGGGCACGACCCAGGAAGCGTACGCCAAGGCGTACTGGGAGCCGAAGGGCGTGACGGTTGTGCCCTATCAGAACCAGGATCAGGTCTACGCCGACCTCACCTCCGGCCGGCTCGACGCCGCGCTGCAAGACGAGATCCAGGCCGACGCCGGGTTCCTGAAAACGCCGCGCGGCAAGGGCTTCGCGTGGGCCGGTCCGGAAGTGAAAGACGCGAAAACCATCGGCGAAGGCACGGCCATCGGTCTGCGCAAGGAAGATACCGACCTGAAGACGATGTTCAACAAGGCGCTCGCGCAGGTTCATCAGGACGGCACGTTCAGGAAGCTCGAAAAGCAGTACTTCGACTTCGAGATCTACCCGGGACACTGAACGCACGACGGGCCCGCCCGACACGGCCGCCCGCTTCGGGAGCCCAGCCGGGCTTCCCTCATGCAGCAAGAGGAGACTCGGGGCTCGCCCGCATGGGCGCGCCCGGGGCTTCGTAATACAGTCGGTCTGGTTTCAAAGAGAGTCGAAAAGCGCGCTGCAAGGCCGGCAACGGCCATGCAGTCATGATTTGCACAGCGGTGCGCTGTGCGCCGCGAAGCGCGGCGGGCCATGCCCGCGGTGCTACGCGGCGCCGGTCCGGCCGCGTCTTTCGCGGTGTGTCGCAAACGCATCGTCAAGGACCCCCTATGTTCCTTCAAGGCTACGGCCCGCTGCTTCTCAACGGCACCTGGCAAACCGTCAAGCTGGCGGTTCTGTCACTGGCGCTCGCTTTCTTGCTGGGCCTTCTCGGCGCGGCGGCGAAACTGTCGAAGAACCGTCTTTCGTACGGCGCCGGCACCGTCTACACGACGCTCGTGCGCGGCGTGCCCGACCTCGTGCTGATGCTGCTGCTCTTCTACAGCATTCAGATCTGGCTCAACAATCTGACCGACATGCTCGGCTGGGAGCAGATCGACATCGACCCGTTCGTGGCCGGCGTCGCGGTGCTCGGCTTCATCTACGGCGCGTACTTCACCGAGACGTTCCGCGGCGCGTTTCTCGCGGTGCCGCGCGGCCAGCTCGAAGCCGGCGCGGCCTACGGCATGACGAGCTGGCAGGTGTTCTCCCGGATCATGTTCCCGCAGATGATGCGCTTCGCGCTGCCCGGCATCGGCAACAACTGGCAGGTCATGGTGAAGGCCACGGCGCTGGTGTCGATCATCGGTCTCGCGGACGTGGTCAAGGCTTCGCAGGACGCGGGCAAAGGCACCTTGCGGTTCTTCTTCTTTACCCTGCTTGCGGGGGCCATCTATCTCGCCATCACCACAGTGTCCAACTTCGTGCTGATGTACCTCGAAAAGCGTTACTCGACCGGCGTGCGAAAGGCGGATCTATGATCGAGATCATTCAGGAATACTGGCGCAACTATCTCTATACCGACGGCTACCGTTTCACCGGCCTCGCGATCACGCTGTGGTTGCTGGTCGTCTCGATCGGGCTCGGCTTCTGTCTGTCGATTCCGCTGGCAGTGGCACGCGTCTCGAAGAAGAAATGGCTGGCCGGTCTGGTCTGGCTCTACACGTATATCTTTCGCGGCACGCCGCTCTATGTGCAGTTGCTGCTCTGCTATACGGGTCTGTACAGCCTCGAGATCGTGCGCAACCACGAGCTGACCAACGCGTTCTTCCGCGAAGGCATGAATTGCACGCTGCTCGCTTTCACGCTGAACACCTGCGCGTACACCACCGAAATTTTCGCGGGCGCGATCAAGGCCACGCCCTACGGCGAAATCGAAGCGGCGCGCGCTTACGGCATGTCGTCGTTCACGCTGTACCGGCGCGTGATTCTGCCTTCGGCGCTGCGCCGCGCGTTGCCGTACTACAGCAATGAAGTGATTCTGATGCTGCACGCCACGACCGTCGCCTTCACCGCGACCGTGCCGGACATTCTCAAGATCGCGCGCGACGTCAACTCGGCAACGTACCAGTCGTTTAACGCTTTCGGCATTGCCGCCCTGCTCTATCTGTGCATTTCTTTCGCGCTCGTGTGGCTGTTTCGCCGCGCGGAGCGCCGCTGGCTCGCCTATCTGCGGCCGCAAGGCAAATAACCGGCCCCGCGCCCCGCACGTAAGCACGCCCAAGGATCCTGATGAACAACACGAAGCAAAAGCTTTTCGTCGACGAGCTTCATAAACAGTACGGCGACAACGAAGTCCTCAAGGGTGTTTCGCTGAAGGCGAACGCCGGCGACGTAATCAGCGTGATCGGTTCGTCCGGTTCGGGCAAGAGCACGATGCTCCGCTGCATCAACTTTCTCGAGCAGCCGAACGCCGGGCGCATCTTCGTGGATGGCGAAGAAGTGCGTACGCAACTGGCGAAGAACGGCGCGCTGCGCGTGTCGGACCCCAAGCAGCTGCAACGGGTGCGCACCAAACTCTCGATGGTGTTTCAGCACTTCAACCTGTGGTCGCACATGAACGTGCTCGAAAACATCATCGAGGCGCCGGTGAACGTGCTCGGCCTCAAACGCAAGGAAGCCGAAGACCGCGCACGCGAGTATCTGGAAAAAGTTGGTCTTGCACCGCGCCTCGAGAAACAGTATCCGTCGCACCTGTCGGGCGGCCAGCAGCAGCGTGTGGCAATTGCCCGCGCGCTCGCCATGCATCCTGACGTCATGCTGTTCGACGAACCGACTTCCGCACTCGACCCCGAGCTGGTCGGCGAAGTACTCAAGGTCATGCAGACGCTGGCCGAGGAAGGCCGCACGATGATCGTCGTCACACATGAAATGGCGTTCGCCCGCAACGTGTCGAATCACGTGATGTTCCTGCATCAAGGCCGCGTGGAAGAAGAAGGCCACCCGGACGAGGTCTTCAGGAACACGCGCAGCGAGCGGCTCAAGCAGTTCCTTTCCGGCAGCCTCAAATAGAAACGTATCGCACAGCCTGGTATTTGAGATTTCCCGACGAAACTTGATTACCGGCTGTAGTCAAAGTAGTTTTACAAGGCGCTTACGAGCGCCTTTTTTATTTCGGTCAACTGCGTAATCCGCGCTTTCTGGCCGCGAAAGTCTGGTCCCACCCGCCCTCCAGCCCACGTTTTGCGCACTAGCCTGCCGTATCGCATGCGTCAATAGTGGCAATCCTTGATCTTGCCTCCCCCGATCCGTGATTCCCTTGTCGCATAAGGGTTTTCGACGTTTTGGCGAAGGCCGCAACGGGTCTTGGCGCACATCCGTATTGCAATTTGGAGACACAGGTCAGCGTCGGTACTAATTTCTTCTCACACTCAAGTCTATTTTTGATAAATTAGTAACCAAAGTAGCAAAACTAAGTACATTAAAAGTAGTTTGACTTCAAAGCACAGAGGAGAACCGGTCGGCGAGGGATCGGCATGACGCAAAGAACAGCCCCAAGGCTGCACGTCAGGACAGGAGACCAATCCGCCCGCTAATCTCCCTGGTACCGATTTCTGTTCGGCGCGGCTCGCGTCCGAACACCATTCGCAGTACTGGGTTTCACTTTTTGACAGGGTATGGAGGAGAAGATGAAGAAAGCTTTGCTCGCCGCTGCGCTGATGTCGGCCGGGGTCGTTGCGCATGCTCAAAGCAGCGTGACACTGTATGGCCGCCTGGATGCAGGTCTCGAATACATCAGCGGGCTGCCGAATGCCAACTATACCGGTTCAACCTCGCGCTGGCGCGCGGAAAGCGGTGACTGGGGCACGAGCCTCTGGGGTATGAAGGGCGTCGAGGACATCGGTGGCGGCAACAAGGTCCTGTTCCAGTTGGAAGGCTCGTTCAACACGATGAACGGCCAGGGTCCTGGCGGCGGCGGTCTCTTCAATCGCTGGGCAACGGTCGGCCTGTCGAACAGCGCATACGGTACGCTGACCATGGGCCGTATGCTCTTCATCTCGAACGGCGTGTGGGACTTCGACCCGTTCGGTCAATCGAACTGGTCGTCGGCATCGCTGGTGCGCGGCCGCAACTGGCCGCAATCGAGCAACAACATCGCTTACCAGTCGCCGAAGTTCTACGGCTTTGACGTGTACGGCCAGTACGCGCTGTCGAACGCGACGAACTGGAACGGTAACGGCACGACGCCGCAAGGCCGTGAAGCCGGTCTGCAACTCACGTACACCTCGTCGCTGTTCCAGTTGCGCGGCATGTACGACGAAATCCGCAACAGCGGCAACGGTAACTTCACGGACCCGTTCACCGCGTCGCGCGAATACACGGCTGCATTCAACGTGTTCCTGGGCCAATTCAAGATCCAGGGCGCGTACCAGGCAGTGCGTACTTCGTCGGCTGCAAGCGCGGCAGGCACCGCACCGACCTCGCTCGATCACGAATGGGGTGGTGTGACGTGGCAAGCGACGCCGGCTGCAGCGCTGATCGCCGCGGTCTATCACGTGAACGCGAACAAGGGCGGCGGCAACGCGACGATCTACACGATCGGCGGTTCGTACAACCTGTCCAAGCGCACGCTGCTGGACATCCAGATCGCGACCGTGCGTAACAGCAAGTCGGCCAACTTCGGTCTGGACGCGAACAGCGCAGGCCCTGGCGGCAACATCACGTCGGGCGGCACGACCACGTACAACGAGAACCCGCTGCCGGGTCACAGCCAGACCGGCGTGTACGCAGGTATCCAGCACTCGTTCTAATCGAACGGTGTTCCCCGAAGGCATGGCCTTCGGGGTCTAAAATTTCTCCGAGAGAATCTTTTTCACGCTGCTGCGAGAGGCGCGTATCGGTGCGATGTCCGAAAGGGTATCGCACCGTTTTTTATTGGCGCGCGAACTTCTGCGAATTCGCGCTGGAGCGCCTGGCGTTCGAGTCGCGCGCGGCGCACCGCTTCGGTGCGCGAGCGGCTTACACTGCCGCTTCGTTCTCCTCGCCGGTGCGGATGCGGATCACGCGCTCCACGTCCGCGACGAAGATCTTGCCGTCGCCGATCTTGCCGGTGCGCGCCGCGCCGATGATCGCGTCGATTACCTGATCGCACTGATTGTCCGCCACGACCACTTCGATCTTCACTTTCGGCAGGAAGTCGACCACATACTCTGCACCACGATAGAGCTCGGTATGCCCTTTCTGCCGGCCGAAGCCTTTGACCTCGGTAACGGTCAGGCCCGTGAGGCCGACTTCAGCGAGCGCCTCGCGCACTTCGTCGAGTTTGAACGGTTTGATGACTGCGGTGATGCGCTTCATGGCGAACCTCGTCTCGTGACTGGAAGAGTGAAAGGAAGATGGATGATTTTTATTCTACGCCGCGCCGGATGCCTTGCGGCACTCTGGCGCGCTTTGGGGAGCGCACCGTGCTGGTTCATTCCACCGGTTCGGTGTAGCGCGAGGTGATCGGATAACGCCAGTCGCGCCCGAACGCGCGATGCGTGACGCGAATGCCGATCGGCGCCTGGCGGCGCTTGTACTCATTGATCTTGATGAGCCGCGTGACGCGCTTCACGTCTTCGGCCGCGTAACCGGCGGCGATGATTTCAGCGAGCGAGCGGTCCTCTTCCATGTACATGCGCATGATCGCGTCGAGTACGTCATACGGCGGCAAGCTGTCCTGATCGGTCTGGTTCTCGCGCAATTCCGCGGAAGGCGCGCGCGTCAGAATGCGCTCGGGAATCACGTTCTGCCTCTCGAAGGTGCTCGCCTGATTGCGGTAATGGCAAAGGCGGTACACCAGCGTCTTGGCGATGTCCTTGATCACCGCGAAGCCGCCGGCCATGTCGCCGTACAGCGTGCAGTAGCCCACCGCCATCTCGCTCTTGTTGCCGGTGGTCAGCACGATCGAGCCGAACTTGTTCGACAGCGCCATCAGCAACGTGCCGCGAATGCGGGCCTGAATGTTTTCCTCGGTGGCGTCTTCGGGCCGCCCTGCGAACTCTTGCGCGAGCGAGTTGCGGAACGCGTCGAACATCGGCGCAATCGCGATTTCGTCGTAACGCACGCCGACGCGACGGGCCATGTCGGCGGCGTCCGTGGTGGAGATGTCCGCCGTGTAGCGCGAGGGCATCATCACCGCGCGCACACGGTCCGCGCCGAGCGCGTCGCAGGCGACCGCCAGCACCAGAGCGGAATCCACGCCGCCGGACAAGCCGATCAGCGCGCCCGGAAAACCGTTCTTGTTCACGTAGTCGCGCACGCCCATGACGAGCGCGGCGTACACCTGCGCTTCGAGCGTGAGCTCGGGCGCGATTGCGTGGTCAGCGCCGCTGCTGCCGTTCGCCGTGCTTGTCTGGTTGCGCACCGGCGCACCGTTTTCGAACTCGACGAACGCGGTCGTCTCCTCGAACTGAGGCATTTTCGCGACCAGTTCGCCGTGAGCGTCGAGCACGAACGAGCCGCCGTCGAACACGAGTTCGTCCTGCGCGCCGACCATGTTCACGTAGACCATCGGCAATCCGGTCTCGCGAATCCGCGCGCGCAGAATGTCGAAGCGCACCGCTTCCTTGTTCAGGTGAAACGGGGAGCCGTTCGGAATCAGCAGCACCTGGGCACCCGCGGCCTTCGCCATTTGCGCGGCCGACGCATGCCACGCATCCTCGCAGATCACCACGCCGTACTTCACGCCGTCGAGCTCGAACACGAACGGCTGCGGGTCGGACGCGAAATAGCGCTTCTCGTCGAACACCTCGGTGTTGGGTAGATCCT
>Ga0268256_1002035_pt1 | contig 10913 bp, 10 predicted proteins | sample AgamicAtAmrz_FD_200247 | JGI IMG/M metagenome (GOLD analysis project Ga0268256, IMG submission 200247) | Agave microbial communities from Guanajuato, Mexico - At.Am.rz (v2) (version 3) | ecosystem: Host-associated > Plants > Roots > Rhizosphere | place: Guanajato, Mexico | collected 2012-06-07
CCGCCGTCGCGGCCACGCGCGGCAGAGCCAGCGGGTTGTCGACAGTCACTGCAGGCATGTCGGTACCTCCTTGTGGTTCGAGTTTAGTTGAGCGTTGAACTTTCTGCCACCTCCAACGGCAGAAGCCCGGAGGGCATTCCCTCCGGGCCGTCTGCGTTCGGGGCGTACCGCGTCAGTTGCTGAAGTACAGGTACTTCCATGCCCCGTAGGTCGTGGAGTTCACCGTGTCGCCGGACGAGCCGTTGACGTACACCGGCCGGATCCGCGCCTTGAGGCCGGACTCACCGGGCGCGCCGAGGCTGACCGCCGACTTGCCGTTCGTACCGAGCGGGAAGTACTGCGAGTCCGAGGAGCGCCACGCGCCCGCGTAGTAGACCTGGAGGTCAAGGCGCTGCTGGCGGCCCGGGTAGTAGGTCATCGTGGTGGTGATCACCGGGGACGTGTTCTTGTGGAACCAGTAGTACGAGGTCGAGCCGATCTTCGCCCGCTTGTAGTGCTTGGAGACGGCGGAGGAGACCTTGACCCGGGCGTACGCCGTGGACTTCACCGTCTTGGGCTTGTACCGGGAGTCGCCCGTGAAGACCGCGGTGACCGTGGTGTCACGGGTCATGTCGACGACCGCGGTGACGTTGCCGTCCGCGTTGACCTGGGCGGTCCTGATCAGCTTCTTCCCCCGGTCGCCGCCGAAGGGGTCCGCGTAGATCGAGACCGACCGGTTCTTGTAGGTCTTGCCGAGGTGCGCGGTGAACTTCACGTCGGTGCCGTAGTTGTACAGCTTGCCGTTGTTGTTGAGGCTCAGGGACGTGGCCGCACGGGAGACCTCGACCGTGTCGGAGGCGCTGACGGCCGCGTGCTCGGCGTCGCCCGCGTACTTCACCGTGTACGTGACCTTGCCGCCGGCCGGCGGGGTGTTGGTGAAGGAGTAGGTGCCGTCGGCCTTCACCGTCACGGACGCCAGGGCCTTGCCGTTCGGGCTCTCCAGGTCGGTGCGGGTGACCGAGAGACGGGTCCCGGCGGGCAGCGGCACCGTCGCCGAGAGCTTGCCCTTGACGGTGAGCGACTTGGCGCGGGTGGCCGTGGCGGGGGCGTTGACGGTGAGGGTGGGGACGTTGAGGGTGGGGCCGGTGAGCGCCTTGACCGTGTAGCCTCCGCTGCCCGCGACGAGGGCGAAGACCCGGGAGGAGTCCCCGGCCCAGGCCACGTCGGCCGCCGGTTGGTTGCCGGTGCTGTAGGTGCGGAGGGGTCGGGTGGCGTTCGGCCGGTAGATCGCGATCTTGGTGCCGGCGACCTGGGCGATCAGGCCGCTGCCTGCGACGTCTGCGAGCTGTCCGCCCGGGTAGGCGCCGGCCTTGGTGAGGGTGCCGTTCGCGTAGGCGTGCCGTTCGGTGCCGTTGACGAGCACCTGGTCGTCGCCGGCGACGAGGTCGATGTCGCCGAGGCCGTCGTTCAGGGCGTACGAGGTGTCGTTCCAGGCGATCGCTTGCGGCGTGCCGCTGGACACGTCGAGGACGCCCTCGGTACCCGAGGAGTCCCCGGTCTCGCCGACGGCCAGCAGGCCGGGGCGCAGCGGGTCGGTGTCCAGCAGGGCCTGCCCCCACAGTCCGATGCCCGTTCCCTCGGTCGGGAGCTGGGTCAGCGCCACCGGGTCGGCGCCGGTCGCCGGGTCCACCGCCGGGTCGACCGAGCCCAGGTCACCGTCCCACTGGTCGCCGTAGGAGAACCAGACCTTTCCTGCGGCGAAGGCCACGTGGCGTGGGCCGGTGTCGGTGGCGACCGGGTAGCGGGCCTTCACCTTGAGGTCGGTCGCGTTCAGGGCGACGATCTCGTGGCTGTTGGGCAGGGTCGCGTAGAGGGTGGCGCCGTCGTCGGACACGGCAAGGTCGGTGGCGTTGCCGAGGCCGGAGACCTGTGCGACGAGGGTGCCGTTGTAGTCGGCGGCCAGGATCTGGCCGTCGGCCTGGTCGCTGACGAAGACCCGCCGGAGGGCGTCGTCCACGACGAGGCCGCCGGGGCTGGTGACCACGGCGGAGGCGGCCGACGCGGTGCCGGACGCGGCGACGCCGAGCGCCACCGAGCTGAACATGACCGCGAACGCCGTCGCGGCCGACGTGCTGCGCATGCGCACAGTGATGAACCCCCACAGAAGATCCCGGGGTCGCCGGGAGATGAGAGCGCCGCGCGGCACCCGGACGCGGACCGCGGGAGAGCGGTGGCGTGCGGGGCGCGGCTGCCGGAGGGAACTCTATGGCATGGCTGTGACAACCAGGTGAGGGTTTTCGGCCGCCGGACGACGGCTACCCGTACATCCGCCGCATCGCGAACTCGACCATCTGCTCCACGGCCTTCGCGTCGAAGACGATCCGGTGCTCCCCCTCCATGTCGAGGACGAACCCATAACCCGTCGGCAGCAGGTCGAGGACCTCCGCGCCGGTGATCACGAAGTACTTGGACTCCTTGCCCGCGTACCGCCGCAGCTCCTTGAGCGTGGTGAACATGGGGATCACCGGCTGCTGGGTGTTGTGCAGGGCGAGGAACCCGGGGTTGTCACCGCGCGGGCAGTAGACCTTGGACGTGGCGAAGACCTGCTGGAAGTCCTCGGCCGCCATCTGCCCGGTGGTGAAGGCCCGCACCGCGTCCGCGAGGGAGGGCGGGGACGGCTCGGGGTACAGCGGCGGCTGCTGGCCGTACCCGCCCACACCGCCGGCCATGGGCTGCTGCGGCGGGACGCCGTACTGCTGCTGGGCACCAGCGTTCTGGTCGTAGCCGTACATGGGCGTAAGCGTACCGAGGGGGGTGGGGGCGGCGGGCAGCCACCGGCCCCGGAAACCGACAGTGACCTGACAGCGGCCGACCCTGGGTTTCCGGTGGGGGTCGCTCGTAGCGTCGGTCCATGAGCAGACAACACGACGACGAGACACACGAGCACGACCGGGGGCTCTCCTACGACCTTCCCGTGCTCGCCCGCCGACGGATGATCCGGCTCATGGCGGGGACGGGAGCGGGCCTGCTGCCCCTGGTGGGCTGCACCGGTTCCTCTTCTCCTACGGCCGTCACGTCACCGTCGGCCACGGGAACGGGCACGGCCTGCGCCGCCATCCCCGAGGAGACCGCCGGTCCCTACCCCGGCGACGGCTCGAACGGCGTGAACGTGCTGAAGGAGAGCGGGGTCGTCCGCACCGACATCACCGGCAGCTTCGGCGACTCCGCGGGCGGCACCGCCGAGGGCGTACCCCTGACCCTGACGCTCACGGTCGTGGACGCCGCCTCCGGCTGCGGGACCCCGCGGAAGGGGGCCGCCGTCTACGTGTGGCACTGCGACCGGGAGGGCGGCTACTCCCTGTACACCGAGGGCGTCACCGAGGAGAACTACCTGCGGGGCGTCCAGGAGACCGACGACAAGGGGCGGGTCACCTTCACGAGCGTCTTCCCGGGCTGCTACCCGGGCCGCTGGCCGCACGTCCACTTCGAGGTCTACGGCAGTCTCGGGGACGCGACGAGCGCCACCGCGATCACCGGCACCTCGCAGCTGGCGTTCCCCGAGGACGTGTGCGACACGGTGTACGCGAGCGAGGGATACGAGGGGAGCGTGGCCAATCTGCGCCGGCTCTCCCTGGACACGGACAGCGTCTTCCGGGACGGGCACGACCAGCAGCTCGCCTCGGTGAAGGGGAGTGTGGAGGAGGGGTTCACCGCCTCGCTGACCGTCGCGGTGTGACTCCTCACAGATGGCCGGATCGGGGTTGCGACTTATTACCGACGGGTAGCATCATCGTAGCTACTTGTTGGTATGTGAACGGGTGCGAGGAACCAGGTGCCTCGCCGATCTCTTGACGGAGCCATCGCCATGGGGCACTACAAGTCCAACCTCCGCGACATCGAGTTCAACCTCTTCGAAGTACTCGGACGCGACAAGCTGTACGGCACGGGTCCGTTCGCGGAGATGGACGTCGACACCGCGAAGAGCATCCTGGAGGAGCTGACCCGCCTCTCCGAGAACGAGCTCGCGGAGTCCTTCGCGGACGCCGACCGCAACCCGCCGGTCTTCGACCCGGAGACCAACACCGCGCCGGTCCCGGCGTCCTTCAAGAAGAGCTACAAGGCCTTCATGGACTCCGAGTACTGGCGGCTCGGCCTGCCCGAGGAGATCGGCGGCACCACCTCGCCCCGCTCCCTGATCTGGGCCTTCGCCGAGCTGATCCTGGGCGCCAACCCGGCCGTCTGGATGTACTCCTCGGGCCCCGCGTTCGCCGGCATCCTCTTCGAGGAGGGCAACGAGGTCCAGAAGCACATCGCCAAGGTCGCCGTGGAGAAGCAGTGGGGCTCCACGATGGTCCTCACCGAGCCCGACGCGGGCTCCGACGTCGGCGCCGGCCGCACCAAGGCGATCCAGCAGGAGGACGGCTCCTGGCACATCGAGGGCGTCAAGCGCTTCATCACCTCCGGTGAGCACGACATGGAGGAGAACATCCTCCACTACGTCCTCGCCCGTCCCGAGGGCGCAGGACCCGGCACCAAGGGCCTGTCCCTCTTCCTCGTCCCGAAGTACCTCTTCGACTTCGAGACCGGCGAGCTGGGCGAGCGCAACGGCGTGTACGCGACCAACGTCGAGCACAAGATGGGCCTGAAGGCCTCCAACACCTGCGAGATGACCTTCGGCGACCGCCACCCCGCCAAGGGCTGGCTGATCGGCGACAAGCACGACGGCATCCGCCAGATGTTCATGATCATCGAGTTCGCCCGCATGATGGTCGGCACGAAGGCGATCTCCACGCTGTCGACGGGCTACCTGAACGCGCTGGAGTACGCCAAGGAGCGCGTCCAGGGCCCCGACCTCGCCAACTTCATGGACAAGACCGCGCCCAAGGTCACCATCACGCACCACCCGGACGTGCGCCGCTCGCTGATGACGCAGAAGGCGTACGCGGAGGGCATGCGCGCCCTCGTGCTGTACACGGCCTCCATCCAGGACGAGATCCAGGTCAAGGAGGCGGCGGGCGAGGACGTCAAGGCGCTGGAGGCGCTGAACGACCTGCTCCTGCCGATCGTGAAGGGCTACGGCTCGGAGAAGGGCTACGAGCAGCTCGCCCAGTCGCTCCAGACCTTCGGCGGCTCCGGCTTCCTCCAGGAGTACCCGATCGAGCAGTACATCCGGGACGCCAAGATCGACACCCTGTACGAGGGCACGACCGCCATCCAGGGCCAGGACTTCTTCTTCCGGAAGATCGTCCGCAACCAGGGCGCGGCCCTGAACTCGCTGGCCGAGGACATCAAGAAGTTCCTGGCGGTGGGCACCGGCGGCGAGGAGCTCGCGGGCGCCCGTGAGCACCTGGCCAAGGCGGCCGTGGAGCTGGAGGCCATCGTCGGTCTGATGCTGACCGACCTCGCGGCCACCGAGCAGGACGTCAAGAACATCTACAAGGTGGGCCTCAACACCACCCGCCTGCTGATGGCCTCCGGTGACGTGGTCGTCGGCTACCTGCTCCTCAAGGGTGCCGCGATCGCCGCCGAGAAGCTGGAGACGGCGTCCGCCAAGGACAGGCCCTTCTACACCGGCAAGATCGCGGCGGCGAAGTTCTTCGCGGCCAACGTCCTGCCGGGCGTGACCCTGGCCCGCAAGGTCGCCGAGGGCGTCGAGCTGGACCTGATGGACCTCGACGAGGCCGCGTTCTAGGACACACCCGTACAGCTGCACGCAGTCCCCACGAGGGCCCGTTCCCATCGCCCGGGAGCGGGTCCTCGTACGTCGTCAACGGGTCCTCGTACGTCGTTAAGGTGAACCCCATGAGCGCACCCCACCGCCTCGATCGCGGCCACACCGACGACCTCATGTCCTTCCTGGCGGCGAGCCCCACGCCCTACCACGCGGTGGCGAACGCCGCCGAGCGGCTGGAGAAGGCAGGCTTCCGCCAGGTCTCGGAGACGGACGCCTGGGAGGGGTCGAGCGGCGGCAAGTACGTGCTGCGCGGCGGCGCGATCATCGCCTGGTACGTCCCCGAGAGCGCGGCGCCCCACACGCCGTACCGCATCGTCGGCGCGCACACCGACTCCCCGAACCTGCGGGTCAAGCCGCTGCCGGACAGCGGGGCGCACGGCTGGCGCCAGGTCGCCGTGGAGATCTACGGCGGTCCCCTGATGAACTCCTGGCTCGACCGTGACCTGGGGCTGGCCGGCCGGCTGACCCTGCGGGACGGCTCGACGCGGCTGGTGAACGTGGACCGGCCGCTGCTGCGGGTGCCGCAGCTCGCGATCCACCTGGACCGCGCGGTGTCCTCGGACGGCCTCAAGCTCGACAAGCAGCGGCACCTCCAGCCCATCTGGGGGCTCGGCGACGACGTGCGCGACGGCGACCTGATCGCGTTCCTGGAGGAGGAGGCCGGGCTCGGCGCGGGCGAGGTGACCGGCTGGGACCTGATGACGCACTCCGTGGAGGCGCCCGCCTACCTGGGCCGGGACAAGGAGCTGGTGGCCGGGCCCCGGATGGACAACCTGCTGTCCGTGCACGCGGGCGTGGCCGCGCTCGCCGCGGTCTCCTCCTCCGCCGATCTGCCGTACATCCCGGTCCTCGCCGCCTTCGACCACGAGGAGAACGGCTCGCAGTCGGACACCGGCGCGGACGGGCCGCTGCTCGGCGGGGTCCTGGAGCGCTCGGTGTTCGCGCGCGGCGGGTCCTACGAGGACCGGGCGCGGGCCTTCGCGGGGACGGTCTGTCTGTCCTCCGACACCGGGCACGCGGTGCACCCCAACTACGCGGAGCGGCACGACCCGACGCACCACCCGCGGGTCAACGGCGGGCCGATCCTCAAGGTCAACGTCAACAACCGCTACGCCACGGACGGCTCGGGCCGGGCGGTGTGGGCCGCGGCCTGCGAGAGGGCCGGGGTGCCCTTCCAGTCCTTCGTCTCCAACAACTCCATGCCCTGCGGCACGACGATCGGCCCGATCACCGCGGCCCGGCACGGCATCAAGACCGTCGACATCGGTGTGGCGATCCTTTCGATGCACAGCGTCCGGGAGTTGTGCGGCGCGGACGACCCGCATCTGCTGGCGAACGCCCTGGTGGCGTTCCTCGAAGGGTAGTTCGGACTCCCTGACGGGTATTCGCGGAAAGTGGGGGTACCCGGGGTTCCGGACCGGAACGACCGGACCGGACAGGGAGGCGACACTCATGGGCCTCGGCGGGTGCATCATCCTCATCGCCGTGGGAGCAATCCTCACGTTCGCCACCGACTGGCACATGCAGGGGGTCAACCTCGATCTGGTCGGTGTGATCCTGATGATCGTGGGGCTGATCGGCGTGACGACATTCAGCAGCATCGCCCGACGGCGGCGCGTGGTGGTACCGCCCACCACACCGACCGTCGTCGAGGAGCCGCACGGCCGCCGTGACGGATACTCCGACGGATACGGCGTGTAAGGGACATCGACGGAACGACGGACGCACAGGGCGACGACAGACAACCGTGAGCAATCCGTAATCACGGTTGTCTTGTCCGGTTGTGTGGAAATAGTGAAAGCTGGGGGCCTTGAGAGCCCGGGGGGTTGGCAGTAGCCGGGCGTGGCCCGACAGCACACCCGGGGGCTCCCCGTGCACCACCCTGCGACGACGGTCGCGGCTCCCACCGCGAGTCCTCCGCGCCCCCGTCGGCATGCCGCGCGCCGCGCGCACGCCGCACCCGACGACCTCGACGGCCCGCTGCGCCTGGTGGTGCTGATACCGGCCCACAACGAACAGGACCGCATCGCCGACGCGATCCAGGGCCTGTGGCGGCAGACCCGGCGCCCCGACCTGATCGTGGTGGTCGCCGACAACTGCACCGACGCCACCGCCGAGATCGCCGTCGCGCACGGCGCCCAGGTCTTCGCGACCCAGGGCAACACCCACAAGAAGGCCGGCGCCCTCAACCAGGCCATCGCCTGGGTGCTGCCCCATCTCGAGGACCGCGACCTGCTGTTGGTGCAGGACGCCGACACCGTCCTCAACCCCTGGTTCAGCGAGACGGCCATCGGCACCTTCAACCGCAAGGTCGGCGCCGTCGGCGGGGTCTTCTACGGCGAGGACGGCGGCGGACTCCTCGGCCTGCTCCAGCGCATGGAGTTCCACCGCTACGCCTGGGAGCTGGAGCGCTCCGGCGGCAAGGCCCAGGTGCTCACGGGCACCGGCACCATGTTCCGCGCCCGCGTCCTGCGCGAGGTGCGCGCCGCCCGCCGCGACGGAGTGCTGGGCGGCGGGAACGCCTACTACAGCCTCGCCTCGCTCACCGAGGACGACGAGATGACCAAGGCGGTCAAGACCCTCGGCTACCGGGCCATGTCGCCGGCCGGCTGCGAGGTCACCACCGAGGTCATGCCGACCCTGGGCAAGCTCTGGCACCAGCGGCTGCGGTGGCAGCGCGGAGCGCTGGAGAACCTGCGCGACTACGGCTGGACACGTGTCACCGCCCGCTACTTCACCCAGCAGTTCCTCATGGGCTTCGGTGCGCTGTCCTTCCTGGTCTACCTCACCTACATGGCCACCTACACGACGCTGTACGGCTGGCCCGGCTTCTCGCCCTTCTGGACCGCGATCGGACTGATCTTCCTGGTCGAGAAGACGGTCTCGGTACGGCGGGCGGGGCCGCGTGCCGTACTGGTGGCGGCGCTGATGATCCCCGAGATGCTCTACGACCTTTTCCAGCACGCCGTCTACTTCACCTCGCTGTGGGGGCTGTTGCGCCGCAGCGAGGAGAAGTGGGTCGCAACATAACCCTCTAGGAGAGACACCATGTACGGACGAGTGATCGGCGCCGGGACGACCGGCGCCGGGGGTGCCACGCTGGCCGCCACCGGGATGTGGCTGAACAGCATGGCGATGCTGGTGGCCGCCACGACGTTGGTGGCGGCCGGGGTCGCGATCTTCAAGCTGGTGCCGCGTCGGCGGTAGTCGTGTCGAGGGTGCGGGGGAGCTCTGTCCCCGGCACCCTCGCCGTCGTTCGGCGCCCGGGACCGAGCCACCGGGACCGGTCGGCCTGCCGTCACCCCAGCGCGTGGCCCGTCGTCACGTCCACGTGGGCCGGGATCTCGTCGTGGCGGTCGCCGACCGTGGAGGTGCCGGTCGGTTCGAGCAGGAGGATGTCGGTCGGGACGGGGGCGTAGGGCTTGTGCTCGACGCCTCGGGGGACGGTGAAGACGGACATCCTCGGCAGGACGACCGTGCGCTCGCCGGCCGGTTCGCGCAGCGAGATGTGCAGTTCGCCGTCGAGGACCAGGAAGAACTCGTCGGTGTCGTCATGGACGTGCCAGAGGTGCTCGCCCTCGACATGGGTGACCCGGACGTCGTAGTCGTTGACGGCGGTGACGATACGGGGGCTCCACTGCTCGGTGAAGGAGGCCAGGGCGGCGGGCAGGGAGACGGGTTCGGTTGCCATGGAGTCATCGTGCGGGGTGGCCAGCGGGCCGTGCGAGTGCTAGGAATCGCATATGCCGCAAGGATCCTCTCACCGTGTCGTGCTGGTCGTGGACGAGAACTCCAACCCGTTCGAGATGAGCTGCGCCATCGAGATCTTCGGGCTGCGGCGGCCCGAACTGGGTCGTGAGCTCTACGACTTCACGCTCTGCGCCGCCGACCCGAGCACCCGGATGCGGGACGGCTTCTTCACGCTCACCGGTGTCGCCGGTCTGGAGGCGGCGGAGTCGGCGGACACCCTGATCGTGCCGAACCGCCCGGACACCGACACCCCGCGCTCGCCCCGCGTACTGGATGCCGTACGCCGGGCACACGCGCGTGGCGCCCGGCTCGTCGGCTTCTGCTCGGGCGCGTTCACCCTGGCGGAGGCCGGGCTGCTGGACGGGCGGCGGGCCGCCTGCCACTGGATGTGGACCGAGTCGTTCCGGGCCCGCTTCCCGCGCGTCCGGCTGGAGCCCGACGTCCTCTTCGTCGACGACGGCGACATCCTCACGGCGTCCGGCAGCGCCTCGGCGCTCGACCTGGGGCTGCACCTGGTCCGCCGGGACCACGGCGCCGAGATCGCCAACCACGTCTCCCGCAGGTTGGTCTTCGCCGCCCACCGCGACGGCGGGCAACGGCAGTTCGTGGAGCGGCCCCTGCCGGACGTACGGGACGAGTCGCTCGGCCCGCTGCTCGCGTGGGCGCAGGAACGGCTGGGGGAGACGCTGACCGTGGCCGACCTGGCGGACCGGGCGGCCGTCTCCCCCGCGACCCTGCACCGCCGCTTCCAGTCGCAGCTCGGCACGACACCGCTCGCCTGGCTGACGGCGGAACGGGTGGCGCTGGCCTGCCGGCTCATCGAGCGCGGGGAGGAGCGGCTCGACGTGGTGGCCGCCAGGAGCGGCCTCGGTACGGCGGCCAACCTCCGCGCGCGCGTGCGGCGCGAGACGGGACTCAGCCCGTCGGCCTACCGGCGGCGTTTCGGACCGGGCGCCGGGGAAGCGGTAAGGGCATGAGATTTCTCGTACGCGACCGGCTCCTCGGCTTCGGTGAGGACTACTGGATCGAGGACGACCACGGAAACAAGGTGTTCCTGGTCGACGGCAAGGCCATGCGGCTGCGGGACACCTTCGAGCTGAAGGACACCCAGGGGCGGGTCCTGATCGACATCCGCCAGAAGATGTTCGCCCTGCGCGACACCATGCTGATCGAGCGGGACGGCGAACCGCTCGCCACGATCCGGCGCAAGCGGCTGTCGCTGCTGCGCAACCACTACCGGGTGGCCCTCGCCGACGGCAGCACCGAACTCGACGTCAGCGGCAAGATCCTCGACCGGGAGTTCGCCGTCGAGTACGACGGTGAACTGCTCGCGGTCGTCTCGCGGCGGTGGCTGCACGTGCGGGAGACCTACGGCGTCGACATCGTCCGCGACGACGCGGACCCGGCGCTGCTCATCGCGGTGGCGGTGTGCGTGATCCACCTCGCGGAG
>Ga0268256_1002045_pt1 | contig 10884 bp, 12 predicted proteins | sample AgamicAtAmrz_FD_200247 | JGI IMG/M metagenome (GOLD analysis project Ga0268256, IMG submission 200247) | Agave microbial communities from Guanajuato, Mexico - At.Am.rz (v2) (version 3) | ecosystem: Host-associated > Plants > Roots > Rhizosphere | place: Guanajato, Mexico | collected 2012-06-07
TCCATTAATACGACTTTGAGAGGATAAGGTAATGCAAGTTATTCTGCTTGATAAAGTAGCAAACCTGGGTAGCCTGGGTGATCAGGTTAACGTTAAAGCGGGTTACGCTCGTAACTTCCTGGTACCACAGGGTAAAGCTGTTCCTGCTACCAAGAAAAATGTTGAATTCTTCGAAGCACGTCGTGCTGAACTGGAAGCCAAACTGGCTGACGTTCTGTCCGCTGCTGAAGCGCGCGCTGCGAAGATCAACGCACTGGAAACCGTAACCATCGTGTCTAAAGCAGGCGACGAAGGTAAACTGTTCGGTTCCATCGGTACTCGCGACATCGCTGACGCTGTAACTGCAGCTGGCGTTGATGTTGCCAAGAGCGAAGTTCGTCTGCCGAACGGCGTTCTGCGTACCACTGGCGAGCACGAAGTGGACTTCCAGGTTCACAGCGAAGTATTCGCTAAACTGACTATCAACGTGGTTGCTGAGTAATTCAGCCCCTGCGCGATAATCAGGTAAAAACGCCGGCCTTGTGCCGGCGTTTTGCTTTTCTGGCGCGCTTAACCTAGCGCACCCGCAGGAAGCTGCCATCCGGCTGACGGGTAAACAGCGCCTGCACCCCTTCACCCATCTCCACCGTTAGCCCGGTCACCACGCCGTTGGCGTTCTGCCGCACCTGCACCATCTGCCCGCTCTGTAAGTTACTCAACGGCTTGCCGTCGCCCTCTACCTTTGCCATCGCGTACACGTCTTCCGCAGGCAGGTTGTGATCGCGGAACAGTTGCGCCAGGGTTTTGCCGGAATCGACCCGGTAGCTGCGCCACTGCTGCTCGATATCGTTCTCCTGGAACGGCGCTGGCGCCTGCTGTGCGGGCGGCGCGTTCTTGGTGTCCGGCGCAGGCCGCGCCTGCATCACGTCCCGATCTACCGCTACCGGCTCAGGCGTGCGCTCGGTCTGCGGACGCGGGGAAGGCCAGAGCACGGCGGCGATCATCACCAGCGCTGCAATGATGATCCCTTTGCGGTGCAGGGACGGGAGCGGATCCATCAGTCGGACACGATCCGGCGCGTTCCAGATCCGCATCAGGGTAGGTTTCAGATTCAATCGCCCGGGCATAACGCCTCCTGCCAGGTTAACCGTCACGGCGTCAGTCCGGCGCGCTATGCCTGGCTGACCGCTCATCCATGACGTAAAGAAAACCGCGCTTACGCTCAGGGTAATAGCCTGAATGGCGCGCTGTGATGAAGCCATTATAGATCGCTAACTGCTTGAAGACCGTAGCAATGCCCGCTTTCGTGACCGCCTGCGCGCTCAGAGGTCAATTTTTAAGACTGTTCGTCAGCGGCGGGTCCGGACAGGCTTTTGACGCAGAGTGTTTTACCCACCGGGCAGCGGCTGTTATGCTGCCCGCTATTTTTATAAACGCGATGAAAGGATAACCCATGACAACCCCTTCTTTTGATAGTGTCGAAGCGCAAGCAAGTTACGGTATCGGTCTGCAGGTCGGTCAGCAGCTGCGTGAATCTGGCCTCGAAGGTCTGCAGCCGGAAGCGCTGGTAGCAGGCCTGCGTGATGCGCTTGAGGGGAATCAGCCCGCGGTGCCGGTTGATGTAGTACATCGCGCGCTGCGTGAAATTCACGAGCGTGCAGACGCGGTGCGTCGCGAGCGCCAGCAGGTAATGGCGGAAGAGGGCGTGAAGTATCTGGAAGAGAACCGCGAGCGCGAAGGCGTGAACAGCACCGAAACCGGTCTGCAGTTCCGCGTTCTGACCCAGGGCGAAGGCGCTATCCCGGCGCGTACCGACCGCGTGCGCGTTCACTACACCGGTAAACTCATTGACGGCACCGTATTCGACAGCTCTGTCGCGCGCGGCGAGCCGGCTGAATTCCCGGTAAACGGCGTGATTGCCGGCTGGATTGAAGCCCTGACCCTGATGCCGGTTGGCTCCAAATGGGAACTGACTATCCCTCATAACCTCGCCTACGGCGAGCGCGGCGCGGGTGCCTCCATTCCGCCGTTCAGCACCCTGGTGTTTGAAGTCGAGCTGCTCGAGATCCTGTAATCTCCCGTTTCCCTCGCCTGTTATCGTCCCGGGCGGGGGAAAAATCCACACCGCAGCGCCTTTAATTCGTTGTTACGCCGCAAACCGCGATTTTATCTTGCAAATAGCCGGGTTAAGGGTATTTTTGTGAGCTATTTCGCGTTGCGAGAGTGATTAGACACTCAATTTAAACATAAAATTAACATTATATTTAAAACATAGTACTCATCTCGCCCAATCTTACCTACTATCGAAATGCTTCAGACAGACACCCCAACTCCGGATACAACGACAGGCCAGCAGAGCCTGAACAACACAGACAGGTACAGGAAAAAAACATGGTAGATCAGGCTAAAGTGGCTGAGGTAGCGAAGGCTCAGGGTGAGCAATCGCTACGCCGCAATCTCTCAAACCGACACATTCAACTTATTGCCATCGGCGGTGCGATTGGTACCGGGCTGTTTATGGGCTCCGGGAAAACCATCAGTCTCGCCGGGCCGTCGATCATCTTTGTGTACATGATCATCGGCTTCATGCTGTTCTTCGTGATGCGCGCGATGGGCGAACTGCTGCTCTCGAATCTGGAATATAAGTCCTTCAGCGATTTTGCCGCCGACCTGCTCGGCCCGTGGGCAGGCTACTTTACCGGCTGGACCTACTGGTTCTGCTGGGTAGTGACCGGTATGGCCGATGTGGTTGCGATAACCGCCTACGCCCAGTTCTGGTTCCCCGGCCTGTCGGACTGGATCGCCTCGCTGGCGGTGATTGTGGTGTTGCTCTCCCTGAACCTTGCCACGGTAAAAATGTTCGGTGAGATGGAGTTCTGGTTCGCGATGATCAAAATCGTCGCCATTGTCTCGCTGATTGTGGTCGGCCTGGTAATGGTGCTGATGCACTTCCAGTCGCCGGCCGGCGTAGAGGCTTCCTTTGCCCACCTGTGGAATGACGGCGGCTGGTTCCCGAAAGGCATCAGCGGCTTCTTTGCCGGTTTCCAGATTGCGGTGTTTGCGTTTGTCGGGATTGAGCTGGTGGGGACTACCGCCGCCGAGACGAAAGATCCGGAGAAATCCCTGCCGCGCGCCATCAACTCCATCCCGATCCGCATCATCATGTTCTATGTCTTCTCGCTGATCATGATTATGTCGGTGACCCCGTGGAGCTCGGTGGTGCCTGACAAGAGCCCGTTCGTCGAGCTGTTTATGCTGGTGGGTCTGCCGGCGGCAGCGAGCATCATTAACTTCGTGGTGCTGACTTCCGCAGCGTCATCCGCGAACAGCGGTGTGTTTTCTACCAGCCGTATGCTCTACGGCCTGGCGCAGGACGGCGTAGCGCCGAAAAGCTTCGGTAACCTGTCGAAGCGTGCGGTCCCGGCCACCGGCCTGACGTTCTCCTGCATCTGCCTGCTGGGCGGCGTGGTGCTGATTTACCTGATCCCGGACGTCATCAAGGTGTTCACGATGGTAACTACGGTGTCGGCGATCCTGTTTATGTTCGTCTGGACCATCATCATGTGTTCCTATCTGGTGTACCGCAAAAAGCGCCCTGAGCTGCACGCGAAATCCATCTACAAGATGCCGCTGGGCATTGTGATGAGCTGGGTATGCATGGCGTTCTTTGCTTTCGTTATCGTGTTGCTGACGCTGGAAGACGACACCCGTCAGGCGCTGATGGTTACGCCGCTGTGGTTTATTGTGCTGGGTCTGTGCTGGTGGTTTATCGGCAAGAAACGTCTGGCGCGCATCGGAAAATAAAAAAACGGCCGCCCAGGCGACCGTAAACTCTCATAAATCAGGGTGCTCTCGGGCACCTTTTTTTATTCGCCTGCGAGGGCACGCGGGAACAGAACGTTATTTTCCAGGCTGATGTGGTTCATCAGATCGTCAATCATCTCATTGATGCCGTTGTACAGCGCACGCCAGGTGGTGCAGGCATCGTCCGGCGGGGTGACGTTATTGGTGGTGTGCTTGATCACTTCCAGCAGTTCGCCCGCCTCATCGTGCTCGCTCTCCATCACGCTCACCGGCCCGCCCGCCTGGCTCCCCATCCCCTGTTTGATCATCGGGAACAGGATGCGTTCCTCTTTCATCATGTGGCTGGTCAGCTCCTCGTGCAGCATCGTCAGGTATTTGGTCAGCCCGCGCGGCACCGAGGCTTTCGCGGCGTGCACGCGCTCAACTTTTGTGGCCTGCAGAATCAGCTCCGGGAGCTGCTCGCGATGGCGGTCATGGTAGCGCACGATAATGTGGTCAATGATCTCCGGCAGCGGCGCGCTGCGCCAGTCTTTCTCCAGCGGCGTGGCGGAAAGCGCAGCCAGCTCGGACTCAATTGCTTCCAGATCCAGATTCTGGCGCGTCGCCGCTTTTAACAGCGTCTGCCTGCCGCCGCAGCAGAAGTCGAGATCGTGTTTACGAAACAGGGCGGAAGCGCGAGGGACAGACAGCGCCAGTTCCCCTAAAGAGCGGTCACGGAAGTTCATCATCGATACCCTTAGTTGAAAAATATAACATGCATATTAAATGCAACTTTAAGGCGGCGCTATTACTCTTTGGGGTCAGTACCACCATTTTTATTGAGGTTAATAAAAGGTTTTTTATTTATTACCAGCAAGTTATGGAAAGGTGTTTGTTACTATTAATTCCAGTCAGAAGTGAATAAGGGAATAGCACAACTGAATAAATAATTATTAACCCTGCAAAGGGTTATCAGCGTCATTAAAATTAGCGGCGATATGAAATAAAAATTAATCCTTCAAACTGTTGTATTTAAATGGTTTTCTTGTTTGCATAAGCGCTTTTAATTAAACATATATCATATTTTGCCGATATAACCTGTGAAGGCAATATCCTGCAGAAAAATAAGGTTAAATATGTTTAAGCAAATTAAAGTTATCACCATGTTAATTTTGGTGCTGGCAGTGTTGGGCTCCCTGCAATTAATCTCCGGGGGACTTTTCCTTAGCGCGCTGACAAAAGATAAAGACAACTTCGCTTTATCACAAATTTCCAGCAATAACGTGACGGAATTTACCGACGCCTGGATCAGCCTGAACCAGACGCGTATCACCCTCAACCGCGGTATGCTGCGCCTGCAAAGCAGCATGGCGGGCACCATCAACGGTGGCGATCTCGATGCGCTGGTGAAAAATGCCGATCGTCTGCTGGCCCAGGCGCAGAAGCACTATAAAAATTACGAAGCCATTCCGGAAACCCCGGGCCTGAACCCTCAGCTGACGAAGGATCTCGAAGAGCAATATGCCATTTATCACGGCACGCTGACCGAGATGAATAAGCTGATGGCCGCCAATCAACTGGAAGCCATGTTCAAACTGAACGCTGAGCAGAAACAGAACGCCATGCAGGCGGTCTATCTCGACTGGCGCGCAGCCCAGACCAAACTGGCTGAGAAAGGCGTGGTCGAGAACGAAGAGGGCTTCCGCAGCATGATCTGGGGGCTGAGCGCCATCATGGCGATCGTGATTGCCGTCATCGTAATGAGCTGGATCGGTCTGCAGCGCGTGCTGCTCACGCCGCTGAAGCAGATTATCGAACACATCCGCACTATCGCTGCCGGCGATCTGACCAAAGAGATCGACGCCAGCGGCCGCAACGAAATGAGCCTGCTCTCCTCTAACCTGAAAGAGATGCAGCAGTCGCTGGTGCGTACCGTCAGCGCCGTTCGCGACAGCACCGACACCATCTTCACCGGCGCGGGCGAAATCTCTGCAGGTAGCAACGACCTCTCCTCACGTACCGAACAGCAGGCCGCTTCGCTGGAAGAGACCGCTGCCAGCATGGAACAGCTGACCGCGACCGTGAAGCAGAACGCCGACAACGCCCGTCAGGCAACCCAGCTGGCGCTTAATGCGTCGGAAACCGCAGGCAAAGGCGGCAAAGTGGTGGATGGCGTGGTGCGTACCATGACCGAAATCGCTTCCAGCTCCAGCCAGATTGCCCAGATCACCAACGTGATTGACGGTATCGCCTTCCAGACCAACATCCTGGCGCTGAACGCCGCGGTAGAAGCCGCCCGCGCTGGCGAGCAGGGCCGTGGATTTGCTGTGGTGGCAGGTGAAGTGCGTACGCTGGCCAGCCGCAGTGCCCAGGCCGCGAAAGAGATCAAAACCCTGATCGAAGCATCCGGTTCCCGCGTCGATGCCGGTACTGAACTGGTGCGTGAAGCGGGTGACACCATGAAAGAGATCGTGGCGGCCGTCACCCGCGTGACCGACATCATGGGTGAAATCGCCTCGGCGTCTGATGAACAAAGCCGCGGTATCGACCAGGTGGGTCAGGCGGTCTCTGAGATGGACAAAGTCACCCAGCAGAACGCCTCGCTGGTGGAAGAGTCCGCCTCTGCGGCGGCGGCACTGGAAGATCAGGCCAGCCGTCTGAGCCAGGCCGTTGCGGTGTTCAAGGTCAGCCGTAGCCAGGCTGCCGCTGCGGTGCGCAGCGAACTGGTGAAGCCAGACCTGAAGAGGCCGCTGGTTACCGCACCGGCGGGTGCCAGCGATTCCAACTGGGAAACGTTCTGAGTCCCTTTAACGCCCCGGCATAGCCGCCGGGGCATCACGCCGTTACTTCCGGGTAGCGGCGTGCGCTTCAGACGACACCACCTCGCTTTTTATCGGCTTCACCCGCACCGCAATCACCACGCCCACCACCAGACAGGCAATGCCGATCGCCGCGATCAGCGGAGGCAGGCTCTGACGCAGCAGGAAGGTATAGAGCAGTCCCGCCAGGGTTTCAAAGACGATCAGCGGACCGAGGATCACCGTCGGCAGGCGCTGACTCGCTTCATTCCAGCACATCGCACCTACCCATGAACACAGCACCGCAATCGCCAGCATCAGGCCGATAAACACCGCAGGGCGTGGCCCAAACGGCAGGCTGAAGGCGGCATCATCTGCGGCAATCCACCAGCAGGCAGCGACATAGCCCACCAGCGACACCGGCAGCGTAACCAGCGCCTGGGCGGTGGCCCACATCATCGGATGTTTATCCGGGTGTTCACGCAGCCACCGGGCGTTACGTAGCGCATACCAGGCCCAGCAGGCCACGGCGATAAAGGCCAGCCCGACGCCGCTGAGATAACGCCAGGTATCTCCCCCGGTGCTACCGCTGGTGGATTCCGCATGGTTTACCAGCAAAATACCAACGGCGATGATCGCCAGCGACGGTGCCAGCCGCCGCCACGGCAGATGCCCGTCGCGCTGGCGGTAAAGCAGGTTAGCGAACACCGGGATCACCACCGGCAGCGTGCCGATAATCATGGTAGAGACCGGTGCACCGGTACGCTGAATAGCGCTGGCCAGGCAGAGATAGTAGATAAGGTTGCCCGCCAGGGTCAGCGCCAGCGCGGTCAGCCAGTCGCGTGAGGTGAGCTGGCGCAAACGCGCCCGGCCCAGCCAGGCAATCGGCACCGCAATCAGCCCGAGGGCCAGATAACGCCCGGTGGATTGCAACGCCGCCGGATAGTCAGGAACAATCAGCGGGCCGACAAAGATCAGCCCCCACATCAACCCTGCGAGCAGGGCATACACTACGCCACTTAACATTCACTTATCGCCTCTGGTCAGAAGAGACGGAGTGTAGGGCAGCAGGGAGGGCGGTTCTTGTACCAGATTGCGCACTGCCGCGCCGGCGACCTGCTTCTGGTAGCGTACCGGCGTGATGCCGTAGCGGCGCATAAAGGCGCGGGTCAGGTGTGACTGGTCGGTGAGCCCGGTGGCCGCCGCGACCGTCGCCGCCGGCATTCCCTGGGCCAGAAACAGCTTGGCGCGCCACAGGCGGATCGCCATCAGCATCTGGTGCGGCGTGACGTGAAAATGCGCCTTAAACTGGCGCAGGAAGTGATACGGGCTGAGCGACGCGACGCGGGCAATCTCGTCCAGCGTCAGGGCTCGGGCATAGTTGTCGTGCAGGTAGTCGCGCACCCGGTCAAAACGCGGAGCGGCAGACGACAGGGAGACCGGCGAGTGCCGGGCGTAGGGCAGAAACGCCTCGATAAGCTCCAGCAGAATGCTTTGCTGAGCGAGCGGATCGTCGTAATACCACAGGCTGTTAATCAGCTGGCTGACGCGCAGGGCGCGCTGCGGATCGTGCCGCTCCACGCCGTCAAACCACCAGTTTTGTTTCCCGGTGACCTGCTCCAGCAGCGCAGGCTCAAGATAGATCATGCGATAGCGCCAGCCGTCATCGGTGATGGCTTTCCCGGTGTGCAGCTCGTCCGGGTTCATGGTCAGCAGCGAATTGGCAGAGGCGATATGCTGCACGCCACGATAGCGAAACCGTTCCGCGCCGGTTTCCACCGCGCCGATACCGAACGCTTCATGGGTGTGCGGCTCGAAGCTGTGCTGCGCGATATGGGCGTGATACAGCTCAACGCCGGGCAGGTGCGGGAGCTGGCGAAAGCTGGCGCGGTCACGTTCATCTGTAAACTGGTCAGGAACTCCTTGCACCGTCACCCCCCCTCTGTGAATTAACTCCATTATAGGAATTCGCCCGCCCGCTGCTAACAGATTATTAACATCAGCATGAAAAACCTCCCCGGCGGGGAGGCGAAAGGGTTATTCGACGCGGGAGAGTTGCGCGCTGTCGCACCCGGCGTTGCGGCATTCGCGCTCAATCCGCTTCAGCAGGTCGATGCGGCTGCGCATTTTTTCATTGGCACACATCAGCAGCAGCGTGTCGCCTTCGGTACAGTCACGGTCGCGCACCTTCAGCCAGGCGATCTGCGAGTCCTTGAGACTCTTTTTCTGCCCGGCGTTCAGCGTCGTGATGGTTTTTTTGTACTGCTGATTGAGTTCTTCATCGCTCTGTACCAGCTCCAGCGAGGCGCAGTAAGCGCGATCGTAAGGGGTGCGCGGGCTGTCGCAGCTGATGGCGAAGGCGCTGCCGGAAGCGATGAAGAGGGAACCTGCCAGAAGAAGTGCTTTCATGATTCGTCCTTGTTACCTGTAATTTTAGGCGTGGCGATGCGCCACGCCGCTATCATAGCGGGTAACGAAACGTCAGGCAGCCTGCCAGTTTTTGGCAGGCCAGCCAGTGGGTTACAGCATGGCTTTCAGGCTCGTGGCCAGTGGCGTGGTCGGGCGACCGATCAGCGCACTGAGCTGATGGCCGTCATCAAACAGCCCGCCCTTCGCCGCGCCTGCATCCGAGTCCGCCAGCAGTTTCGCAAACCCTTCCGGTAAACCGGCCCCCATCAACGCCGCCGCAAAGTCCGCTTCGCTCAGGTTCTGATACGCCACGGTTTTGCCGCTGAGTGCGCTCAGGGAAGCGCAGAGATCGCTCAGCGTCCAGGCGTCATCCCCTGCCAGTTCGTAGACGCGTCCTGCCTGGTCATCGAGCGTCAGCACGCGTGCTGCGGCTTCGGCGTAATCTGCCCGGGTCGCCGAGGCGATTTTTCCTTCACCGGCACTGCCGATAAACAGGCCGTGCTGGAGGGCCGCCGGTACGCTTGCCAGATAGTTTTCACTGTACCAGCCGTTACGCAGCAGGGTGTAAGCGAGGCCGGAATCTGCCAGCAGCTTTTCCGTTTCAACGTGCTCAGCCGCCAGGCCGAGCGGTGAGGTATCGGCATGCAGCAGGCTGGTGTAAGCGATGAGCTGAACGCCTGCCGCGTTTGCCGCCTCAATCACGTTGCGGTGCTGGCTGGTACGCTGGCCCACTTCGCTGGAGGAGATCAGCAGCAGCTTTTCCACGCCCTGCAGCGCCCGATCCAGAGCCGCCTTGTCGTTGTAGTCGCCGCGGCGGACCTGCACGCCTTTATCGCTCAGGGCTTGCGCTTTGGCCTGGTCACGCACGAGGGCGACGATCTCGCTGGCCGCCACGGTTTTCAGCAGTGCATTGATAACGAGCTGGCCCAGTTGGCCGGTTGCGCCGGTAACAGCAATCATGGTGTTGTCCTTCTTGTCTGGTGTGTGTTGTGGCACAATAGCAACCAAACTAACTTTTAGTAAGTACGTACAAAAAGGTAAGTGTCAATGACCCAGTCTCTCACCGATCAGCTGCGCACCGGCAATCTGTTTGCTGGCGAGTGCCCCTCCCGCGATGTGCTCAAACATGTCACCAGCCGCTGGGGCGTGCTGATCCTCGTCGCGCTGCGTGACGGGACGCTGCGCTTCAGCGATTTGCGTCGCCGTATCGGCGGCGTCAGTGAAAAAATGCTGGCGCAGACGCTGCAGTGGCTCGAAATGGACGGGTTTGTGAACCGCGTCTCCTTCCCGGTGGTCCCGCCGCATGTCGAGTACAGCCTGACGCCATCCGGGGAGCAGGTCAGTGAGAAAGTCGCCGCGCTGGCCGACTGGATAGAGCTTAATCTGCCGGACGTCATGGCATACCGCGCCGGGCGTGAAGGGGTGGATGCGGCGTGATGCGACAAATTGTTGCGTATAGCGATACTTTGACGCAAACTAACCGTGTCACTGTAAGGTGATGTTGAGGAGTAAAGCGATGGCTATCAGTATTCGTCTGGACGATGAGTTTGTCACGGACGTCAAAGTGCACGCCGAAGCCGCCAGTCGGAGCGTACCCAAGCAGATTGAACACTGGGCAAAAATCGGCAGGATTGCCGAAGAAAACCCGGATCTGCCGTACAGCTTCATTCTGGAAACCCTGCTGGGGCGCAGTGAAGTGGATAATGGAAGAGTGACCCCCTATGTGCGCAGGACGCAGCGAGAAGATTGAGGTTTTTCAGACCCGACGTTTCGGTAAGGCGCTGGATAAGCTACCCCATGCCGCGCTGGTCAGCGTGGAGAATGAAATCGAGCTTATCATTGAGAACCCGCTGCTGGGGGAGCTGAAAAAAGGCGATCTCAATTATCTGCGGGTGCACAAGTTTCATCTCGGCAA
>Ga0268256_1002046_pt1 | contig 10882 bp, 14 predicted proteins | sample AgamicAtAmrz_FD_200247 | JGI IMG/M metagenome (GOLD analysis project Ga0268256, IMG submission 200247) | Agave microbial communities from Guanajuato, Mexico - At.Am.rz (v2) (version 3) | ecosystem: Host-associated > Plants > Roots > Rhizosphere | place: Guanajato, Mexico | collected 2012-06-07
AGGAAATCGAAGAGTGCCACATGATCGCCGGCCGCTTCGATTATCTCCTGAAGGTCCGGACTTCCGATATTCGCCGCTACCGCATCGTTCTCGGCGAAAAGATTTCCAGCCTGCCTTTCGTCGCAAGCACTTCGACCAATGTCGTGATGCAGTCGGTCAAGGAAAACTGGTCGTGAATCCGCGCTCTATTTCATGCACTTGGTTGCACTTCTGATGAGGCTGCCATTCTCCAACTCATCTTGCCGGCTAAACAATGACCTAGATTTCGCCATTCGAATCGGATCATTGCAAGGCGCTAAAATAAGTAGAATGGAGTACGCATGGAGACCAGTGCAGGCGACCGAGACCTTGTCGAGGTCATGAAGCGGTACTTTGCGGTGAAGGCCGAAGTCGAGGAAATAAAGCTCCGCCTGGAGGCGGCAAGGCGGGAAAGCGGCGAAGAGATCGATGCATTCTACAATCCGCGCAGCAATCTGAGCCACGCCGCCGATATTATCCGTTCGCATGCTCTCAAGCAGGAAATGGCGCGTCTGATGGAATGGGCCGAAGCATGGGGGCGGCAGAGCCTGGCGTCAAACGAGGCCTGACGGTCGAATAAAACCGCCAGGCCGCGATCATGAAATCGGGTCGTCTCAGCTATCCGATTTCAGCTTTCCTGCCGTCGCCCAGGACTCCTTCGAAATCTCGGTAATGATGATTTCCACCGATTCCGGCGGGCAGGCGAGTGTTTCCACAGCGGCTTTGGTCGCTTCGCGAACGAAAGCGCGCTTCTGGTCTTGCGTGCGGCCGGGATGCATTTCCAAGCGCAGGATGGGCATGGTAACTCCTTGAACAATTATCGCCTGACGTTCGGCGCCCACGAACTATCTTGCAAAACCAATTGGCGATAAATACGCTCCCGTTTGCTTCATTCCGAACTCCTGGGTATGCAATCATGGACAAGTTGGCGGGAATGGCGATGTTCGTCAGAGTGGTCGAGCAGGGCAGTTTCGCCGCCGCTGCCGACATAAGCCGCGTGTCGCCAGCCATGGTCGCGAAGCATATCAGGACGATCGAACAGCGGCTTGGCGCGCGTCTGCTTCATCGCACCACACGCCGCCATCAGCTGACCGAGGTTGGCAAGCTGTATTACGAGCGCTGCAAGACGGTGTTGGCGGAGGTGGAGCTAGCCGAGCAATCGGCCTCCGAATTGCAATCGGCGCCGCGCGGGCGCCTGCGGCTCGTCGCGCCCGTCAGTTTCGGAACGCAAAGTCTTGTGCCGGCGCTTGTCGACTATCTGCATGAGAATCTCGAGGTCAGCGTCGATCTGGCGCTCGATAATAGTCCGCATGATCTGATCGGCGAAGGCTACGAACTCGGCATCCATATCGGCGATCTAACGGATACCAATCTCGTGGCGCGTCCGTTGAAACCTTATCGGCGCATTCTTGCGGCGTCGCCTGATTATCTGGATCGCTGCGGCAGGCCGCAAAGCCCCGAGGAGCTTGCCAATCATATGTGCCTCGGCCATTCCTACTGGCGTCTTCAGGGGCGTTGGCATCTCGTCGGTCCGGACGGGGAAACGCGCGAGATCGCCATCAAGGGCAGGTTTACCACCAATCAGGGCGGTGCTCTGCGCGTTGCCGCTCTGCATGGAGCCGGCATTGTGCTGCAGCCGGAACTGCTTCTGGCGGCCGATCTCGATGCAGGCCGGCTTGAGCCCGTCCTGCCCCTCTGGTCGTACCAGCCGACACCCATGCACCTTGTCTATGCGCCGGACCGGCGTCCGACGGCCATGCTGCGCAGCGTCATCGATTTTCTCGTCGCTCGCTTCGGCTGATATTCCTCCTCTTTCATCTGCCGCGAATCCATGATCAAATCTGATCATCGGGCTGGAAAATGAGGAAAGCGTGGTCAAGATTACATTGAAGGATGTGGCGGCGGCCGCGGGTGTGGGAGCAGCCACTGTCGAGCGTGCGCTCAACGGCCGCGGCAATGTGTTGCCTGAGACGGCGGAAAAGATATTCATCGCTGCAAAGCGGCTCGGCTACCGCACGCCACATGCCGGGATCAGGCATGGTCTGGTGCGCATCGAAGTCGTGCTGCTCCGGCCTGAGACCTATTTCTACTCAAGGCTTAATCGCGCTTTCGAGCGCATCGCCGCCTTGCTCGATAAGGATATTTTGATCCAGCGGACTTTCGCCAAGGAAGACGATCCTGCCGATTTTTCGCGCCATATCGCCAATCCGCAGGCGCGGCGTTCCGCCTTGATCGTCGTTGCACCCGATCATCCCGATGTGGTCGGTAGCATCCGTAAGGCTGCCAGCGGCGGCATTCCTGTCGTGCAGATCATGACGCGGCCGGCATTGGAGCTGCCTTACGTCGGCATCGACAATGAGGCGGCCGGCCGCACCGCTGCCTTCTATATGGCGCGCATGCAGGCCGGTATCTCCGGCACTTTAGTCGCGCTCTGCCATAGCGGCGCTTACGAGAACCACAAGGCACGCATCCGCGGTTTTTCCGAATATCTGCTTGATCATGCAAGCCCATCGCATCGCTTCGTCGAAGTCATGTTCGATGAGGACGATGAAATGAAGACGATCGAGCTGCTGACCAATGCCTTCGCCCGGTATCCCGATATTATCGGCCTTTATAGCGCCGGCGGCGACAATGCCGCGATCGCAACAGTTTTGCGCCGGTATCGTCAGCGGTCGGTCTTCTGGGTCGGGCACGAATTGTCCGATGCGACGCGCGGCTATCTGAAGGAGGATCTGATGACGATCGTTCTCGACCAAGCTCCGGAAGTTCAGGCCCGGCGTGCCATCGATCTGACGCTGAAGCGGCTCGGCCTGATCGATACCGACGTTGATCTCGACCCGGTGCGCTTTCTGACCGTAACCCCTGAAAGCCTTTGAGAACGTTGGCGAGTTGGCTCAGATATCTCCAGCCAACCAGCGCTCGTGGCTTAAACTGCATAGGCGCCTATGGGAGCGATGTCTTGATTTCTCATGCCTACAGAGCTAAGTATATCCCAATTGCATATCCCAAAATCAGGAGCCGGACATGACGAGTTCGACTGTATTCATCAGCAACAGAAGCCAAGCTGTGCGTCTGCCCAAGGCTGTGGCATTCCCCGAGGACGTACATCAGGTCGATATCCTCAAGATCGGCCGCAGCCGCGTGATTGTGCCCCAAGGCAAACGATGGGATGATCTCTTCCTCCATGGCCCCCGTGTCAGTGACGACTTTCTGGACGAGCGTGAACAGCCAGTGGCGGAAGAACGCGAGTCCTTCTGATGCTGACCTATATGCTCGATACGAATATTTGTATTTATGTAATGAAGACTTATCCGCCCGCCGTGCGGGACAAGTTCAACGCGCTGGCGGAACAGCTTTGCATATCGAGCATAACGCTTGGTGAGTTGCACTATGGTGCGGAGAAGTCGACTCGGCGCGTGGAAAACTTGACTGCCATCGAACATTTCGTGGCTCGGCTGGAGGTTCTGTCGTTCGGCGACAAGGCGGCTGCACATTACGGACAAGTGCGAGCTGAGCTGGAACGCGCAGGGACCCCATGTGGTCCGCATGACATGCAGATCGGAGCCCATGCCCGCAGCGAGGGACTGATCGTGGTGACGAACAACATGAAGGAGTTCGCCCGCATGCCCGGCGTTCGGGTGGAGAATTGGGTATAGCCGTCGCCGCCATGATCTTGGCGAGGGGCAGTTCGAGTCGTCCAGATTGACGCCTAAGCGATTGCGGTATTGGCAGCAATCAGCCAGTTGCGAAACGTTTCAGCATCGTTGGAAAGACGGTTGGCTTCGATCAGCCAATAGGATTTATCGGTGTCCAGAGCCGTATTGGATAGGGCAACCAGCGTTCCATTGTCCAATTCTTCTGCAATTAAGGCCGAGGGGCAGAGACCTACACCTTGCCCGCCGATAACGGACCCGATCATCAAGCCGAAATCGGCAAAGATCGGGCCGGCCCTTGGAGGCTGGTGGATACCTTCGAGGGCGAACCAGCGTATCCATGCGGCCGTCGTTTCATCGTGCAGGAGGTCGAGATTAAGGAGATCGGCTGGCGTCCCGATCGGTCCGTGACGGCGCTCATATTCTCTCGAACAGGTCGGCCGCGTTTCGGCCGTCAATAGCGAGATGGCATGCGTTGAAGGTCTTGGTCCGTGACGGATCAGAAGATCGACGCTTGCCTCCTCCGGTGTCCTCGCATCCAGTGCATAGACGATATTGATCTGGATTTCGGGGTATTCTTTCTTGAATGCGGGCAACCGGGGTATCAGCCAACGGGTGGCGACGGAAGCGATGCAGGCTACGCTCACCGGCCTGTTGCTTCCGGCAAGCCGTAGTTGTCGGGCGGCAATATCGATATGTCCAAGGCCGTTTGCCACTGCTGCCCCGAAATCGCGACCGGCCATGGTCGCCGTTACGCCGCGGGCATGGCGCGTAAACAACTTGACACCCAGCCATTCCTCCAGGGTACGCACGTGCTGGCTGACGCCCGCGGCAGTGAGATTTAGCTCGGCTGCCGCCTTGGCAAAACTCTCATGGCGAATAGCAGCCTCGAAGGCGCGAAGGGAGGCAAGGGGGACATGTTGCATTCCATCAGGCTAAGTAAGGCTTAGCCAAAGCGCAAGCGCGATCACCGTTGCACAAGGAGCTGGTATCCTTACAGTGCTGCCAAAACGAATGTCTTCTTGTCAGATCGGTGAGGAATGAAAGCCGCCATGAACAATATTTTCGATATGCCAGCACCCGCCGATGCCGAGGAGCGGCGCGGCAAGCCCCCCGTTGTCGTCTATCCGAACGAGACGCTGCCGCCGGCCGACATGGATGTGCTGCGGGCGGCAAGGCAAACTATGACCAAGATTGCCGAAATCCTCGTGCCTCCGCGCGAAGGCGGCAGTTTTCGCGTGCCAAAGGGACATTTCTTCCGGATCGTCAGCGTGGAGGGGGCGCAGGTCGGCGATCTCAATCTGTGGAATGCCGCCGATCTTTCCGAGCGTTTCTTCAGCGGCAAGACGCGGGCGTTGCATGCCACCCATGTCGGTCTCGGCGATCGGCTGTGGAGCACGTTGCCCTATCTGCGCCCCATGGCGACGATCACTCATGATACGCTTGGCTGGTATGGCTGGGACGCGGACGGGGCAGGCGTTCATGACGTCATCGGCACGCGCTGCGATCCCTATACGAACCGGCTGCTGAAGGGCGACGACTATCACCATTGCTGCCATTCGAACCTGTCGCGCGCGCTCGCCAAGGAAATGAATATCCCCGTCCTGGAGGCGGAGTTCCACGTTCACGACGTGCTGAATGTCTTCATGTGCACGGGCTTTACGCGCGACACGCGCCAATATTTCATGAAGGCAAGCCCGGTGCGGCCGGGCGATTTCATCGAGTTCTTCGCGGAGATCGATCTTCTCGGCGCGCTTTCAGCCTGCCCCGGCGGCGACTGTGGCAGCGAGCATTCGAGCGATACGGTGCCCTGTTATCCGTTGCTGGTCGAAATCTGGCGGCCCGAGCCTGAAAGCCTCGTCGGGCGAATATTCCCGGAGCGCAATGCCTATCCGAGGACGCACGGCCTATAATTCGCCAGCCTCATATAGTTTTGCCGGCGGTCTTGGCCGCCGGCAAATCAAAATCGTCCCTGAAACGATGCATCCATTTAGGCAAATGCATCGTCTATCGCTTAGTTACAAACGCGAATGCGCTCGTAATGCCAGCCATAGTCATACTCGTTCTGGACGCGGCGGTCCTCGTACCAGCATCTCGGCGGCGGTGGGGCGACTTCGTAAACCGGGCCTCTATTGGCAAGGGCGCCGCCGACGATCAATCCGCCGAGGAGACCGGCAGCAACACCGCCGGCGATCGCGCCGCCATTGCCATGGTGGTGATGGCGACGCCAATCATCATGGCCGCGCCAGTCGCCGCGATGGCCATCGTAATACTGCGCCTGTGCGCTGCTGACGGGCGCCAATGCGCCGCCTACGACCGTAGCGGCCAGCAAAACCGTAAGAATTGTCTTCTTTATCATGACTACCTCCAAAGCAGCCTTTGTGCTCAGCGAATACGCGAGCCAATCTGATTAACGTTTTCAGCATGAATATGTTCAGCTGAATATTCTATGAATGGCCCGTTCATCGGCCAATAGCGGCTGAAAGTAACCCCTCGTACGGGGCTCTGGGGCGCGAACTTGTCAATTTGGAGGCAGCCGCCGCGTCGCCTTCACCCATTCGAGTGTTCGCGAATCGGGGTCAGGATTGCGGGTGATATCTGTCACGACCGCGGCGATATCGGCGCCGTGCTCGAATACGCCCGCAAGGCGCTCGACCGTCAGGCCGCCGATTGCGACAAGCGGCCGATCGCCGATGCGAGCCTTCCATTCGCCGATCCGCTCAAGGCCTTGGGGCGCCCAGGGCATGACCTTGAGCACGGTCGGATAGATCGGCCCCAGGGCTATATAATCGGGTTCGGCAGCAAGCGCCGTCTCCAACTCCGCCTCATCATGTGTCGAAAGCCCCAGCTTCAATCCGGCATCCCGTATGGCGGAGAGATCGGCGGAAGCGAGATCCTCTTGGCCGAGGTGGATGAAATCGCAGCCCTCCTCGATCGCAAGCTGCCAATAATCGTTGACGATCAATTGGCACTCATGCGCGGCGCAAATTGCCTTCGCTTCGCGAATTTCCGCGCGAACGTCGGAGGTTGGGCGATCCTTGACGCGCAATTGCACCAGCTTGACGCCAAGCGGCACCAACCGCCTGATCCAGGCCGCACTGTCGACGATCAGGTAGAATGGGTCGAGCTTCATGAGAACACCGCCTTGCCGATGACGGGTGTCGATGGCACGGCCATGTCGCGCGGCTCCAGCATGCCGGCGCCAAATGCCTGTCTGCCGGCATCGATTGCCTTGGCGAAGGCTTCCGCCATCGCTGTCGGGTCGCCGGCGCCGGCAACGGCCGTGTTCAGGAGCACGGCATCGAAGCCTAGCTCCATGACGGTCGCCGCATGCGAAGGCCGGCCGATGCCGGCGTCCACGATCAGCGGCACCTCGGGAAAATGTGCCCGTATCGAGCGCAGAGCGGAGAGATTGAGCGGGCCTGCCGCCGTCCCGATCGGTGCGCACCAGGGCATCAGCACCTTGCATCCGGTTTCCAGCAGCCGCTCGGCGACGATGAGATCGTCCGTCGTATAGGGAAAGACCTCGAAACCATCGTCGGCGAGAATTCTCGCCGCTTCCACCAGCGCGAAGACATCGGGCTGCAATGTATCGTGGTTGCCGATCACCTCGAGCTTGACCCAGTTGGTCCGAAACACTTCGCGCGCCATTTTCGCGGTCAGGACCGCCTCGGATACGCCATGGCAGCCGGCGGTATTGGGAAGGACGCGAACGCCGAGTTCGCGAATCATCTCGAAGAATGCACCGCCATTGCGCCCTCCTGCGGTTTCCCTGCGCAGCGACACGGTGACGATCTCGGTTTGCGAACGTTTGACGGCTTCTGCCAGCACAGACGGGGAGGGGTAGCGTGCCGTGCCGAGAAGAAGGCGTGATGTGATTTGGGTTCCGTAGAGTTCAAGCATGGTCAGCCTCCCTGCATTGGTGTCAGGATTTCAATCCTGTCATCGTCGGTTAGGATGTGGTCGCCGCGCTCATCGCTATGGACGAGCTCGCCGTTGACGGCGGTTGCCAGCCACTCGCCCTCATATTCGAGCGCCGTGAGAAGCTGCGAAAGCGTAGTTGCTTCGACAATCTGCGCTTCGCCATTGATGATCAGGCGCATTGGCGGCTCCTTTCGTGGTGTCCGGAAAAGACGAGATCGGCGGCTTTCTCGGCCATCGCCGGCGCCAGCAGGAAGCCGTGACGATAAAAGCCATTGACGAAGACGGTCTCTCTCTCGCGTGTTACGCGGGGAAGATTATCAGGAAAGGCAGGTCGGATGCCGGCGTCTGTTTCGATTACGGCGGCTTCCGCAAAGGCCGGGTGCAGCGCATAGGCTGCATTCAGGAGCTCCATCAGCGAACGGGCGCTGATCGGCCCTTTGAAATCGGTCTCGATCATCGTCGCGCCGACCATGAACAGGCCGTTGCCGCGCGGCACGATATAGACGGGAAAACGCGGATGCAGCAGGCGGACGGGGCGCGAAAGCGAGACCTCGTCGCTTTGCAGATAGAGCATTTCGCCGCGCACGCCGCGCAAATCGCGGATGCGGCCAATGCTGGCAGCCCCCGTGCAGTCGACGATGTCAGAGAAGCTATCGTCATCCAGGGGCCCGTCGACAAAGGTGACGCCTTTTGCAGATAAATCGTCCTTCAATGATTGCAGGATCTCGCGCGGATCGAGATGTGCTTCCTGCGGAAAGACCAGACCCTGGCGGAACCGGCCGGCAAGCGAAGGCTCAAGGGCGGCGATGTCGTCTTCGTCCAGCCAGCGGTAATCCGTCGTGCGGCTGGCGAATCGCTTCAGCTCATTTTGATCGCGGTTCGGCGCGAGGACGAGCGTTCCGTTGCGGACGACCTTGCCCGGCAGAATCGCGTCCCATCGATCGGCGGAATCGCGGCCGAGTGTCAGCACAGCTTCATCGGCACTTTCACGTTCGCACCATGGCGCCAACATGCCGCCGGCAAGCCAGGAGGCGGCGCGCTGAAAATCCCGGCTTGGATCTGAGATCGTCACCTCTGCTCCGCGCCGGATCAGCTCGTGAGCGACCGTGAGGCCGGCAACGCCGGCCCCTTTGACAAGGATGCGCATCTCACTCGGCCGTCTGGGCAGGGGCTTCGACCGGCATATAGAGATCGCCGCCCTCCCGATATTTCGCCGCCATGGCTTCGAGCCCTTCCTTCTGTGCTTCGGCGCGGATGTCATGCGAGATCCGCATGGAGCAGAATTTCGGCCCGCACATCGAGCAGAAATGCGCAACCTTGTGGGCTTCCTTCGGCAAGGTTTCGTCATGGAAGCTGCGAGCGGTATCCGGATCGAGCGACAGGTTGAACTGATCCTCCCAGCGGAACTCGAACCTCGCACGTGACAATGCGTCGTCGCGAACCTGCGCGGCCGGATGCCCCTTGGCGAGGTCGGCCGCATGAGCGGCGATCTTGTAGGTGATGACGCCGGTCTTGACGTCGTTGCGATCGGGCAGACCCAGATGCTCCTTCGGAGTGACGTAACACAGCATCGCCGTGCCGAACCAGCCGATCATGGCAGCGCCGATCCCGGAAGTGATGTGATCGTAGCCCGGGGCGATATCCGTCGTCAGCGGCCCAAGCGTGTAGAAGGGCGCCTCGCCGCAGACGGCGAGCTGCTTGTCCATGTTCTCCTTGATCTTGTGCATCGGAACATGGCCGGGGCCTTCGATCATCACCTGGCAGTCTTTAGCCCAGGCGATCTTCGTCAACTCGCCAAGCGTCTCGAGTTCGGCAAATTGCGCGGCGTCGTTGGCATCGGCAATCGAGCCTGGTCGCAGGCCGTCTCCGAGCGAGAAGGAGACGTCATAGGCGCGGCATATGTCGCAGATTTCCTCGAAATGCTCGTAGAGGAAGCTCTCCCTGTGGTGATGCAGACACCACTTGGCCATGATCGAGCCGCCGCGCGAGACAATGCCGGTGACGCGGTTGACGGTGAGCGGGATGTAGTGCAGCCGCACACCGGCATGGATGGTGAAGTAGTCGACGCCCTGTTCGGCTTGCTCGATCAGCGTATCGCGATAGATTTCCCAGGTCAGTTCCTCGGCAATGCCGCCGACCTTTTCCAGCGCCTGATAGAGGGGCACGGTGCCGATCGGCAGTGGCGAATTGCGGATGATCCATTCGCGAATGTTGTGGATGTTGCGGCCGGTCGAAAGATCCATGACGGTATCGGCACCCCAGCGTGCGGCCCAGACCATCTTCTCGACTTCCTCCACCATCGAGGAGGTGACGGCGGAATTGCCGATATTGGCGTTGATCTTTACCAGGAAGTTCCGGCCGATGATCATCGGCTCGCTTTCCGGGTGATTGATGTTGGCCGGAATGATCGCGCGGCCGGCTGCGACTTCCCGGCGGACGAATTCAGGCGTGACGTGATCGGGAATATGCGCGCCGAAGCTCTCGCCGTCACGAACCAGCGCTTCGGCCTTGGCCTTGCGGCCGAGGTTCTCGCGGATGGCGATGAATTCCATTTCCGGCGTGATGATGCCGGCGCGCGCATAGGCGAGTTGGGTGACTGCCTTGCCATCCTTGGCGCGCAGCGGCTGGCGCTTGGCCGGAAATTCCGGTGTCAGCCGTTCACCTGTGACGAAGCCGTTGTCTTCGGGACGCACATGGCGGCCCTCATAGGCCTCGACATCGCCGCGGGCGAGCACCCAGTCGCGGCGCAACTGCGGCAGGCCCTCTTCGATGCGGATATCCGCGCCTTCGACGGTATAGGGGCCGGACGAATCGTAGACGATAACTGGCGGCTCGCCCGATGTCGGATGGACGCTGATTTCGCGCATCGGCACGCGGATATCGGCATGGATATCCCCGGTGACATGGATTTTTCGAGAGGCCGGCAGCGGGCCGGTGGTGACGGTCGGAGTGAGGTTCTTTGCGGCAATATTCATGGTGTGAGGCTCCAAGTTGCAGTTGGAGACCCAGTCAATCAGCCGGAATGATGAAAAGACGCCCGGCATGGAATCCAGGCGGGAATCCGAAGCCATCGAGCGCTTGCACCGTCCCTACGCCAGTATGAACTGGATCAGGTTCAACGGGTCACTGCGCCCACAATCGGCAAAGCCGTATTGTTCAGCAGTATCTCAGCCCCTTGCCGGGACCCCCCTGGTGAATGTCAAAAAGGCTATGCCTTACTCTTGTCCTCTGTCAACCCCGCAGCGACGGTCGCATTTTTCGGGAGATTGATCATTGCTGCGCCGTCG
>Ga0268256_1002059_pt1 | contig 10832 bp, 1 predicted proteins | sample AgamicAtAmrz_FD_200247 | JGI IMG/M metagenome (GOLD analysis project Ga0268256, IMG submission 200247) | Agave microbial communities from Guanajuato, Mexico - At.Am.rz (v2) (version 3) | ecosystem: Host-associated > Plants > Roots > Rhizosphere | place: Guanajato, Mexico | collected 2012-06-07
AACCACAGACCATTGGCTTGCAGCTCGACTCGGAAGGTTGGGCAGATATCGACGCGCTGATTGCATGTGCTAGCAAGCACGGACGTCCAATCGAGCAAACGATGATTCGAGCGGTAGTAGAGACTAGCCAGAAGAAACGGTTTGCCCTCTCGGATGATTGTCAACGAATCCGTGCTGTACAGGGGCACTCGACATCAACCGTGCGGCTCACTTACCCTGAGACTGTGCCCCCGGCGATTCTCTATCACGGCACCGCTACCCGCTTTCTAACGTCTATTCGTGAACAGGGACTGAGGGGTGGATCGCGTCATCATGTGCATCTCTCGCTCGACATATCGACGGCTACCGCGGTCGGAGAGCGCCATGGCAGTCCAGTCGTGCTCAAAGTCCAAGCTCTGAGAATGCATGAGAGCGGTTTCAAGTTTTTTCTGGCGGACAACAAGGTCTGGCTCACGGATGCCGTTCCCCCTGAGTTCATCGACACGATCGATTAGTCACTCGTCCCGTGAAACTCGCTTGCCAGCACGGTCAGTAGGCGATTCTCTGCCAGGAACAAGACACCGTAGTGTCGAACCTTCTACGCGCCTCCACCGCATTGAACCTTGAACCAACTAACGGCGCCCAATTCGTGAGAATCTGTACTCTGCGAAGAAATGCCCCGTTCCCATAGGAAGGTTCAGCAGTAGTGCGTGATACTCGACGCTCATATTGCGTCTGTAAATGAGGTCGCCGTTGGTGTCGATCCATAGCGCGTCATCCGTGGTCACATCATTGGGTCCATAGTCAGAACGTGTGCGTTCCTTTTCGTACGTTCGATACAGCACACCACCGCGGCACGTTGACTGCGTCTTACCGGCGTTCCAAGACGCGTAGGCGCCGATTTCTATATCACCGTAAAACGTCGCAACGAGGTACTGGGACTTTCCTGACGGTGTGACTCGGACAAAGTCCGGGGGAACAATGATCCCGTGATCGTCGCGTCGATATCGCGATCTCATGGCGCTCCACGCTTCGCGATCTCCGATTGGAAAGACAAAATCAGCCGGCAGACGCGCGCCAATCTGTTGTGTCGAGTCCCCAACAACGAGCCGACCGGTGCCGGCAAAATCTCCGCTCAAATCCGGGCACCGAGCTAGATCGTCGGTCACGTGGTTCTGGAACTCCTCTTGTGCGATTACATGGTGGGCACATCCTGCCGCCCCGACGAGCAATAACAGGCCACAAAGAATGAACGCACGCCTCATTTGTTCACCTGTTTGGATTGGCTGAGATAAGTTCCGACCGACAACCCGTACTGACTAAACAAGGTAGGAATCGCGAATATGCTGGCGATCGGTATGTCCACATCGGTCTGTAGATTAAACAGTGTATGTTGCAAGTCACTCATGTGGGCGAGGTTCCCTAAAGCGTCATATCCGGTCTGGGCCCCTAGGAAATCATGCGGCCCAGCAAATGACTCCATCAGCTTGTCGAGGAAACTGCCGGGTTCGTAGGGAATATGACCAACTGTACCGGGCAAGCCCTGGTTTCCGCCAGTCGCTCCTCCTACCTTATTTAACACGTCTTTCAATGTCCAAGGCTGTTCGGTGGATGGATTGACCAGATCCGAGTCGAAGATCATCGTTCCGTCGCTGTTCATGGTGACGTTTCCATATTGCTTAATGTCATCCAATGCCACGCGGGTCCCTGCCAGCTTGAAATGATCGCCATCTATCCCGTCGCTGGGACCACTAGCGTTAGTCACGACGTCACCCGTGTTTGCGTCTCGGATCCCCTTGAACTGCTCCGACGATGCCACCTGATTCACCCGCATTGAGTTACCAGCCCATTGCAGCGCAGCAACCGCTAAACCTGCCGCCGCGCCGCTTGAGCAACTGCCTCCGGTCAGCGCACCTGTGGCACATCCGGCCGCCCCCGATGCAAGCAGTCGTGTCGCATCGTACGTTTCTCCGAAGGCTCCCGCGACTCCGCCGGTAATCGCGCCAGCCAGTCCCGACAATGCAAGCTGCCCGAAATCAAGCGAACCTGTCGTTCCGACCTGCATTACGGCGCTTGATGTCATGGCGCCGACTGCACCGGCGATCGCCAGATTGGCCATACCTCCCGCTGCAAATGTCGCGCTCATCATCATGCCACCAGCTGCGGCCGCCTCAGCGAAAGTACCTCCAGCGGCAAGTGTAGTGAAAGCTGCCACCGCCGCTTCAGCCTGCATGGCGGCCAAGGCTGCGGCAGCAGCGCCGGCCGTGACAACGGACATGACAATCGCAATGGCGATGGTCGCGATTATCGGCAGACCGCCGCCTTGCTTAACGAAGTCCTGATGCAGATTGTCGCTAAGCGTCGTGTGCGTGAAGTTCGTACCGAGCTGTTGCTGAAGCGCTGCAAGCACCTGCTGCGTACCAGCCTGATCGACCGTGCCGTCAGCATTAAGCTTCTGCAATGCGCCGCCAATCTGATCCAACGTCTGAACGTTGAGATCCATGTTCGCCGCGCTCATGAAGCCACCGGGCTGAACCGTCGTACCTGTGGTATCGACGTAACCGCCCTTCACCTTGCTCCAGATCTGACCAATATCAACCTCGTTCGCCTGGTTGGTCAGAGAATCTGTGTTGACCGTCAGGGTGTCTGAGGCAGTAATGCTGCCCGTATTCAGAATGCTGCCGCCACTACCCTTGCCAAAGTTGAGCGTGACGTCCTGACCGAAGATATTCCCACCCGCCGACATCGCACTCGTATCGCTCGGCAGATAGACCTGTGGCATCAGCGCCGTAATTGTGGGACACGTAGCCGTGCCCGTCACGGTGCAAGAAGGGTCCGGAACCGTCTGCTCGACATACCACAGCATCGGCTTATCGAGCGCGTTGATCTGCGTCTGCGTCAGCGCCTCACCGAGTTGCAGATTGTTCGCTTTTGCGTAGTCGAGCGCGTTCTGATACAGGTACTGCTTTTCCTGCTCCGTAACGGACGTATTCGTCTTGCTGTCATACGTCAGCCCGTCGATAAAGCTAGCCTTGCCTGTCTGCTGCAACGCCGCCTGCTGCAACATCAGGTCTTCTTCCTGAGGGTTGTAGTAGAACAGCGTCGAACTGGGCTGCAGGTTGGCCGGCAGTGCCGTGAGTAGATCCTGCGGCCCCAGATTGCCCAGCGCCGAGGTACCCAATGAGTTGTCGACAAACGACGCCTTGCCAGCCACTGGCGTCGGGAGCGCGCCGCCCACTGCACGCGGCACCGAAAGGTTCAACCCCGGCAGACTCACCGGACTTAGCGAGATCACCTGCGACGGCGCATTGACGCGCGGCGTATAGGTATTGGCCGTCGTAATCCCATTGATGAGCTTCTGCCCCGTCAAAGTTACTGACGTTCCGATCACGTTGCCGACGTTCTCGATCTGACCGCTCGAGGTTATCGACAGATTCGGCGCCTGAATCGTCGCCGCGATATTGCCGACGGGCTGCGGCGGATCGATCGTGCCACCGGTGCTCGTGTAAGCGCTACCGTACAGCGCGGTACATTCAGCCGGCGATCCGCACGCCCACACGTCGTGACGCTTGTCGCTACTGAACATGCCCGTTTCCTGGACCCAATGCGAGTGCCAGTAAGCGTTGAGTGTTTGCGCTTCGTTGACGACAGGGCCTGCCACTGCGATCGTCGCCGTGTTACCGGCCGCGATCAGACTGCCGATGTTCGTCAGACTGCCCGCATTGATCTGCAGGTTATTGCCCGCGCTGATCACCGACGAGCTACCCGATTGCTGATCGACGTACCCCTCGCAGTAACTTTCCTTGTAGCCACCAGCAGTCATACAGCCGGAATACTGTTCCTTGGAGCCGTAGTTTTCGTGCACGGGGACAGGCGGCGGCAGGTTATTGGTAATCGCGCCCGAAACATTGAGCGTGATGTTGTTGCCTGCGACGATATTGCCCGACGTGTTGTTGAGACTGGTAGCGGGCGTTGTAGAACTCGCAGTGGAGCCGACGCCGCCTATCACGATGTCATGTCCTGCGAGCAGATTGCCGAACGTGTTGTTGATCTGCCCTGCGGCGATAACGAGATCGTTGCCCGCGTAAATCGTCGCGTCGTTCTGGCTATAGCCGAACGTCGTCGTGGTCGGATTTGAGCCGCGAGTAAAGCCAGCGGTGCCGCACGCCGAATTGGGCACACCCGTGGCACAACCAGTCTGCGTCGAATAGTTCTGCTGGTTGCCGCCCTGGTTGGTCAGGCTGGCCGCGCCGATCTGGACATTGTTGCCTGCATAGAGCAGGCCCTCATTGACGAGGTTGCCGCCGTAGATGCCCAGGTTGTATCCCGCCGCGATCATGCCGGTCGGGAATGTGGACGTCGTGTAGCCGCTCGCGGTGGGCGCTGCCCCCGGCGCGATGTTGAATTCGTTCGGCGGAAGAACGTCGACAATGGCGCAGTAGTTCTGCGCGTCGCAGCTGGTGCCAGTCGCGTTGCCGGTTCCTGCTACCGCGATGGTTCCGAGTGACTTGAGCTGCGCGAAAAACGCGGAGTATTGGCCCTGGTCTATCGTCTGGATCGACTGATTCAAGGACGATGGCGCAACTGCGCCATTGCTCAGGGACTGTACGTTAAGCGTTACATTGCCTTGCGCCGCGATCTGCCCCCCGCGGTTAGACAGCGAATTGGCGGTGAGCGAAATCGAGTTGCCGGCAGAGATAACGCCTGCCGTACCAGGTTGTTGTGTGGTTGTCGTCTGATAGATCGTTGGCAAAGCCAATGTCACCGACGCAATCGCGCTCGGGTCAGGTCCCGTTCCAACGTACCAGAGGTCCTCATAGAGAGGAACACTGGTCTCGCCACTCGAGCTCATGCCGACCTGAACATGGCGCTCGTAGAAGGTCACGTTGCCGGAGCCGGCAACAGGTTGCGAGGCGCCCGGTGAAGAAGCGTTGGCGCCAGTCGCTTGCGTGCCTGTCGGAGAAAGCAGATCTCCAAGCGTCGCGCTTGTCGTGCCAGATGCGGGTTGCAGAAAGCCGTTCTCTCCGCCGTAGCTCTGCTCGTACCAGTAGGTCTGCGTGCCCGCGACAGCGGACCAAAGAAGCGTAGGGTTGGTGACCACGGTCGTCGACGTCGACGTTGCGCCGCTCGGCGCCGTCTGATCATTAACCACCGCCCCCGCACTAATATTGACGTTATTCCCCGCGAAAATAGAACCACCAGTATTCAGCAACGTCCCTGAGAGATTGAAATTCGCATCCCCCTTTGATTGCGTCGTCGCACCCTGGTTGTCGTAATTCCCGCCAGTGACCGACAGTAGCCCACTAGCCTCCACAGTCCCGCGATTAACGGTATTCCCATTCAACGCAAGCGTGCCGTCCGCATACATCACCGCCCCAGCAACATTATTCAACGTCCCATTGAACGTAACGTTGCTGCCGGTAACCTGCCCAAAATTCGTGAACGTGCCGTTGGTCGACAGCGTCAGCGGCGCGGTCCCCGTCATGGTCCCGTAGTTGTTGATGCCATAGACGCCTGTCAGCGTCACGCCCTGTCCACCGTAATTCCAGGTTCCGCTATTGCTGATCGACCCAGCAGTGATCGAAAGCTGCCCGCCCTGGCTGATCGTCCCCTGCGACGGATCGAACGCCATGTTCATCGCGCTGATGCCCATGTTGCGCTGCGCGAGCAACTGGCCTCCAGCGTTGGAGAAAGAGCCGTCGCCGCCGTTGATGGTCAGCGAGACGTCGCCCGTAGTCGGCCCGCCCGGTGCATTGGGATTGCCCGCGAAAATGATCCCGTTCTGATTGTTGAGCGTCCCCGTATTCACATTGAGGCTGTTGACCGCCATCAACGAGCCGCCGCTGTTGTTGAGCGCGCCGGCCACCGTCACATTGGTGGTCGAACCATTCACCAGCCCCGCATTCGTGAAGTTTGTCGCGTTGATCGTCGTCGTAGTGGTCGACGCCAGCGACGCATTCGCCGCGTTTGTCAGATTCGGTGCCGACACATACAGCGCGCCGCCCGAGAGCACCTGGCTCGCGTTGTAGAAGCCGTTGCCTGCGCTCAGCGTCGCTGCGCCGACGGCATCCACCGCCGCGCCCACGAGAGAGAGCTGATTCGATGCCGTCGCGGTCAGCGCTCCGCCGGCAATCGCCGTCCCCAATGTCACGTTCGTACCGCTGAACTGCATGTTCTGCGTGGACACGACAGACGCACCGCTCGCATCAAGCGTCCCCTGCGCACTCACGCTCACATTCTTCGACCCGCCTTGCGAGCCGCTCAACGTGACGTTACCGCCGCTGAGCGTGAACTGCCCCGCCACGGTGCTCGTGCCGCTCAGCGAGAGCGTCTGTCCGGCACTCATCGTCGTATCGCCGTTGGACGACACGCCCGCCACGCTCACATTGCCTTGCGCGCCGCTGATGTTCACGGTGCCCATCGACGACACCGTGCCCGCCACCGTCGCATTGTTCGCGGCCTGAAGCGTTACGTTGCCGCCGGACTGCAGATCGCCGCCGAAGCTCACGCTGCCGCCCGTCGACTTCGCGCTTACATTGCCCACCGCCGTTGTCGCGCCAAGCGACATGTCGCCGGCCGAGGTCGCCGTGAACTGGCCTGCGCCCTGAATCGCACCAAGCGTGATACCGCTACCGGCGCCTACGGTAATGTCCTTGCCAAAGGTCAGCGAGCCGCCGCCGTTCACAGCGCCGCCCGCGTTGATGTTCGCAAGACCGAGGCCGAGGAACGTGCCGGTCAGCGTCGCCGTGCCGCCCGCGGCCAACGTCGTATTGCCGTTGACAAGCTCGCCGTTCAACGCGAGCGCACCGCCTGAGCTCGCGTTGAAATTGCCCTGACTCGTGATCGCACCACCAACGGCAAGGTTGCCGCTCGTCGCAGTCAGCGTCACGTCGCCGTTTGCGCCGATCGTGCCGTTCGCCGTGACGTTGCGGCCAGCACTAACGGCAAGCGTGCCGGTACTGCTTGCGTTACCGCCGATGGTTGCGTCGCGCGCGGCATTTACCGTCGCCGTGCTGCCGGACGCAAGTGCGCCGTTCACCTTCACGTCGCCCGCGCCGTTATGTCCTTGCGCCTGCAGCGCGAGCGCGCCGCCCGCTTGCGCGGAACCTAGCGAAAGGTCATTTCCCGCGGTCGCATTGAGCGCACCGTTGGTCGCGACAGCGCCGCTCACACCGATGCTGCCTCCCGCGCTTAACGTCGCCTGCTGACCGAACGCCACAGACGCCGCGCTGATCGAAGCGCCTGCCGTCAACGTGCCGGTGCTCTGCGCGCCGATGCCGCCCGTCAACGTCATGTTGCCGCCCGACGCGAGCTGCGCATTGCCGCCGACGGTTGTCGCGCCGGAGACGGTCAGTGCCTGTCCGGCGCTTCCTGTGAGATTGCCCTGCGTGGTGACGTTCGCGGCGCTGGCGTTGCCGTTCGTCGCGGCGAACGTCAGGTTTCCTGCCGAATTCACATCGGCAAGCGCGATGTTGCGGGTTGCGTCGATCGTGGTCGTGCTGCCTGTGTTGATCGCGCCGCCCACGCTGACATCGCGCGCTGCCTGCACGGCGAGCGCGCCTAGCGCGGTTGCCGCACCGCCAATCGTCACGTCGCCACCCGTTGCGTTGCCGTTTGCGGTGACGCTCGCATTGCCGGTCACCGCCTGCACGCTGCCCAGTCCAGCGTTGTTGCCGCCCGTCACCGTGACGCTCGCGCCTTGCAACGCGCCGGTCAATGCAACGTCATGCGAAGCGTTGAGCGTCGCGGCCTGGGCAAATGCCGCCGCGCCCGCACCGGCAATATCGTGCGATGCCGTGAGCGAGCCGCCAAGCTGACCGGCCAGCGTGCCGCTCAGTGCGATGTCACGTCCCGCCTGTACGGTGACGTCCCTCGCCGCGTTGATCTGGCCGCCGAGTCGCGTGTCGAGCGCCGAGTTCAGAGTCAGGGCACCAGAGGTGGTCGTGGTTCCGGTCAGCGCGATGCTGCCGGTGGCCGTCGTCGCGGTGAGATCGCCAGCCGTGGTTTGTAGCGTGCCGCTTGCCGATACGTCACGAAGCGCTGAGAGTGTCAGCGAGTCGCCGGTGGTCACCGATCCGCTCACCAGCACGTCGCGTGCGCCGCTCAGTGTGACGACGCCCGGAGCGGTGGCCGTGCCGGTGATGGCCGCATCGCCACCGCCAGCGTTGCCGTTCGCGCTCAGCGTCAACGTGCTCGATGAATGGACATCGTGCAGCGCTGCGTTGTTACCGCCGATCGCACTCACCTCGCTCGCCTGCACGCCGCCCGTCAACGCAATATCGTGTTGCGCCGTGAAGGACGCGGCTTGCGTGAAGGCCTGCGTACCTGCGCCGCCGATGTCGTGCCCCGCCGTTACCGAACCGTTTGCCTCGCCGATCAGCAGGCCGTTCAGCAGCGCATCGCGGCCGGCGTTCAAGGTCGCATCGCCGACTGCACTCGTGCTCGCCCCGAGCGACAGATCGAGCCCGGTCGCGATGTCGAGCTTGCCGCCGCTGTTGATGCCGCCCGTCGCATTCAAACTGCCTTGCTGCGCAGTGAGCAGCGTATTGCCGACCGACTCCACAGCGCCCGCAATGTTGATGTCGTGCTGAGCATCGATGCCAACCGTCGTGCCGCTGGCAATCTTGCCGGTCGATGCAACGGACACGTCGTTGCGCGCCGTCGTGCTCACCGCCGCCGCTGCCGCCACCGAACCGTTGACCGTCACATTGCCGGGACCGTTAGCCGTATTGGTCCCATTCGCGGTGAGCGCAACGGTGCTCGCAGACTCGACGTTGTTCGTGGCGATGTTGCCCGCAGCCGTCACCTGGACGGACTGCCCCTGGATCAACCCGCCCTGCGCAACGTCGCGGCCCGCAGCGAGCGTGGCGGCCTGCGCGAACGTCATGGTGCCCGCCCCGCCGATGTCGCGCCCGGCCGTCGCACTGCCCTGCCCTTGTCCGGCAAGCATGCCGGTCACGTTGATGTCGCGCGTTGCCGTGAGCGTCGTGTCGAGCGCAGCGCTCGTCGTGCCGCCCAGGTTGATGTCGGAACCGGCCTGCGCATTGAAAGCACCGTTGCTCGCGATCGTGCCTGTCGAAGTAACGTTGCCGTTTTGCGCGCCCAGCGTCGTGTCATTGGCCGACTGTATGGAGCCGCTGATGCCGATGTTCTGCCCGGCGTTCAGCGCAACCGCCGCGCCGCCGGTCACAGCGCCGGTGATGTCGAGGTCGTTGTTCGCTGCGAGCGCAAGACCCGATGCCGCCTGCACGTCATGCAGCGATGCTGAGCCGCCCGCCGTCGTCTGCACTGTACCGCCGCGCAAGGAGCCGGTGAGATTCGTATCGCCGCCGGAAGCGACGTTTGCCGCGAGGCCGAATGCGCTTGCAGCAGCGCCCGCAATGTTCCCGCCCGCGCTCAGCGTGCCGTTGCCTTGCGCGACCACGGAACCGTTCATCGTCAGATTCTGGCCGGCTTTGACGGTGAGGTCCGCAAGTGCGGAGGTGCCTTGTGTGCCGAGATCGACCGAGTGCGCCGCGTCGATCAGCAGGTTGTCGCCGGACTGAATATTGCCTGTGCTGACGAGCGACCCGTTCGCGTTCTTAAGCGTGACGTCGCCGTTCGATGCAACACTTCCCGCAACCGTCGTATTGCCGCCGCTCGTCACGCTCAATGCGTTGGCGCTCTGCAATGCGCCGGTCACTGACGTGTCGCCGCCGGAACTCAGCGACGCAGTGGAAAGAGAAGCAACCAGCCCGTTCACCGCGAGCGTGCCGCCTGACGCCGTCACCTGCAGCGCGTTGTTGGCCTGCACGTTGTTCAGCGTCACCGACTGACCCGCTGACAGCGAAACCGCCGCGCCTTGCAGGGAGCCCGTCACCGAAAGATCATTTGCCGCGGTGATGCTCGTATCCTTGACGAAGCCGCTGCTGCCGCCCGCGCTAACGTCGTGGCCGGCATCGAGCGTTGCCGCGCCCTGCCCCGCCAGCGTGCCGCCAATCACGATGTCGTGCCCTGCCGTGAGCGTCGTGTCTCCGGTCACGCTAGTCGCACCGGTCAACGCGACGTCCTGCGCGCCGCTTACCGACAGATTCGCGGCACCGTTCATCGTGCCGCTCGAACTGACACTGCCGTTCACCGCTGCGACAGCCAGGTCCCCGACGGCCTGCACCGTTCCGCTAGTTGCCACCGTCACGTTGCGTTGCGCCGTCAGTGCGACCGTTGAGCCGCCCGCGAGTGTGCCGTTCACCGTGACATCGCGCGCGGCCTGCACGTTCGTTGCGCCCACCACAGCCGCATTGCCATTGAAGCTCACGTCGCCGCCGCCAGCCGGGTTGCTGGTCAGGCCGTTCGCCGCAATGCTGAACGTGCCGCCAGCCTGCACGTCGGCGACACTGGCGTTATTGCCTGCGCTCACCTGCAGACCGTTGGCGAGCAGCTTGCCGGTAAACGCGACGTCCTGCCCCGTGGTCAGCGTGCCGTTCTGTCCAAACGCAAGCGAACCGCTGCCGGTCAGGTTGTTCTGCGCGTTCACCACGCCGTCCTGCTGCACGATAACAACGCCGGGCACATCGACATTGCGCGCCGCGTTGATCTGCGCATCGGTCCCGACTAACAGCGACCCTGCGACCGAAACGTCACGCGCAACGTTGGCCGCGAGCGTCGTGCCGCTCGCGAGCGACCCGGTCACTGCGAGGTCCTGGCCCGCCGCGACCGTGACTGCGTTCTGCGCAGTGACTTGTCCGCTCACGTTGACGTTCTGGCCGGATGCGAGCGCAAGCCCGCTTCCACTTTTCACGGTGCCGCCAGCATTGACATTGCCTTGCGTGGCATTCAGCGCGAGCTCGCCCGATGTCTGCAACGCCGCGCTTGAA
>Ga0268256_1002066_pt1 | contig 10810 bp, 6 predicted proteins | sample AgamicAtAmrz_FD_200247 | JGI IMG/M metagenome (GOLD analysis project Ga0268256, IMG submission 200247) | Agave microbial communities from Guanajuato, Mexico - At.Am.rz (v2) (version 3) | ecosystem: Host-associated > Plants > Roots > Rhizosphere | place: Guanajato, Mexico | collected 2012-06-07
CGGGTCATCGAAGACTTCCGAGGTGGTGGTCTTCTTGAGGCCGTAGACATTGCCGTGCTCGTCCCGCGCCTTGATGGCATCCGGTGCGTCGCTGACGATATCGTCCAGGGTGCCGGACGTCGCACCGCCCTCGCTCGGTTCGATGGTCATGCGGGCATTGTTGCCCTCGATGTAGCTGACGTCGTAGAAGGTCTGGTCGCCGTCCACGCCGCCATTGAACGCCACCTCGCCCAACGTCACGTGGGCACCGTCGCCGGCCGTGCTGCGGAAGTTGCCGGACCAGCCTGCGGGGAAGCCCTGCGCCAGCGTCTCGCCGGGCTGCAGGGTGATGGCGGGTATGCCGGCCTGCCCCGCATTGGCGGTGAACTCGATGGTCAGCGGCGTATCGCCTTCGTTGACGAAGGTCAGGCTGTTGCCCTCGGCGATCGCGGCGTCTCGCGCGACATCGTCGGTGGGCGTAACGGGCGGCGATGCCACGGGGTCATGGTCGACCAGCGCCTGCTGCTGCGGTGGCAATTGCGCCAGGTTGGCGGGCGCCGGCGGCGGCGGTATCTCGCCCGGCATGGCCCCCGGTATCATCAACTGCAGCACATCCAGCTCGTTCTGGTAATGCTGCGCCAGGGCCTCGTCACCGGCGGCCTTTGCCTGGTCGCGAGCCTGTTCGCGGCGGGTCCATTCGCCCTGCCAGGCGCCAGCCAGCGCGGCATCGAACTCGGGGCCCGGATCACCCTGCCCCGGCACCGTGTTCAGTTGCCCGACATTCTCGACGCTCATGATGGTTACTCCGCTCGAGCCTGGTTGTAGGACAGACCCTAACGCCAAGCCGGGCGGGGGCGCTGTGAAAAACTGTTAAACACGACGAGCCTCATCCACCCGCCGTTTCTGCTCCTGGCCGCGGCCACGCTGGCTATCGCTGCAGCGCCGCCATATCCACGCCTTTTCCCCCGGGCCGCGATTGCAATCAATCTGTCATCCGCGCCTCGCACAGTCCCGGTTGCCGCGGCGCCCCCGCGGCCATCGTGCCTGTATCGGCTCCCTGCCGGAGTCGTGGTTGTCAGGCAACCCCCATACCTCTGGTCGAATGGAGCCCACCATGAGCAGCATCCCGCGTCTGTCGAAAACGCCGCCGTCCTCCTCCGAAAAAACCTTCGATACCAACCTGGCCCTCGCCCAGACCAAGCCTCGCCAGGACTACAAGCCCGCTGCGCCGGATGCCAAGGCGCCCGCCCTCGCCGACTACAAGAGCATCGGCCCGGCCAATGAAGTGGCCAACGACACCATCCGCTTCGAGACCCGGAACGGCGACCGGATCATCGTGCTGCGCTCCACCTCCCCGGCGCTGTTCGAGCAGGTGAAAAAGGATTTCGAGACCCTCAAGGCGCTCAACCAGGCCACCGCCGATGGTGATCGCCGCGCCGGCAAGGACGACAAGGCGCCGGACAAGGTGAGCGATTACCAGGCCATCGAAAGCCTCTCCCCCGAGGTGATCCGCTACCGCAACCGGGACGGTGACGGCGTGGTGCTCGCCAGGGCCGACAACCCCGATATGTTCGACAAGCTCAGCGGCCTCAAGGAGTCTCTCGACGGCATCACGGCCAGCGAGAAGGACGGCTACCGCCGCGCCAGCGACAACGAGACCTGGCCGCCCTACAGCGGCCTGGGTGTTGGCAAGGTCGATGAAATGGGCCCCGGGGTGATCCGCTATCACAACGGCGACGACAAGGTGGTGCTGCACAAGGACGACAACCCAGGCCTTTTCGACTACCTGAGCAAGATGGAAAAGCTCATCAGCAACGATGACTCCCGCGGTGCCATGGATCGTGCCCAGAACGACGGTTACAAGCTGCTCGACCGTGATGGCGAGGCGCCGCCCTACCCCGACTACAAGGCCATTCGCTGGGAAGGCAACGTTGGCGACAACGGCCTTATCACCTACGAAACCTGGGACGGCGAAAAGGTCGCGGTATCGGCCGCCGTCAGCCCGGAGCTGTTCGCCCAGCTCAAGAAGAACGCCGAGATCATGCTCAAGGCCAACGAGCAGGAGAAGGAAGGCTACGCCATGCTGCACCCGGACGATTACCTGACCAGCGAGGAGATCGCCGGCGCCACCATCGGCCCCGAAGGCGAAGTCGGCGATGGCTACGTGCGCGCTGAAATCTTCGACGGCGACAAGAGCCGCAAGGTCATCGTCTCCCGCGAACTCAATCCCACCCTGTACGACCGCCTGGTCGCCGAAGACCAGGGCCGCCGCAACAACCTCGAGATGGTCGATGATGCCCGTGGCGACAGCGATCTACCGAGCACCGGCGAGCTGGATATCGGCAGCATGGCAACCCGCGAGAAAGATCCCAAGGACAGCAAACGCTCGCTCACCGTCAGCGAGCTGACCTGGCAAAAGGTCATCGACGGCTGGAAGAAAGGCATCGAAGACGGCTCCATCAAGGAAGACGACGACCGCGCCAAGATGTACCGCGCCCTGCGCGCCCAGGGGACGCTGGAGGGCGGCCTGGACATGGTCACCCTGGACATCAGCAAGGGCCAGAGCACCAGCGGTACCAAGGGTGAGGACTTCGAAACCATCATCGACGGCCGCAAGGTCGACGAGCAGCTCACCACGCTGTTCTCCAGCGAAGCCGTGCAGAAGGATTTTCTCGACGCCCAGAAAAGCGCCCTCGACGCCCTGCCCAACAAGGACGAGGTGACCAGGAAACTCGAGGACATGGCCTTCAGCGAGGATTACGTCAAGCACATCCGCGACCTGCAGGCCGACGGCAAGAACGACCTGGCCGCCGCCGACATCCGCGAAACCTATGCGCAGCTGTCCATCGCCAACCCGGAAAAGGCCGCCGAATTCGCCCAGAAGCTGCAGCTCGACGCCACCATCGTCGACCTCGACAAGCTCATGGCCAATCCCGAGCTGATCAATGACGACAACCTCGCCCTGGCCACCCAGGACGTGGTCAAGACCGTACTCACCGCCCTGAAGAAAGCCGGTGTCGATCTGCCGCGGCGTACCGCCGAAAGCCTCGACAAATTCATCAATGAATTCCTCGGCGACAAGCAGACCGCCAAGGATTTCGGCAAGGCGCTGCAGGAGCTGGGCGACCGCTTCATCAAGAACGGCGAAGTCACCCAGAGCGACATCGACGAGTTGATGAAGAAGGACGTCTACAAGGCGCTCAACGAAAAGACCGACGGCGGCATGCTGTCCGCCGTCAGCGTGCTGAACAGCAACGGCGCCCTGGGCTCGACGGGCGGCCTGATATCCCTGGCCTCGGGCATCTACCAGATGGCCGGCGGCAAGCTCGGCGGCACACCCGAGGAACGCCTGGCCATCGCCAAGGAAATGGTCGCCTTCTTCGGCGCCAGCCAGCACTTCGTCAACCTGGGCACCAACATCATCGACAAGGTCAATGGCAGCCACCTCAACGCCATGCTTGGCCTGGACAAATCCCTGCCGGAGATCTTCGGCAAGGGCCTGCCCGAGAACCGGCCGTTCACCTCGGAAATCGGTGCGCGCTTCCAGAGCAACCTCGATGAGCTGCTGAGCAGCGCACCGCTGGCTGATGACGCCAAGATGGCCGACAGGCTCAACCTGTCCACGGACGATTACAAGCAGGTCATCAAGGGCATGAAGGAAGGCTTCAGCGGCACGCCTGTGCTCGCCGACTCCAACGCCTTCAGCCGCGGCGCAGGCGCCTTCCTGCCCTTCAGCATCATCGAGGACATCAAGTACAACAACAAACTCGACGACTACCGCAACAGCCTCAAGGAGCTGTTCACGGATCTGGAAGGTGACGACCTGCTCACCGACGACGGCCTGCAGCGCTTCGAATTCCTCGACGAGTACATGCACAGCTACGGCCAGCGCGATGCGCCGGACGACACGAGCATCTTCGAGTACCGCAGCGACGAGTGGGATTACTTCGTCGACAAGGGCCACACCTACTGGGATGGCCAGCACGAAGACTACGAGGGCGACGGCGACAACCTGGATACCGTCATGGATCGGGGCTCAACCGTGGCGTCCTGAAGCCAGGTCGGGGTGGTATGAGCGCCTGCGCTGCGGGCGCTACATGCCGTACAGACCCCTAGGGTGGACCGGGACGCGCAGTCAACGCCTACGCGACGTCTGCCTCGGCTGCAGCGCATCGAGCGCCGGGGCGTTGTCTCGCGCCCAGCCGTAGATCATCTCGATGGGCTCGACCAGCCGCTGGCCGAGTTCGGTGAGCGAGTAGTCGACCGTGGGCGGCACGCTGTCATGGACATGGCGGTCGATCAGGCCACTGGCTTCCAGTTCGCGCAGGGTTTGCACCAGCATTTTCTTGGAGATACCGGGCAGGCTGCGCTGCAGCACGCCGGTACGGGCCGAGCCGCCGTGGCGGGCATGCAGGGTGTGCAGGATCATGCTCGTCCACTTGGTGGCGAACAGTTCGAGTACGCGTCGCGGCGCGCAGTCTTCGCGCCATTGTTCATCGGGAGTACCGGGTTGCATCGGGGTGGTTACCTTTTGGTGCCGTCTTGGTTTGAGTCTGCTGCATCGCTATGGTGCCAATACTCGTTCTTGTGGAGGAATAGATTCATGGCACATCACGCACTGGTCGTCGGCGCCAGCGGTATCGTCGGCAGCGCCACCTCGCGGCTGCTGGCCGAACAGGGCTGGCAGGTCACCGGTCTGGCCCGCAACCCCAACACCGCCGAAAACGTCACCCCGCTGGCCGCCGACCTGCTCGACCCCGCCTCGCTGGCCACTGCCCTCGAAGGCCTCAAGCCCACCCACCTGTACCTGACCACCTGGGCACGCCAGGCCACCGAAGCAGAAAACATCCGTGTCAACGCGGCGATGATCCGCAACCTGCTCGATGCCCTGCGCGCGGCCGGCAGCGTCAAGCATGTCGCCCTGGTCACCGGCCTCAAGCACTACCTCGGCCCGTTCGAGGCCTACGGCAAGGGCACCCTGCCGCAAACGCCGTTCCGCGAAGAACAGGGCCGCCTGGACGTGGAGAACTTCTATTACGCCCAGGAAGACGAAGTGTTCGCCGCCGCCGAGCGCGATGGCTTCACCTGGAGCGTGCACCGTCCGCACACCGTTACCGGCGTGGCGGTCGGCAACGCCATGAACATGGCAACCACCCTTGCCGTCTACGCCTCCATCTGCCGGGAAACCGGCCGCCCGTTCCGCTTCCCCGGCTCGGCCGTGCAGTGGAACAGCCTGACCGACATGACCGATGCCCGCCAACTGGCCAGGCAACTGCACTGGGCCTCGACCACCCCGGCGGCCGCCAACCAGGCGTTCAATGTCGTCAATGGTGACGTGTTTCGCTGGAAGTGGATGTGGCAACGCATCGCCGAGTGGTTCGGTATCCAGGCCGCGCCCTTCGAAGGCGAGCCTGCACCCCTCGAGAAGCAGATGGCCAACGACGCGGAGATCTGGCACACCCTCGCCGCCAAGCACGGCCTGGCCGAAGCCGAGATCGAGCGCCTGGTCTCGCCCTGGCACACCGATGCCGACCTGGGCCGCCCCATCGAAGTGGTCACCGACATGTCGAAAAGCCGCAAGCTGGGCTTTCTCGACTACCAGGCCAGCGACGATGCGTTCTTCGCGGTATTCGAGCAGTTGCGTACGGCCAAGCTGATTCCCTGAGCAGGGTTTCGGCCCGCAAGGGAGACCCGCAACGGGCTCCCGGTTTCAAGGCTGCGCGCGGCCGCAGCAGGGCCGGCAGGGAGCCCGTGACCCGCTTCGTTAACCTGAACCAACCCGGCCTTTCCCGCCCTAAGCAGAACCGCTGCAGGGAAAGGGAACCGGGCTGGTATGGCCGGCTGGCAGCGTAATCGGGTTTGGGAATTTGGGCGTATTGCCCTATCCTCGCGCCCCTTCGAATAAGACGACCAAAGGAAGACGCCCGTGTCTGCGTTGCTCGATGCCTTCTCCGGCCTGCTCTGGACCTACCTTGCCATCCCCATGCTGCTGCTCAGCGGCCTCTATCTCACCTATGTGTGCCGCGGTGTGCAGCTACGGATGATTCCGGAAATGTTCCGGGTGATTCTCGAGCGCAACCATGGTGACAAACAGGCGATCTCCTCCTTCAAGGCCTTCACCATCTCCGCAGCGTCGCGGGTGGGCACCGGCAATATCGCCGGGGTGGCCACGGCCATCGCCGTCGGCGGGCCGGGTGCGGTGTTCTGGATGTGGATGGTGGCCCTGGTCGGTGGCGCCACGTCCTTCGTGGAATCGACCCTCGGCCAGCTGTACAAGTCGGACAAGCAGTACCGCTACCACGGCGGCCCGGCCTATTACATCCAGCGCGCCCTGGGCTGGCGCTGGCTGGCCGTGGTGTTCGCGGTGATGATCAGCATCACCTACGGGCTGGTGTTCAACTCGGTACAGGCCAACTCCATCGTCGACGCCATGCAGACCTCCTTCGGCGGTGAAGGCGGCAGCCGCACCCTGGCCTGGGGCGTGGGCATCGCGCTGACCGTGCTGACCGGGGTGATCATCTTCGGCGGCGTGCAGACCATCTCCAAGGTCTCGGTCACCGTGGTACCGGCGATGGCCCTGCTGTACCTGGGCATCGGCCTGGTGGTGATTCTGCTCAACATCGACCAGGTGCCGCGGGTATTCAGCGATATCTTCGCCCATGCCTTCGGCCTGCGCGAAATCGCCGGTGGCGGCATCGGTGCGGCGATCATGATGGGCGTGCGCCGCGGCCTGTTCTCCAACGAGGCCGGCATGGGCTCGGTGCCCAACGCCAGCGCCACCGCCTCGGTGTCCCACCCGGTCAAGCAGGGCCTGGTACAGACCCTGGGCGTGTATTTCGACACCCTGGTCATCTGCACCATGACGGCGCTGATCATCCTGGTCGCCGACCCGACCCACGCCTACGGTGATGCCACCCTGGGCGCCAGCCTGACCCAGTGGGCGCTGGCCGAGCAGCTCGGCAGCTGGGCGATCCACTACCTGACCTTCGCCATCCTGCTGTTCGCCTTCACCTCGGTGATCGGCAACTACTATTACGGCGAGTCCAATATCCAGTACATGTTCGACAGCAAGCTGCTGCTCAACCTGTTCCGCGTCCTGGTCATGGCCTTCGTACTGATCGGCTCGGTGGTCAAGGTGTCGGTGGTGTGGTCGATGGCCGACGTATTCATGCCGCTGCTGGCATTGACCAACCTGATCGCCATCCTGCCCCTGGCAGCGATCGCCGCGCGCCTGCTCAGCCACTACAACGCCCAGCGTCGCCAGGGCGTGGAGCCGGTGTTCCACCGCGACGACATGCCGGACCTGAAGAACATCGAGTGCTGGGATGGCAGCGACCACGTCACCTGCGCGCAAACCTACCGCGAATCGGCCACCGAGGCGCTGAAGAACTGAGGTGCCGGCAGCGCTGCATGAACGAACGCCGACCTCTCCAGGTCGGCGCTCTGCTATCCGCTACGGCAACACGCTCGCCACCTAGACGGCCCGCACGGTCAGCAGGCGCACGCCCAGCCCGATGAACAGCGCACCGGTCAGACGCCTGAGGGTCGCCACCCAGCCCATGGCCCTGAGCCGCTTGCCGAAGCGAAACGCCGTAAAGCAGTACAGCGAATGCACCACCACCACGATGGTGGCGATGGTCAGGTACATGACCGTGAACTGCAGCGTCACGGAGCGCTCGGGCTGCAGAAACTGCGGCAGGAAAGCGCACAGGAAGATCATCGTCTTGGGATTGCTGGCCGACACCAGAAACGCCTCGCCAGCGATACGCCAGTTCGCCACCCGACTCAGGGTCGGTTCCGTCACGCTGCTACCGGCACCTGGCCGACGACCGAACAGCTGGCGCATCCCCAGGTAGATCAGGTAGCCGGCGCCAACGATCTTCAGTGCCAGAAAGGCGGTTGGCATGGCGATCAGCAGTGCCCCGACGCCCAGCGCGACGCCCGTGGTGACCAGCAGCTGCGCCGCCAGGTTGCCGATCAGCGTGGCGCCCATGGCCGCCGGCCCGTGGCGCAAGGCATTGCGCACCACCAGCAGCACGTTCGGCCCGGGCGTCAGGGTGGTGGCCAGATAGGCCAGGAAAAAGGTGAACCACAGGTGCAGGGCCATGGCGGCGGCTCGTGAAGGCTGAAGTAGCTGATCCTAGCAGTAACCGGATGTTTCAGGCAGCACGGTATCGGGCCGGGGGACTTACGCCAACTCCGAACTGCCTATGGTGGCGACTGTGCGCCGGTCCAGCCAGGCCAGCAGGTCGTCGGCTTCGAGCGGGCGCGAAATGTAGAAGCCCTGGGCTTCCTGGCAGCCCCACTCGCGAATCACCTTGAGGGTATGCTCGGTTTCGATGCCTTCGGCGACCACCCGCTGGCCCAGTTCCCTGGCCAGGCTGATCAGGGCGCGGACGATGTTCCAGTCCTTGTTGCCCGGCTGCAGGTCATCCATGAACGAGCGGTCGAGCTTCACCGTATTGGCGGGAATGTCGCGCAGGTAGGACCAGTTGCTGTAACCGCTGCCGAAATCGTCGATGGCGATTTCCACGCCCATGGCCTGGAGCCGCTCGATCTGGGTGATCACCACCGAGAAATCGCCGACCAGCGCGCTCTCGGTGAACTCCACTTCCAGGCACGAGCCGTCGAGTTCGTTGCGCGCCAGCAGCCGGACGATCTCGTCGGTCAGGTGATCGTTGTTCAGGTCCTCGGCCGAGACGTTGATGGCCACCTTGAGATCCGTGCCCTCACGGCGCCACGCATCGATCTGGCGGATCGCCCGGTTGATCACCCAGAAGCTGACCGCGTGGATCAGCGGCGTCTTCTCGGCCAGGGGAATGAACTCGGCGGGACCGACCTCGCCCAGGGTCGGGTGCGTCCAGCGCAGCAGCGCTTCGACGGACAGGCAGGCGCCCGTATGCAGGTCGACACGCGGCTGGAACACCAGGCGCAGCTGGTCATCGGCACGCACCGCGTTGGCCAGGTCGTTGAGCAGCCGGGTGCTGCGCTGCTGGGCGGCATCCATCTGTTCGTCATAGAAGGCCCAGCCCTGCCCCGAGGTGCGCGCTTCATCGGCGGCGCAGACGATCAGGCGCATCCAGTCTTCGGGCACCTCGCCAGGCTCCAGACGCAGCACACCGATGCCGATCTGCGGCAGCACCGGCAGTTCCTGGCAATGGATAGGCTTGCCGAACGCCTCGAGCAGCGTGGCGAACACCGCCTGGGCCTGTTCGAGCTGGTCGCCGGGCACCCTGCAGGCGAAGCGCAACGCGCTGATCTTGTAGAGCTCCCAGCTGGCCGGCAGCAAGCGGCGCAGAAGGTTCTTCACGGACAGGGTGAAGTCGGTCAGGAACTGGAAGCCGAGCGACTTGAGCATGTCGTTCAATTGCGCCGGGGACACCAGCTCGATCGCCACGGCCAACGGGCTCTCGCCCCGCTCGATCGCGTCGCTGATGTCTTCGTCCAGCTTGGCGTGGTTGTACAGCCCGGTAGTGCCATCGATAAAGGCGGCGGCGCGCATCTCGTCGAGGCGGGTCACGGCCAGGCGACCGATCTGCTGCAGCATCGCCATGTCGGCGGCGGACATCTGCGCGCGTGGTTCGGTATCGATCACGCACAGGTTACCGAGCACCAGCCCGCCTTCGAGCATCAGCGGCACGCCCGCATAGTAGCGGATGCCCGGCTCGCCGGTGACCAGCGGGTTGCAGCGAAAGCGTTCGTCCTGCTGGGCATCGCAGACCTCGACGCTGTCGCCGATGGCCACGCTGTAGGCACAGAACGAATCGGCGCGCGGGGTTTCCTGCAGCTCGGTCCCCACCCGGGCGCGGAACCACTGGCGTTTGCGGTCGAGGATGGTGATCAGGCAGATCGGCGTGTTGAAGTACAGCGCGGCGATCTTCACCACTTCATCGAGGAAGGCGTCGCTGTTGCCCTCGACGAGGCAGGGGTGCGCGTCGATCAGGCGCTGCCGGCTCAGCTCGTTCATCGGTAGGGGTGGGTACGGAGCCAGCATCGTTGTTCTCTCGGTTGTCGCGCAAAACGGGTGCCGGAATCCCTGTCGCAGACCTTCCGGACGAATGATAACCAAATGACATCATGGCCCATAGAGAGTTGCGCAAATCTTTACAACCGTTCGGCCGATGAGAACCTTGCGCGATGGCGGGCTCGTGGATTTCAGACACCTGTCAACGTATGGAGTGCGGTCGGCACGTACACTGCCAGCCTCTCAACATGGACGTTCACGAGGTTCGCATGCCAGGTTGCCGCCTGCTCTACGGCTGCGTAGCGATGGCCGCCCTGTGGTGCAGCGCCGGCCTGGCACAGAGCCTGACGGGCGGCGCCGCGCAGTGGCCGCCCTACAGTTATCAGGATGGCGATGGCCGGGCGACCGGGATCGCCGTGGATGTCATGCGTCAGGTCATGGCGCAGAGCGGCAACCGGGTCGAGTTCGTCTTCCACCCGGCCAGGCGCCTCAATGTGCTGCTGGACGAAGGTCGCCTGGACCTCAACTATGCCGACTCGCCCCTCTGGAACGCCGAGGACGCCGCACAACGCTTCGTCTACTCCCAGCCTTACCTGCAGGTGCGCGAGTATCTGTACTTCCTGGGCGACCACCCGGCCCGGCACCTGCCCATCGCGCAGATGCGCGGGCTGCGTATCGGCATGGTGCGCGGTTACGCCTACCCCAGCCTGGACGGCGCCCTGGCCAGCGGGCAGCTGGACAAGCTGGAAACCTCGCGCGATCACGCGTTGCTCGAACTGCTGGTGCGCCGGCGGGTCGATGCCGTCGCCATGGTGGACGATGTGTTCATCGATCAGCTCGCCGCTCGCAAACTGGAGCCGGAGGGCT
>Ga0268256_1002068_pt1 | contig 10805 bp, 9 predicted proteins | sample AgamicAtAmrz_FD_200247 | JGI IMG/M metagenome (GOLD analysis project Ga0268256, IMG submission 200247) | Agave microbial communities from Guanajuato, Mexico - At.Am.rz (v2) (version 3) | ecosystem: Host-associated > Plants > Roots > Rhizosphere | place: Guanajato, Mexico | collected 2012-06-07
TAGGCATGAAATTCGGATTTTTAGATACATATCATCCGGGAAAAACCGTCTAAAACTCTCTCAACTCAAGGAGAGACGTCATGACGGACACAACATCGCAGTTTGATGGGGTAGCTATCCCCCTGGAAACCACAGAAGAACCCGCATGGACGGCTGCGACCTGGTTCGCCGTTCTTTCCATGGCGGCCACCAGCTTCGCGCTGGTATCGGCCGAGTTCCTGCCAGCGGGCCTGTTGACGCCCATGGCGCGCGATCTTGGCATCACCGAAGGCACAGCCGGGCAGGTCGTCACCGCCACCGCCTCCGTAGGCGCGGTGACGGCTCTGTTGAGCAATGTTATGATCGGCAAGCTGAACCGCAAGACAGTGCTTGTCGGTCTTAGCGCGCTGGCGATCGCCTCCAACATTCTGGCATCGGTTGCCGCCGATTTCTGGCTATTGCTGTTGGGCCGGGCCGGGCTGGGTATTGCACTCAGCGGTTTCTGGGCGCTGTCGGTGGCCGTTGTGGCGCGGCTCGTCGGCGCAAATTCAACCGGGCGCGGCATGGCTATCGTTACCCTCGGCGTTTCGCTTGCCACCATTGCAGCTCCTTCGATGGGCGCCCTGATCAGCGACTGGCTGGGATGGCGCATCGCCATGTCGATGACGGCCGGACTTGCCATAGTTGCCATGCTGCTTCAGATACTCAGCCTGCCGTCGCTGCCGGCAAGTACAAGCAACAGTCTTTCCGATGTCCTTGGATTGACGCGACGCCGCAGCGTTCAGCTCGGTATGCTTGCCATCCTGTTGCTGATGACGGGGCATTTTGCAGGCTCGGTCTATGTGCGTCCCTTCCTCGAAAAGGTCACGCTTCTTGACACCACGCCGATTGCACTCGCCCTGCTCGGCTTTGGCGTTGCCTCCGTGATCGGCAATGTCGTCGGCGGCCGGATGGCTGACGCCAGTATCCGTGTTGCTCTCATCGTCACTGCCGCGGTGATGGCATTTGCGACGATCGCCCTCGTTATCTGGGGCGCTCATACGAGTGCGGCTTTTGCTCTCGTCGCACTTTGGGGCCTTGCATTCGGCATGGGGCCGGTCGTGCTGCCGACCAATCTTTCGCGCGGCGCTCCCGATGCTCTGGAGGCAGCAGGCAGCCTGATGGTCGTTTCCTTTCAGGTGGCTATCAGCATCGGTGCGGTTTTCGGCGGCTACATCGTCGACTCCTACGGTGCAACCGCACCGCTGGCGCTGACCGCGATACTGGCTGCATCCACTGTCGCTCTGGCCTTGCTGCAGCGTCGCGATTGACCCTCTCTGTGACGCCAGATGCCTAAAACGTAAGTCCTGCCCGGAATGTGGTCCGGGCAGGACTCTTTTGAAGAGCCGATTTTCTTGCAGTCGCTCTGGTTACTTGCGGTAGGCTAGCCCACCCCAGATGCGGCCTTCATCTCTGTGGCGACCGCCGTCTACTGCGCCGATATAGGCAGCCGCAGCGGAAACGAGCGCGGAAGCGGCCAGCAGGAACGCTGTCAGAATACCCGCGACGCGTGCTTTTTCTGCGGCATCCGCAGCCTTGGTCTTGGCATCGTCCAATGCCTTCTGCGCCTCAGCCTTCACGGTCTCGACCTGCTTCTGCGCTTCATCGACCTTCTTCTGCGCTTCCGCCCTGACGGCCTGCACACGCTGGACCGTCTGGTTCACGCGCGTTTGCGCATCGGTCTGGCTGATGTTTGTGCGGGCAGCGACCTGATTGGCGAGCCATGTTTTGTCGGCATCAGATATCTCGCCTGTTGCCATCAGATTGCCGAGGATGCCGCTAATCTGGCGCTGATAGTCACCGGCGCTCTGTTCACCCGTCAGAGGGGTGGCGGGCGTATCGGTCCTCAGAAGCGTATCCGTGAAATAGTCGATCGGGTTAGTTCTCAGGCCCTGCGGAAGCATCTGCTCAATGCTGGGTGCTGCAGCCTGACCGGCTCCTTGCGCCAGACCACCGGCCGCACTGCCAGCGCCGGAAATGATGCCGCCCGCTATTTGGCCAGCCCCTTGAACGGCGCCGCCGACTGCGGAACCCGTGGCCTCGACGGCGGTCTGCGCCACGGTGCCAACAGCTTTGGCGCCACCGGACAGCACGCCGAGCGCGAGAAATGCCGAGACGACCGTCCCGAGACCCCATACGACCAGGCCATTCACACCATCGCGGACCGTCAGTTCGTTCCTATCGGCAGCGCCGGCAGGCCGACGCATCCGGCCGGCAATATAGCCACCCAGCATGTAGGAGCCGACCATAGAAATAATAACGAAGAGCGCGGTTATGATGAGCCAGACTGTGCTGATCTCGCCGCCATCGTCGGCCGAGATCGAACTCAGGCCTAGGCCGCCCGCGAATGCGGTGAGGACTGCCATGGCGCCCGAGGAGATGACGGCACCGGCGAAAATCGCTGGCCAGTCCACATAGCTGCGGTTCGGATTCGTTTCGATACCCGTTGGATCAACCATTAGCGTAGCCCCAGCAATGAGAGAATGAACAGGACAACGACGACGAGTCCAACTAGATAGATGATGGAATTCATGCGGTATCTCCTCCGAATGGACGATCAATCCTCCGCGTAGCGGCGATTTTATGCAGTGAGACATGCGAGCTGATTGCTCTCTCACCAAACTCGCCGCGCTCCAATAAGTTTCACAAAATGTCGGAAAGAGGGGTGACGGGAGAAATGTGCCCGCGCCCGGCAATTATATGTCTTCTCAACGCAGACAACGAGGATGATCAGCCAGAGGCAAGCCAACCGAACCAGATTGCGACCGAAGGAGATATACAATGTCTGCAATCGATCGAATTGGCCATGCCGCTCTGCTTTATCCACGCGCGCGGCCGCAGGACGTTTCCCAGGCCGTGCCCAATCCCACACCCGAACGGTCGGCATCGTTGATCGGCGGGAGCACCGCGCCTTCGCTTTCCTCCAATCTTGCCAACGCACTCTGGTCGCTACGGGGGCAAGAGGGCGGAGTAGAAGAGACGCCGCTTGAGAACGGCGGCACAGGCTCGGATGAGGACGAGCTCAGCCGCTGGGCCAATATGAGCCTTGGCGAGAAAATCCGGGCGCAATATCTGGAGGCGCGGGGATTGTCCGAAGGCGACCTTGCCGCCATGCCGCCCGACGAAAGAAAGGCCATCGAGGACGAGATCCAGAAAGCAATAAGGGTCGCGATGGAGGCTCCAAAAGACGATGACGTGGGCGTGCTCGCCGACCTTTGAGCGTGACATGCCTTCGAGGGCACTGCGCAGCGCTACGATTTGATACATAAATGCGGGTTTCAGGAAACATGCCGGATACCTGCAGGGCAGATCATTGCCTGATCTATTTCGGATCAGGCAGGATTTCCCATGAAGAGGCAGATTTTCTTCGCCGTCGCCCTATCGGTTGCGGCAGCAGGTTTTGGAACCGTTTATTCGAGCTCAGCGGACACGCCGCCCGGACTTGCCTCTCCCATCTACGGTGTCACGCTTCCCAAAGGATATCGTGACTGGAAGTTCATCGCGCCCGCGCTGGAAGCGCCTCCGTTGGACGAGCTTCGCGCTGTTTTGGCAAATGATATCGCCGTCAATGCCTATAAGAGCGGAAACCTGCCCTTTCCTGACGGCTCGATACTGGTGAAACTTGCCTATAAGCGTCAGCAATCTGCTGAGTTTCCGCCGGCCACGGTGCCGGGAGCGGCAACCACGGTGCAGGTGATGGTGAAAGACTCCAAGAAATATGCCGGCAGCCACGGCTGGGGCTTCGGGCGGTTTGTCAACGGCAAGCCGGTGGACGCCGTCCAGCATGAGACCTGTCTCTCCTGCCACGAGGGCAACGTTAAAGATCATGATTTCGTCTTCACGCGCTATGCGCCGTGACGAATGACGGAGGCATGCGGTTTGGCTTTTGCGGCCGTGCGCCTGAGGCGGCTTTTACACTCGAATACAAATTCACCGAACCCCCGACACATCAGGGATACGTGAGGCCGGGAAATTGGCGCCATCGCCGGGTCGCCTTCGCCGACCGAGCCCCGAACTCCTGCCTGAAAGGAAAAGATGATGACGTTTCTGGTCATTGCCTATCTTGGAGGGGCGCTGACAATTCTCAGCCCCTGTATCCTGCCTATTCTTCCCTTCGTTTTTGCGCGGGCTGGGCAACCGTTTTTGCGCAGCGCGCTGCCCCTGCTCGCGGGAATGGCGGCGACCTTTTGTGCCGTCGCGACACTGGCCGCGGTGGGCGGCAGCTGGGCAATCAGCGCCAATGAATATGGCCGGCTCGCGGCTCTTGCGCTGCTTGCGGTCTTCGGCGTGGGACTGGTCTCGCCCCGTGCGGCCAGCATCATCACGCGCCCGGTCGTCGAACTCGGCAACCGGCTTGCCAATGCCGCCGGCAAGCCCGGGGCAATGCCGACGGTCGCGGGTTCACTGTTACTCGGCATCGCCACCGGCCTTTTATGGGCACCCTGCGCCGGACCGATCCTCGGGCTTGTGCTGACGGGTGCGGCCCTGAAGGGGGCCAATCTGGAAACCAGCCTGCTGCTTGCCGCTTACGCCGCCGGGGCCGCGACCTCCCTTGCCGTCGCCATCCTCGTCGGCGGCAGGGTATTTGCGGCCATGAAGCGGTCTTTGGGTTTCAGCGAGCGGATCCGCCAGGCTCTTGGCGCGGCGGTGCTTTCCGGCGTCGTGGTCATCGCGCTCGGGCTGGATACGGGTTTCCTGTCGCAGATTTCCTATGCGAGCACGGCATCCTTCGAACAGCAGGTGCTCGACGGGCTCCACACTGCCAAAGCGCCTGAAGTGGCGGCGGCGGGCGTCAGCGCTGCTGCGGCCCGGTCGGAACTGCCGGTTGAGGGCAAGGCCCCATCCCTCGACGGCGCCGTCGAGTGGCTCAATTCCCCGCCGCTCACGCGCGAGCAATTGCGTGGCAAGGTTGTCCTCATCGACTTCTGGACCTATTCCTGCATCAACTGCATCCGCACCATTCCCTATGTGCGGGCCTGGGCGGACAAATACCGGGATCAGGGCCTCGTCGTCATCGGCGTTCACGCCCCCGAATTCGCCTTTGAAAAGAAGATCGACAATGTCCGCCAGGCCGTCACCGGCTTCAAGATCGACTACCCCGTGGCAATCGACAACGACTACAGGATCTGGCGCGCCTTCGATAACAGCTATTGGCCGGCGCATTACCTGATCGATGCCAATGGCCAGATCCGCTACCACCATTTCGGCGAGGGCAACTACCGGCAGACCGAAGAGGCGATCCAGGACCTGCTGCGCGAGGCCGGCAGCAGCGCCTCCGCCAGCGCACCGGTGGCCCCAGAGGCGACGGGAGCCGAAGCCGGTGCGGATATCGGGCACATGCTGTCTGGCGAAACCTATATAGGCTATCGGCAGGCTCGAAGCTTCGCATCGAACGAGCCGATGCGTGCAGACGCACCGCGCGACTATTCCGTTACGACGCCCTCCCTCAACGAATGGGGACTTTCCGGCGCCTGGACGGTTGGCGCGGAGGCGGCGACGCTCGATGCGGCTGAAGGCGGCATCACCTATCGCTTCAACGCCCGTGACCTGCATCTGGTTCTTGGGCCGGATGCAGCCGGAAAACCGGTTCGTTTCCAGGTCACCATCGACGGGCATCCGCCGGGTGCGGATCATGGCGCTGATACGGATGCCGAGGGCAATGGCGTCGTCACCTCAACCCGTCTTTACCAGCTCGTCCGCCAGTCCGGCGCCGTCGAAGCCAGAACCTTTACCATCCGCTTCCTCGAGCCCGGCGTGCAGGCCTATGCCTTCACTTTCGGCTGACCCGGATTTCCTCCCGTTCCCATCAAAACCAAAGGAGAAATATGATGCACCATCGTCTCATGCCAAAATTCGCGCTTGCCGTCGCAACCGCACTGATCGCTTTTGCCGCACAGGCGGCAGAGGTGAAGAATATCGTCATCGTCCATGGCGCGCTGGCCGATGGTTCGGCCTGGCGCAGGGCGACAGACATCCTTGAAAGCCGTGGTTTCAACGTCACGATCGTGCAGGAGCCCATCACCTCTCTTGCCGATGACGTGGCGGCCACCACCCGTGTTCTCGATCTCCAGCAGGGGCCGAGCCTGCTCGTCGGGCACAGCTACAGCGGGATGGTGATCTCGGAAGCCGGTAACCGGCCGGATGTGGCCGGGCTAGTCTACGTCGCCGCCTTCCAGCCGGAGAAGGGAGAGAGCCTTCTCGACCTCGCCGGCTCGAAACCGCCGGCTGGCAACGGCATCAAGCCGACAAAGGATGGCGCGTTCCTTTATCTCGATCCCGCCGTCTTTGGACAAGATTTCGCCGGCGATCTGCCGCGTGAGGACGCGGCCTTCATGGCAAGAAGTCAGGTCTTCGCCGCCAAGGCCGCCTTTGCCGCCAAGGCCGGCGAACCAGCCTGGAAAACCAAGAAAAGCTGGTCGATTGTCGCAACGCAGGACCGCTCGATCAACCCCGATCTCGAGCGCGACATGGCCAAGCGCGCCGGCAGTGCGGTGACCGAGATTGCGGCAAGCCATGCGGTCTTTGCCTCCCAGCCCGAAAAGGTGGCAGACGTCATCGAACAGGCCGCCCGGCAATCCGCGAAATAAACCGCGCCCGCCTCGAAATCCAACACAGCCGCCCCAGACACCGGGGCGGCTGATTGCGTAAGGAGGACGGACCGAATGTATCAGTCTGTATCCGGAATGCCCCTTGCTACAAAACCATTCACATTCGTCCCCCTTGGGACACATCGAGGATACACGCACCGCGTTACCTGCCCGCATCCAACATGGACAGGAGAGACAGCAATGAATTCCCAGATCAATTTCCAGCGCCGCCGCTTCTTCGGCATTGCCGCAATGACAGTTGCCGCCGTCGAACTCGGGGCCGCAGGCCTTGCTCATGCCAAGGGCGAAGCGCCTTCGCCTCAGCCGTCAACCGGACGCGACGGCGCCACCTCCTTTGGCGCCCTGAAGCAGGTTGAAGCGGGCGTACTCAGCGTCGGTTATGCAGAAGCCGGCCCCGCAGACGGCCCGGTCGTGCTGCTGCTGCACGGATGGCCTTATGACATCTACAGCTATGTCGATGTCGCACCCATCCTTGCATCGGCTGGATATCGGGTACTCATCCCCTATCTGCGCGGATATGGCACGACCCGTTTTCTCTCGGACGACACCGCACGCAACGGACAGCAGGCGGCGCTTGCGGTCGACATGATCGCCTTTCTCGACGCGCTCAGCGTGAAGCAGGCGGTCGTTGCCGGTTATGACTGGGGCGCTCGCACCGCCGACATCATGGCAGCGCTCTGGCCCGAACGTTGCACCGGGCTCGTATCGGTCAGCGGCTACCTTATCGGCAGCCAGGAGATCAACAGGAAGCCGCTTCCCCCCAAGGCGGAACTCTCCTGGTGGTATCAGTTCTATTTCGCGACGGAACGCGGCCGTGCAGGCTATGCCGCCAACACCCGCGACTTCGTGCGCCTGATCTGGCAGACGGCATCTCCGACCTGGAAATTCAGCGACGAGACCTTCAATCGTTCGGCCCCCGCATTCGACAATCCCGACCATGTGGCCATCACTATCCATAACTACCGCTGGCGGCTGGGACTGGCCGACGGAGAAGCCAAGTACGATAATTACGAGCGCCAGCTTGCGAAACTTCCCGTCATCACCGCGCCGACGATAACGCTGGAAGGCGACGCCAACGGCGCGCCGCATCCGGATCCTTCCGCCTACGCATCGAAGTTTTCCGGCAAGTACCAGCACCGCAACATCAGCGGCGGCATCGGCCACAACCTGCCGCAGGAAGCGCCCGAGGCTTTTGCCAAGGCTGTTCTGGACGTCGCAAAGCTTTAAACTTGCCGAAGCCCGCGAACCGTTGTCTTACTGCATGTGACGCAGGGAACGCGGTAGCGGGCCACTCTAACCGTCCGGACGACGAAGGCATCCAATGGAACATATCGACCATATTCTCGTCGTAGACGACGACAGGGAAATCCGGGAGTTGGTCTCCAGCTACCTGAAGAAGAACGGCCTGCGCACGAGCGTGGCGGCCGATGGACGGCAGATGAGAAGTTTTCTCGACGGCAATACCGTCGATCTCATCGTGCTCGACGTGATGATGCCTGGCGATGACGGGCTGGTCCTATGCCGTGAGCTGCGAGCGGGGAAACACAAAGCCACGCCGGTCTTGATGCTGACCGCCCGCGATGACGAGATGGATCGCATTATCGGGCTCGAAATGGGAGCCGACGACTATCTGTCGAAGCCCTTCGCTGCCCGTGAGCTTCTTGCGCGGATCAAGGCCATCCTGCGCCGCACGCGGATGCTGCCTCCCAATCTGCAGATCAGCGAGGCCGGGCAGCTCCTGACCTTTGGTGACTGGCGCCTCGACACGGTGGGCCGTCACCTGCTCGACAGGGAGGGCACGACCGTTGCCTTGAGCGGGGCTGAATACCGGCTTCTCAGGGTCTTCATCGATCATCCCCAGCGCGTCCTCAACCGTGACCAGCTGTTAAATCTCACCCAGGGACGCGATGCCGAGCTTTTCGACCGGTCGATCGATCTTCTCGTGAGCCGCGTGCGTCAGCGCCTGGGGGATGACGCGCGCGAACCCATTTACATCAAGACGGTACGGGCGGAGGGTTATGTCTTTGCGGTGCCCGTGGAGATTTCGGAGCCGAGGATATGAACGGCCCGCGCCTGCTCGCCGGCTGGTGGCCGCGCTCATTGCGGTCCAGACTTTTTATCATCCTTTTTGCCGGCCTCGCCATCGCCTACGGCCTGTCGTTCAGCATCCTTTTTGCCGAACGATATATGTCGGCAAAGGCGGTCATGCTCGGCACTCTGGAGCAGGATCTGGCGGTATCGATCGCCATCATCGACCGGCTGCCTGCGGAAGAGCGGGCGCAATGGGTCCATCGCCTGAGCCGCAGCAATTATCAACTCGTCCTCGGCCCCGGTCTTCCCGGTGTTTCCGACATGACCGGCCGCGGCGCTGAAATTGCGCAGAGAATCGAGGAAGCCGCGGGACACCGTTTTCCCGTCAGGGTCGAGTCCATTCCCGGCGACGGCAAGCGGCTTCAGGCACACCTGACGCTTTCGGACGGCTCGCCCCTGACGATCGACGTGACACCGCGCGGCGTGATGCCCCTGGCGGAATGGCTGCCTTATGTCTTCGCCGCGCAGATGGCGCTTCTCCTCCTCTGCACCTGGTTTGCAGTGCGACAGACGACCAGACCCCTCAGCGCGCTTGCTGCGGCAGCCGAAGCGCTGGATCCGGGGGAAAAGGGGTTGCCGATGAGTGAGAGCGGCCCAAGCGAAGTTGCTCACGCCGCCCGCGCCTTCAACGCCATGCGCGATCGCGTCGCGCAATATCTCGAGGAGCGCGTCCAGATTCTTGCGGCGATCTCGCACGACCTGCAGACGCCCATCACCCGGATGCGATTGCGGGCCGATATGGCAGACGATACGCCGGAAAAGGAAAAGCTGGTCAGTGACCTGCGTGAAATCGAACGCCTGGTGCAGGATGGGATCGCTTACGCACGCAGCGCTCACGGCAATGGCGAGAAATCCTCCCGTATCGATCTGGCCTCTTTCATCGACAGCATTGCCTACGACTATCAGGATACCGGAAAAGCCGTAACAGTTGCCGGCATGGTGCGCGGCACCGCGTCGACAAAGCCACATGCATTGCGAAGAATCCTGACGAACTTCATAGATAACGCCCTCAAATTCGCCGGCAGCGCCGAGATTAAAGTGGACCGGCGTGGTGAAGGCACAGTGGTCATCACGGTGCTCGATCGGGGGCCGGGCATCCCGGACGAGATGCTGCAAAATGCCATGCAACCCTTCTTCCGGATCGAAACATCGAGAAACCGCGATACGGGCGGAACCGGTCTCGGACTGGCGATCGCGCAGCAACTCGCCGGAACGATCGGCGGCTCGGTTCGCCTCTATAACAGGCAGGGCGGCGGGCTTGCGGCCGAGGTGGCTTTTCCCTGAGAGGGAAACGGGTCGACGATAACCAGTGACAAAGCGCCGATACTTTTCGATACAGTTTCGCAGTTTCCGGAAACATGCCGGATACGCTGATCCATCACAAAGCTCCTATCACGAAACGCCGCAGCAGCGGCAAATGAAAGGAGCCTCCCATGACCAAGATCGAGACTGTTCTTTATACCGGCAAGACCCACACGACCGGCGGGCGTGACGGATCGGCGCAAAGCGATGATGGCGCGCTGGGCATCAAGCTCTCGCCTCCGGGCAGCGGAAAGCCGGGCACGAATCCCGAACAGCTTTTTGCGGCCGGCTGGTCGGCATGTTTTATCGGCGCCATGACAAAGGCGGCGGCGAAACGCCAGCTCCGGCTTCCCGCCGACACCGCCGTCGATGCGGAAGTCGACCTCGGCACGACGGGCGGCGAGTTCTTCCTGCAGGCTCGCCTGTCGGTAAGCCTGCCCGGGATCGATCGTCCCGTAGCACAGGCCATCATCGAGGATGCCCATCAGATCTGCCCCTATTCGAAGGCAACCAGGGGAAACATCGATGTTACGCTCAAGCTCGCTTAAGCCGATTGTCTCCGCCCGTGCGCTTGTCATCGCCATCGTGTTTGCGGCGATATTCGCAGCACCGTGCGTATATGATGCAACATCCGACGAGCCCTCGCCGGTTGCTGGACTTCTGGGCGCGGTCTCATCGATGTGACCACAAGGGAACGGCTCGGCGCCCGCCGCAGCCGTTTTCGCGTTTCCACTTCTTCCTGCCATCCCTCTGATCAACTCAATGAAGCCTGCTTGGACCCATGCG
>Ga0268256_1002077_pt1 | contig 10778 bp, 5 predicted proteins | sample AgamicAtAmrz_FD_200247 | JGI IMG/M metagenome (GOLD analysis project Ga0268256, IMG submission 200247) | Agave microbial communities from Guanajuato, Mexico - At.Am.rz (v2) (version 3) | ecosystem: Host-associated > Plants > Roots > Rhizosphere | place: Guanajato, Mexico | collected 2012-06-07
TGGCGCAGCCCGGTCGGGCCGGTCAACGTCGATCTTGCGTACGGCATTCGCAACCGCAGTGTGCGGCCCTATCTGACGCTCGGGATCGCCTTCTGATGGAAACCTCCTCTTTCCCCAACCGCGCATGACCACGGACGTTTCCGCCCAACCTCCCGCGCCGCCGCCCGGCGACCAGCCGCCCGGCGACCGCCAACCCGGGCCGCCAGGTCCGCCGCCGCGGCGCCGCCGCGCGGGTCGCCTGCTGGTGAAAACGCTAGGCTGGGCGGTGGTCGTGGTCGTCTTGCTGGTCGTGCTGGCGCTCGGCCTCGTCTACGGAGCGCTGACCACCGAACGTGGCACCGCGTACGCCTGGCAGGCGGCGGTGCGGCTCTTGAGCGGCAAGCTGAGCGGCACCCTGGAAGGCGGCGCGCTGGCCAACGGTGTGCGGCTGCGCGACGTGCGCTGGCGCGCGCTCGACGGCAGCGGCACCGACATCCAGATTGACCGCGTGGCCGGCCGCTGGGGGCTGACGCGCGAGCCGTGGCGTTTCACCGTCGACTATCTGCATGTGGGCACCGTGGACGCGCGCATTGGCGCCTCGTCGCCGCGCAGCAACGAGCCGCTGAAGCTGCCGCAAGATCTGCGTTTGCCGATGCAGCTAGAGATCCGCGACGTGCAGGTGGACAGGCTGTTGCTGCGTCAGGGCACCTCGACCAGCGAGTTTGCGCACTTCGCCTTTCATGGACGCAGCGACGGGCGTCATCACGAAGCCGCGGTCGAGCGGCTGGATACCCCGTTCGGCGCGGTGACGGCGTCGGCGAAGCTCGACGGCGTGAAGCCGTTTGCGCTCGCCGGCGACCTCTCTTATTCCGGCAAGGTCCGCGACGAGGCCGTGCAGGTGGGCGGGCAGATAAGCGGATCGCTAGAAAATCTGATCGCGGAGCTCGACGCGAGCGGCATGAAGCTCGCCGGGCACGCGCATGTCGAGGCGACACCATTCGCCGAGGTGCCGCTCAAACGCGCCACGCTGACCTTCGACCACGTCAATCCGCAGGCATTTGCGCCGGGCGCGCCGCTCGCCGACCTGGCGGTGAGAGCGGAGTTGCAGCCGGTGGGGCACGAACCTGGCCTGGCGGGTGTCGACGGCGCGGCCCGACCGGCGGACCGCGGCCGTAATGACAGTGGCAACGCCGGTTCCGGATCCACCGCAACCGCGCCCGCCGGCGCGTCCGGGCGTCGCGCCCCGGCGCATCCGGCCAGCTCAGCCGGGCGGCACGCAGGCGAGGCGCCGCCAGAAGCATCCGCGCAAGCGGGCAACTCCGCGAAGGCCAGCCCGTTCGCCGTGGCAGGCCATATCTTGATCGTCAACGCACGTCCCGGCGCAATTGATCAAAACCTGCTGCCGCTCATCGACGCCAACGCCGATGTGCGCCTCGACGCCCAGGCGCAGCGCATCTCGAATCTCGCCGTGCGGCTCGTAAAAAACGCCACGCTGACAGGCGGCGGCGCGCTCGCCGGCAAGCGCGGGCAGTTCGATCTGCAGGTGGCCGGGCTCGACCTGAACGCGCTGGAGGCGGCGGTGCGTCCGACACAGCTTTCCGGTCCCATCGCGATCCGGTTGAACGACGATATCCAGACTGTCACGCTCGATCTTGCCGATCCAAAAGCCGCGCTGCGCGCGCAAGGCAAGCTGACAATGGACCCCGCGCGGCTCAGCTTCAACGACGTGCGCGTCACGTCGGGCCAAGGCCGCATCGAGCTGTCCGGCGCGCTCAAACACGATGCGAATTCCAGCTACAACCTGAAAGCGCAACTGACCGACTTCGACCCGTTGACGCTGACTTCGCAGATGCCGTCGCGCACGCCGGTCAAGGGGCCCGCCGTGACGCAGAGTGCCGCGAACGGCAAGCTCGCTGCCGAGGCCGCTGCGCAAGCGGGCAGCACCGCCGGCGCGAAAAGCGCGGCTCCGGCCGACAAAGCGGCGGCGGCGGTCAAGAACACCGGCAAGGCCGTGGTAAAAACAGAGGTGCTGCAGCGCAAGAGCCCCGCGCCCAAACGCGCCGCGCCGCCCGCCCGGAAGATCGAGGCGAAGGTCAACGGCACCTTGTCCGCGACCGGCATGCTGGCGCCGGTGTTCACCACCAAGGCCGAATTCAGGCTCGGTCCGAGCGTCTACGACGGCCTGCCGCTAACAGGCGGCGGCACCGTGCAACTGGCGGGCTCGCGAATTTTGCCGAGCCGCGCGAACCTCTCCGTGGCCGGCAACCAGGTCGACCTGCAAGGCAGCTTCGGCGCGCGCGGCGACCGCTTGCGCTTTCACGTCGACGCCCCCGCGCTCGAGCGCCTCGGCTTCGGTCTCGCCGGCCTGATTGCCGCCGACGGCGATCTGACCGGCACCTTCGATCATCCGAACGTGGTGCTGAACTACAAGGCCGACAGCGTCGTGCTGAGCAGCAACCGCATCGGCCATGCGGAAGGCCACGCGGAACTGCGCGACGGTGCGAACGGTGCGCTGGTTTTCACCACCGACGCGCGCAACGTCAGCGCAGGCGGTGTCGATCTGGCCACGCTCACCGCGCGTCTGACCGGCACGCGCGCCAATCATTCGCTCGAAGCGGCCGCCACCGGCAAGCTGCAGGAGCGCCCGCTCGATCTGACGCTCGCGGCCAACGGTAAGCTCACCGAGGCGCGCGACGGCACGCGCTGGGACGGCACGGTGACCCGTCTGCAAAACCGCGGCACACCGGCGCTGAATCTCGACTCGCCGCTCGCCGTGAGCGCCGGTCTGCGCCGCCTGACGCTCGGCGCGACGCGCCTCACGCTGGAAGGCGCGGTGCTGAGTCTGAAATCGTTCGCGTTCGACCACGGCCGGGTGCAATCGGCGGGCAGTCTGACCGGCATTTCGCTCGCGCGTCTTCAGGATCTGCGCCGCGAGATCACCGGCGTGCCGCCGGCGGTCAAGACCGACCTGATCTTCGACGGCGATTGGGACTTCGCGCTCGGCAGCAGCGCGAGCGGACATATCCAGCTAAAGCGCCGCAGCGGCGACGCCACCGTCGAGATAGGCCGCGGCCTGGCGTCGCTCGGCATTACCGACATCGCCGCGCGTGCCGAATTCAGCGGCGGCAACCGGCTGAACGCAACGCTGCATGCGCAGGCGAGCCGCATCGGCGTGATCGACGCCGACGCGCATACGCTGCTCGTCGCGCGCGACGGCTTTCTGACGGTCGACGAGGAGAGCGTTCTCACCGGCAATGTGAGCGCCAATGTGCCGTCGCTGAAAACGACCGGCGGGCTGTTCGGCCCGAGTTATCTGCTAGACGGCCATCTGGCGCTCAAGCTCGCGCTCGGCGGCACCGTCGCGCGGCCCAACCTGACCGGCTCGCTGCTCGGCGACGAGCTGTCGGCCACCCTCGTCGATCAGGGCGTGCAACTGAAGGACGGCGTGGTGCGCATCGCGCTGTCGCACAATCTCGTGGACTTCCAGCAGGTCGAGTTCCACGGCGCGAGCGGCACCTTGCGCGCCACCGGCCGCGTACGCCTGGACGGCGCGGAGCCGGACCTGACCGCAAGCATCGTCGCGGACAAGCTCGAGCTTTTTGCCGCGCCGGACCGCAACCTGTCGCTGACCGGCAGCGCGACGGTGGCGAACGCGGGCGCGCAAGGCGGCATGGCGATCAACGGCAAGTTCGTGGTCGATCATGCGCTCTTCGACATGCCGGAGCAGTCGGCGCCCAAGCTCGGCGACGACGTCGTGGTGGTGCGCCCGGACGGCACCGTGGCCGGCGAGCGGCCGCGGCCGGTGCCCGGCAGCAACAAGCCGATCGGCCCGTTTGCGCCGCGCGCGAACATCGACATCAGTCTCGGCAACAGCTTCCGCTTCCGCGGGCAAGGCGCGGATCTCGGCCTGACCGGCACGATCACGGCGATGAGCGCGCCGAACCTGCCGCTGCGCGCGGTCGGCAACGTGCGCGTGACGCCGGGCTCGACCTACACCGCGTTCGGCCGCAAGCTGAACATCGAGAACGGCTTCTTCACGTTCAACGGGCCGGTGGCGAATCCCGGCATCAACATTCTGGCGATGCGCCGCAACCAGCAGGTCGAGGCAGGCGTGCAGGTGACCGGCACCGTGCAGTTTCCGGTCGCGAAGCTCGTGTCCGAGCCGAACGTGCCGGACAACGAGAAGCTTTCGTGGCTGCTGTTCGGCCACGGCACGGACCAGGGCAACAACCTCGGCCAGCAGAGCACCATGACGACGGCGCTGGCGCTGCTCGGCAGCGCCAGCGGCAAGCGGATCGCGCAGACCTTTGGTCTGGACGAGTTTTCAATTGGCCGCAGCGAGGTCGGGCTGACCGATCCGCAGGTGGTGATGGTGTCGAAGGCGATCAACGAATGGCTCGTGATCGGCTACGAGCAGGGCTTGCAGTCCGCGAGCAATGCGATCAAGGCGACCGTCAACCTGACGCGCTACTGGTCGGTAGCGGCTTACGGCGGCACCTTCGACGGCATCACGCTGCTCTATACACGGCGTTACGACCGGATCAAGTGGTGATGGTTGCGGCTATGAAAAAACGGCACGCCTTTGCCAGGGCGTGCCGTTTTTGTATGGTGCAGAGCCAGGAGCCAGGAGCCACGTCGGGCTTGACCGAAGCGCCAAGCCCGCCGCCGCGCGTTCCCCCGCGCTTACTTCACCCGCATACCGGGCTTCGCGCCGCTGTGCGGCTCGAGCACGTACACGCCCGGCTCGGCTTTCTCATCCGCCGCCGACGCCGCCAGCACCATCCCTTCCGACAGACCGAACTTCATCTTGCGCGGCGCGAGGTTTGCGACCATCACCGTGAGCTTGCCGATCAGTTGCTCGGGCTGATACGCGGACTTGATGCCGGAGAACACGTTGCGGGTTTTCTCCTCGCCGACATCCAGCGTGAGTTGCAGCAGCTTGTCCGAGCCTTCCACCGCCTTGCAGTCGACAATTTTTGCGACGCGCAGATCGATCTTAGCGAAGTCGTCGATCGAAATGACGCCGGGCGTTTCGTCGCTCGCGCCGGGAGCAGCGGCAGTGGCGGCGGTGGCAGCCTTGGCGGCTTTGGATTTCGCCTTCGCGTCCGCCCCAGGCGCCGCCGTTTGCGGCGTGGCTTGCAGCGACTCGCGATTGGCCGCGAGCAGCGCTTCGATCTGCTTCGGATCGACGCGTGTCATCAGATGCTTGTACGCGTTGATCGGGCGCGCCGAGCTGAGCGGCAGGTTCGCATCGGCCCATTGCAGCGGTTCGACGCCGAGGAACGCTTCGACCGCCTCGGCCAGCTTCGGCAACACGGGCTTGAGCGCGATCGACAGCAGCCGGAACGCCTCGATGCTCACGCTGCAGGTTTCGTGCAGCGCGACGGCGTTAGCCGGGTCCTTCGCCTGGTCCCACGGCTTGGCCGTGTCGACATACGCGTTGACTGCGTCGGCCAGTTCCATGGTTTGACGCAGCGCACGGTTGTACTCGCGCGCCTCGTAGTTCGCGGCGATCTGTCCGAGCGCGGCACGCAGCGTGACGAGCAGCGGATGCTGCATCGCGCTGTCCTGCACGCGGCCGTCAAAGCGCTTGATCAGGAAGCCCGCGGCACGGCTCGCGATATTCACGTACTTGCCGACCAGATCGCTGTTCACGCGCGCCTGGAAGTCGTCGAGGTTCAGGTCGAGGTCTTCCATCGTGCTGTTCAGCTTGGCGGCGAAGTAGTAGCGCAGCCATTCCGGATTCAGCCCGGTCTCGATGAAGCTTTGCGCGGTGATGAAAGTGCCGCGCGACTTCGACATCTTCGCGCCGTCCACGGTCAAAAAGCCGTGCGCGAACACGTTGGTCGGTGTGCGGTGACCCGAAAATTCGAGCATGGCCGGCCAGAACAGCGTGTGAAAATACAGAATGTCCTTGCCGATGAAGTGATACTGCTCCGCCTTCGAGCCGGGGCGAACCCACGCGTCGAAGTCGAGGCCGCGCTTTTGCGCGAGATTCTTGAAGCTCGCGTAGTAGCCGACCGGCGCATCCAGCCACACGTAGAAATACTTGCCCGGCGCGCCCGGAATTTCGAAGCCGAAGTAAGGCGCGTCGCGCGAGATGTCCCAGTCGGCGAGTCTGGCTTCGCCGGCGTCGCCCAGCCACTCGCGCATCTTGTTGGTCGCCTCGGGCTGCGCAAGGCCGCCGACCCACTCGCGCAGGAAGTTCTCGCAACGGGGGTCCGAAAGGCGGAAAAAGTAATGCGTGGAGGTCTTGCGAACCGGCGTGGCGCCCGAGACGACCGAATACGGATTGACGAGATCGGTCGGCTGATAGGTCGAGCCGCAGACCTCGCAACTGTCGCCGTACTGGTCTTTCGCGCCGCATTTCGGGCATTCGCCCTTGATGAAGCGGTCGGGCAGGAACATTTCCTTGACCGGGTCGTATGCCTGTTCGATGTCGCGCGCCTCGATCAGGCCGGCTTCCTTCAGCGCGAGATAGACGTTCTCGCTCAGAACGCGATTCTCTTCCGAATCGGTCGAATAATAGTTGTCGAACGAAATGCCGAAGCTGTCGAAGTCGCGCTTGTGCTCCTGCCAGACGCGGTCGATCAGCTGCTTCGGCGTCAGACCTTCCATCTCCGCGCGCAGCATGACGGGCGTGCCGTGCGTGTCGTCGGCGCCCACGTAGTAGACCTCGTGCCCGTGCATTCGCAGCGCGCGGACCCAGATGTCCGTCTGGATATATTCGACCAGATGGCCAATATGGATTTGCCCGTTCGCATACGGAAGGGCCGACGTGACGAGAATCTGGCGGCGGCCCGACGGCGCGCCTGCGGTGAGATCGGTTGCGGGTGCTGACATAACGATGGTGGGAGCCTGCGGTGGGACGAAAGGTCGATTCTAGCAGGGCGGACGCCCGCCGGGCGCGGGCCCGCGCGGGGCTGGCGCAGCCGCGCGGCCTTGGACGACGCGAAAAGCGAGCGCCCAAAAAAAAACCGGGGCGATTAACCCCGGAGCAACAACGACAAGAGGAGAATGGTGACGCGGCGGCTTCGCCAGCCACGTACCGTAAAGACAGACAGCGAATTTTCGCGAGAGTTCGAAATTTTTTTCGTTCCCGTACGAGATTTCCCGCCGCGCATTTTTCAGGCTGTGCCGCGCGCCGAGCGCAACAACATTGCGCCGCTGTCTGGCCGGCCCAGAGCGGGCTGCGGCGCGATAAACCGCGCCCCCAAGCCGCCCTGAGCCCGGCGGGCGCTGCGCGCGCCCGCCTTTCTCCGTACTGTCGCGCGCCGCGCTTACTGCGTGGCGTGCTGAGCCGTGGCGCGCAGGTAGATTTCCACGCGACGGTTGGCGGCGCGGCCGGCTTCCGTGTTGTTGTCGGCGATCGGCTGGTTCTGACCCATGCCTTGCGCCGACAGGCGCTGCGCCGCAACGCCGCGCTGCTCGAGGAAGCTCACCACGCTCTGCGCGCGATTGACCGACAGCGTCTGGTTGTAGGCCGGCTGCCCGGTGCTGTCAGTATGGCCGACCACTTGCGCGATCACTTCCGGATTCTGCTGCAGCGTCTGCGTCAGCTGATCGAGCACCGGCGCGAACGACGGCTTGATCGCGTAGCTGTTCGTGTCGAACGTCACGGAGCTCGGAATGTTCAGCTTGAGCGAGCCGTCCGGCTGCTCGGTGATTTGCGTACCGGTGCCCTTGGTTGCGCCCGACAGCTTGTTGTGAATGGCCTGCCAGTTGTAGCCGGTAATGCCGCCCACCGCAGCGCCGACCCCCGCGCCGATTGCCGCGCCCTTGCCGCCGCCGAAAATCGCGCCGAGCGCCGCGCCGGTGCCGGCGCCCACGCCCGTGCCGACAGCCGTGTTAGTACCCTGTTGGCTGGCGCAACCTGCCAGCACGGAGCCGGCAACTGCGAAAACGGCCAGGCGAGTCATGAGTCTTGCGTTCATTTTTGGTTCCTCTCGATTGATGCAAATGACGCGCTTAAAGCGCGCAGGTAAAGCATTTAAAGCATTTTTGCGACGTCGCGCCTTGCTAGTGAGCGGCGCTTGCTGCAGCAACAGCCTTGTGCCGGTCCGGCCGGATAAGCCAGGCGGCAGGCTTGCGAGCAGCCCAAGGACCAAGCCCAAGGACCTTCTTCGTCCGTCCCGGTCCGACAGTGAAGAAGGGTCTTCCGGCATCGCTTCACCCCAGCCACTACAATGAAGGCTGGCGCACAGCGATGCGGCCCCAAGGCAATTCGCCTGCCGGAAGGGTGCCCCGCATGCGTGGTTTTCGCAATGCTGACTAACAATTGCTTGCAAATTCCGGCGTGCGGCGAGATTTCGATCCCGCCGCGACGCCGGTGTTCCCCTCGGAGTGTCAATGAGTATCGATCGGGCATTGGTCGACGCTGCGCTCGCAGCCGTCACTGACCCCAACACCGGCCGGCCGTATGCGGCTGCCAGAAACGTGAAGAACGTGGCCGTGGAGGGTGACACGGTCAGCGTCGCGGTGGTAGTCGGCTATCCGGCCATGCGCGAATTCGACGCGATCCGCAAACAGTTCGACGACGCGCTGCGCGCCGTGCCGGGCGTGGCGCAGACTCGCGTGCAGGTGTCGCAGGAAATCGCCGCGCATACGGTGCAGCGCGGCGTGAAACTTTTGCCGAACGTTAAAAACATCGTCGCGGTGGCGTCGGGCAAGGGCGGCGTCGGCAAGAGCACGACCGCCGTCAATCTTGCGCTCGCGCTGGCGAGCGAGGGCGCGTCGGTGGGCATACTCGACGCGGACATCTACGGCCCGTCGCTCCCCTTGATGCTCGGCATCGAAGGGCGCCCGGAGTCGCCGGACGAAAAGACCATGAACCCGATGACGGGGCACGGCCTGCAGGCCAACTCCATCGGCTTTCTGATCGAGCAGGACAACCCGATGGTGTGGCGCGGCCCAATGGCCACGTCGGCGCTCGAACAGCTGCTGCGGCAGACCAACTGGCGCGATCTGGACTACCTGATCGTCGACATGCCGCCGGGCACCGGCGACATCCAGTTGACGCTTTCGCAGCGGGTGCCGGTGACGGGCGCCGTGATCGTCACCACGCCGCAGGACATTGCCCTGCTGGACGCGCGCAAGGGCCTGAAAATGTTCGAGAAGGTGGGCATTCCGATCCTCGGCATCGTCGAGAACATGGCCATACACATCTGCTCGAACTGCGGGCACGAAGAGCATATCTTCGGCGCGGGCGGCGGCGAGCGGATGGGCAAGGAGTACGGCGTCGACCTGCTCGGCAGCTTGCCGCTCGACATTGCGATCCGCGAGCAGGCCGACTCCGGCCGGCCGACCGTGGTGGCCGACCCGCAAGGGCGTATTGCGCAAACGTATCGCGCGATCGCGCGCAAGGTGGCGGTGCATATCGCCGAGCGGGCGCGGGACATGAGCTCGAAGTTCCCTAACATCGTCGTGCAGAACACCTGACAGGTCGTGCCGGTCGGCGCGCTGGCGCACTGCGGCAGCCCCGCCGGGCGCGGCAGGCGGGCGCAAGCGTCTGTTTTCGCGATGTCTCGCGGTATCATGTCGACTTCACAGGTTCGGCTCGGCGGCCGCAGGGGCGGCTGCCAGGCCGGCAAGAGGATCGCATGGGAAAACGAATCGACGGGCAGGCGGTGCATGCGTTCATCGTCCTGACTGCCAGCAGTGTGCTGTTGTGCGGCTGCAGCGCCTTCCTGAGACCACAGGAAAAGCGTGCCGACGCGCAGTTGCTGCCCACCGTAAGCAATCAGGCGCGCGGCCTCGTGACGTTCATCGAACGCTCTGACGGAGTGCAGGTCACCTACAATCTCGCGGGCTTGCCGCCCAATAGCGATCACGCGCTGCAAGTGCACGAGCGCGGCGACTGCAATGCGGCCGACGCCTCGAGCGCCGGCCAGGTGTTCTCGCCCGCGGCGGAGCGTCTGAAAGCAGGCGCGCGCGTGGAGGGCGATCTCGGCAACATCCATGCGGACGCCAACGGTGTGGCAAGCGGTTTCATCGTGGCACCGGACGTCTCGCTCGACGGTATCCGTTCGGTCCTGCAGCGCGCGGTTCTGCTGCATCACGACGCCACCGACCCCTATGCGTATCCGCAGCACGGCGCGGGTCCGGCGCTCGCTTGCGGCGTGATCCGCCAATGAGCGCAAGCGCCACGGGCTTTGTCCTCGAGCGGCTCGCCAGCGGCAGCGCTTGCGGCGCGGATCTGCGGCAGCATCTTCACGATCGCGTAAAATAAGCGCCTTTCGTGCGGCGCACCGTCATGGACACCTGAGCAGCGGGCCCGGGCCGTGGTGCCCCGGCGCACACCGCGCAGCCATCATTCAGTTACCCGTCGGTTATCCGTCACCTATCTGTTATTACGTCGAGCAGCGTTCACCTATGACCATCAAATCCGACAAGTGGATCCGGCGCATGGCCGAGTCGCACAAAATGATCGAGCCGTTCGTGCCCGATCAGATTCGCGTCTCCGAGGACGGCCGGAAGATTGTCAGCTACGGCACGTCGAGCTACGGCTACGACATTCGCTGCGCCGACGAATTCAAGATCTTCACGAACATCAACTCGACGATTGTCGACCCGAAAAACTTCGACGAAAAATCGTTCGTGGACTTCAAGGGCGACGTCTGCATCATTCCGCCCAATTCGTTCGCGCTTGCCCGCACGGTCGAGTATTTCCGCATTCCGCGCTCGGTGCTGACCGTGTGCCTCGGCAAGTCCACTTACGCGCGCTGCGGAATCATCGTGAACGTCACGCCGTTCGAGCCGGAATGGGAAGGGCACGTCACGCTCGAATTCTCGAATACGAC
>Ga0268256_1002091_pt1 | contig 10733 bp, 8 predicted proteins | sample AgamicAtAmrz_FD_200247 | JGI IMG/M metagenome (GOLD analysis project Ga0268256, IMG submission 200247) | Agave microbial communities from Guanajuato, Mexico - At.Am.rz (v2) (version 3) | ecosystem: Host-associated > Plants > Roots > Rhizosphere | place: Guanajato, Mexico | collected 2012-06-07
CGCAATATCAAATATGTTGAGACCAAAGGAATTAAAGTAAACCCGCGCCTCCGCCGGGGGGCGCCAGCCATCGATAATCAAATGGGTCAGATCGGCGCTTACCGCTTCCGGGGCGAAACCGCCGCTGCGAAACAGCTGAAACAGGCTCTTGGCACTGACGTGGCAGAAGTCACCCCAGGCATCCACCACCACGCGATCGGCCAGCTGCAGAGTGGCGAACGCGGCTTCGTGATAGCCGATCTGCATCACCAGCGTCCCCGGACGGAAAAACGCCGGGGTAACCCAGGGCTCGGCTGCGCTGGTGCAGGTCAGCAGCGCGTCGTACGGCAGCGTGCTGGCCTCATCAAGGGTAGCGACTGGCGTGACCGGAAACGGTAGCGGGTCGATGTCGGCCAGCAGCGCTGTGAGGTTTTCCGGCGTGCGGTTCCAGCACCAGAGCTGTTCCAGATCGGGAAAGTGAACCCGCAGCATTTCCAGATGCGCGCGCGCCTGCACGCCCGCACCCGCCAGCAGCACCCGCGTCACCGGACGCGGCGCGGCGGTGCGTAGCACCAGGGCAGACACCGCGGCGGTGCGAACGGCGGTTAAACCGCTGCTCTCCACCAGGCCGACCGGCAGACCGTTATCCGCCCGGTTGATCAGCGTCATCGCCATCGCCTGGGGCAGATCGTCCTCGATATCCGGGCGGTGCGCCGTCCACTTCACCCCGGTGGCGTTAAAGCGCCCGCCGAGCCGGGCGGGCAGGGCATACACCTTGCCGCGCGGGGTATCAAGATCGACATGGGTTTCCGCGGGCATGACGGCTGCGCCCTCACGCATCAGACGCACCGCGTCCGTCACGTCCTGCAACGCCAGCCGCGGGTCCAGCCCGCCGAGGGTCGCCACCTGATGATGGTTGAGATAACGCAGCTGTGGCATATCAGTGCTCCAGAATCTGCCTGGCGAAGGGATAGAGCGCCGGGGAGCCGCCGCAGTGAACGAAAATCACCTCGCTGCCCGGGGCGATGCGCTGCTGCTGCGCCAGGGAAATCAGGCCGTGCATCGCTTTACCCGTGTATACCGGGTCGAGCAGGACGCCCTCGGCCTGCGCCGCGCGGTAGATCGCCTCGATTCCGCCTTCAGAAGGAATGCCGTAGGCCTGGCCCACGTACTCGTCCTCAATCCAGATGTCCTCCGGCGACCAGCGTTGCGGCCACTGCAGCAGATCCGCGCACTCCTGGGCCATACGCGAGATGCGCTCCTGGAACCACGGCGCTTTGGCGCTGACGCTGATGCCGACGATACGCGTGTTCGGCCAGTAGCGGCGCGCGCCGACATACAGCCCGGCCAGCGTGCCGCCTGACCCGGTAGGCGCGACAATCACATCCGGGTCCGGCAGGCCCAGCGCTTTACGCTGCGCATCCATCTCTTCCACGGCGCGGACATAGCCCAGCGCACCCAGCGGAGTTGCGCCGCCTAACGGGATAATCATCGCTTTTTCGCCGCGCGCCCTGGCGTTGTCGGCATGCGCCTGCATCGCCCCGTCAATCAGGGTGAAGTAGTCGTCCGGGTCAAGAAACTCCAGCTCGGCCCCAAACAGGCGATCGAGCAGCAGGTTCCCCTGGTACTGCTCTGGCGGGTTGCCGCGCAGCACCAGTACCGGACGCATATTGAATTTACGCGCGGCGGCCGCCACCATGCGGGCGTGGTTGGACTGATGCCCGCCGGTGGTGATCACCACCTCGACGCCGTTGCGGCAGGCCTCTGCCATCAGATACTCCAGCTTGCGTACCTTATTACCGCCGCCGCCGAAGCCGCTGTAGTCATCGCGCTTGATCTGCAAACTAATGCCCAGCTCTTTGCTCAGCCCCGGCAGGGTTTCAAGCGGTGTCGGGAAAAATCCCAGTGTTACGCGTTCAAAATCATCAACGTTTTTCATTTTATCTTCCCGTTACTGATGGGTTTCCCGGATGAGGCACAGGCCGGATGTCCGGCAGTTAAAAAGCCAGTAGCCAGTCGCTGAGCGACTGCTGAAAACGCTGTAGTCCCTGCAACGTGACGAATTCATTCACGCCGTGCGCGTTGCCGCCGTAGCCGAGGCCGCCAATCAAAAAAGCGGGGGCAATGGGGGCAAAGGCATAGGCAGGGGCGCAGCCGGGCGCCCACGGCCAGATTTGCGGGCGAGCCTGCTGCTGGTGATAGCTGTTCATCAGCTCCATCACGCCGATATCGTCGATACTGAAGCGGTGGCCCGGATAGCTGTCATCAAGCATCAGCTGCGCCCCGGCCAGCGCCGGATCGGCAAGTTGAGTTCTGATGCGTTCCAGCAGGGCATCTTTATCAATCCCCGGCGGGGTGCGCAGCGCGAGTTCGGCGCAGGCCAGCGGCGGAATAATGCCGCGACCGCCCTGGGGTGAGGTATACATGTCGGGAATGGTCAGCACCGCGCTGCCCAGCAGGTGGGCTAAGGCGTTCCAGGGGTCGGTATCAAGGGTCAGTCGTTCGCTGCGTCGCATGATCAGCTCATCGCGGATGCTGAACTGGGCGGCCAGCTCGTCGAGAATATCGGCGGCTTCGCCGGTGACCGGTTCGGTGTGCAGCACGCCATTGGCATGTGCCGGGGCGATGGCGTTCAGCGCTGCCACCAGGCGCCAGGCCGGGTTGGCGATCCATGCCGCGTTACTGGCATGAATGGCGGCGCGCGGGCCGCCCCAGCTGCCGCCTTCAACCTTCAGTCGTCCGGTGGTCATGCCGGTAAAGCCCAGGTAGAGTCGCGGCGCGCCGCCACCGTATTCGCACAGCGACGGGAACAGCACCGCCTCTGCCGGCGCGATGGGGCACGGCTGCTGGCTGAGATAGCGCCGCAGGTTGCCGCTGCCGATCTCCTCTTCGCCTTCGAGGATGATTTCAATATTGGTGTGCAGGCGTCCGGTGAGCCACAGATCGCGCACCGTCATCAGCATCCCGGCCAGCGGGCCTTTGTTGTTCTCGGCCCCGCGGGCGATATAAACGTCGCCTTTGTCATCCCAGTGGCGGATGCCGCCCTCAAACGGCGGTACGTCCCAGCCCTCATCGCTGGCGGGCATCACGTCGTACATGTTGTACAGCACCACGGTGGTGGGAGCATCGATGTTGATGCGCACGTGAACCAGCGGCGGGCCGTGTTCGTCAGGCTGGTCGGCCACCGGCAATACTACCTCAGCCTCAATTTCATCAATCAGCCAGTTTTCCAGCCAGGCGGCAAGCTGCCGCTGGGCGTCCCGTTGCCCCGCCACGCTGCGAAACGGGGTCAGTTGTTCAAGCAGGTCGAGGGTTGCAGCCAGCGTGTCTTGCGGCAGCCCGGTCATAAGCGGATCCTTGGGTTTAACACGACGTAAAGCAGGTCAATCACCAGATTGACCACCACAAATACCACGGCGGCAAGCAGGACGATGGCCTGCACCAGCGGGAAATCCCGGTTCTGAATCGCCTGCACCGCCAGACGCCCGATGCCGGGCCAGGCGAAGATAATCTCGGTCACCAGCGCGCCGCCGAGCAGCGAGGCGAAATACATGCCCTGCACGGTGACTACGGGGATCAGGGCATTGCGCAGCCCGTGACGGATCAGAATGCGCCAGGCGCTCAGCCCTTTCGCCTGGGCGGTGCGGATGTAGTCCTGATGCAGAACGTCAATCAGGCTGGCGCGCACCAGACGAGCAATAGCGCTCATGTAGTAGGCACCCAGGCTGATCGCCGGCATGATGAGATGAGTGAGATCGCCATAGCCGCTGGAGGGCAGCAGGCGCAATTGCAGGCTGAAGAACAGGATCATCAGCAGGCCGAGCCAGAATACCGGAATAGCCTGGCCGCTGAAGGCCAGCAGGCGGGCGATAAGATCCCAGACGCTGTTGCGCCAAACCGCGCTCACCAGGCCGAGCAGCAGGCCGGCGGCGGTACTCCAGCCGAGGGCGGTAACGGCCAGCAGCACCGTGGCCGGGACGCGTTCTCCAATCAGGGTGGTGACCGGCTGGTCATAGCGCAGGGACTGGCCCATATCGCCCTGCAGCAGGTTGCCAAGATACTGGCCGTACTGCCAGAGCAGCGGCTGGTCAAACCCCATGCTGTGACGAAACTGGTCGATCTCCTGCTGGCTTGCGCCGGGCGGCATCATGATGGCCGCCGGATCGCCGGTTAAGTGCAGGCTGAAGAAAATCAGCAGCGAGACGCCAAACAGCACCAGCACCGACTGACCGAGGCGGGAGAGTAAATAGCGCGCCATATCAGTCGAGCCTCGTGTGGGTTTTGCGCAGCAGATGATCGCCGAGCAGGTTGCAGCCGATCACCAGCATAGCGATCACCACGCCCGGCCAGAACACCAGCCACTGGGCCAGCAGCATGTAGGAGCGGCCTTCGCCAATCAGATTGCCGAGCGTCGGGGTCGGGGGCTGAATGCCCATGCCGAGAAAGCCAATCGAGGCTTCCAGCACGATAAGGCGCGGAATATCGAGGGTAAGCAGCACCACCAGCGGCGTCGCCAGGTTCGGCAACACGTGGCGCAGCAGAATACGCGGCGTGGAGAAGCCCATCGCTTTTACCGCGTCAATGTACTCCAGCTCGCGGATCTCCAGGGTTTTGGCGCGCGCCACGCGGGCGTAAATCGCCCAGCTGGTCACGCCCATGATGACAATAATGTTGCTCAGGGTGGTGCCAAACAGCGCCATCACCAGCAGGATCAGCAGAATAAACGGCACCGCGAGCTGAATGTCCATCAGGCGCATGATCAGGGCATCAACCCAGCCGCCAAGATAACCGGCCAGCATGCCGAGCAGCGTGCCGATAACCGCAGCAATCGCCGCCGCGACCAGCACCACAAACAGCGACAGGCGCGCGCCGGAGAGAATACGCGCCAGCAAATCGCGACCCAGCTGATCGGTGCCGAGCCAGTGTCCATCACTGCCGGGTGGCTGGAACATGGCAACCAGATTGTTGGTCAACGGGTCGGGTAACGGTAACCAGGGCGCCAGCAGCGCCCCGATAATAACCAACGCGATCAGTACACCACCGACCACACCGTCGCCGTGGAAGCGGCGACGGGCAGGGCGCGAGCGTTTACGGCCAGTAAAAATCATTTCACCCTCAGGTCGAACAGCGGGATACGGGCATCGGCGCGACCGGTAAAGGTGACGTTGTCACCGTGCGCGTACAGAGCGTCTTCCTGATACAGCGGGATCAGCGGCTGCTCTTTCTCAACCCACTGCTGGATCTGCTTCAGCAGTTCGCCACGCTTCGCGGCATCCACGGTGGAGCGGCTTTCGTTGAGCAGTTTATCCAGCTCTGGATTGCTGACGGTGGAGTACGGCTCGCCGGAGCGCAGGATGGGATAGAGCGCCGCGTCGGCATCCAGCGTCTGGGTGGAGCCCCAGGCCAGCATGTACATCGCCGCCTGTTTACCGGACGCCACCTGCTGGGTGTAGACCGACCACTCCGGTACTTCCAGCTGCGCTTTCACGCCGATGGCTGCCAGATCCTGCACGATAGCCTGGGCCACTTCGGCGCTGGCAATGTAGCGACGCGGTGCCTGGAACTTGAGGGTAAAGCCGTCGGCATAACCGGCTTCTTTCAGCAGCGCTTTGGCTTCGGCAATATTTTGTTTCGGCGCGGCGACGTTCAGGTAACCGAAGTCTGCCGGGCGCGCCATGGTGCCGGTCGGCGTACCAAAGCCGTGCAGCAGATTGCTGGTATAAGCGTCACGGTTAAGGGCCAGCGACAGCGCTTTACGCACGCGGGCGTCGTTGAGCGGCTTCTGATCGTTCTTCAGACCCAGATAGATGGTCAGCCCGCCGCCTTTCACCTGCTCCAGCTTCACGCCGGGTTTGTTCTTCAGCGCCGGGACCAGATCCGCCGGAACGCCATCAACCAGTTGCACTTCACCGGTGAGTAACGCCGTGATGCGTCCGGTGGCTTCCGGAATCGGACGCCAGGTCACGGTATCAATCGCGGGTTTGCCGCGCCAGTAATCGCCGTTGGCCTGCATCACTACGCGCTCATCCGGCACAAATTCTTTGACGGTATAGGCCCCACTTCCCACAGGTTTTCGTGCAAATTCTGCGGCACCGACTTTACTTACATAGGCAGGCGGAACGATATAGGCCGGATAGCGGCTCATGCGCGTTGGCAGCAGTGGGTCGGGGCCATCGGTATGGATCTGGATCTGGTATTCGCCGGTCGCCTCAACGGATTTGATGGTGCGAATGTAGGAGATGGTCGGCGCCTTGTTTGCCGGATCGAGGATGCGGTCTAAGGAGAATTTCACCGCGGCGGCGTTAACGGGTTCGCCGTTGGTGAATTTAACCCCCTGGCGCAGATCAAACTGCCAGGTGGTGTCGTTAATGGCTTTCCATGATGTGGCGAGGCCGGGTTTCAGCGCCATCGAGGCATCGCGCATCACCATAGTGTCAAATACGTTGTCCACCAGGGTCGCGGCTTCTTTCAGAAAGCCGGGGTCCATAGCGGTTGCCGAAGCGGGCTGGGCGATGGTGATTTCACTCGCCTGCGCGTATCCGGTGAGAAGTCCTGTCGCTAATGCCAGAGATGCGAGTTTAAAGACGGAACGTTTCATGACAATCTGTACCTGTTATGTGTTGTCTCATGATAAGACGTTAATTAAGAATATTTTTTCTTCCTTTGAGGCAGGTCACTGTGAGCCGTCTGTTAATACATGATATATCCTGTTACCCACAGTTATCGCAGTCCAGTAAATAAACTGCAAATACAAAGTAGATTTTTTGCGATAGGAAATAAACATGCTTGATATGGAAAAAGCGCAACGAATGAGTTTAACAATGCAGGTGGAGGTGCGTTTAAAGAACGCGCTTATCATGGGATCGCTTAAACCAGGTGCGCGTCTGGTGACAAAGGAGATTGCCGATCAGCTGGGTACCAGCATTACACCGGTGCGCGAGGCGCTGCTGCGGCTCGTCTCCTCCGGGGCGCTGGATGCCACGCCCGCACAGGCGTTTCTGGTGCCTGAGCTGACGCTGGAGCGCTTCAATGAGATCACGGTTATCCGTAAAAACCTTGAATCTCAGGCGGTTGAAGTAGCCACCCAGCGCTGCACCCCTGAGCAGCTGGCGGGGCTGCGCCAGCGGTTTGAACTGTTCCGCGCCGCAAAAATCTCCGGCAGCGTGGAAGAGGCGCTGCAGGCCAACCGCGCATTTCGTTTCGAGCTCTATGCCTGCGCCGACATGCCAACGCTGATGGGGTTAATTGAACAGATGTGGATCCGAATTGGTCCAAGTTTTAATTATCTCTATCCGCAATCAAATGAGATGATCCACGGACATCATAATTATGAAGATCTGCTGGATGCACTGGAACGTAAAGACGCGGCGACCAGTATCAGGGTTATTCATAAATCAATTGATGACGGTGCGTTAATACTTATTCGCCAGCACTTCAGCGCAGAGTAATTAGCTATTTTTTAGCTAACCACTGCTGAAAGGTTTATTTCCCATCCGGCCTCTCTCGCGTTTTACTGGTGCCACATCACAACGCGCATCAGAGCAGGAGAGAGGCGATGAAAATAGCATCTGGACGAACACTGGCACGGCTACGCACCAGGATTGTGCGCCGCTGTCTGGCCTTACTGCGGCCCGGAAATTCCAGCAACGGCGATCGCGTGCTGGAGTCGTTTCTTCCCACCGGACACCTGTATGGCATCGACTATGGCAATATTGATCCTGCGTGGTATCGCGCAAAATAACCGCAGGCGGCGCGCAACGCGGCTCCAGTTCTGGAATGAGCTGTGCGCGTGAGCATGATGGCCTTTATCCCGACGGCTTCTGAAGAGGCTTTCGGATAAAGGCCATTTTTTTTGATCTTTCCCACAACCTCAACAGATAACTACCTCTGGCTATAAACAAACCACCCGTACAACCGATAACCAGATTGGGATGCTTTTTTATCCCACATAACAATCATAATGACTCTGGGGGTACGGGATGAGTGGTCTGTTGGCCCGCTTACGAAACGTAAGGATTGCGAAAAAGCTGTCGGTAGGGTTTGGTCTGGTGCTGTTACTGGTTGCCATTGCCACCGTGCTGAGCATGGCGCGCTTTAAAGAAATCCGGGATATCTATCAAAAAACCAATTTAATCTACAACATCAACATTGAGGTGTTTCAGGCAAAAATAAACCGGCTCAAATACTTCTACGGTGACGATAAAGCCGGCGACATCATGGCCCGTTACGTCACCCACGCCTCAGACCTGACCGATGAAGCAAAAGCGCTCTCCTGGTCTGCGCGCGAAGCCGCCATTCTCAACGACCTCTCCGGTCATCTGAACAGCTTCCAGACCAGCACCGGGGCGATGAAAGCCGCCACCGATAAGCTGAACGGGATCCGCACTGACATTGATGCGCTTGCAGCCCAGGACGACACGGCACGCTTCAGCGCCCTGATCCGCACCCCGATAATGGACAGTGAGCTTGCGTATCAGCTTTACGAACTGCTGTTCGCCATCGGCAACGTGCGCGAATATGCCTTCGCCCTGCGCTATAGCGTCAGCGATGCCGCGCAGCAGGCGCTGGACGAGCGCTACCGGGCCACGGCGTCACGCTATGAGGCGCTGAACAGCCAGCTTCCGCCTGAGCTGCAAACCCCGCTGCAGGGGCTGTGGAACGACACCACCCGGGTACGGACGCTGAGCAACGACTATTTTGCCGCATTCACCGCGCTCAAAGGCGCCGAGGATCAGGTAAAAGTTGCCGGCGACAAGAGCAGTGCCTCGTTGAAAGCGATCATCGGGCTGGTGAAAACCTATAACGATGAGCTGGCCTACGGCTCAGCCAACATCACGCTGATTATCGGGGCAATCGCGATTCTTATCGGCATTCTGGTGTCGGTGTACATCACGCGTCAGATCACCCGTCCGGTGTTGCATAACCTGACGCTGGCAGAGCGTATCGCCAGCGGCGATCTCAGTTCGCGCATTGAGGTCGATCGCGATGACGAGCTGGGTAAACTCACCGCCGCGATGAGCAAAATGAACGACCGCCTGCGCGGCATGATCGGTGATGTGCGCACCAGCGTTTCCAGCGTGTCGCGCGCGGCAACCACTATCGCTACCGGCAACAGCGATCTGTCATCGCGCACCGAACAGCAGGCGGCGGCGGTGGTGCAGACCGCGGCCAGTATGGAACAGCTTACCGCTACGGTGAAAAACAACGCCGATAACGCGCGTCACGCCAGCAAGATCTCGGCGGAAGCCTCCAGCACCGCCAGTGAAGGCGGCGTGGTGGTGCGTGATGTGGTGCGAACCATGGGCGATATCTCTGCCAGCTCGAAGAAAATCGCCGACATCACGGCGGTGATCAACAGCATTGCGTTCCAGACCAACATTCTGGCGCTCAACGCTGCAGTGGAAGCGGCGCGCGCCGGCGAGCAGGGCCGCGGCTTTGCGGTGGTTGCCAGCGAAGTGCGCAGCCTGTCTCAGCGCAGTTCTCAGGCCGCGAAGGATATCGAGCAGCTGATCAGCGAATCGGTGTCGCGCATCCAGACCGGTAGCGTTCTGGTGGCTCGCGCCGGGGAAACGATGGAGCAGGTGGTGAGTGCGGTGACCCGCGTTAACGACATCATGGATGAGATCTCGTCTGCCTCCGAAGAGCAGAGTCGCGGCATCGAGCAGATTGCTCGTGCGGTGGGGGAACTCGACACCACCACGCAGCAGAACGCCTCGCTGGTGATGGCATCGTCATCATCAGCTACCTCGCTGGAAGAGCAGGCCAGCCTGCTTGAGCGTCTGGTGGCGAATTTCCATCTCGATGATAAGCCGCAAACCACCTCGCGCCAGCTGGCCGAACGCGCGCCGGCTAAGCCTGCCGTCACCACTCGCCAGGCCACTGACGAAGCGAGCTGGACCACGTTCTGATTACCTTTCACCCTGCGGCCCCGCGTTAAACCGGGGCCGCGCTCCGCTTTCTTTCCCGCCCTGTACTACGCTTTGATTACACAATTAAAAATGGGGCATGGATATGGTCAGCAATGCGTTTGTTGCGGTAATAACCGGCGGTACCGCCGGCGTAGGACGCTCAACGGCAACTCACTTCGCCGCATCAGGGTACGATGTCGCCGTGATTGCGCGTGGGGATGAGGGATTGCGCCAGACGGTGCGCGAGTTGAGAGACTACGGCGGCCTTGTGCTGGGGATCAGCGCCGACGTGGCGGATGCCCGGGCTATGGATGAAGCGGCCCAGCGTATCGAAAGTGAGCTTGGCCCGATTGGTATCTGGGTCAACTGCGCCATGACCACCGTGCTGGGGCCAATGGAAGAACTTTCCGCTGACGAGTTTCAGCGCGTCACCGACGTGACCTATCTCGGTACGGTCAACGGCACCCGCGCCGCGCTGCGCCATATGCAGCCGCGCAACAGCGGCACCATTGTTCAGGTGGGCTCGGCACTGGCCTGGCGCTCTATTCCGTTGCAGTCTGCCTATTGCGGTGCCAAAGCGGCGATCCGCGGCTTTACCGATTCGCTGCGCTGCGAACTGCTGCATCAGAAAAGCCATATCCGCGTCTCTATGGTCCAGCTCCCGGCGGTCAATACCACCCAGTTTAACTGGGCGCGCAACAAGTTCCCGCAGCGCATGCAGCCGATCCCGCCCATCTACCAGCCGGAAGTGGCGGCGCGCGCTATCTTTGACGTGGCCATTGCCAGACGCCCACCGCGCGAGCTATGGCTCGGCAAAAATACCGTCATCTCGATTGTCGGCAATAG
>Ga0268256_1002093_pt1 | contig 10719 bp, 7 predicted proteins | sample AgamicAtAmrz_FD_200247 | JGI IMG/M metagenome (GOLD analysis project Ga0268256, IMG submission 200247) | Agave microbial communities from Guanajuato, Mexico - At.Am.rz (v2) (version 3) | ecosystem: Host-associated > Plants > Roots > Rhizosphere | place: Guanajato, Mexico | collected 2012-06-07
GATCTAGGTCGGCGCCATTGCACTGCAGGCCGAAACGCTCGACGACGAAGTCGTCCAGGCCCTGTGCGTGCAGCACGCCCGGAATCTTGTAGATGGTGTCGACGTCTTCCAGCGAAATCACCGCACGCTCTTCGACGTTGGTGAACAGGGCGATCTTGCGGCGCGAAGAGGCATCGACCGGGTGGTCGGAGCGGCAGATCAGCACGTCAGGCTGCAGGCCGATGGAGCGCAGCTCCTTGACCGAGTGCTGAGTAGGCTTGGTCTTGGTTTCGCCGGCGGTGGCGATGTACGGCACCAGCGTCAGGTGCATCAGCATGGCGCGCTTGGAGCCCACTTCGACACGCAACTGACGGATGGCTTCGAGGAATGGCTGCGACTCGATGTCGCCCACGGTGCCGCCGATCTCGACCAGGGCCACGTCGGCATCGCCGGCGCCCTTGATGATGCGACGCTTGATTTCGTCGGTGATGTGCGGGATGACCTGGATGGTCGCACCCAGGTAGTCACCACGGCGTTCCTTGCGCAGCACGTGCTCGTAGATACGGCCGGTGGTGAAGTTGTTGTTCTGGGTCATCGTGGTGCGGATGAACCGCTCGTAGTGGCCCAGGTCGAGGTCGGTCTCGGCACCGTCGTGGGTGACGAACACTTCACCGTGCTGGAACGGGCTCATGGTACCCGGATCGACGTTGATGTACGGGTCCAGCTTGAGCATGGTGACCTTGAGCCCCCGCGCTTCCAGGATGGCCGCCAGGGAAGCCGAGGCAATGCCTTTCCCCAATGAAGAAACAACACCGCCCGTGACGAATATGTAGCGCGTCATGAAAAACCCTAGAAGTCTGCGTTAAGGCGGCCAGCGCCGCCGGAGAAAGCGAAGGAAGGCCGAAGCCCCCGATCACCTGCGTCAATCACGGTGCATCTCGAACAACTGCCGCGTCTGTACAGACCGGGGGTATCCCCAGTGTGGAGCTCGCTCGTCATTTTAAGAATCAGCCCAGCAAAAAACTGCTTGGTAATCGGCAACTCCTGTGTTTTCGCGGAACCCACAGAAGCTGTATCAAGAAGGGAGGGTAGTCTACCGGAATGTACCCTTCAGCTCAAACCTTGCACGTTCGTCGGCGGCTGCCACTGCAGTTGCCAGTCGGTCTGCCCCAGCTCCGGCAGGTTGGCCACCGCCAGCAGGCGCTCGCCCTGCCAAAGCAGTGGCAGGCGATGACGCACGAAGTGCGGCACGCGGTGCTCGTTGAGCAGGCGCTTCAGGTCGCGGTGGCCGCGCCCTGGAATATCGAGGACTTCGCCGCCCTGGCGATAGGTGACATGCAGGCCAGGCCCAGGAATGGCACCCACCAGCTGCAAGCTGCCATTGCCGGGTAACGAGAGCGGCTGGCTCGGATCCGGCCAAGCCACCCCGCCCTGCGGCGCTTGCAGCCAATCGCCGCTCAACCACCACAGCCGTCCATGGCTGCGCTGCAGCTCGCCATCGGTCAAGCGCCAGAGCGGCTGGGCATCGGCTGCCGCATCACGCAGGTTGTCCCAGCCGGCCCAATGGCGGCTATCGGGTAGACGTGTACGACTGCTCAGCCAGTACTGCAAGGCGTTACGCTGGCGCGCCGGCGAGAGCGCCGCCAGCACTCCCATGTCCAGCGAGTCCAGGCATTGCCAAGGCACCACTGCTCCGGCACTTGCGGCAGCGATGTCGGAGGCGGCGAGTTCGTCCAGCAGCGCCAGGGCCTCGCCCAGGTGCGCGGTACTGCGTGCCAGGCTCTGGCTCGCTTGCGGCCAGCGCTGGCGCAGCAGCGGGACCACTTCGGCGCGCAGGAAATTGCGGGCGAAGCGGGTATCGGTGTTGGACGGGTCTTCGATCCATCTCAGCCCCGATGCCTGGGCATATCGCTGCAACTGATCCCGCGCCAGATCAAGCAACGGCCTGACCAACTGCCCCTGCCCCAGCGGACGGGAAGCAGGCATCGCCGCCAGGCCGCGCAGACCGGCACCACGCAACAGGCGAAACAGCAGCGTCTCTGCCTGGTCTTCGCGGTGCTGGCCGGTGAACAGCACTTCGCCAGGCCCCAGAAGCGCTGTGAACGCGTCGTATCGCGCGGTGCGGGCGGCTTGCTCGAGACTGGCGACAGGCTCGACCTGGACATGGATCACGCGCAGTTCGACACCCAGCGCATCACAGACCTGCTGACAATGTGCAGGCCAAGCGTCGGCGGCCGCTTGCAGACCGTGATGAATATGCACGGCACGCAATGGCGGTGCTTCATGATCGCGAGCGTAGTCTACGAGCAGGTTTAGCAGGACGGTAGAGTCGAGGCCGCCGGAGAAGGCGACGTGCCAGGCGGGGGCTTTGAGCCAGGGGGAAAGGAATTGGGTGAGGTCGTGCATGGTTGCCTCACTGAGGACCGCATCGCGGGGCAAGCCCGCTCCCACAGACGACGCACGAGTGGGAGACGGCTTGCCTGCGAATGGGGCGCCAGGCGCCCCTGCCAATCAGAGACCGTAGCTCATCAGGCGATCGTAGCGACGCTTGAGCAGGGTATCGTTGTCGAGCTTGCCCAGCATGTCGAGCTGCTCGAGCAGGTCGGCACGGATGCTGGCCGACATCTTGGCCGGATCGCGGTGAGCGCCGCCCAGTGGCTCGCCGATCACCTTGTCGACGATGTTCAGGCTCTTCAAGCGCTCAGCGGTGATGCCCATTGCTTCGGCAGCGTCCGGCGCCTTGTCGGCGGTCTTCCACAGGATCGAGGCGCAACCTTCCGGCGAGATCACCGAGTAGGTGGAGTATTGCAGCATGTTCAGCTGGTCGCACACACCGATGGCCAGTGCGCCGCCCGAACCACCTTCACCGATCACGGTGGCGATGATCGGGGTTTTCAGGCGCGCCATGACGCGCAGGTTCCAGGCGATGGCCTCGCTCTGGTTGCGCTCTTCGGCGTCGATACCCGGATAGGCACCTGGGGTGTCGATGAAGGTCAGGATCGGCATCTTGAAGCGCTCGGCCATCTCCATCAGGCGGCACGCCTTGCGGTAGCCTTCAGGACGCGGCATGCCGAAGTTGCGGCGGACCTTCTCACGCACTTCACGGCCCTTCTGGTGACCGATGACCATCACCGGCTTGCCGTCCAGGCGCGCGGTACCGCCAACGATCGCGGCGTCGTCGGAGAAGTGACGGTCGCCGTGCAGCTCTTCGAACTCGGTGAAGATGTGGTCGATGTAGTCCAGGGTGTACGGACGACGCGGGTGGCGTGCCAGGCGGGCAATCTGCCAGCTGGTCAGGTTGCCGAAGATGCTTTCGGTCAGGGTGCTGCTCTTGTCTTGCAGACGGGCAATTTCATCGCTGATGTTCAGCGAGTTGTCGTTACCGACCAGGCGCAGCTCTTCGATCTTGGCTTGCAGGTCGGCAATCGGCTGTTCGAAATCGAGAAAATTCGGGTTCATAGGCATCCGTCTTGGGTCTACGGCCAGGCGGCCGGCCGGTTGATCCGTTTGGCGCCATACCTTACGGGATCTGGCGCATTCAGGTCGAGATTAAAATTCGTCGTTTCAACGGTATTGCAGGAAGACGTTCTCACGTCCGAACTGGTCACGCAGCGCCTGAATCAGGCCATCGGCGGGGTCGATCGACCACTCGTCGCCGAACTGCAGCATGGCCTTGGCATCGCTGCCGGTGTACTCGAGCGTGATCGGGCAACCGCCGCGATGACGGGTGATCAGCTCGCCCAGCCAGGCCAGGCGATCGCCCTTGAGCGCTTCGTGGGCGATCTTCAGGCGCAGGCTTTCGGCCAGTTTGGTGCGGGCATCCTCCATGGTCATCACCTGCTTGACGCGCAGGCGCAGGCCGCCGGAGAAGTCGTCGTTGCTGACCTCGCCTTCGACCACCACCATGGCGTCGGTCTGCAGCAGCGCCTGGGCCGCCATGAAGGCATCGGCGAACAACGAAGCCTCGATGCGACCGGAGCGGTCGTCGAGGGTGACGAAGCCCATCTTGTCACCCTTCTTGTTCTTCATCACCCGCAGGGCAATGATCATCCCCGCGATGGTCTGGGTCTCGCGCGAAGGCTTGAGGTCGACGATGCGCTGACGAGCGAAACGGCGGATCTCGGTTTCGTACTCATCGATCGGATGGCCGGTGAGATACAACCCGAGGGTATCCTTCTCGCCTTTCAGCCGCTCCTTGAGCGTGAGTTCGCGGACCTTGCGGTGGTTGGCATAGACATCGGAGTCTTCTTCGACGAACAGCCCACCGAACAGGTCGATATGCCCGCTGTCAGCGGTGCGTGCGGTCTGCTCGGCCGACTTGATCGCCTCCTCGAGCGCCGACAGCAGCACCGCGCGGTTGCGGTCGATATTGGCCTGATAGGCCTTGATCTCGTCATGGAAGTGCGGGCCCAGGCGATCCAGCGCACCGCTGCGGATCAGCGCATCGAGGGTACGCTTGTTGATGCGCTTGAGGTCGACGCGCTCGCAGAAGTCGAACAGGTCCTTGAACGGTCCACCTTCGGCGCGCGCCTCGACGATCGCCTCCACCGGGCCTTCACCCACACCCTTGATCGCACCCAGGCCGTAGACGATACGACCGTCGTTGTTGACGGTGAACTTGAAGTCGGAGAAGTTCACGTCCGGCGCGTCGAGGCGCAACTTCATGCTGCGCACTTCCTCGACCAGCACCACCACCTTGTCGGTGTTGTGCATATCCGCCGACAACACCGCAGCCATGAACGGCGCCGGGTAGTGGGTCTTGAGCCAGGCGGTCTGGTACGAGACCAGGCCATAGGCCGCGGAGTGAGACTTGTTGAAGCCGTAACCTGCGAATTTCTCTACCAGATCAAAGATGTTACCGGCAAGGTCCGCATCGATGTTGTTGGCGACGCAGCCTTCGATGAAACCGCCGCGTTGCTTGGCCATTTCCTCGGGCTTCTTCTTGCCCATTGCCCGGCGAAGCATGTCGGCGCCACCCAGGGTGTAGCCGGCCATCACCTGGGCGATCTGCATCACCTGTTCCTGGTACAGGATGATGCCGTAGGTGGGGGCCAGTACCGGCTTGAGGCCTTCATACTGGTAATCGGAGTGCGGGTAGGCCAGCTCCGCGCGGCCGTGCTTGCGGTTGATGAAGTCATCCACCATGCCCGACTGCAGCGGGCCGGGACGGAACAACGCCACCAGTGCGATGAGGTCTTCCAGGCAGTCGGGCTTGAGCTTCTTGATCAGCTCTTTCATGCCGCGCGATTCAAGCTGGAACACCGCCGTGGTTTCGGCCTTCTGCAACAGCTCGTAGGTCTTGCGGTCGTCCAGCGGGATGAAGTCGATGTTGACGTCGGGCAGGTTTTTCTTTTTCTGCTCGCGGTTGATGATCTCCATCGCCCACTTGATGATCGTGAGTGTCCGCAGGCCGAGGAAGTCGAACTTCACCAGGCCCGCAGCCTCGACGTCGTCCTTGTCGAACTGGGTCACCAGGCCGCCGCCCTCTTCGTCACAGGCGATCGGCGAGAAATCGGTCAGTTTGGTCGGTGCGATCACCACGCCGCCGGCGTGCTTGCCGGTACCGCGAGTGACCCCTTCGAGCTTGAGGGCCATGTCCCAGATCTCGCGAGCGTCTTCGTCGCCCTTGAGGAAGTCGCGCAGGATCTCTTCCTGCTCGTAGGCCTTCTCCAGGGTCATGCCCACTTCGAACGGGATCATCTTCGACAGGCGATCGGCCAGGCCGTAGGACTTGCCCTGCACACGCGCCACGTCACGCACCACGGCCTTCGCGGCCATGGTGCCGAAGGTGATGATCTGGCTCACCGCATTGCGCCCGTAGGCCTCGGCCACGTAGTCGATCACCCGGTCGCGACCATCCATGCAGAAGTCGACGTCGAAGTCGGGCATGGAAATACGTTCAGGGTTGAGGAAGCGCTCGAACAGCAGGTCGTAGGCCAGCGGGTCGAGGTCGGTGATCTTCAGTACGTAGGCCACCAGCGAGCCAGCACCCGAACCCCGCCCCGGGCCCACCGGCACGTCGTTGTTCTTGGCCCACTTGATGAAGTCCATAACGATCAGGAAGTAACCGGGGAAGCCCATCTGGATGATGATATCCAGCTCGAACTTCAGGCGATCCAGGTAGACCTGGCGCTTCTCTTCGTAATTGGGGGTGGTCTCTTTCGGCCAGAGCACGGCCAGACGCTCTTCCAGGCCCTCGTAGGAGACGTGGCGCAGGTAGTCGTCGATGCCCATGCCGTTGGGCGTCGGGAAGTCGGGAAGGAAGTACTTGCCCAACTGCACCGTGATGTTGCAGCGCTTGGCGATCTCGACGGTGTTGGCGATGGCGTCCGGCAGGTCGCTGAACAGCTCGGCCATCTCCTCGGCCGACTTGAGGTATTGCTGGTCGCTGTAGGCGCGTGGGCGCCGCGGGTCGTCCAGGGTCCAGCCCTCGCCGATGCAGACGCGGGTCTCGTGGGCATCGAAGTCGGACTGTTTGATGAAGCGCACATCGTTGGTCGCCACCAACGGCGCGCCGACCTTGTCGGCGAGCGCAACGGCAGCATGCAGGTATTCTTCGTCGCCCGCCCGGTTGGTGCGCTGCACTTCCACATAGAAGCGCTCCGGCAGCATCTGCATCCAGTCGCGCAACAAGGCCTCGGCCTCGTCGGTACGACCGGAGAGCAGCGCCATGCCGATATCGCCCTCACGCGCCGCGGACAGGCCGATCAAGCCCTCGCTGGCGGGCGCGATCCATTCGCGCTGGATTATCACCAGGCCGTTGCGCTGGCCGTCGGTCCAGCCCTTGGAGATCAGCTCGGTCAGGTTGCGATAGCCTTGGGGATTCATCGCCAGGAAGCAGATGCGCGACAGCGGTGCCTCCGGATCGGCACCGGCCAGCCACAGGTCGGCGCCGCAGATCGGTTTGATCCCTGCGCCCATGGCGGTCTTGTAGAACTTCACCAGCGAGCACATGTTGCTCTGGTCGGTGATCGCCACCGCCGGCATGTTCATTCCAGCCAGGGCCTTGGCCAACGGCTTGATCCGCACCAGGCCGTCGACCAGGGAGAACTCGGAGTGCACGCGGAGGTGAACGAAGGAGACCGACATTGAAGATCCTGTGGCAATGCTGAACGACAAGGGCGGGATTGTAGCGTAATTAGCCAGAATGTTTTGGGGCCGCATAGCGGCCCCGACAGATCAGATCAGCGTGCTGGAAAGCCCTTCACGGACCTCCCATGCAGCCCTCACTGGTGCGAACGAACGCCGATGGATGGGCGTAGGCCCCAGTCGCGCCAGGGCTTCGAGGTGCAAAGGTGTCGGGTAGCCCTTGTGCCCGCCGATGCCGTAGCCCGGATAGATCAGCTCGAAGGCGCTCATCTCACGGTCACGCGTGACCTTCGCCAGGATCGAAGCGGCAGCGATGGCCGGCACCTGGGAATCGCCCTTGACCACCGGCGCTGCTGGCACCGACAGTTTCGGGCAGCGGTTGCCATCGATCAACGCCAGTTTCGGCGTGACGCTCAACCCTTCCACCGCACGCTGCATGGCCAGCATGGTGGCCTGCAGGATGTTCAGCTGGTCGATCTCGACGACCGTGGCACGAGCGACACAGAAAGCCAGTGCCTTTTCGCAGATCTCGTCGAACAGCAGCTCGCGACGCGCCTCGGTAAGCTTCTTCGAGTCGTTCAGCCCCAGGATCGGCCGCTGCGGATCAAGGATCACCGCTGCAGTGACCACGTCACCGCACAGTGGGCCACGCCCGACTTCGTCGACACCCGCGACCAGGTCTTCGACCAGGTTGAAATCAAGTCCCATCTGCATGTCATCGATCCTTCAACAATGCCAGCACCGCGTCGGCAGCCTGGTTCGAGGCGTCGCGGCGCAGGGTACGGTGAATCTGATCGAAGCCATCGGTCTGCTCGCTACCGCCCGCCACCAAGGGCGCCAGCGTGGTTGCCAGCGCTTCGGGCGTTGCGGCGTCCTGCAGCAACTCGGGGACCAGCAAGCGTCGGGCCAGCAGGTTGGGCAGCGACACGTAGGGGCTCTTGACCATGCGCTTGAGAATCCAGAAGGTCAGCGGCGCAAGACGATAGGCGACAACCATCGGACGCTTGTACAACAACGCTTCGAGGGTTGCGGTACCCGAAGCGATCAGCACCGCGTCGCAGGCGGCCAGTGCCTGGTGCGATTGACCGTCGAGCAGGGTCAACGGCAGTTCGCGCCCCTGCAGCATCTGCTCGAGCTGCGCACGACGCGCCGGACTGGCACAGGGTGAAACGAAACGCACACCGGGCACCAACGCCTGCAAGCGCTTGGCAGTATCGAGGAACAACTCGCCAAGGCGCCCCACTTCGCCGCCGCGACTGCCCGGCATCAAGGCTACCAGCGGTCCGTCGCCCAATCCCAGCGAAGCACGTGCTCCAGCACGATCAGCCTCCAGCGGGATAGTGTCGGCCAACGGGTGGCCGACGAAGCGTACCGGTACACCCTTCTCTTCGTAGAATTTCGCTTCGAAGGGCAACAGCGTCAGCATCAGGTCGCAGCCTTCGCGGATCTTCAGCACCCGCTTCTGCCGCCAGGCCCAGACCGACGGGCTGACGTAATGCACGGTCTTGATCCCGGCCTGACGCAACTTCAATTCGATGTTGAGGGTGAAATCCGGGGCGTCGATGCCGATGAACACGTCGGGCTTCTCGGCGATTAGTGTCTGGATCAGGTCCTTGCGCCGCTTGAGCAGCTCACGCAGGCGCCCCAATACCTCGACCAGCCCCATCACCGCCAGGCGCTCCATGGGGAAGTACGACTGCATGCCCTCGGCTTCCATCAACGGACCGCCGACGCCAATGAAGCGAACATCGGGATGGCGCGCCTTGAGCGCGCGCATCAGGCCGGAACCGAGGATATCGCCGCTGGCCTCACCGGCGACCAGCGCTACGCAAAGCGACGCCATGTCAGCGGGTGATGCCGCGGGCAGAATTGAGGATCGACTGGCGGAACAGTTCGACCTCCGGGTGCTGCCCGGCCAGTTCGTCCAGTTCCTTGATCGCCTCTTCCACGGTCAACCCCTGGCGATAGACGATCTTGTAGGCACGGCGCAGGTCATGAATGACCTCATCGCTGAAACCGCGACGGCGCATACCTTCAAAGTTCATGCTCCGCGCCTCGGCCGGACTGCCGAACACCGTGACGAACGCCGGAACATCCTTGCCGATCGCCGTGCCCATGCCAGAGAACGCGTGAGCGCCGATATGGCAGTACTGGTGCACCAGGGTATAGCCGGACAGGATCGCCCAGTCGCCCACATGCACATGACCGGCCAGCGCAGTATTGTTGACCAGGATGCAATGGTTGCCGATCACGCTGTCATGACCGATATGGGCATAGGCCATGATCAGGTTATGATCGCCAAGCGTGGTTTCCGAACGGTCCTGCACAGTGCCGCGATGAATGGTGACACCTTCGCGGATCACGTTGTGATCGCCGATCACCAGTCGCGTCGGCTCACCCTTGTACTTGAGGTCAGGTGTGTCTTCGCCGATGGAACTGAACTGATAAATGCGGTTGTGCCTGCCAATCCGGGTAGGTCCCTTGAGCACTACATGCGGACCGATGACGGTGCCCTCCCCGATTTCGACATCGGGGCCTACGATCGACCAAGGGCCGACCTCGACGCCGTCAGCCAGCCTGGCCGACGGATCGATGATCGCCCGCGGATCAATCGAACTCATAGGGAGCGTTCCGCGCAGGTGATCTCGGCCGAGCAGACGGCCTTGCCGTCGACCAGAGCACGGCACTCGAACTTCCAGATCATGCTCTTGCGGCTGAGGAACTTGGCCTCCAGCACGAGCTGATCACCCGGCAGCACTGGCTGGCGGAAACGCAGCTTGTCGGAGCCGACGAAGTAGTAAAGAGTGCCATCGGCAGGCTTCGCATCGAGCATCTTGAAGCCGAGAATCCCGGCCGCCTGGGCCATCGCCTCGATGATCAGCACGCCCGGCATGATAGGGTGCGCCGGGAAATGGCCGTTGAAGAACGGCTCGTTGATGCTGACATTCTTGTAGGCACGAATGCTCTGGGCCTCGAAGTCCAGCTCCGTGACCCGGTCCACCAGCAGGAACGGGTAACGGTGAGGCAGGTATTCGCGAATCTCGTTGATGTCCATCATTTCGGGGGGAAGCCTGTAATAAGAATAGGGAGCGCAGGTGCTGACCACACGCTCCTTTTGCAGTCCAAAGAGGAGCCAGCTAGCGACTGTTCACTCTTGCTCAGGAAATGGTATCAGCCTTCTGATGCCGGCTGGCCACCTGAGGTCACGGTCTCGACGCGTTTTTCCAGTTGCTGCAGACGCTTGGACATCTCGTCGAGCTGACGTATACGTGCTGCGCTCTTGCGCCAATCGGCCAACGGCTGCATGGCAGTACCGGAAGAATAGCCGCCCGGCTCGGTGATCGAGCGGGTGACCATGGTCATGCCGGAGACGAATACGTTGTCGCATACATCAATATGACCGACCATGCCGACGCCACCCGCGATCATGCAGTGCTTGCCGATGCGCGTGCTGCCGGAAATCCCGACGCAAGCCGCCATCGCGGTATGGTCGCCGATCTGCACGTTGTGGGCGATCTGAATCTGGTTGTCGAGCTTGACGCCATTGCCGATTCGCGTGTCCGAGAGCGCGCCTCGGTCCACAGCCGTGTTGACACCGATTTCCACATCGTCACCGAGCGTCACGCCGCCGATCTGGGCAATCTTCTGCCA
>Ga0268256_1002096_pt1 | contig 10713 bp, 9 predicted proteins | sample AgamicAtAmrz_FD_200247 | JGI IMG/M metagenome (GOLD analysis project Ga0268256, IMG submission 200247) | Agave microbial communities from Guanajuato, Mexico - At.Am.rz (v2) (version 3) | ecosystem: Host-associated > Plants > Roots > Rhizosphere | place: Guanajato, Mexico | collected 2012-06-07
TCAGCGGTGCGCCGCAGGGCGAGCTCGCGCAGCGCAATCAGGTTGCCTTTGCGGAAGAAGTGCTCGATGGCGCGTTCGGCCTGGCCGCCAATATAAACTTTGCCTTCGTGCAGGCGCTGGCGCAGGTCGTCCGGCGGCAGGTCCACCAGCACGATTTCGTCCGCGGCATCAAAGACCGGGTCGGGCACGGTTTCACGCACCTGGACACCGGTTACGCCGCCCACCACGTCGTTGAGGCTCTCAAGGTGCTGAACGTTAACCGTGGTAAAGACATCGATCCCGGCATCCAGCAGCTCTTCCACGTCCTGCCAGCGTTTCGGGTGGCGCGAGCCGGGCGCGTTGCTGTGCGCCAGCTCGTCCATCAGGATCAGGGCAGGGCGACGGGCGAGGGCGCTGTCGAGATCGAATTCGGCAACCTGACGCCCCCGGTGATGGATGCGTTTAAGGGGCTGGATAGCCAGCCCCTGCAGTAGTGCCGCGGTTTCCGCGCGCCCGTGGGTTTCCACCACGCCCACCAGAATATCCAGCCCCTGGCTGCGCAGGCGCTGCGCCTCCTGCAGCATGGCGTAGGTTTTCCCGACGCCAGCGCAGGCGCCGAAAAAGATCTTCAGCCGGCCGCGCGTCCGGGGCGTTGTCTGCTCCAGCAGGCGATCCGGGTCGGGGCGCGAGGGTTCCTCAGTCATCGTGTGTCCTTATCGGGCCGACAGTGCGTCCAGCGCCAGATTAAGCTGCAACAGATTCACCACCGGCTGGCCGATAAAGCCCACCAGCGGGGTTTGCGTGGCGTCGGCAACCAGACGCGCCACTTCGTCCTGAGTCAGATTACGTGCTTTTGCGACGCGCGGGATCTGCCAGCGCGCGGCCTCCGGCGAGATGCCGTTATCCAGCCCGCTGGCGGACGCGGTAACCAGCTCCACCGGCACCGTCGGCGTAGCCTGCGGATTCGCAGCGCGCAGGGCAGCGACGCGCTCGCGCACCGCCTCATCCAGCGCCGGGTTGCTGGCCGCCAGGTTGCTGCCGCCGGAAGCCATTGGATTATAAGGCGCTTCTGCGGTAGCGGAAGGGCGTCCCTGAAAATAGTGCGCGCCGCTGAAGTTCTGGCCGATCAGCGCCGAGCCGCGCACCTCGTTATTAATGCGGATCAGCGAGCCGTTAGCCTGGTCCGGGAACCACCACTGCCCGAGGGCGGTGGTGAGCAGCGGATAAAGCCCGCCGGTTACCAGCGTCAGCAGAATAAAGATCAGTAAAGCCGGGCGTAACTGTGCCATGAACAACTCCTTTTACACCAGACCCAGAGCGGTCAGGATCAGGTCGATAATTTTGATGCCGATAAACGGCACCACCAGCCCGCCGAGGCCATAAATCCACAGGTTACGGCGCAGCATTGCCGCGGCGCTGAGCGGTTTATAGCTCACCCCGCGCAGCGCCAGCGGGATCAGGAAGATGATGATCAGCGCGTTAAAAATCACCGCGCTGAGGATCGCCGACGAAGGCGAATGCAGGTGCATCACGTTCAGGGCGTTGAGCTGCGGATAGGTTGCTGCAAACGCCGCCGGGATGATGGCGAAGTACTTCGCCACATCGTTGGCAATACTGAAGGTGGTCAGCGACCCGCGGGTCATCAGCATCTGCTTCCCGATATGCACCACTTCAATCAGCTTGGTGGGGTTGGAGTCGAGATCCACCATGTTCCCGGCCTCTTTTGCCGCCTGGGTACCGGAGTTCATCGCCACCGCCACGTCCGCCTGCGCCAGCGCTGGCGCATCGTTGGTGCCGTCCCCGGTCATCGCTACCAGCCGCCCTTCGGACTGGTACTGACGGATCAGCGCCAGCTTTGCTTCCGGCGTGGCTTCGGCGAGGAAATCATCCACCCCGGCTTCCGCCGCGATGGCAGCGGCGGTAAGGCGGTTATCCCCGGTGATCATCACCGTTTTGATGCCCATTTTGCGCAGCTGCGCGAAACGCTCCTTGATGCCGCCTTTGACGATGTCCTTCAGGGCAATAACGCCGAGCACGTTGGCCCCATCGGCTACCACCAGCGGCGTACCACCCACTTTAGCGACGCGCTCCACAAGGGCATCCACCTGCGGCGGGAAGTGACCGCCGTTAGCCTCAACGTGGCGGCGAATGGCATCCACCGAGCCTTTACGGATCATGCGCTCCTGCACGTTGATGCCGCTCATGCGCGTCTGGGCCGTGAAGGGCACAAAGGTCGCCTGCAGGGTCTGCACATCGCGCTCGCGCAGGTTAAAGCGCTGCTTGGCCAGCACCACAATGCTGCGCCCTTCCGGGGTCTCATCCGCCAGCGACGCCAGCTGCGCGGCATCGGCCAGCATGTGCTCATCCACGCCCGGTGCCGGCAGGAACTCAGAGGCCTGACGGTTGCCGAGGGTGATGGTGCCGGTTTTATCCAGCAGCAGCACGTTGACGTCGCCCGCCGCTTCCACGGCGCGCCCGCTGGTGGCGATGACGTTGGCACCCAGCATCCGGCTCATCCCGGCCACGCCAATGGCAGAGAGCAGGCCGCCGATGGTGGTGGGGATCAGGCAGACCAGCAGCGCCACCAGCACCGTGACGCTTACCGCCGCACCGCCGTACTGCGAGAACGGATAAAGCGTGGCGGTCGCCAGCAGAAAGACGATGGTCAGCGCCACCAGCAGAATGGTGAGTGCGATTTCGTTCGGGGTTTTGCGGCGCTGCGCGCCCTCCACCATCGCGATCATCCGGTCGAGGAAAGTTTCTCCCGGGTTGACGCTGCAGCGGATCACCAACCAGTCGGAGAGAATGCGCGTCCCGCCGGTCACCGAGGCGAAATCGCCGCCGGATTCGCGGATCACCGGGGCGGACTCCCCGGTGATGGCGCTCTCGTCCACCGAGGCACCGCCTTCGATCACTTCCCCGTCGCAGGGGATGATGTCGCCGGCTTCTACCAGCACCAGGTCACCCTTGCGCAGGGAAGAGGCCGGAACCTGATCCACCTGGGCGTCGTGCTGCGGCGCGCGCAGTTTGCGAGCCGGGGCGGTGTTTTTCACCCCTTTCAGGCTGTTAGCCTGGGCTTTGCTGCGGCCCTCAGCCAGTGCTTCCGCGACGTTGGCGAACAGTACGGTAAACCACAGCCACAGGCTGATAGCGGCGGTAAACAGCGCATCACCCGCCAGTGCGCCACCGGCCATCGCCAGCGCCAGCAGGGTGGTCAGCACGCTGCCGACCCAGACGATGAACATTACCGGGTTGCGCCACTGGGCGCGCGGGTCCAGCTTGCGAAAAGAATCCATCAGCGCCTGACGAAGTAATCCAGGTTCGAGCAGGGCCAGTTGCTTACGACTCATTGATAGCGCTCCGCAATAGTCATTGCACAAGAGAGAGGTGTTCCGCCACCGGGCCGAGGGCGAGGGCGGGAATAAAGGTCAGGGCGCCGACCAGCAGCACGGTCCCGATCAGCAGACCGATAAACAGCGCACCGTGGGTTGGCAGCGTGCCGGGGGTGACCGGCTGGATTTTCTTGCTCACCAGCGAACCGGCAATCGCCAGCACCGGCACAATCACGGCGAAGCGACCAACGAACATGCAGAACGCCAGCAGCAGGTTCCAGAACGGGGTGTTGGCGCTCAGCCCGGCGAAGGCGCTGCCGTTGTTGTTGGCGGCAGAAGAGACGGCGTAAAGCACCTCGCTGAAGCCGTGAATACCCGGATTGAGCATCCCGGCGCGGCCAGCCTCGGTCATCATCGCCAGCGCCGTGCCGAGCAGTACCAGCGCGGGCGTCACCAGGATGGCCAGCGCGGTGAGTTTCATCTCGCGCACATCGATCTTCTTCCCGAGATACTCCGGGGTGCGGCCAATCATCAACCCGGCAATAAATACCGCCAGCAGCACGAACAGCAGCATGCCGTAGAGACCGGAGCCGACGCCGCCGAACACCACTTCGCCGATCTGCATCAGCCACATCGGGATCATGCCGCCCAGCGCGGTGAAGGAGTCATGCATGGCGTTGACTGCACCGCAGGATGCCGCCGTGGTGACCACGCTGAACAGCGCACTGGCAAGAATGCCGAAGCGGCTCTCTTTGCCTTCCATATTGAGCGCGCTGTCAGCACCGAATTCGAGGAAATGCGGATTGCCGCGGGTTTCCGCCCACATGACAACGGCGACGCACACCACAAAGATCGACGCCATCGTCCAGAGGATGGCGCGTCCCTGACGGGCATCGCCCACCGCCTCGCCGAAAGCGAAGCAGAGCGCTGCGGGGATAATAAAGATCGCCAGCATCTGTACGAAATTGGTCAGCGCGGTGGGGTTTTCAAACGGGTGCGCGGAGTTGGCGTTAAAGAAGCCGCCGCCGTTGGTGCCGAGCATTTTAATCGCTTCCTGCGAGGCCACCGGCCCCATCGGCAGCAGCTGCTTAGCCCCTTCAAGGGAGGTGAACGGCTGGTAAGGCATCAGGTTCTGCAGCGCGCCCTGCTGAATGAAGAACAGCGCGATAATCAGCGCCAGCGGCAGCAGCACCCACAGGGTAATACGCGTGAGATCCACCCAGGCGTTGCCGAGGGTATTCACCGAATGGCGCGCGAAAGCGCGGATCAGCGCAAACACCACGGCGATACCGGTGGCGGCGGAAAGGAAGTTCTGTACCGTCAGGCCGACCATCTGGCTGAAGTAGCTCAGGGTGGTTTCCCCGGCGTAGGACTGCCAGTTGGTGTTAGCCACAAAACTGACTGCGGTATTGAGCGCCAGATGCCATGACAGACCCGGCAGCTGCTGCGGGTTAAACGGCAGCGCGCCCTGCAGCATCAGTATCGAGAACAGCACCGCCAGGCCCATCATGTTAAGCAGCAGAATGGCGAGCAGGTATTCACGCCAGTTCATCTCGCGCTGCCGGACGCCGGAAAGCTGCCAGATAACGCGCTCTACGCCCGCAAGACCCGGCAGCGGCGTGCCTTCAATCAGCCGCGCCAGTCCGCTCCCCAGGGGTTTAGCGAGGATCAGAAGCACCAGTAAAAAGCTGGCGATCAGTAAAAATGCCGATGCGGCCATCAGAACGCCTCCGCATTGATCAGGGCGTAAACCAGATAGCCCAGTAACAGGAAAACCAGCACAACGCCGGCTAATACGCCTGCACTCACAGTCCACCTCCAGTGGTGTTAATGATGTGCGCTAATCGTGACGGCAGGGGCGAAAAGATGTCGCAAAAATGGCGGGGCGGGGCGTAAAAAAAGTATAAAAATGGCAAAAGCCACAATTTAACCGCGGGTTAGTATTTATTTAACCGTTTTGTAACTTATTTACGGTATGAATTGTAAAGAGGCCATTTTATTTGCATTTTACTGGTCTGATGAGTAGTAAAATTACAAACAAAGCGCTACTATTTTAACCAGATCACATTTTCACTTTCATCGGCAGCCTGTCGCGTGCCGGCCAGTTAAGGGGAGAAGCCTTATGTCTATCTATAAACACTATCCAGCGCATCAGGTTTTCCTGCGCCGCACTTATGCCGTCATCCTCGGCGTTATCGCCCTGCCGGTCATGCTGTTCTGGAAAGATCGCGCCCGTTTTTACAGCTATCTGCACCGCGTCTGGTCGAAAACCAGCGACAAACCGGTATGGATGGACCTGTCAGAAAAAGCCGCCTGCGACTTCTACTGAGTGTAAAAATTCTGCAAAACCGTCCCGCTTCGCCGGGGCGGTTTTTTTTGCGTTTATTTATTACATCGCGCGGTGAATATCGCCCTTCCTGCACGCCAGCGGCCCGTCTACACTTATCAGTGACGTGAATGAGGAGTCGCTATGAGTGAAAAAATCCCTGTTGGCATCAGCGCCTGTCTGTTGGGAGAAAATGTACGTTTTGACGGCGGTCATAAGCGACTGGCGTTTGCGGTGGAGTCGCTCTCCCCGTGGATGAAATTTGAACCGGTCTGCCCGGAGATGGCGATTGGCCTGCCGGTGCCGCGTCCGGCGCTGCGGCTGGTTAAAGAGGAGAACGGCGCGGTGGCGCTGCGCTTCAGCGACAAGCGCGAAGGCGATCTGACCGCCGATATGGAACAGTTTTCCCGCGAGCGCGTGCAGCGTTTTGAACACCTGTGCGGGTATATCGTCTGCGCCAAATCACCGAGTTGCGGTATGGAGCGAGTGCGCATCTACGACGCCGACGGCAAAAACAATCGCAAGGCCGAGCGGGGGATCTACACCCGCATTCTGATGGAAACCTTCCCCTGGCTGCCGGTGGAAGAGGATGGACGCCTGCACGATCCGGTGCTGCGCGAGAATTTTATCGAGCGCGTCTACACCCTGCATGAACTCAACCAGCTGCACAGCCAGGGTCTGAACCGCGGCGGGCTGATTGCGTTCCACAGCCGCTACAAGCTGCTGTTGCTGGCCCATTCCCAACCGCAGTATCGCGAGCTGGGCCGTTTTGTGGCAGCCATTAACGAGTGGGACGATCTGGAGGCATTTTTTGTGGCCTATCGGCAGAAATTAATGGATCTGCTCGCCATTCCGGCTACCCGCCGCAACCACACCAACGTGCTGATGCACGTCCAGGGCTATTTCCGCAACCAGCTGAATGCCCGCCAGCGGCAGGAGCTTGCCACGCTGATCGACAGCTATCGCCAGGGAACGCAGCCGCTGCTGGCCCCCATGACGCTGCTGAAACACTATATGGCGGAGTTCCCGGACAGCTACCTGTCGGTGCAGCGCTATTTCGAGCCCTATCCGGAAGCGTTACGTCTGCGCTACGGCCACTGATTTCCCCATTTTTCCATGTTACTTTGTTCGTTGAGCGCGGCACTGCCCGCGCTCTTTTCGCCTGCAACCTCAACGCCTGACGAACAAGGCGCGTAGCAAAGGGAGTTTTATGACCACGCATCTGGTCTGGTTCAGGGCTGACCTGCGCCTGCACGATAACCTTGCCCTCGCGGCGGCCTGCCGCAACGGCGACGCCAGAGTCATTGGCCTGTTTATCGCCACCCCCGAACAGTGGCACGCCCATACCCTGGCCCCGCGCCAGGCCTGGTTTATCCGCGAACATTTGCATGCCTTGCGTGACGCCCTGGCGCAGCGCGGCATCCCGCTCTATACCGCGCAGCTGGATGATTTCGACGCCTGCATTCCCTGGATTAGCGAGTTCTGCGATACGCACCGCGTCGATGCGCTGTTCTACAACTACCAGTACGAACTCAACGAGCGTAAGCGCGACGTGGCGCTGGAGAAGCACCTCGACGGTTTCGTCACCTGCCAGGGCTTTGACGACAGCGTACTGCTTGCCCCCGGTAGCGTGCTTACCGGTGGCCGCGAGATGTACAAAGTGTTCACCCCCTTCAGCCGGGCGTACCTGAAAAAGCTGGCGGAAGGATTGCCGGAGTGCGTTCACGCGCCGAAAGCGCGCTCGTCAGCGTCCTGTGAAGCACCGCCGCTGGCGGCCTTTGACTATCCGGTTGAAGCGGCGGACGACATGCTGTTCCCGGTGGGCGAAACCGCCGCGCTGGCAAAGCTGCGCCAGTTCTGCCAGCAGGGCGCGGGTGAATACGATACCCGGCGCGACTTCCCCGCCATTGAAGGCACCAGCCGGGTCTCGCCGTATCTCGCCATCGGCGTGCTGTCGCCGCGCCAGTGCCTGCATCGTCTGCTGGCGGAACAGCCAAAGGCGCTGGAGGGCGGGCCGGGCGCGGTGTGGCTCAATGAGCTTATCTGGCGCGAGTTTTATAAGCATCTGATGACTTATCATCCGGCGCTGTGTCGCGGGAAACCCTTCATCAGCTGGACTGAAAACGTCGCCTGGAACAACGACGACAAACGCTTCGACGCCTGGTGCGCCGGGCGGACCGGTTATCCGATCGTCGATGCCGCGATGCTGCAGATGAACCGCGCCGGCTGGATGCATAACCGGCTACGCATGATCGTTGCCAGCTTCCTGGTAAAGGATCTGCTTATCGACTGGCGTCGGGGAGAGCGTTATTTTATAGCGCAGCTGATCGACGGCGATCTGGCCGCCAATAACGGCGGCTGGCAGTGGGCGGCTTCCACCGGCACCGATGCGGCACCGTATTTCCGCATCTTCAACCCCACCACCCAGGGGCAGAAGTTTGATGCGCAGGGGGCGTTTATTCGCCGCTGGCTGCCGGCGCTGGGTAAGGTGCCGGATAAGTCGCTACACGATCCCTGGAGCTGGGCGGATAAACACGGCGTGACGCTGGACTATCCGCGTCCGATAGTCGACCACAAGCAGGCGCGCGTGGCGACGCTTGCGGCCTATGAAGCCGCACGTAAATCTTGATAAGGGAACACCGATGAAAAATACCGAACTGGAACGTCTGATTAACGACAAGCTCAACAGTGCGGCATTCAGCGACTATGCGCCGAACGGCCTGCAGGTTGAAGGGCGCGAAACCATTCAGAAGATCGTCACCGGCGTGACCGCCAGCCAGGCGCTGCTCGACGAAGCCGTGCGTCAGCAGGCGGATGCGGTGATCGTGCATCACGGCTACTTCTGGAAAGGCGAAGCGCCGGCGATTCGCGGCATGAAGCGCAACCGTCTGAAAACGCTGCTCGCCAACGACATCAACCTTTACGGCTGGCACCTGCCGCTCGACGCGCACCCGGAACTGGGGAACAACGTGCAGCTGGCGCAGCTGCTGGGCATTACCGTGATGGGCGAGATCGAACCGCTGGTGCCCTGGGGCGAGCTGTCGATGCCGGTACCGGGCCTGGAGCTGGCGTCGTGGATCGAAGCGCGTCTTGGCCGTCGTCCGCTGTGGTGCGGCGACACCGGGCCGGATGTGGTGCAGCGCGTTGCCTGGTGCACCGGCGGCGGTCAGAGCTTTATTGATGCCGCGGCGCGCTTCGGCGTCGATGCGTTTATCACCGGCGAAGTGTCCGAGCAGACTATTCACTCGGCACGCGAGCAGGGGCTGCACTTCTACGCCGCCGGGCATCACGCCACCGAGCGCGGCGGGATCCGCGCCCTGAGCGAATGGCTCACCGAGACGACCGACCTCGACGTGACCTTTATTGATATTCCTAATCCGGCCTGATTACCCACAGGGGGCAAGGTGCAACGAGCGAGATGTTATTTGCTGGGCGAAAGCGCAGTGGTGCTGGAGCTGGAGCCGCCGGTAACGCTGGCCAGCCAGAAACGGATCTGGCGGCTGACGCAGCGGCTGTCTGACATGCCTGGGATCGCGGAAGTCATTCCCGGCATGAACAATATCACCGTGGTGCTGCTGGAGCCGGAATCGAAGGCGCTCGACGCCATCGAACGGTTACAGCGCTGGTGGGAGGAGAGCGAGGCGCTGGAGCCGGAATCGCGTCATATCACCATTCCGGTGATCTACGGCGGCGAAGACGGCCCGGATCTGTCGGTGGTCGCGCAGCACTGCGGCATGAGCGAGCGTGACGTGGTGGCGCTGCACGCCTCTATTGATTACGTGGTGTGGTTCCTCGGTTTCCAGCCGGGCTTCCCGTATCTGGGCGGCCTGCCGGAAACGCTGGCGACCCCACGTCGCGCTGAGCCGCGCCTGAGCGTACCGGTGGGCTCGGTGGGTATCGGCGGCAGCCAGACCGGGATCTACCCGCTGGCGACGCCGGGCGGCTGGCAGCTGATTGGCCGCACGCCGCTGCGGCTGTTCGATCCCGCCGGTGACACGCCGGTGCTGCTGGCACCGGGCGATACGGTGCGCTTTGTGCCGCAGAAGGAGGGGGTATGTTAAGGATTATTCGTGCCGGCATTCACACCTCGGTGCAGGACGGTGGGCGCAACGGCCTGCGTCAGTCCGGCATCAGCCGCTGCGGCGCGCTGGATGCCCCGGCGCTGCGTATTGCTAACCTGCTGGTGGGCAACGATCTCAATGATGCAGCGCTGGAGATTACGCTCGGACAGTTCGAAGTCGAATTCACCCGCGCCGGCTGGTTTGCCCTGACCGGGGCTGGCTGCAACGCCATGCTCGACGACCACGCGGTATGGACCGGCTGGCGACTGCCGGTGAAAGCCGGACAGCGCCTGACGCTCTCGCTGCCGCGTCGCGGCATGCGCAGCTATCTGGCGGTAGCGGGCGGGCTGGATGTGCCGCTGGTGATGGGGTCGTACAGCACCGATCTTAAAGCCGGTATCGGCGGGCTGGAAGGGCGCCTGCTGCGTGCCGGGGACGAGCTGGATGTGCGTCCCTCGACGCGTCAGTTCCGCGAAGCGCGCGGCGTGAAGCAGATGCTATTCGGCAACCGGCTGCGTACTCTGCCTGGGCCGGAGTATCACGAATTCAGTCCGCAGGCGCAGGCGATGCTCTGGCGCACGCCCTGGCACCTCAGCCCGGAGAGTAACCGCATGGGTTACCGTTTGCAGGGCCAGCTGCTGGAGCGCACCACGGCGCGCGAAATGCTCTCCCACGGCCTGCTGCCGGGAGTGATTCAGGTGCCGCACGGCGGCCAGCCGATTGTGCTGATGAACGATGCCCAGACCACTGGCGGTTATCCGCGCATCGCCTTCGTGATCGAAGCCGATCTCTGGCATCTGGCGCAGATCCGCCCCGGCGAGCCGATTCACTTCGTGCAGTGCACGCACGACCAGGCGCTGCAGGCGCGGGTCGATCACCAGCGCTTCTTTGATCAGCTGACCTGGAGACTGAACGATGCCGATTGATCTCAATGCCGATATGGGCGAAGGCTGCGGGGATGATGCCACGCTGATGACGCTGGTCAGCTCCGCCAACATCGCCTGCGGTTTTCACG
>Ga0268256_1002097_pt1 | contig 10709 bp, 9 predicted proteins | sample AgamicAtAmrz_FD_200247 | JGI IMG/M metagenome (GOLD analysis project Ga0268256, IMG submission 200247) | Agave microbial communities from Guanajuato, Mexico - At.Am.rz (v2) (version 3) | ecosystem: Host-associated > Plants > Roots > Rhizosphere | place: Guanajato, Mexico | collected 2012-06-07
ATAAAAAATCGCGACCCCGCGGAAACCCTATAAAAAGCGTGGGTGGACGACAGGGTTTTATTAAGCCACCGTCTCTATGCTCCAGCGACTAATGATTGGGGTAACTGTTTGCTGAATAACGACCTGGAGACATCAGGCAACGCTGGAGATCTCGATCGCCGCGACAAACTGAAACCGGGAAATCGCTTCCTCGGTCGCGTCGTCGCGTGCAACGGTTCTAGAGCGACGATCGCCGCCGTGGCCGAGGCCGGCGGCACGGACCTGACCGAACTCTGGTCGGTCGGTCGGCTGATTTCCATCAGTGTCGGAAAGAACCGCGTCGCAGCCCTCGTCTATTCGATGAATACGCAAAGCGTCGGCTGGGGCGAAGGGCAGGACAATCTCTTTCGAATCGAGGTCGAGCTGTTGGGCGAGGTTCGCCTCGGCCCCGATGGCCGCGAGGAGTTTTCGAGCGGGATATCAGCCTACCCCTATCTCGGCGCCATCGCGCACCGTATTCGCGCCGCCGACCTCATGCGCATTTTCGATGCCGGCAAGGGCAGCAGCTGTGTCATCGGCAAGCTGACGCAGGACGAAAGCATCGATGCCGCCATCCACATTCCCTCAATGCTGTCGAAGCATTTTGCGGTCGTCGGCTCGACCGGCGTCGGCAAATCCACGGCCGTCTCGCTGCTGCTGCACAAAGCAATCAGCGCCGATCCGAAACTACGCGTGCTGATCCTCGATCCGCATAATGAATTCGCCGCCGCCTTTCCCCGACACGCCGTCGTCATCGATACCGATACGCTCGACCTGCCCTTCTGGCTGATGCGGCTTGAGGAGTTCAGCGAAGTCGTCTTCCGTGGCCGACCGGCGATCCCCGAGGAGCTCGACGCTCTGCGCGATCTCATTCCCGAAGCACGCCGCGCCTTCCGGGGCAGCGATTCCACCCTGATGCGCCGCCAAACGGAAAAGTCTTCGGTGACTGCAGACACACCGGTCCCCTATCGCATGGCCGATCTATTGGCGCTGATAGACGAACGCATCGGTCGGCTGGAAGGCCGTCAAGAAAAGCCGCATCTGCGCTCACTGAAGATGCGCATCATGTCGGCGATCAACGATCCCCGTTATCACTTCATGTTCTCCAACAATACGATCACCGATACGATCATGGAGACCATCGCCAAGATCTTCCGAATTCCAGGCGACGGCAAGCCGATCTGTACCTTCCAGCTCGCCGGCATTCCCTCGGAAGTCATCAATTCCGTCGCCTCCGTCCTTTGCCGCATGGCCTTCGAACTGGCGCTTTGGAGCGACGGCGCGATCCACATGCTCGTCGTCTGCGAGGAGGCGCACCGCTACATCCCCGCCGATCCGACACTCGGCTTCCTCCCGACACGACAGGCGATCGCCCGCATCGCCAAGGAAGGCCGCAAATACGGCGTATCGCTCGGCATCATCACCCAGCGCCCGGGCGAACTCGATCAAACGATCCTGTCGCAGTGTTCGACGCTCTTCGCCATGCGTCTCGCCAACGATCGCGATCAGGAAATCATCCGTTCGGCCATTCCGAACTCCTCGATCTCGACGACAAGCTTTCTCTCATCGATCGGCAACGGCGAAGCGATCGCCTTTGGCGAGGCCATCGCAGTGCCGATGCGCATGCGCTTTTCCCAGGTCGAACGGCATTTGCTGCCGAAAGCCAGCGGCAGCGTCGCGAAAACCAGCGAGGATTCTCCGGATACGGTCGATTTGCGCACGATCATCGGTCGCATGCGCTCGATTTCAGGCCCCGATGTCAGCCCTCTGCAGCAGAGCTACAATGCTATGCCTGTGACGGATATCAAGGATGATTTCGACGAAGTGCCAGTCGAGCAGCCAACGCGGCCCCAAGCGGAATCGAGCCAACAACCGATCGAACCTTATCGTCCGGACATGCTGCCGCGCACCGCCGCACCGCAACCTGCAGCGGCTTCACAAACGTCGATCGACAGCAAGCTTGCGGAATTGCGCCGCGAATTCCGCAGCGATGAAGGAGGCACGCGCACGGTGCCGCCAAGAGAGGCCGCTCCCTCGCTGCGGCGAGAATCCGGCTTGTTCCTACGGGACAGCATTCTGAAAAAGCCACTCAGCAGCCTTTACGACAAGGACTGACCCTCGAGCTACGGGCTCAAACGCTCCCAGCTCTCGTCCATCTGATTGCGGAACCAGGTCATCTGCCGCTTGGCATATTGCCGCGTCGCGGCAGATCCGGTTTCGATGACCTCGGCACGTGTCACCTCCCCCTTCAGCAGCGCGGCGATCTGCGCGACCCCGATTGCCTTCATGACGGGCATTTCCGGCGGAAGACCCAGTGCCAGCAGGGCCTGCACCTCGTCTTCCGCTCCCATCGCCAGCATTTTCTCGAAACGGCTGTTGATGCGTTCGTGCAGGATAGCGCGCTCAGGCAGAACCACGATCTTTCGCGCACGGTCGGGATTGATGATCATCGGCCCGTTCTTGCCTTGAAAATCGGCTATGGACCGGCCTGTCGCTTCAATCACTTCCAGGGCGCGAACGATGCGCTGCCCGTCCTGCGGGTTCAGCGTTTCGGCAACGGCGGCGTCGCGCTCCGCAAGCTCACGATGCAGCACTTCCGCCCCTTCCGCCAGCAGCCGACCGCGGAGGCGATTGCGTATACCAAGCGGAATCTCCGGCATGTCGGACAGTCCGCCCGTCAGCGCCTTGAAATAGAGGCCGGTGCCACCAACGAAGACAGGCATTCTGCCCTTGCCGCGCAAGCGCTCGACCAAGGTGCCTGCCTCGCGCAGCCAGACGCCAGTCGAATAAGCCTGTCCCGCCGGGACATGGCCGTAGAGATGGTGTGGAATGCCCTCCATATCGGCCTCGGAGGGCCGCGCGGTCAGGACGCGCAGGGTATCATAGACCTGCATGCTGTCGGCATTGATGACGACGCCATCATGCGAACGGGCCAATTCTACCGCCAGTGCGGACTTGCCGCTGGCGGTCGGCCCGGTTATCAGGATCGCGTCGATATTGCTCATAGGGTTTCTGCTCATGGCCTTCGTTGCCACGCTTATTGCCAATCCGTCAAACCCCGTTCTCGTTCCGGCCATTGCCGAAGAGGCGGCTGATGCTGTCAAAGCGTCCGGGCTCTACTGGCTTGCCGACGGCATTGCCTGCGATATCGCGCTGCGCGACGGCACCGATATTGAGGCCGCAGAGGCCAATATACTGGCGGTGATTGGCAGCGAACCTATCGATCTCGTCATCCAGCAAGCCGAAACCCGCCGCAAGAAATTGCTGATTGCCGACATGGATTCCACCATGATCGGCCAGGAATGCATCGACGAACTCGCCGCCGAAGTCGGCCTCAAGGAGAAGGTTGCCGATATCACCGCCCGCGCCATGAATGGGGAAATCGCCTTCGAGCCGGCGCTGCGCGAGCGTGTCGCGCTCTTGAAGGGACTGCCGCTTTCAGTTGTCGATGAGGTCATCGCCAAGCGCATCACGCTGACGCCAGGCGGCCCCGAGCTGATCGCCACCATGAAGGCGAAAGGCTATTACGCTGCCCTTGTTTCCGGCGGCTTCACCGTCTTCACCAGCAAGATCGGCGCCACCCTCGGCTTCGACGAGAATCGGGCAAATGTCCTGCTGGAAGAAAAGGGTCTCCTGACCGGCCTCGTCGAAGAACCCATCCTCGGTAAGCAGGCCAAGGTGGACGCGCTGAATGACATCGCCGAAAAGCTCGGTATCTCCGCCGATGACGCCATAGCCGTCGGCGACGGCGCCAATGACCTCGGCATGCTGCAGCTTGCCGGCTCCGGCGTGGCACTTCACGCCAAGCCGACGGTTTCAGCACAGGCCAGGATGCGCATCGACCACGGTGACTTGACCGCCCTGCTCTATATCCAGGGCTACCGCAAGACGGACTTCGTCAAACCATAGAGCAGCGCAAATCGCCGAGCTCGGGGACCGCAGATGATCATTACCGAAACCGAACGCCTCATCATCCGCAATTGGCGCGAAGGGGATCGCGACCTGGCCTTGGAGATCAATTCCGACGAGGCGGTCATGGAGTTCTTCCCGTTCCGCCGCAATCGCGCGGAAGCGGACGCCTTCTTCGATCGCGTCCAGTCGATGATCACGGAAACCGGGCTCGGTCTCTATGTGCTGGAGCTCAAGACCAGCGGCGAGGCAATCGGCTATTGCGGACTGGTGCGCACTGATCATCTGGAGCCGTTCGTCGCAGTCGGAACCGTCGAGATCGGCTGGCGGCTGGTGGCGCGGCACTGGGGCAAGGGATTGGTCACCGAGGCGGCGCGGGCGCTTCTTGCTCACGGCTTCGAAAGGCACGGCCTTGACGAGATCGTTTCCTTCGCCGTGCATGACAATGTCAGGTCGACCGCTGTCATGGAGGGGATCGGCATGCATCGCGTCGAGGGCGGCGATTTCAACCATCCCCATGTGCCCGATACCCATCCTCATCTGCAGCACCACGTCCTCTATCGCCTGACGGCAGCTCAGTGGCGCTCCCGGCAATGACCCCGATCGAAACGGCTCGGCTGATCCTGCGCCCCTGCGCGGAAGAGGATCGCGGGTTGTTTTATGAACTCAGCTCCGACCCAGCCGTTCTCGAATTCTTCCCCTTTGCCCGCAGCCGCGAAGATGCCGACACCATCTTTTCCATGATCCGGAACGTAACGCCGGAACCCGGCTTCGAACTTCTCACCATGGTCTTGAAAGGTGATGGCACGGCAGTCGGATTCTGCAGCCTGTCGAGAGTGCAGCTCGAGCCGCATTTGCCCCGCGATGCAGTGGAAATCGGCTGGCGGATATCAGCGCGCCATTGGGGCAAGGGCTACGCAACCGAGGCCGGCATAGCTCTTGTGCGTCACGCTTTCACCGTCCTGAATCTCCGCGAGATCCTCTCGGTTGCCGTCCATGACAACGGCCGCGCCCTCGCAGTGATGCGCAAGATCGGCATGCATCCTTATCTGGCCTTGGATTTCGACCATCCGCAAATTCCGGAGACGCATCCGCACCTGAAGCATCACGCGGTCTGTCGCCTGAGCGCCGCCGAGTGGCGGGCGCAACAGACGGAGCAAGCCGGGAGCTGAATTCTACTCCAGCGCGACGGCGATGAAACGCAAGTCACCGTTCGGAGACGCAATCATCATCTGCGCATTGCGGCGGCCTTCCCGCTTCAGTGATGCCACCTTGTCCGAAGCAGCACTAGGAGTCTGAACGAATTCCTGTGCAACCTCAACGACGACGTCGCCAGGCTTCAGCCCCTTCTCCGCGGCGGCCGAGCCTGGTGCCACTTCGGTGATGACGACGCCATCGACACTGTCGGCGATGCCGAAGCTCTTGCGGTTTTCGGCAGTCAGCGTCGAGAGCTTCATTCCAAGAATATTCGAGGTCGCCTGAACTGGCGGCTGAGCCTGCGGCGATTGCTGCGGGTCGCCGCCCTGATCCTGTCCATCCATGCCGTCATCGTCACCATCGTCTCCCTGGTCAGGATTGATGACGCCGTCGCTGTTGCCCTTGTCGTCAGGCGCAAGCTGCGGCTTCTTGTTCTTGTCGGTGCTTGCGGCAGCCGCCTGATCGCTGTCCTCCAGCCGGCCGAGCGTCACTTTGACGGTTTGCTGCTTGCCGTCGCGATAGATGACGACATCGACTTCCTTGCCGACGGGGCTTTCGGCGACGACACGCGGCAGATCGCGCATCTCGTCCACATCCTTGCCGTCGAACTTCAAGATAACATCGCCCGCTTTGATCGAGCCGTTATCGACAGGGCCGCCCTTGATGACACCTGCCACGAGGGCGCCCTTGGCTTCTGAAAGACCGAGGCTATTGGCGACGTCGTCCGTGACAGGCTGAATGCGCACGCCAAGCCAGCCGCGGCGCGTCTCGCCGAAGTCACGGAGCTGATTGACAACGCCCTCCGCCAGCTCCGACGGGACGGCAAAACCGATACCGATCGAGCCGCCGCTTGGGGAGATGATGGCCGTGTTGATGCCGATCACCTCACCCTTCATGTTGAAGAGCGGACCGCCGGAGTTGCCCTTGTTGATCGCCGCATCGGTCTGGATGAAATTGTCGTAGGGGCCGGCGTTGATGTTGCGGCCGCGCGCCGAAACGATGCCGATGGTCACCGAGCCGCCGAGGCCGAAGGGGTTGCCGATCGCCATCACCCAGTCGCCGATCCGCATTTTGGAGGAATCGCCGAATTTGACGGCCGTGAGGGGATGCTTCGGCTCGACCTTGAGGACCGAAAGGTCGGTCTTCGTATCCGTTCCGATCAGCTTGGCCTTCAGCTTCGTACCGTTCGGGAAGATCGCCTCGATATCGTCGGCCCCTTCGATGACGTGATTGTTGGTGACAATATAGCCTGAGGGATCGATGACGAAACCGGAGCCGAGTGAGCTCACCTTGCGATTGCTGTCGTCGTCTTTCTTGTTATTGAAGAAATCGTTGAATTCATCCTGATAGGGCGAATTGTCCGGCACCTTCGGCGTCGCCGGCCCATTTCCCTCATCCTTGACCTTCTGGGATGTGGAAATATTGACGACCGCATCGAGCAAGCCGAAAGCGAGATCGGCAACCGATGCCGGGCCGGCATTCATGGCCGGATTCGCCGTGATCGTGGGAGATGCTGCCGGCGGTGTCTGATTGTTGGTCGCGGCCGGCGGCTGGGCACCTGCGGCTGCACCGCTGTTCTGCGTCTGCGCATAAGCCTGTTCGGTGACGCCCGCAACGGGGCCGGCAATCAGTGCAATGCTTGCGAGCAAGGCAAACGAACGGCTGAAAGGCAGGCGATTGGTCGAAGCCATCAGGCATCCTCATAAAGAAAGGGAAAACTTGTATAAGCATCAACATAAGGCGGAATGATGAAGCGTGAAATCACCTTTTTGAGAAATCCCCGAAGCTCCCCGCCGCCGATGCTTGCTGGCGAAAGGCGATGCAATCCGTCATAAAGAAAAGGGCCGCCCTGAAGCAGCCCTTTCGTTTCAGTGTAATGACGCCTCAGTTCTCAGGCGGCGTCGGATTCGCGAGTGCCGGCGCGCCCGAATTGGGCGCAGACCCCTGAGGACTGTCAAAATACTTGAAGAAGTCCGACTGGTTCGGCGGCAGGACAAGCGTCTTGCCACCCGAGGCAAGCGCCTTGTTATAGGCGGCCATTGAGCGATAGAACTCGTAGAAGTTCGGATCGCGCTTCGAGGCATCCGCGAAGATGCCGTTGCGTTCAGCTTCGCCTTCACCACGCAGCACTTCCGAATCCTTCTGCGCATCGGCAACGATCTCGACGACTTGACGGTCAGCGACCGCCCGGCGGCGCTGGCCCTCTTCGTTACCGCGCGCGCGGATCAGCTCGGCTTCCGCCAGACGCTCAGCCTTCATGCGGTCGTAAGTGTTCTGCGACACTTCCTGAGACAGGTCTGTGCGGCGTATACGGACGTCCTCAATGTTGAGGCCGAGTGTTTCCGCATCGCGATGCAGATCGTTGCGCACTTCCGTCATCATTGCAGCACGTTCGTTGGAAAGCGCCGCTTCGAAACCACGCAGACCATAGACACGGCGCAGAGCAGCGTCGAGGCGGGTCCTGAGCCGCGATTCAGCCGCATCGCGATCACCCGAGACGGTCTCGCGGAACTTGCGCGCATCCATGATCTTGTAGACCACGAAGGCATCGACTTCGTAGAACTTGCCGCCAGAGACCTGGACACGGATGTTGTCCAGATCGAAGCGGAGTTCCTGCTGCTGCACATACTGGACACGATCGGCATCCATGAAGGCGAAAGGCAGCTTGAAGTAGATGCCCGGCTCCGTCTTCACGTCGCGAATCTGGCCGAAGCGCAGAACGATCGCCTGTTCACGGGCATTGACCACGAACACCGACGAATAAATAAGCAGCAGCACTACCGCGAGCGCGATAAGAATGGCTGGCAAACGGCTGGATGTCATTATTTGGCCTCCGGCTGAGTTGCAGCGGCGGGCTTGCCTGCCTGCGTCGTGGACTGCTTGCCGATTTCGTTCAGCGGCAGGTAAGGCACGACGCCCTGCTTGTCGTCGATGATGATGCTGTTGGAATTGCCGATGACGGACTCCATGGTTTCCAGGAACAGACGCTTGCGCGTGACCTCGGGCGCCTTGACGTATTCGTCGTAGATCGAGATGAAGCGCTGCGCTTCACCCTGAGCTTCCTTCACGATACGGTCCTTGTAGGCAGCCGCTTCTTCGCGAATCTGAGCCGCGCGACCGCGGGCCTGACCGAGCTTCTGGTTGGCGTATTGATTGGCCTCTTCCACCTGCTGGTCTTCGTTCTGCTCCGCACGCTGCACTTCTTCAAATGCATCGGCCACTTCGCGCGGCGGCGAGACATCCTCGATCGGAACGGCGTTGATGGAGATACCGGAGCCATAGCGATCCATCGTATCCTGGATAATGCCTCTGACCTCGGTCGCGATTTCCTGACGCTTGTCGCGATAGATGTCCTGAGCCGGACGGCGGCCAACGACCTCGCGCATGGCGCTCTCCGCAACCTGCTGCAAAGTCTCGTCGGGGGTCTCGAGATTGAACAGGTAGGATTGCGGGTTGGTCACGGTATAGAGGATCGAGAACTGCACGTTGACGATGTTCTGATCACCCGTCAGCATCAGACCAGCATTCGAACCGGCCGAGGAGCGGCCGCCAATATTGCGCTGCTGTTCTGTGACCTTCACGAATTCGATGCGGTCCATCGGCCAGATATGGAAATGCAGGCCGGGCATGGAGACTTCCTCGCGCGGCTTGCCGAAGCGCAGCTCAACGCCGCGCTCGTCCGGCTGCACGGTATAGATGCACTGGATCAGCCAGAAAACGGCAATCACTCCGATGATGATGAGCACGACGCCTGCATTGAAGCCACCGGGAACGAAACCTTTCAATCGGTCCTGACCGCGGCGAATGATATCCTCCAGGTCCGGAGGCCCTCCGTTACCGCTGCCCCGCGGCCGGTTCGGTCCCTGCCCCCAAGGTCCCTGATTATTTCCGCCGCCACCGCCGCCCCATGGGCCACCGCCGCCGCCATTCTGATTGCTCCAAGGCATCAAAACCTCTTTGTTTGTTGACTCCCGATATCGCGCCGGAAATTGCGGGATTCATGGCTCGAACTCCGCAGACCGCAGCGATTGTTTCCCGTTATAGGTATCGAAGCACCTGCTTTCAACGCGACTTCAGGAAGTTCGTCGGATTCATTGGAAAATATTTGCTTTTTTGGGGGCAGCTCTTATGCTTTTCGTCTGAAATAGCGAACGAAACGCGTCGGATAAGTGTCCTTTTCTCCAGCCGGAACGGCAAGCTCGCTATCCGCCTGCCAGATCCCGGGATCGATCTTTGGAAAGAATGTGTCGCCCTCTACGTCCGCCTCGACATGGGTGATCAGCAGCCGGTCTGCCAGACCGATCGCCTGCCGATAGATTTCGCCACCGCCGAGGATGCAGATTTCGTCGACATTGCTCTCGTTCGCCAGACGCGACGCAACCGAAATCGCTTCATCGAGCGAGTGCGCCACCGTTATTCCCTCGGCTGTAAAATCGGTATCCCGGGTAATGACGACATTCGGTCGGCCCGGCAGCGGCTTGCCGATCGACTGGAACGTCTTGCGACCCATGATTACGGGTTTGCCGAGCGTCATCGCCTTGAAGCGCTTGAGATCGGACGACAGTCGCCAGGGCATATCGCCTTCGCGCCCGATGATGCCGTTGCGCGATACGGCAACGACGATGGTCTTGATCGGCTGGGTCATGCGTCTCCCTCAGTCTGCCTCACCGACGCCAGTGCGAGTCGGTCCAACGAGTTTATATCATCATGGCCGCAACGGCAGATGGAACGTACCTGCCACGGCCTGGTATCAGGCGCCACTATTCAATTTATCGAGCTGGCCGGCCAAAATGCCTCCATTTTCCCGATCCTTGGCCATCTTCCGATAGAGCCCGGCCATGCCTTTGAAGATCAAGGCAGCTGGATCATCCTCGCCGAGGAATTCGGAAATCTCATCCATCTCCGCGACCCAGCGATAGGCTTTCGGATACATGTCCGGAATGCCGTGGACAAATTTCGCGTCGAGGTCCGGCAGGCTTTCCTGAAGTTCACGTTTCAGGGCAGCATCTGCCCCTGAACGGATGGCGGCAAGCAGCATGGCGGTGCCGAGGCCCGTCACGCCCTTGTTGATGCCCGCGTAGCACATCTTCAGTGCGGAGGCCGCGCCGATCGCCCCATCGATGCTGCGGACCTGCAGTCCGTATTCGACCAGCACGCCGCTGTCGTTCGCCGTATCGCCGCTCACATAGAGTTTCGGTCCCTTCTGGCCGGGCTTCGGCGGACCGCCGATGATGGAGCCGTCGAGAACCACGCCGCAGTCGCCGCCGAAGATCGCCGCAATCTCCGCCATGGTCTTCGGCGAGATCGCATTGCAGTCAAGGAATGTTGCCTTACGGCCGCTTCGCCGCATTTCGCCGGCAATCTGCTCGGCGACGGCAATCGCCTCCGCAGGCGGAACGATGGAAAGAATGAGAGACGACGCCGCGATGGCGTCCAATCCGACCGGCTCCATGCCGGCTGCTTTCGCCCGCTCGATGGTCGAAGCCGAACGCCCTTCGAGATAGGTGAGCACCCTCGCCCCCTTTTCGACCAAACGCCGGCCAATGGCACTTCCCATGGCGCCGGCTCCGATGACTGCGATCTCC
>Ga0268256_1002104_pt1 | contig 10655 bp, 12 predicted proteins | sample AgamicAtAmrz_FD_200247 | JGI IMG/M metagenome (GOLD analysis project Ga0268256, IMG submission 200247) | Agave microbial communities from Guanajuato, Mexico - At.Am.rz (v2) (version 3) | ecosystem: Host-associated > Plants > Roots > Rhizosphere | place: Guanajato, Mexico | collected 2012-06-07
AGAAGGCTCCCGTACGCTTGGCTTGGCAGTTAACTAAATGCCTAAATTGGGGTATCCGGTTGATTCCGCCTTGACGGTTTCCTCTTTCTGGCTTTCAGAGATTTGATTTCCCCTCGTCCAAAGGTCCTGGCATTATCCGGCAACAACAGCCGTGCACAGGCATCAATCTTGGTTATGTATCTCACCGCCCTCAGTAACCCTTCCTGAGCGGTAGCATCGTCCCTATGCACTTTCCCCAGGCCACATTTGTCGTAACGTTCCTTATGGGCATTGCAGTTGTAATAAATGCCTTTACCAGCAGTGATGGTGGTTTTCCAGCATTCACCAAATGCTCTGGCTATGTTGACATCCTGCTGTGCTTTGTCACCGTTCAGGAAGAAGAGTACATGATAGTGAAACTTACGGTATGGGCCATACTCCAGCTTCCATACTGTTCCCAGTACATGACGGAATATAGGGTTCTTTTTCATATCAAGAAAAAGCTTCTGCCGATGTTCCCGGGCCATATTAGCAGTGATATCTGAGGCATATTCGCTGGCCCAGGATAGATCAACCCTCAGAACTAACAACCGTGCATGGCGGGATTGCAGATGCCGGATATAATTCTGTACCCCTTTAAGGTTTTTCACCGAAGCTCGTTTATGTTTCCTGTACTCTTGTTTAAATTCTGACGCGTTAGTGGCATGGCGATAATCCTGAGTGAGTTTATTGAGCATCTCAGCGGTTGTTACCTGATCCGTACCAGCTATTTTCCCATCCACAATACGATAAGATAAGTTCGAGTCATTTAATAACCGCTGAAAGACAGCAATGCGAGGATTGACTGTCCGCATTTCAAGATATTCTTTCTGTATCATGTCCAGATAACGAATGGCATCAAGAAGCATGCGAGCATTGTCATTTTGTCGGTAGCCAACCCGGTTATTCAGAACAGTAAAGGGCAATGACTGCCCTTTACTAATAAGTTTAAGACAGGTATCCAGTTGCTCTGTTTTATATATGGCATCATTATCGCTGGATATCTCTATATGTTGGGGGTGCAATTCAGCATGTGATGATAAGAATGACTCTGATAATTCCATGTTGATATGTTCCTGATTGCATATCGGAGTTGCTCTGATATGTGTTTATGGGAAAGCGTGATATTGGTTGATGACTTAAAGAAGGAGTGATGATTTAATGTGTCAGTAATGAGTGATGTATTATGAGTGTATAATTACAATAAAATAAGAACCGACATTGTAATAAACACCAATCTCACACATCACGAGGGGTGAGGGTATAAAAACACATTGTAAAGTTAGTGACCATTTTCATATTAATCACCCATGTTTTTTTCTTCTCTTGATGACCGTATTTTTTCCTCAAGCCACTCAGTCACTTCACGCTCAGTCCAGCGGGAACTACGACCGAATTTGATTGGTTTAGGGAACTTACCTTCCTGTGCCAGTTTATAGAACCACTTGTCGGATAAACCGGTTAACGCAGTAATGAATGCCATATCTACAAATTTGTCGTTGTGAATATCAATCATGCTCATGAGAGGTTTCCAGTGTATTCCAGAGGACACCGGCCGGCATCCTTTCATGTCATGGAGCGATTATGTCAGGCTTTACATTTCTATATTTGGCTAGTGGTATAGAGATATTCATATAAAACTCGTTACATGCAATATACGGCTGTTGGTATATTCACAGGGACTGATACTAGTCTGCATTCCGGAATGAGGTTCACCAGCAAGAACAGAGGAAGTGCTCTCTTCTCGACTCGCATTCGAGTGATACAGTGAAGGAAGATATGCTCATGAGCCCGCTTCCTCCTGTGAAAATGTGGAGATTCACAGTCACTATCCAGTAAAGACAGCATCTGTGATGTATTTTACTTTTGTAAAAAATAGCGTATTTACTATGTAAAAATACATAATTTATCATGTACAATGAAGCGTAATTGATACGTAATCATTACATAGTAATCATAACCGACGGAGCATCACACTTTATGAAAGTATCTGGTGACAATATTTCAGAGAGAGATATGCGAAGATGTCATTTCTATATTCGACATCTGAGAGAAAAGAGAATCACAGTTGACTCTGAAGGTTATAGTTCTGATGAGGGGTGTCGATCCATTAATAAAGCGCTTAGCTATTATCTTAAATCTTCAGTGGAGCGGGCTGATTTTATCAGTAACATGAAAAAAATATGTGGCTATTCGCTGGTAAGAATAGAAGAATTTCACTGGCTTTATAAAAGCAAACGAGCAACTTATTGGTTTTGGCACTTTTTCCTCAAGCCTGAGGTGATGACTGTTAATATTCCATCGGCCGCCTCGTCAGTAAATACCCCTGAATTAACCATGCCCTATCCGGTTACACCACCAGGAAGCATTGCTCCCCTCAGTGTTAATTCATCCCATCAAATGCGACTGGAGGCTATTGTCCAGTATTTTGACCAGTGGATAATTGACAGATATATAGATGCCCAAGTTTTTGCGCAAGGTTTTACTCCCGCAAAAATTAAATCTCAGATTATTATTCAGCTAAAGGAAAGATGGTCAGAAATATACAATCAGAAAGATCCTTTTGGATTTATAAAAGACAGAACGGATGAAAATATTGCATGGGCATGGCGTTACATAAAAAACTATCCCCATGCATTGTTTGAACATAGAGATCTAACCCCGGTATCAAAGGAAGAAACCGAACTGGCAATGTACGGTGTATGGGATACTGCACCTGATGATGGCATTGGGAAAAAGTACTTCATGTCTGAATTTAAAAAAGCATGGAGTCAAAAAAAGTTCAGGGATAATAGCAAAAACACCAGTGTACTGAATACCAGACTGCCAAAAAATGTAAAAGAGAAGCTGGATTTTATGGCCGCGAAGTATAATAAAAGTATTGCTGAAATGGTGAGCTACCTTATTGAAGGGGCATATAATTCTCAAAACAGGGATAAATAACTTGTTAATATTCTTATCGTAACTCAGTTATCCTGGGGCTGCTATCGCTGGCAGTCCTGATATATCCGCTCTATTGCAGAAAATTTCACACCTATATTACACCAGTGAACCAACCTGACAAATGTCTGCTGGGTTGATGTACTCGACTGATCTATAGCACCGATCGATACACAAATCAATGATAGTTTTAATCTATCAATATTGATTTATTGATCGTTTTTGTAATAGATAAAAACGATCGGTTTCGGTTTATCGATCTGTATTAGCGATTATCCGTTGACCACATAAATTACTACGATAAGCCGTTCTCCTGCTTACTGGGAGAGCGGCTTTTTTCTTTTAAATCATCCAATAAGGAGGACGCATGTCCAGTCTTCAAAAAGGCGTTCTGGCAGGCTCTTTGCTGTTCAGCCTCAGTGCGCTGGCGGTAGTGGCTGACCAGCAGTGGGGCAAATGGTACGGGAATATCAGCAGCATGGAGTTCGAACTGAACGCCCGTAACCCCTCAGGTGAGGTCATCACTCTGAGCTGTGGCAGTGGCCATCTGGCCGTGTCCTACAGCGTACCGGATGAAAACTACCGGGTGTCATCCGCGAGTGGACTGTCTGAGCCCGGGCTGAGTATTAACCATCAGAACTATTCCCTGAATGAGTCCGCCTTTAACGCCCTTAAGAACACGGGCAATGGCGGTGCCATCAGGGTCATTTCAATGAATTCCGCCATCTCAAAAGACTTCAGTACCTCCGGGCTTTCTGAAGCCCTCCGGGATGTTTCGTGGCAGGACTGTATTAACCATTAATTTTCTGACAGAGGATATTTCATGCGAAAAATACTTTTACTCACCGTCAGTGCCGGTTGCCTGCTGGCACCCGCTGTTTCCTCCGCGCTGGAGGTCTACGGAAAGCTTTACCAGGAGCGTTACACCTTTTTCCTGACCGAACAGGGCGGTAATGCGCTGATGCAGGTCAATAACAAAATGGCCGGCCTGAAAGGCCCGGTTGATATCAATGCCGTGCAGAATGAAGGCTACAGCCGGACCGGCATTGCCCCTTATTACAACAGCAATCCTCAGAACAGGGCTTTGCGTGATGATGGCAAGCCGGTAAAAGCGGTCACCTGCGTGATGACGGCGGTTCCGGCCATCAACGGCAAAATGGACCGTACCTGGTGTGTGGATGAGGTGGGGGCAGAGTATATCGGTTTCAAAGGCTGGCCGGTGCAGGATGCCGTGGCCCGTGCGTGCCGCGTGGGTGACAACGACTGCCCGGTATACCTGTCACTTCAGGGCGATGACCCGCGTGTCGGCAATGACTCAGTGCGTTTCCGGTCTGCCCGTACTGCTAAAGAGACGGGCGGTAACGGGGGAACTGACGATCTTAAAAGCCAGGGCTGCGCGCTGGCGAACGAGTCCCTTCGTCTCGGTGGGGAAACGGATACCTGTAAGGCTATTACCCGTATTGAGTCAGTCAGTCCGCGTAATCAGAGAGCATCGTTCACCACCGTATCCGGTCAGGAGGGCGTACTGGAAATATCGGAGGATGCCCCCACCGGTAATATGAGGACGCGTTCCGTGACAGCCCGTCCCGGCGGCACCTTCTATTCCCAGACCTGGAAAGAAGGGAAATGGGTCTGCACGGGCGAAGGGGGACGCTGCCACTGACAGCGTGAAGGGAATGAAAACAAATAATCAGCCACACGCATTCAGTTACAACCTGGACATCGTACTTTGCGTCACCGGCACGGTACTGATGCGCAGTACGTCTGTCGCAGTAAAAGCCCTCGGGGCCGGTCTTACTACCTTCAGCGTGCTGCGGTTAGTGAAAAAGTTGTCCACTCTCGCAGGATAAAGTTCGTTATGCCATAAGGATGGAAGCGTTATGTCAGAAATAACGAAAGGAAAATTTAACGTCATTAAAGACAAGCTCTCATCTTTTCGTAAAAAATCACAGGCTGAAAATATGGACGCCGCATTTCCGGATAACGGGAATATAAGCGGCGATGAATCAGCAAGCTCCGGTTTTGCGAAATATAAGCCATTGCTGGAGAACATTGTTATTAATGGCCTGTTGAATATTGCGGAAGATAAATTAAATGACGATGTTTTTGTGGAATCGGTGCTCAGTAAAGCCTGGGAGCTTTTACCGGCACCGGTAAGAATGGTGGTGAAGCGGGAGTGGTGCCTGCACTACCTTCAGTCGCGTAAGGCTCCCCTTCTGGCACAGTTGCAGGTTTATCGTGCCGGGAAAACCACGTCAGCAAACTCTACCGCGCTGCCCGATAAAAAACAGGCGGAAAACCAGCCTCCGGTTATCCCCTGAATATTGCTGCTTTCCAGTCCAGGCCACCCTTCGGGGTGGCCTTTTTTATGCCCGCTATTTAAAGGAGTTCCGTTATGAGCCGTTTAGCCAGCCGTTTTGGCGCGGTGAACCTTGTTCGCCGCGACCGTCCGTTAACCCGTGATGAACTGGCGCACTATGTGCCCAGCGTGTTTGGTGAAGAAAAGCATGAATCACGCTCAGAGCGATACACATATATCCCGACCATCACCCTGCTCGATAACCTGCAGCGTGAAGGTTTTCGGCCGTTCTTTGCCTGCCAGACCCGCGTTCGTGACCCGAATAAACGCGAGCACACGAAGCACATGCTGCGTCTGCGCCGCGAAGGCCAGATTAAGGGTAAACAGGTGCCGGAAATCATTCTGCTCAACAGCCATGACGGCTCAAGCTGCTACCAGATGCTGCCGGGTCTGTTCCGTTTTGTTTGCCAGAACGGGCTTGTCTGTGGTGAAAGTTTTGGTGAAGTCCGCGTGCCCCATAAAGGGGATGTCGTCGGGAAAGTCATTGAAGGGGCTTATGAAGTGCTGGGGGTGTTTGACCGGGTGGAGGAGAAGCGCGATGCGATGCAGTCACTGCTCTTGCCGCCCCCCGCACAGCAGGCTCTGGCGAAAGCCGCCATCGCATACCGGTTCGGGGAGGAGCATCAGCCCGTGACTGAAGCACAAATCCTGTCGCCACGCCGCTGGCAGGATGAAAGCCACGACCTGTGGACCACCTACCAGCGCATACAGGAAAACCTGATGAAAGGCGGATTGTACGGGAAAAACACGCAGGGTAAACGCATGCACACCCGGGCCGTGAAAGGTATCGACGGGGATGTAAAGCTCAACCGTGCCCTGTGGGTGATGGCGGAAAACATGCTGGCACTGTGCTCATAGCCACCACGACGTCTTCACTGTTCCTTAACCCTGTCATCCCGCTCTGCATCTACCTGACCTGCTGATTTTTTTACACATTACGGAGAAACACCATGAACAAAACCGGGCATGCCCTTCCGGCGGATACCATCTGCCGCGAATTGTCTGCACTTTATGTATCAATTGTCCCTGAACATGAACGCCAGGATTTCTGGAGACAGCACTTCGGGACCGTCCCGCCGTGGTTATCGCCGGAGCTGACTATCCTGAGCTGGTTCAGCCGCCTGTGCCTGGAATACAGCGGTGGCAACTGGCATTTTTACACCCTCAGCAACGGCGGTGTGTTTATGGCGCCGGACAGCCAGGAGATGTATGACCTGTACTGTAAGTCAAACGGTAACCGCGCCACGCTCGGTGCCGAAGCGGCAGGCATTGCCGCCTGCCTGATGACGTACAGCCACCTGTCCTTTGTCACCGCCCATGGTGACATGGCGGAACAGTATTACCACCTTCGCGACTATGCACTCATCCACCCTGAATCCCGGGGTATCCTGACCCTCACCGACTGAGAAACCTGCCATGCCTGAATTATTACTGACGGCCCCGCCGGACATGCCCCCGGCTTCCCGGCGCATTGTGAAACTCGCCTTACGCCTGCTCGACCGGCATCTCAGAACACCCGGTCAGACGCTGACCTCCAGCCATGCAGTCCGGGATATGCTGCGTCTGCAGATGGCCGGGCTTGAGCGCGAGGTCTTTATGGTGTTTTACCTCGACAACCAGCACCGCCTGCTGGAAAGCGAAACGGTCTTTCTCGGCACGATTAACCAGACTGAAGTTCACGCACGTGAAATCGTCAAAGGTGCACTGCACCACAATGCCGCTGCCGTCATTCTGGCTCATAATCACCCTTCCGGCTGCACCGACCCGAGCCACGCTGACAAAACCATCACGCAACGACTGATACAGGCCCTCGGGCTGGTTGACGTGCGCGTGCTGGACCACCTCATCGCCGGTCGCGGTGACATTCTGTCCTTTGCCGAGCACGGACTGATGTGAGGAAGACGAACAGTGAACACCACACCGGAGACATCATAATGGCCACACCTGCCTCCCCTCTATGGGGGCTGCGCCATGACATCACACCCAGCTTTGGTGCCCGCCTGGTCTAGGAGGGAAACCACCTGCATCATCTGGGGGACAGGGCCGGGCTTTACGGCACGTTCTCCTCCGTGCAGTTACGTGCGCTGGACCACAACTTCCTGGAATTTATCAGACAGATGGAAGCCGCGCTGCGTTCCGGCGAACTGGACCCGCATAACACTCATGTCATCAGACTGGAAAATAAAGGTCTTGTTTGCGAAGCCGACACGCTGGGAAGCTGTGGCTATGTTTACGTTTCTGTTTATCCGGCTCCACAGCCAGCATAAGGGAGGCAGGAATGCCTGTTCCTATTGAACACCTGTATGGATTATGGCGGGAACTGGAGAACATCTCCGTCACTGAGGAAGAGGGCGCCCTGGTTATCAGTGACGCATTTATTCATTTCCCTGCCGGTACGCCGGTCCTGGATATCTGGGGCTGGTTTGAAACCAGTAACAACGCGTTCGTGGTTGCACGGATGCTGTACGGCTGACCCGACACACTGGCCCTTCTGACATTAATTCCACGAGGACTACGTATGAAAAATATAACTGCACCTGCCACGGTGCTGGTTTCTCCATGCCTGTTGCTGCAGGTTTGTCCCTTTCAACCTGACGTTATGAGGCTTGGCATCCGGCTGCGGCTAACCTGATCCGGCCGATGGATTTTGCGATGGATGCACTTGCCAATGGCCGAGGGATTAAGTGCCTGACCTGTGTGGATGATTTCACGAAGGAGTGCCTGACGATCATCGCTGCATTCGGAATTTCAGGTGCTCTGGTACCGAGGATTCTGGACAGTATTGCGCTGTTTCGTGGCTATCCGGTGACGATAAGAACCGATTAAATCCCGGAATTTATCTGCCACGCGCTAGAACAATGGGTTTTCGAGCATGGAGTGGAACTGTGCTGAATCCAGCCGGGCAAGTCAATTCAGAAAGGGTTTATTGAGAGATGAAGCAGTCGCCTTCGCAGTAACTGACTGAATGAGCGCGGGTTCAGCGATATTATTTACGCCAGACAAATCATTAATGCCTGGCGGTTGGACTATAACGAGCCCCAATAACATTCGTCACTGAATCATCTGACGTTTGCGGCAGTCTGGTGAAACGGAAATATTGAATGTAAACAAACCGATATTACTGGTTGACGGTTGTATCTAATATTGGGGGTAGGTCACATCACCTAATATTCACTGTTTTAACATTAACAGGATTTCAAGATGTCATGAATTACTGATCCACTACAGCCGTCCATCATACAGAATTCTCGTTTCTATCGGCGATCGTAGCGTTCCGTCAGGTTGCTTATAGCAACTCTTTAGCGACGGCGTAAAGATCCCTGGCTCGCCGATAAACCCAGACTTGGATACTGCTAGTTTATCATCTATCCAGATGGCTAAGTTCGCCATGTTTCTTTTTACGATGAAGGTGATAGCCAGTTCGGATCCCTTCGGCTCAACGCTGATCTGTTTCAGCACATTAGGTTCCAGCAATATGCTACTACCGTCCCCGATTCGGTTGAAACGATACTTCAACCGAATCGCATTGCCCTCAGGGGTAAACGTCACAGATGCTGAATCAATACTCTTGCCGACACTCAGCAATTCAAGTTTGTTAGCCGTTTTCCTTAGTTGCATTTGGGCAAACAACGTCAGTTTTCTATGGACAAACAATCCAATTCCGCGATCAGTATTGGCTACGTACATCGCCTGAAGACGATCTGCAATCATCGCCCGCTCTTCAGGCGTTAGTGGAGCGGCCGGTTTAGTAATATCATTGCGGCTAGCATGATTGACCTGAGTCGGATCGAGACTGCCAAAGAGCTTATCCAGCAATCCACGGGAATCATGCTTCCCCGCCAGTAGCGGATCGTCGTCGCTCTCCCAGCAGTTATTCCCACTTAATCCCATCGCATACAAAAATTGTTCCGTTAGTTGGATATAAACATCGCTGATTCCCTCAGGGTAGGATGCACCGATGTCAGAATGGGCACCCGGCAAGCGGATCAGATTGATACGACGGGGTATCGGTTGGAAATGCCATAAGGATGGTAGAGGAGTCGGGTCGCTATCGATTATCGGCGCAAAAGTTTGGTTACGGGTTTCATTCATCGCATAGAAGTGCACCAGATAATCTACGGATGACGGGATGTTCAACATCAGACTATGGCTCTGCGAGGTGGCTACGGTATCGTAAAGCAGCGCATAAAATCTTGGGCCGGTACTGGCATACGAATCTTCAACAGTACCAAATCGCATCGGCCACTGCTGCGTCACTAAATTCATAAAATGCCGCGCTGTTGCAGCCCCCCGACTGAATCCAGTGACAAATACACGAATATCTGTGTTGGGATTATCCAACAGCCACTTGCTTGCTTGCGCGAAAAATTCGAGCTTTGCCTGCTCGGCAACGTCAAAACTGCTGGAACCCGAGATCCCGTCAAGATAATCGATACCACTGCCTTGCATGCCAACACCACTATAATAACGATCAGCATGCACTTGCCGGGCAATTCTTGCCACCAACGTTTCACGTTCATATAAGGGTATCCGAGCACGATCATTAAAGGTACCGTCAAACGCCACCTTATAAATTTTGACTGGGCGATGCCCAATTGGGTGCGTGATTAACGGCGCATCCATCGGCATAGCTAAAACCTTCTCAATATCCACCTGATCAGTGGCACGTACCGGAACTGACCTATTACCAGAAATTAGGCTTGTACAGGCGCTGAGTACAATACAACACAGCGCAGCTGTGATGAGTTTGCAGACCTGATATCTTAGAGTGTTATTCATCTATTCATCCTGATGCTAAAGAAATCGGGTGCTGCCTCTGTGCCTATATGGTCCAAAGAAAATATATTGCCAGAATAAGGGGGTAGATTGAGTAAATATTCTTATATCTCATTGATATATCATGGAGTGCTTTATGTCGTCGGCAGCATAAAAATTACCTATCGAAAAACATGTTATTAGCAGCCGCAGTCAGGCAGTACAACTCCCAAAAGTCGTTGTACTACCCGACGATGTGAAATAGTTCGATAGGTTAGGGGGCTACGCACGGCCTGCAGGTTTGATACCAGTAACGAACAATCTACGGGAATTTGAGCGTGTATCTGGGCTACGAGTTGGACATTGGATCAGCCGATAGTCCATATTCAGCCCTCTCCCAAACAGGATATAATTCACCTTCGACTGCGAATAACCCGCAAAAAATCCAGCCAGAAAAGTTTGGGGGCCCATTTGGGGGCCTCTGCGTTTTTCGAACTGGTGAAAATCTTTTATTTCAATATGGATACGTGGTTAATTCGAATCCTGTAGGGATTAGAAATCAGCAGGTTACGCTAATTTCAAT
>Ga0268256_1002105_pt1 | contig 10652 bp, 1 predicted proteins | sample AgamicAtAmrz_FD_200247 | JGI IMG/M metagenome (GOLD analysis project Ga0268256, IMG submission 200247) | Agave microbial communities from Guanajuato, Mexico - At.Am.rz (v2) (version 3) | ecosystem: Host-associated > Plants > Roots > Rhizosphere | place: Guanajato, Mexico | collected 2012-06-07
TGCTCCATAGGGAAATGTGTCGAGGAAAAGATCGGCAAGGCCAATCCTGGCAAGGTGTTTGGCGTTTGGTGCCTTGGGTGCAAAGATGAGACGTTCAGGTGCGACACCAGCTTTTGCCGCGATCTGGCGCAGACGTGCATCGACATCGTCACTGCCGCTCAGCAGCCATAATACGCTGTCGGATGTCGACGCGAGAATTTCCATCCACTGCGCAAACGTCTCCCTCGTGATCTTCTGCATACCGTTGAAGCAGGCGAAGACGAAGGTGCCTTCCGGCAAGCCCGTTTCGGGGCGTGTCGGCTTTTCGGCGATCGCTCTCTTGCGGTCAATAGGCTGGGTACAAGGGATCCTCCGGACCTTTTCCGAATAGAAGATCTCATTTTCCGGGGGAATGACGTGTTCGTCCGCGATGATATAGTGATGAAAAGGACTGCCCATCGTGCCTGGATAGCCGCAGAAATTGACGATGACGGGGGCCGGTCGATATGCAAAGATCTTCGTTCGTGCATGCTTGGTATAGCCATTGACGTCGATGAGGATATCGATGTCATCGTCTGCGATCTGCCATGCCGCATCCTGATCACTGAGCGTAGCGATATCGCGCCAGCAGTCGACGACGGCTTTCATGCGTGTTTGCGTGGCGTCTTGCTCCACTGGCTCGCCGCAGTAATAGGCGTAGATCTCGACGCTTTGCTTGTCGTGTAGCTCCAGCACTTCCCTGAGTGCGAAGCCGACCGCGTGATCGCGCAGATCCGACGATACGTAGCCGATGCGAAGCCGCTGAGCGGTTCCGGATTTTTTGCGCGGCATCTTGCGAGGAAATCCGCTTATGTCGGGCCGACCGACAAAGGATTTGTTGTATTGATAGGCTCTTGCGAGCTGAAACAGGGGATCGTCGGAATAGCAGGCAAGCGTCAGCGGTGACATGGAATCGAGGAGCTGACGGGTGGAGACGTGGTCGGATGACGCAAGAACGGGCCATTTGCATTGACGCTGCCGCAAGGCGCTCCAATGCTGCCCGGCCTCGCTCTTGTCGGGTCGTAGTTCGATAGCCTGCCAAAGCGCCGCTTCGGCATCATCCAAAAGACCCGCATTTTCCATGACGCGGCCAATATGCTGAAGCGCCATGAGGCGATGTGCGAGCTTGTCGGGAGTGCTTTCAGCCGTCATCTCGACGAAGCTTCGCCATTGCACGATGGCTTGCGCCGCAACGCCGCTATCTTCCAATGCCCGTCCGAGATTGATGTGTGCGGGGCCGAATTGCGGATCGAGCTTCAAGCAGGCGCGCAGCGCCTGAATGGAGCCTGCTATGTCGCCGAGCTGCCGCAGCGTGACCGAATAGTTGAAGTAAACGAGATGCAGGTAAGGATGGCCATCGTTGAACGCAATCCAGACCTTGTAAGCCTCCGCCGCCTCCAGCTTCAGCCCGGCGGCACTCCGCGTTTCGGCAAATTGGAACAGGTCGTTGAAGGAGAGGCGCTGCGAACGCGCCAGCTCCAGGATACCGGCAAGCGGCATGACCGGACTGGTGACTGAAGCATCATTGGTGACCATGGGCATTCCATAAACTGGCGGCAGGCAAGGCAGCCATTTCCATAATGGCTGCCGATGCCTCGACTGTGCTTGGTTGTCGTCGGCATGTCATCAGCCTGCCGCGGGAATCGGCGGTTGCGCGCTAGCAATCAACAGCTTTCGAACGCGCCAAAGCGAATTGCAAACGACCGTGCGGGTGTCCAAGACCATGAGAGCCAGTCATACGCCGCGGATGCTGCTCGCTATGGCCCAGGCAGCTTCTGAAATCGCCCGCCGCCAGGCGCTCTGTCGCGTGATTCGATCCAGCAATGCCGGGGCATATCGCGAGCTTCAGGGTTCGCCTTCCGCGCCCTGGCTCTCGATCTCGCCTATTGCCGTCGCAAAGCCTTTGTGCCGGTTCACGTCACATAGCTCGAGATGACCGCCGCGATTTGATCCGAGTTCAGATATGCCATCTGCGAACGCATCAACGCGAGCAACTGCGTGCTGGAAAGGCTCGCAATATCCTGCGTGGACAGGCCCGCTATGCCATTCGAGCTAAAAGCCGCGATATCCTTGGTCGAGAAGGTCGAGAGCTCCTGGGTCGTCAGGGCAGCGACCTGCGCCGAGGTCAGCCCGCTGACCTGGGATGGTGCGAGAGCCTCGGCCTGCGCCGTCGTCAGCGCCGCGATGACCCGCGTGGTCAATCCGGCGACCGCCCCCGAGTTCAATGCGGCGATATCATCGGTCGTAAAGACCGAAATATCGTCCGTATCCAGGGCCGCGACCTGAAGGGCGTTCAAGGCCCCGATCTGCGACGTTGAAAGAGCGGCGATCTGGCCCGTGCTCATTGCCGCGATCTGGCCGTAGCTCAATGAAGCGATCTGAGAGGTCGTCAGGACAGCGATCTGGTCGCTGCTGAGGGCTGCGACGACCGCCGTAGACAGTCCCTGGATCGCATCCGAGTTGATCACGGACAACTCGGCGGTGGAAATGGTTGCCAGATCCGCCGTGGTCAGTCCCGCCAGACCGGCTGAACTCAACGCTGCGATCTGGGTCGTCGAAAGCGCTTCGAACTGTTCGATGCTGAGCACGCCGACCTGGGTACTGCTCAGGCCGGCAATGCTGCCCGTGCCGAGTGCCGCGATCTGAGCGGTGGAGAGGGAGGCGATAAAGTCGGTCGACAGGCCCTGAACCGAGCTGGAACTGATCGCTGCGATATCGGAAGTGGAGAAGGTTGCCAGATCGGCCGAGCTGAGGCCCGCGATACCGGCGGAACTCAGGGCGGCAATCTGGGCCGTCGAAAATGCCGCGATCTGATCGACGCTCATGGCGGAGACTTGGGTACTGCTCAAGCCGGCCACGCCCGCCGTGCTCAAGGCGGCGACCTGGCTTGTCGATAAAGCGGCGATATCGGCGGTGCTCAGGACCGCGATCTGCTTTGAGCCAAGTACTGCGACTTGCGCCGCCGTCAAAGCCTCGATTTGATCGGTGCTGAGCACGGCAATCTGCGCCGTCGTCAATCCGGCGATGCCGCCCGTACCCAAAGACGTAATCTGGGCCGTTGATAGTGCCGCGACAATGGCAGTCGTCAGACCAGAGATGCCGTTTGAACTGATTGCCGCGATGTCCGCACTCGAGAAGGTCTGAAGATCGTCGGTTCCGAGAGCGGCAATCTGCGCGGAGCTGAGTGCTCCGACCTGGGTCGGTGTCAGGGCTTCGGCCTGGTCCGTGCTGAGAGCAGCCATTTGGCTGGTGGTGAGGCCCGCGATGCCGGCCGTGCTCAAGGCGGCGATCTGTTCTGTCGACAAGGCTGCGATTGCGGCGGTTGACAGGGCGGACATCGCGAGCGAACCGATGGCTGCCATGTCCGCGGTCGAGAAGGTCGCGAGATCGTCTGTCCCGAAGGTGGTGATCTGCTTCGAGGTGAACGCCCCAACCTGGGTCGGCGTCAAGGCTTCAGCCTGATCCGTGCTGAGTACCGCAATTTGATCGGTCGTAAGTCCGGCAATCCCGCTGGTACTCAGCGCTGCGATCTGATTGGTGGAGAGGGCTTCGATGCCGCTCGTGCCGAGTACCGCAATCTGTTTGGAATTGAGCGCCGCAACCTGAGCCGTGGTCAAGGCCTCCAATTGCCCGGTGCTCAGAGCCGTTATCTGTGATGTTGTCAGGCCTGCAATGCCCGATGCGCTGAGCGCTGCGACCTGATCCGTCGAGAATCCGGCGATAGTTGCCGTCGACAGGCCCTGTATCGCGCCCGAACTGATGGCCGCGATATCGGCGGTAGAAAAAGCATCCAGATCATTCGCGCTCAAAGCTGCAACCTGGGTCGAGCTCAACACGCCGATCTGCACCGTTGTCAGGGCCTCCGCCTGATCGACGCTGAGCGCTGTCAGCTGTGCCGTTGTCAGGCCAGGTATCCCGGCTGTGCTCAGCGCGGCGATTTGCGCGGTCGACATGGCTGCAATATCAGCTGTTGTCAGCGCCGAGATCTGCTTGGAGCCAAGAGTGCTGATCTGGGCTGTCGTGAGCGCCCCGACCTGGTTGGCGCTGAGAGCGGAAATCTGTAGGGTGGTGAGGCCTGCGATGCCGGCGGTGCTGATTGCCGTGATCTGATCTGTCGAGAAGGCAGCGACAGTGGCCGTCGACAGGCCGGAAATGGCGCTTGAACTGATAGCCGCGATATCGGCCGTCGAGAATGTCTGCAGATTTGCCGCATCCAGTGTCGCAATTTGGCTCGAACTGAGAGCGGCGACCTGGGCCGAGGTTAGGGCTTCGGCCTGGGCAGTGTTCAAGACTGCGATCTGAACGCTCGTCAGCCCCGCAATACCGAGACTGCTCAAAGCGGCGATCTGCGCTGTCGACATTGCTGCCATGTCGGCTGTTGTCAGCGCGGATACCTGCTTGGAGCCAAGAATATTGATCTGGGTCGTCGTCAGAGCTTGCACCTGACCCGTGCTCAGGGCGACGATCTGCAGGCTCGTCAGTCCGGCTGTGCCGGACGAGCTGAGGGCTGCGATCTGGGCGGTCGAAAGCGAGGCTATGTCCGCTGTGCTCAAGGCGGAAACCTGTGCGGAACTCAGCGCAGCTATCTGCTTGCTGCTCAGGGCATGGATCTGGGCGGTATTCAAGGCCGCGATCTGTTTGGTCGACAAACCGCCGATCCCCAGCGTGCTGAGGGCTGCGACCTGGTTTGTCGTCAGTGCCGCTATCGCACCCGTGGACAGGCCAGATATGGCGTTCGAGCCAATGGCCGCAATGTCCTGCGTCGAAAACACCGCTATATCGTCTGTCGTTAGCGCGGAAAGCTGGGTCGAGTTCAAGGCCGCGACCTGCGCTGTCGTCAACGCTTCGGCCTGGATGGTGACGAGCGCGGCGATCTGTTTCGTGGTGAGGCCGGTAATGCCCGAGGTGCTCAGGGCCGCCACTTGGCTCGTCGACAAAGCGGCGACTGCTGTCGTGGAAAGACCCGATATGGCGGCGGAAGTGATGGCTGCGATGTTCTTGGTCGACAGAGCAGCTATGTCATTCGTCGTCAATACGGAAAGCTGCGCAGAACTGAGCGCTGCACTTTGTGCCGTCGTCAGAGCCTGGAGCTGCCCGGTGCTCAAAGTGGCAGTCTGCTGGGTGGTCAGCCCCGCAATGCCCGATGTGCTGAGAGCCGCAATCTGGGCTGTCGACATGGCGGCGATGGCATCTGTCGACAAGCCGGAGATGGCGGCTGCGCCGATGGCGGAAATATCTTTGGTCGAGAAAGTAGCGATATCGGCAGCACTCAGGCTGCTGATCTGTTTGGAACTCAGAGCCGCGACTTGGGCTGATGTCAGCGCCTCCGTCTGGCTGGTGTTGAAGGCAGAGATCTGTGCGGTGGTCAGGCCTGCGATGGCCGAGCCGCCGAGGGCTGCAATCTGCGCAGTCGAAAGTGTCGCGACGATGGTCGGGTCCAAAATTCCGACCTGCGCCGAGCTCAGGGTTGCGATTTGCTTGGTCGATAGCACATCTACCTGGCTGCTGTTGAGGGCACTGATCTGATCAGTGGTCATGCCAAGGATGCCGGTCGGGCTGAGCGCGGCGATCTGCGCCGTCGAGAAGGCCGCCAAGGCTGCCGTGGACAAGCCGGAAATGGCACTCGAACCGATGGCGGCAATATCCGCGGTCGAGAGGGCCGCGAGGTCGCTCGAACCGAGGACGCCAAGCTGGGCCGAACTGAGCGCGGCGATCTGCGTCGTGGTCAAGGCGGCAAGCTGCGCACTGCTCAGGACGTTGACCTGGTCGGTGCTCAGTCCGGAAATTCCGGCAGTGCTGAGCGCAGTGATCTGGACAGTCGTAAGTGAAGCGATCCCTCCTGTGCCGAGCGCTCCCACTTGCGCCGAACTCAGCGCCGCGATTCGCGTCGTAGCCAAGGCGGCCACCTGTGCTGTGCTCAAAGCAGCGACCTGATCGGTCGTCAGGCCTGCGACGGTGGTCGTGCTGAGCGCTGCGATCTGTTCCGTGGACAATGAACCAATGACGGACGAGCTGAGACCCGACACTGCCTTGTTCGAAATCGCGGCGATGTCGGCGGTCGAGAAGGTTGCTATATCATCGGTACTCAAGGCGCCGAGCTGGACGGAGCTGAGTACCTTGACCTGCGCGGTGGTCAGCGCCTCTACCTGTGCCGTGCTAAGCGCGGCCATCTGCCCTGTTGTCAGGCCTATTATCCCGGAGGTGCTGAATGCAGCGATTTGTGCGGTGGAGAGGGAGGCGACGATATCCGCATCCATGATCGCAAGTTGCGATTGGCTGAGAGCCGCGATCTGATTGGTGAGCAGCGCATCGACCTGACCGGAGCTCAAGGCGCTGATCTGCGTGGTGCTGAGACCCGCAATTCCTGCTGTGCTCAAGGCCGCAATTTGAGCGGTCGTCAGCGCGGCAATCGCATCGGTCGACAGTCCCGACATCGCCGTCGAGCTGATCACGGCGATATCGGCGACGGAAAGGGCGGCGACATCATCAGTCCCGAGTGCGGAGAGCTGAGCGGTCTTCAGAGCCGCGACCTGATTTGTTGTCAGGACCGCGACTTGCGTGGTGTTCAGCGCATTGACCTGATCGGTCGTCAAACCGGTAATCCCGGACGTGCTTATCGCGGCGACTTGTGCCGTGGACAGAGCGGCGATGACGTTGGTGTCGAAGGCCGCGATCTGCGTGGCACTCAGAGCCGTCATCCACGATGCCGGCAGGGCGTTGATCTGCGCCGTATTGAGCGCGGCGATCTGGCTCGTCGTCAAACCGGCGATCCCGACGGCACTCAAGGAGGCAATTTGTTGCGTCGAAAGGGTCGAGATGACGCCGGTGCTCAACCCCGTTACCGCTTTGCTGGACAGCGCGGCGATTTCATCGGTCGTAAAGGTCGCGATATCATCCGTTCCAAGAGCGGAGACCTGGGTTGAACTCAATTTGGCAATCTGGGCCGTCGTCAACGCCTGCGTTTGCTGCGTGCTCAAAGCCGCAATTTGATCTGTCGTCAGACCCGCGATGCCGGATGTGCTGAGAGCCGCAATCTGGTTGGCAGTAAGGGATGTAATGCTACCTGTGCCGAGGGCCGCGATCTGGTTCGACGTCAGGTTCGCGACCTGTGTGGTGCTGAGTGCCGCGAGCTGCGCAGTGCCCAAGGTTGCGATCTGATTGGTCGTCAGGTTCGCGAGCGTGCTCGTGCCGAGGGCGGCAATCTGTGCCGTCGAGAGGGCAGCGATGGCGCCGGTGCTCAAGCCTGCGATTGCCTTGCTGGCAATAGCCGCGATGTCGGCCGTCGAGAGGGCGGCCATGTCGTTTGCCGTCAGCGCCGCCATTTGCGTCGAACTCAATGCCGCGATCTGGCTGGTCGTGAGGCTTGCGAGCTGAGTGGTACCCAGCGTCGAGATCTGGGTAGTCGTCAGGCCGGTGACGGCACTCGTGGTCAGGGCCTCGAGCTGCGCGCTCGAAAGGGACGCAATGACGCTGGTTGTGAGGCCGCCGATCGCCTTGCTGGAAAGCGCGGCGATTTCTTCTGTCGTGAACGTTTCCACGTCATCGGAACCCAAGGCGGCAAGTTGAGTCGAACTCAGTACTTTGATCTGGCTCGACGACAGTGCCTCGACCTGCGCTGTTGTGAGCGCGGTGATCTGGCCCGTCGTCAACCCTGTGATTGCGGTCGTGGTCAGTGCAGCAATTTGGGCAGTTGAAAGGGCTGCGATGTCATTCGTGTTGAGAGCCACAATCTGGGCCGTTTTCAGCACGCTGATCTGGGTGGCCGTCAAGGCTGCGACCTGTTGCGAGCTCAAGCTTGAGATCTGGCTCGTTGTCAAGCTCGCGATGGCACGCGTCGCAAGGCCCGCGATCTGGGTGCTCGAAAGTGCGGCGACCTGGGCCGTCGTCAGGCCGGTGACCGCGCTCGAGCTAAGGGCGGCGATCTGATCAGTTGAAAGGGAGGCGATGACCTCCGTACCTAGCCCCGCCACAGCCTTGCTGGTAATGGCCGCAATTTCCGTCGTCGAGAACGTGGCAATCTCATCCGCGCCGAGGGCCGAGAACTGAGTCGAGCTCAGCGCAGCAATTTGAGCACTGGTGAGTGCCTCCACTTGCTGCGTGCTTAGCGCGGCGATCTGATCTGTCGTCAAACCGGCAACGGTAGCTGCTTTCAGAGCTGCGATCTGTCCCGTCGAAAGCGCCGCAATGACATCCGTACCCAACGCGGCAATTTGGCTTGAGCCGAGTGCCGCGACCTGTGCGGTAGTCAAGACGCGCGTTTTAGCTGCGCCCAGAATCGCAATCTGGGCAGTGCTCAACCCGGCAACCCCGGCCGTGCTTAGCGCCGCAACTTGCGCTGTCGACAGGGCCGCAATGGCCGTCGTGTCAAGACCCGATATGGCCTTGCTGGTGATTGCCGCGATGCTGGCGGTCGAGAGTGCGGCGATATCGTCCGTACTCAATGCGAACATCTGGGTCGAAGTCAGCGCTGCGACTTGTGCCGTTGTCAGAGCCGCAATCTGCGCTGTGGTCATCGCGCTGATCTGGCTCGTTGTCAGCCCGGCGATGCCGCTTACGCTGAAGGCGGCAATTTGCGCGGTTGAAAGCGCTGCGATATCACTCGTGCTCAAGGCTCCGGTCTGCGTCGTCTTGAGCGAATTGATTTGACTTGTCGTCAATGCACCGATCTGCGCCGTGCTCAACGCGGTGATCTGGACGGTGGACAGGCCAGCAACGGCCGACTTGCTGAGGGCTGCGACCTGTGAGGCCGAGAGGGCGCTAACATCGCCCGTGCTCATGACCGCAACCTGGGTTGAGGTGAGCGCCGCAATTTGCGCCGTTGTCATCGCTGCGATCTGCGCCGTGCCCAAGGCAGCTATCTGAGCCGTTGTAAGGCCGGAAATCGCGGCCGTGCTCAAGGCGGCAACTTGGTTCGTCGCAAGAGAGGAAATGGTTGCTGTCGAGAGGCCTGCGACCGCGGCAGCCGTAATCGCCGCCATGTCATCCGTCGAAAACGTGGCGATACCGCCGGTAGACAGCACGGAGAGCTGCGCCGAACCCAGCGCTTTGACCTGGCTGGAGGTGAGAGCTTCGGCTTGCGCGATGCTCAGGGCTGCGACTTGCGCCGTCTTCAGGCTGGCAATCGCACTGGCCGTCAGGGCCGCAATCTGAGCAGTTGAAAAGGCCGCTATATCGCTCGTGGGCATGGCTGCGACTTGCGTCGTCTTGAGAGCGGCGATTTGCGCCGTCGTCAGGGCAGCAATTTGCGCCGTGCTAAGCGCCGCGATCTGGCTCGTCGTCAGATTGGAAATGCTGCTGGTGCTCAATGCCGCGACCTGGCCGGTCGAAAGCGTGGCCATTGCAGCGGTCGAGAGGCCCGCAATCGCCTTGCTGCTGATCGCGGCCATATCGTCTGTCGAAAAGGTAGCCAGATCCGCGGCGCTGAGTGCAGCAATTTGCGACGAGCTCAAGACCCGGACCTGCGACGTCGTCAGGGCTTCCGCCTGCTCGATTGTCAGGGCCTGGAGTTGCTGTGTCGTGATCGCGGTGATCTGCACGGAACTGAAGCTCTCGATTGCAGATGTTGACAGGGCGGCCAACTGATCGAGCGTGAGCCCCGGAATGGCGCTTTGCGAAATCGCGCTCAACTGCTGGGAGGTAAGAACTTCCACATCCTCTGTATCCAGCGCCGCGATCTGCGCTGATGTGAGAACGCTGATCTGCTTGGTGGACAGTGATGCCACATCTTCCGTGGTCCAGGCCGCCACAGCTGATGTTGAAAGAGATCTGATCTGAGTGAGGCTCAAGGATGAAACGATCGAAGTCATAAACAGGACTCTTTCCGTAGCCACGTTGCACTGTCAGCATGTTCAAAGCCGACCAAGCTTGCCTCGCCGAAGCGTTGGCAGATTAACACTCTCTAAAATTCACGCCCCACGCTTGCAGCGTAGTTCGACTGGCTTGCCTGAAGCTGTGGTTGAACTTGTGATTGTCGTTGTGAGTATCGAATTCCCCGACTGGTCGAAATCCGATCATGCCGATCGAGCAGCAGGCTTCGTCGCCGGGCCCGTACGACGAAAAGGGCCCCGGAGGGCCCTTCTGATTAAGCAGGCGGAAGATCAGCGCTGGAGGTTGACCAGCACGTCCAGCAGGTCGGAGCCCGTCTGGAAGACCTTGGAGTTCGCCGTGTAGCTCTTCTGTGCCTGGATCATATCGGTGAGCTGGCCGGCCAAATCGACGTTCGATGCTTCCAGCGAGTTCGACTGGATATAGCCGAGACCGTTGCTGTTGGCGAAGCTGGTGACCGTCACGCCGGAATCGGCATTGGCCTGATAGACGTTGCCGCTCAAGAGCGTCAGCTTGTCCGGGCTTGCAACGGTCGCGAGCGGGATCTGGTAGATCGCCTTGGGGTCGCCGGTCTTGTAGTTTGCATAGACAATGCCGTTCTTGTCGATGGTGACGCCGGTAACGGGGCTTGCCGCCTGACCGTTGGTCGAGCCCGTCGAGCTGAAGTCGCTGGCCTTCTGCGTCATCCCGCTCAGATCCATCGCGATGGACCCGCCCGTTGTTGGATCGGTGATGGTGAATGTCCCACCGCTCGTCATGTTGCCGTTTGCGTCGAATGTCAATGTGGATGGATTGGGAACATTGACTGG
>Ga0268256_1002107_pt1 | contig 10644 bp, 12 predicted proteins | sample AgamicAtAmrz_FD_200247 | JGI IMG/M metagenome (GOLD analysis project Ga0268256, IMG submission 200247) | Agave microbial communities from Guanajuato, Mexico - At.Am.rz (v2) (version 3) | ecosystem: Host-associated > Plants > Roots > Rhizosphere | place: Guanajato, Mexico | collected 2012-06-07
CGCTGGCCGTTAATTCATCCATTGATGCGGCGGCATAACCTTTTTCTGCAAACGCCTTTCGCGCTGCACCGATCAACTTAGCCCGGTTCTCTTCCATCGTTTCGCTACGACGCTTGATCATGCGATCTCCTTTTGACATACGCGGCGTATGTGATATTAATTTAACATACGCCGCGTATATTAAACGATTTGTCAGCACCCTGCTTCTCGTTTTCACCATTCACTGAAAAAAGGAAACCCTATGATCCAGCGAGAACCCGTTTTCCCGGCTAACCGCCATGCGCTTTATGAAGAACATGGTTATTCAGCCGCCATCCGTTCCGGAGATTTGTTGTTTGTTTCCGGCCAGGTCGGTAGCCGCGCCGATGGTACGCCGGAGCCGGATTTTGCCGCTCAGGTGCAACTGGCATTCGATAATCTGCGCGCGACGCTTGCCGCCGCAGGTTGTACGTTTGACGATCTGATTGATGTCACGACCTTTCATACCGATCCGCAAAACCAGTTTCCGACAATTATGCAGATAAAACAGGCGCTTTTCCCGCAGCCACCTTATCCGAACTGGACGGCCGTCGGCGTTACCTGGCTTGCCGGATTCGATTTTGAAATAAAGGTCATTGCCCGCATTCCTGCCCGGTAGAAATAGGCCGGTATTTGCGCCGTTTACGCTTCGGGCGTACTCAGGCGCAAAACCGCTGTTTCGCGCGACATCTTATTTTCATCAAACGCCGATACACTTAATGAGAATAATTTGCTGAGTTTTGTTGAGGCATATGCCATTGCTAACAGAGTGAGTTAACTATGCTAAAGGCCGGAAATATGTCTCTTCGTTCCCTCAGGGCGCTGTGCCTGACAAGTTTTTTTATTGCTGATGTCCGCGATGGTCTCGGCCCTTTTCTGGGGATATTTCTCACCCAGCGCCACTGGCAACCGGATGATATCGGCTTGTTGATGACGCTGGGTGGCGTAGCCGGTTTATTGGCGACGCTCCCGGCGGGATTTATCACCGACACCTCCAAAAACAAGCGCACCCTGCTGGCGCTGCTCTGCATCCTGATCACCGCAAGTACGTTTTTGCTCTGGTTCAGCCAGCAAAACGCCGTCGTCGCGCTTTCGCAAATAGTCAGCGGTATATGCGCGGCTTTTGTCGGCCCCCTGATCACGGGGATTACGCTGGGTCTGACAGGGCAAAGCGGCTTTAACGCGCAAATGGGTAAAAATGAGGCATTCAATCACGCCGGTAATTTCTTTACCGCGCTGATTGCCGGAGGCATTGCCTGGTACTGGGGCGTCGGCGGTATTTTCCTGCTGATGGCCTGTACGACCGTGTTAACGCTGTGTGCGCTGCTGGCTATTCGCAATCAGGATATCGATAACGATGCGGCGCGAGGGATCCAGTCCGCTGTTCCCCAACCGCTGCCAGGGCTCTCCGTACTCACCAAAAACCGGGCGCTTTTGATTACCGGATTGACCTTGATGCTGTTTCATCTGGCCAATGCGGCGCTGTTACCCATGCTCAGCATGCGCGTCGCCGCCGCGCCTGGTGCCATGAATCCCGGTTTGTATGCTGCCGCTACGGTGATTATTTCTCAGGCGGTGATGATTCCGGTGGCCATCTGGGTTGCCCGGCGCATCGATAAGTACGGCTACTGGCGATTAATTATGTTGGCGTTGCTGATAATGCCTCTGCGGGCTGCGCTGGCAGCGTCCACTGCGGCCCCGCTGATGATGGTGCCAGTGCAAATACTGGACGGAGCGGCTGCCGGTCTTCTGGGCGTGGTGGTGCCAGGTTTTATTGTGGCGCTGCTGTGCGACAGCGGACACGTCAATGCCGGGCAAAGCGTGGTGATGTTAATGCAGGGCGTGGGGGCATCAATGAGCCCTGCATTAACAGGGACGATTGCCGGTAATTACTCCTTTGCCACGGCGTTCAGCGTGCTGAGCGCCATCGCGCTTGTGGCGCTGCTTATCTGGTGGCGATATGCGAACATGCTTATTGAGCATGCATCCACACGGGCATTAAAGGTGGGCGCGGACTGAGCCGCATGCTGGCCCAGAGTCAACTTGACGACATAACACTCAAGTTTAACCGTGACCGCTTCTGCCTAACTCAGGCGCAAACCGTGTGATTGGAGCAGAAAGGGTTAAACACGGTTGCAAGATGCGAACGGGCGTCAGCAAGAATTTTTTATCATGCGTAATTGTTAATAAGGGCCTTATGATAAGTGCGATTGATGAATTAAAAGCGAAATATCCAGGGGCAAATGCATGGCAGATTGGGGATAGCCCCGAGATAGCCAACGAGCTTGCAACGCTGGTCATAAAAGGGATTAAAACCGCCTCATGTGGCTCTTTTGCCTCCTTCCAGGCAGAAGAATCGCCGCCCCGGATCGGCAGTTACAATATTATTCTCAATGGCCAGGGTGCACCGGTTTGCGTTATCAGAATGATTTCGCTGCGTCTGGTACGATTTTGTGACGTTACCGAAGCGTTTGCCCACAAAGAGGGTGAAGGCGATTTGAGCCTTGAATACTGGAGAAAAGAACACCAGCGATTTTTCACCCGCGAAGGTTCTTTTTCTGAGGATATGGAGCTTGTCGCAGAAGAGTTTGAAGTCGTTGAAATTCTGTAATCCGGGCAATGTGGATGCACATCAGTAACGAGAAGTGAATGCAACGGCTAAGTTATTGATGGTAACAGCGCTCACCAGGTGACCCTTTATTATCTATGTCAGCAGGAAATCCGGCCCGTACAGGTGAAAAAGGGCCGGAATTCGTCTGAACGGGGCAAACAGCACACACCATATCTATCAACGTTCAGACTTACTTCGCCGTTCTGGCCTGCTCAATTTTCAGACGTTCGCTGGCACCGAGACGAAGTTGGTCGAGTTGTTTGATAATCCCAGCGGCATCGTCCATGGGATGAGGCTGCCCAGGCTGACGCTCTTTAAGGCGGGCAACCGTTTCAATCATTCCATTACTAAAAGGATGAGCAGTGAGGTGTACCCTGATCGGATGCCGGGGATCGTTCACCATTTTTTTTATACGATCAATACTGCTGATGTAAGCCTCAACCTGCTGTGGTCCGTCTATTGCGTTTAAGCCAAGACCACCCACGGTAATAGCCTTATAGGTTTGTTTACCGTCCTTAACATCATATACATATGATGCCGTGCCCCAGGTATGTCCCGGTGTTGAAAACGCCTGAATATTTGTATCGCCTACAGTCAGTATTTCGCCATCCTTAATCTCAAGGTCGGCGGCAGGCGGCATGGTCCATGCTCCTGGCGTACCCTGCGATTTTTGGGCATCCTGGCGTGCTTCGATCCAGCCTTCTCGGGTCATGCCGACCTTTGCGCTGGTCAATGCCTTGAGGCGGGATATGCCTCCGGCGTGGTCAAAATGGCCGTGCGTCACCAGAATCAGTTTGATATCAGCAGGGTCAAAACCGAGTTTTTTGATATTCTCAAGGAGCCTGTCGGTGTATGGCTCATATAACGTATCAATCAAAACCAGGCCGTCACTTGTTTTCAGCAGCCAGGCCGATACCCAGCATATTCCAACATAGTAAACATTATCAAAAACCTTAAAGGGGGGAATTGACTGGATTTGACTGTTATTCAGCCACTTGCCTAACTTCTCTGGCATTTTTCCGGTTCGTCCAAACTCTGTGAACAAAGCATTAATGGTTGATGACGGACCACAGCCTGCCATAGGCAATGCCTCTGCTGCGGTGCTTTTTGATATCTGTGCGTTCGCAGTCCCTCCGGCCATCAGGAGGATTAAGGTAAATAAAAGAGAGCGGGTTTTCAGCATGTTGCATTCCATTGTATGTTGACCAGGCTTTGTACTATAGTTGCTTCATTCGAACGAATATACCGCCAAAAAAGCAATGAAACGTTGCATAAAACGGACATCAGGGTGAGCAATGGACCGTCTGACAGCCATGAAAGTTTTCATCAATGTGGTCGAACTGGGGAGTCTGACTGCTGCTGCAAACAGGATGGAGATTTCACGAGCCATGGCAACCCGCTACATTGCTTCGCTCGAAAGTGAGCTCCGGGTACGGTTGTTACACAGAACCAGCCGCTGCCTCGGCCCGACCAGTGACGGCTGCAATATTCTTTCTTTTTGCCGACAAATCATTGCGCTGAATGAAGATATTGATTTAGCCACAGCAGGCAGACACACCGAGCCTCAGGGGCTGATTCGCGTGGCCAGTAGTATTTCTTTTGGGCAGTCTTATCTGGCGGGTGCCATCACCCGCTATGTTGAGCTATTTCCAAAAACGTCAGTTGAAATGGTGCTGGGAGATCATGCGGTGAACCTGAATGAGGGATCTGTCGATCTGGCAATCATTGTGGGTAGTGAACCGGCACAGGGCATGATTTCACGTTTTCTGACCCGCTGCCCTTCTGTTGTTTGCGCGGCTCCGGCCTATCTCGACCGTTGCGGAGCGCCCGGTCATCCTGATGATTTGCGCCAGCACAACTGCCTGAATCACACTCGTTTTGGTAACACGTGGCGTTTCTGCCCTCCGTCGGGAGAACCGAACATGCCTGTTATCGAGGTGGAGGTCTCAGGCAGCATCGCTGCTAATGATTCCATGGTACTGCTCTCTGCAGCACTGAACGGAAAAGGGATCGTACATTTACCCGCCTTCACATGCTCATCGGATATTCAGTCCGGAGCACTGGTAGCCTTGTTTCCAGACTACCAGTTACCTCAACTGGATGTATATGCTGCATACGCCTCGCGTAAGTACTTACCCGCAACCACCCGGTCACTGCTGGATTTCCTGTTAACCGACATCATCCGTTCTTAGAGGTATTTTTGTAATCATAGCCAGATGGCCCACGATCTTGCGACAAGGGATTTGAGTGAAGCAGGTCAGGCTGGTTGTAGAAGCTGCCGTGATGTTGCACTCCGTCAACTATGAGCGAACAACGAAAGAAATTCATTGTTATCCAGACGGTTGGATCAATTCTTATCGGACACTTATTCTGTCTCCCGCTTCTGTTTCGGCCAGCAAATGGCTCTGCCGTAATCACGCCCCTGGCTTATCTCTCGTCTGGTTCGCGCGCGTCGTCGAAGCGTTTATGTGCTTCGGCAATGGTGAACCGGTTATCGTTTGCCCAGTTCACAAGCGCCATCACAGGCACTAACAGCGTCAGACCCAGTTCGGTGAGTTCGTATTCGACGCGTGGCGGGATGGTTGGATAAACCGTCCGGGTAAGAAGCCCATCGCGCTCCATTCCACGCAAAGTCAGCGTCAGCATCCGTTGGGAGATACCTTCTATATTGCGCCTTAACTCATTGAACCGCCGCTTCCCATTGGCCAGCGAAGCAATAATGTAGAGACTCCATTTGTCGCCGATGCGATCCAGTATCTCGCGGGTGGCCTGACAGCCTCCCGAATCAGGGCTCGGCAGTTCTTCGGGCAAGTTTTTGTGACTCAGTGACATGGATGTGCCTTCTTGTTAAATGCAAACAGGAATCTTAGTATCCTCTGTATCGATAGATAACTAAGGTTATAAATGTTACCTGGTATCTATTTTATACCAAGTGAGGAGCCATCATGAACAAAATCCTGCTGATTACATCCAGCCCGCGCGGGACTGAAAGTCTTTCCACACGCTTCGCCACTGAAATTGCCAACGGTATCCGGATGCAATTTGGGAGCTCGCTGACCGTTCGCGACCTGGTTGCTAATCCGGCACCGCACATTACGCAAGACTATATCAAGGGCCGTGTGATGGTGCCTGATGCGCGTACAGCAGAAGAGTCTAAGGCTGTCGAACGCGCCATGGAACTGGTTGATGAATTGCGTGCCGCCGACGTGATTGTGCTTGGATCGGGCATGATGAATTTCGGTCCATCTTCACAGCTCAAGGCGTGGATTGATAACATCACCTGGCCGGGCATCACATTCAGTTACGAAACAGACGTGCCTCATGGACTGCTGACCGGCAAGAAGGTTTATCTGGTCACTGCCGCCGGAGGTGTATTTTCGGAGGGAGTCTATGCACCTTTCGATTTCCAGACCCGCTATCTTCTGCACATGCTCGGCTTCATCGGATTGACCGACGTCGAGCTTATCCGTATCGAGGGCACAGTGCAGGGTCCGGAAGCGGCAAAAGCTGCCATCGCCAGTGCCGGAGCGGCTGTGCAAGCCCTGTTGGCGAAGGTGGCATGACCATGTCAATGAAGAAAACCGTCGTCCTTTTGGCGCAGGTACGGTCACTGGATGCAATTCTGTCCCCACACTCAACACCGAGGTTCTTCTGTCGTTACCTGCGGCTTAATGGTGGAGGTAGCTCTTATGAGCAGATGGACCTTTGATGATATTCCGGATCAGACCGGACGTACTGTCATAGTCACTGGCGCGAATACCGGTATCGGTTTCGAAACAGCTCGCATGTTTGCTCTCCGCGGCGCGAAGGTCGTACTTGCATGCCGGAACCTCAGCAAAGGTGAAAACGCACGCAGGCGAATCGTTGATGAGAGGCCCTCCACGGCGCCAGCCCTGGAGGCTCTTGATCTTGCGGACCTCGATTCCATTGCGGCTTTTGCCGAACGGTTCACAGCAACGCATGACAGGCTCGACCTGCTCATCAACAACGCAGGCGTCATGCTTCCCCCTCTGTCACGTACCAGGCAGGGTTTTGAGCTTCAGTTCGGTACGAATCACCTCGGCCATGTAGCGCTCACTCAGCGTCTTATGCCGCTTGTGCTCCGCACACCACATGCGCGAATTGTCATTGTTTCAAGCCTGGCCCATCACGGCGGTCACATAGCCTTCGACGACCTGAACTGGAATGACCGGACATATAACGCACTGAAGGCCTATCAGCAAAGCAAGCTCGCGAATCTCCTCTTTGCTCTGGAGCTTCAGCGACGCCTGGCTGCGTGTGGTTCCGGCGTACTGGTCACGGCAGCTCATCCAGGGTGGACGCAAAGCGAGCTACAACGCCACTTGCGTCCGCATGAACGCTTCATGGCAAGTTTTCTTAACCCCATTCTGCAGTTGGGTACGTTCGAGGGGGCGCTTAATACAATGCGCGCAGCGACTGATCCGAATGCGCCACCGGGCAGCTACTGGGGGCCTGGACGCTTCTTCGGGCATAAAGGTCCTCCGGTACGTGCGCGTATCAACGAGCGCGCGCAGAACGAAGAGACCGCAGAGCGCCTGTGGGTCGAAACCGAGAAGCTCATCGGGCTTCAATTCGAACTATCCTCCAGAGCTTAGGCTGTCTGGCTGTCGGCTGCGCCCTTGGCGTGTAAGAGCCAACAACGTCTGTTTACCCGGAATTAAAAATGAAACTCTCACTGTTTGGTGCGACTGGTCCGACCGGAAAACACATCATCGAAGAAGCCCTTAAGCAGGGCTACAGCCTGTCGGTCTATACGCGCGATGCCAGGAAGGTTGACGCGTTCGCGGGAAAGATCGACGTCGTCGTTGGCGACCTGCAGGACAATGAAGCCATTGCGAAGTGCGTTCGCGGCGCTGATGCAGTAATCAGCGCACTCGGTCCCAACAGCCTGAAGGTCCAGGGGGACAAACCGGTCATGCAGGGTCTGTCCAATATCATCTCAGCGATGGAGCAAATGGGCGTGCGTCGCCTCATCCAGATCTCCACCGCCGCATATCGCGATCCCAGAGATGGGTTCGCTCTCGGGCCACATGCGTTTGTGTTGCTGTTCAGGATGATCGTACCCAGGGCTTATGAAGACATCAGGGCCACGGGTGAACTCATCGCCCGTTCCGGTCTCGACTGGACACTGGTGAGGATTCCGAACCTCAGGGAGGGTCCTGCAAATGGCAATGTTGATGTGGGCTGGTACGGGCGGACCAGGCTCAGCATGAAACTGTCCAGAGGCAATCTGGCTACGTTTCTTGTGGACCAGGTCACGGATAAAACGTTCGTGCGCGCCGCGCCAGGTATCGCTAATCGCTGAGTAAGGAGGCATGGGATCATGTTGCGAATTGACTTATATACCGATATCACCTGCCCCTGGTGTTTTGTGGGCCTGCACCGGCTCGACAAGGTTCTTCAGGAACGCTTCCCTGGGGTGGTTGCGGACATTCACCATCATCCGGTTCTTTTACTGCCAGACGCGCCAGCGGCCGGACTTTTCATCCCCGACCTGCTACGCGCGCGATACGGTGTGACAGATGTGAAGTCGGCGTTTGCTCGCCCAGAAGCTGAGGCCCATGCGTCCGGCTTCAACCTGGATCTTAATCGTCAGCTCTATGCCTACCCAACACAGGCTGCGCACGCCATTATCCTGGCAGCCAGAGAATGCGGCACGCAACATCAACTCGCCGTGGCCATCACGGACGCCTATTTCCTTGCGGTAAGAAACATTGCCGATGCCGAAATATTAGCAGATGTTGCAGCAGCCTATGGATTCAGCAGGGATGAGGCCCGCACCATCGCACTCGCCCCCACTTGTCACAACCAGATTGAGCAAGAAGCGGCGAACGCCACTGCGGCAGGCGTTCGTTCGGTTCCGCACTTCATTTTTGAGAACCGCTTTGCAATAAATGGTGCACGCAGTGAAGACGAAATAGCCGCAGCTATTGATAATGCCTTGCACCTCTTCTGTTAATGCGGGTTGATGTTATCAATGTCCGCTCTGCCACATAGCTGCCTCTTAGTTGACGTAACCGCAGCGAATACGCCGCCGCACGAGACAGACAGTACAGCGGCAGTTGGCGCGTTGATAGCCGGATGACGACGTGGCCTTATCCGGCCTGCGGATTTGACCGCCATTGAGATAAGGCGGCGCTGGTTTCAATATATTCGGCAGCGATCGGCCTTGCGCGGAGCAGAATTCATCTGCCCCGGCCAATATCTTACCCGTGCATCACCACGCTGCTTTCCACCGGTATTCGCGGCATGCGGGTGTTGGCGGCAGCGGCGCTTTTATCGGCATAACCAAACGAAATACCAAACAGCAGACGATACTCGTCGGAAACGCCCAGCTCGGCGCGGATCATATCGGCATGGAAGCCAAGTAAGGTTTGCGGAATACCGGCAAAACCGCGCGCAGTCAGCGACAGCAGAAAACTTTGCGCATACATGCCGATGTCCGATGCGACGCGGATGTTATCGCCAAAAGAGGGCATAAACAGAAACGCCGCGTGCGGCGCATTAAAGAACTGATAGTTACGCAGGTATGCTTCTTTGCGGCGAACTTTGTCGTCGCGGTCAATGCCGATGGCCTCGTAGTAAAGCCGCGCCTGTTCGTACGCGCGTTCGATGTAGTCGCCGTGGAAATCCTCATAAGAAAAAGTGAAATCCGGCGTCTGCCGCCCTTCCAGGTCGTTAGCCGTCATCATTTTTGCCAGCCGATCTTTGGTCTCGCCGGAAACCACATGCACGTGCCACGGCTGCGTGTTGCAGTTCGACGGTGAGTATTGCGCATCCTGCAATACCGCGCGGATCTGCTCATCTGTGAGTGGTGTGGGTAAAAATGCGCGAACAGACGAACGCTGACGGACGGTTTCATCGAAAGCTAAAACAGGGTTATTCATCATACTCTCCGGTGATTATCGTTCGCGTAGCTTAGCGATGAACTCTGTGCGTAAAAATACTACAATGCGCTATGGACCATTGCGGATTATGCAAAGATGAAATCACTCAGCCAGATTAGCGCCCGTTCGATGCACCTGTTTCTTGCCATTGTGCGCGAAGGGAATTTGTCCGAAGTGGCGCGGAACGAAGGGCTTGCCGCCTCATCGCTTTCCCGCGTAGTTCAGCAACTGGAACAGGCGCTGGAAACACAACTGCTGTATCGCAATACCCGAGCGGTAACGGCCACCGATGCCGGTCATATCTATGCCGAGGCTTTTCGCGTCATGCTCCAGCAGCTTGCCGATGCGCAAACGCAGGTGGGCGAACGGCGCAACGAACCCGGCGGCCGCATTCGCATTAACGCCCCAACCTCCTTCGGTTTACGGCATATCGGGCCGCGCATCAGCGAACTGAGTGCGCGTTATCCGGCGCTGTACATCGAGCTGAACCTGAATGATGACTATATCGATCCCTTTGCCGATGGCACGGATCTGCTGCTGCGTATTGCCTCGCTGAAAGATTCGGAACTGCATGGCCGCTTGATTGCCAGCCAGCGCTGTCATCTGGTGGCAACGCCCGCCTATATTCGCCGTCACGGACGACCGGAATCGCCGGAAGCGCTACACCATCATCAGTTACTGGCTTATCGTGGAAAAACCGGGTTGCAGCGCTGGCGCTTTCAGCAGGGCGATCGGCAGTATCAGTTTTTCCCGCAGGCAAAAATTGTTTCTGACAATGCGGAATTATTACTCCAGGCGGCAAGAAATGACGCAGGAATATTGCTTTACCCGGACTGGCAAATAGGCGAGATGCTAAACCGGGGTGAGCTGGTCGATTTACTGCCAGAATTTTCGCCAACCTATTCCGCCGAAGCGCAATCGCTGTGGTTGCTCTATCCGGGCGGGAAATATCCGTCGCTCAATACCCGCGTGGTGATCGATTTCTTACTGGCGAGTTTCGGTTCGCCGCCCTACTGGCGCTATCTGCCGTCATCTTCCAGGAATATTCCAGAAGGTTAACGGCTCCATCAAATCTTCACTTTTTTGGCGTGAAATCAGCGCCACGCA
>Ga0268256_1002111_pt1 | contig 10628 bp, 7 predicted proteins | sample AgamicAtAmrz_FD_200247 | JGI IMG/M metagenome (GOLD analysis project Ga0268256, IMG submission 200247) | Agave microbial communities from Guanajuato, Mexico - At.Am.rz (v2) (version 3) | ecosystem: Host-associated > Plants > Roots > Rhizosphere | place: Guanajato, Mexico | collected 2012-06-07
ATGGTGGGCTTACAGGCGATTTGAGCCATTGCTGGGCTAAAGGCGTTGTGTGAAGTGCGGCAGCCAGATTTTTGCGGCGGCCAGCGAAAGGAACGCTTCGAGGAAGTTCGGGTCTTGTCGTAACGGGGGGCAATCCGTCGGAACTGTCTGAGCCTGTTGAACATTCGTTCGATGCGGTTGTGGTCTTCATATACCTTGAAGTCGCAGGGAGGCGGGTCTATCCATAGAGCATGATTCAAGACTGCCTTTTAGGAAGCGATTTTGGCTCGCGGCGATCTGACGGATTTGGAATGGCGGATTGTTGGAGGACTACTGCCCACTGAGCGCGGGAGGAAATCTCGCCCTTCTCACGATAATCGGCAGTATCTCAACGGAATGTTGCATGTTCGCGGGTCGGATGCCCTTGGCGCGACATGCATGAGCGGTATGGCAAGTGGAATTCCGTCTACGTGCGCTTCCGCCGTTGGGCAGAACAAGGCGTATGGGATGTCCTGCTGGAGACGCTTGTCGAATTTGGCTTGACCGATGACTGGCAGCATATGATTGACAGCACCACGGTTCGCGGCCATTCTCAGGCTGCGGGCGCAAAAGAGGGACTTATAAGGAGGCTTTCGGTCGATCACGCGGCGGCTTTTCGACAAAAATCCACGCCGTGCGGACGGTCAGGGACGCCCTCTCGGCTTCATCCTGACAAGGCGGTGAAGCTTCGATTACAATACCGTTCCCGATCTATTAGCCATGCCGGTTGCCAAGCCGAGGCTGTTTCTCGCTAACAAGGGCTATGGCAGCGACGCTCTGCGCGAAGAGTTGCTGATCCACGGGGTCAGGCCCGTTATTCCTCCGAGGGCCAACGGCAAAGACCAACCGCCTGTGACTTCACAGTCTACATGGACCGAAATCGTATCGAGCGGCTGTTCAACCGGCTGAAGCAATTTCGTCGTGTCGCCACCCGATACGATAAAACCCAAAAATCCTTCGCCGCCTTTCTCGTGTTGGCCGCCGCATAAATATGGTTGCCACACTTGCTCTGGTTCATGAGTTGTGCACCTTAGTTAAGACGGTAACACGTTGCAAAAAAACGAGAAAATTCTTGTATGACTTCGATCATTTAGACCGAATAGCGAAAGACCTGATCGCAACTGGGAAGGCAGCGGACGCGATCAAGATTTATCTTTTCATGGCAGATGGCGACCAGTCGTTGGATGCCGGATATCTCGGGGAGCGGTTGGGAGAGTGTTATGAGAAGATTGGTGACCTGCATGCCGCAAAATATTGGTATGGAAGAGCGGTGGAGGAAAATCCCGACGTCAGGCTGATTTCTGTAGCAGCGCGTCAAAGGCTCCACGAAGTCAGCATCGAAGCTTTTTTGGGCGACGCAGAAAAGTAGTTCTTAACGAGCACCTCAAGCTACTTTGTCAACAAAACCTCATAACAAGGGATTTGGATGGTCATAATGGAGGCGCTTGGAAGATGGCCACTTCCGTTAAGGACCTCGGAGGTAAGGGGACGCGCCTCGGAACTTATGACTCAAATCTGAATCGTATAGGGGATTGATAATGAACGTTAAAGACACAGATCATAAGGATTGGGCTAATAGAGGGAAAACCATTGAAGAGTTGATAAAGGAACTTCAGTCCTTTGAAAACCAAGGGTTGCCGGTAGAGATATCCATCGATGGAGGTGATGATGTCCGACCGATCAGTCTTGTAGGAAAAAAGGATGGGAAATGCTTGCTCATCTATCTGAATAAATAGTTTATCAACTCCAACTCGTCCACTACACCCGCACCGGCTCAGGACCGATTGCCGAGGAAGACCACAGCCACAACCGGTGAAACATGGCGCGGAATCGGCGAAAAGCTGGCTCGCTTCATGTTCTGGTAGTTTGAGGATTATCAAAGCTGACGCCAGTGTTGTTGCCAGCGCACACTATCGGCTCAGTCCAAGCCCCGGAGACCGGGCCAGTTGCTGTTTCAGCGCGTGGTCATGGCTGAGTTCTGCATGGCGTGCACGATGCACCAGGCCGGCGATTGCCTTGATCTGCTCGGCCTGCTTTGCGAGCTCCGGGCGTGCCTCAAACTCCTCGGCAAACCTGCGAGGATCAGAACTACCGAACCGCCGCGTGAGCGCATCGACCGCCAGCCTGGCCTCATTGAGCGCGGCTTGCCCCTCCGGAGACGATCGCAGCTCTTTGATAAACTTGCTTCTCCTCTCGACCTGGATCTTCTCCACCTGGGCAAGGATTTCGGCGCTGCGTGGCGTGAGGCCGGGCACTTCGATCACGTCACGCTGTTGCCGCTGCCATTGTTCGCTTTGACGTTCTTCGCCAAGCCTTCGCTCCCATGCCTCGGAGACATAGCCAATATGAGCAGAGAGAGATCTCGCATATTGCAGCGCTTCTTTCCGCTCCTTGTTGTTTCCGAACAGACCTGACTTGCCGCGCAGCTCCCCGAACCGCTCGGGTTGCTCGGCCATGGCCTTTGCCATGATCTTGCCATTGCCTTCCTTCTCGGTCATCGCGGTGCGCAGTCTTGCGGCGACCTCGGCCGGATCACGGAACACGCGCGGCACCAGAGACTCCACCGTATCGAATCTCAGATCAATGACGGACATCGCCCTTTCCCGGGCCACCTCTTCGATGCTGCGGTCGTAACGGGTAATGGCTGGCACCAGCGGAGCGAGATTACCGGTTTCCAGCGGCAATTGCTGGCCGACAGCTTCTGTGGGGGCAGGGACGGCGCCGTCTTGCGACATGAGCTCGGACCACCGGATGCGGCGGTATCCTTTATTCTCATCTCTCCGGTCGTCGCGCCGACCGTCATCGATTGTTCTGGCGAACTGATTGCGACGATCTTCGCGGTGAACAGGGCCGGCCAGATCGCCGGCACGTTCCTCGTAAACCTGCTGACGCTCTGATGGCCGGCCCTGCTGCTCCCGTTGCAGATGGGCTGAACGGGACAAGACCTCTTGACGCTCATCCCGGGGGGAAGCAAGTTCAATCTCGCTTCTCACCGCAAACTCTTGCCCGATCCATCGGTCGCTGGTGATCCCTTGGTCGCTGGCGATCCCGCGCCGCTCTGCAAAGTCGCTGATGTAATCCAGCGTGGTTTCCTTCGCGCCGGAACGCGACAGGCGGTTTTCTAATTGCTGGTAGGCCAGTTCATCACCCTTGACGACACGCCATGCATTGCGCTCTGCCTTTGTACCGTCCGGAAGCGAGACAGGCGTGGCGCCTTCATGCTGGAGGACAATCCTGTCTCCGATCTCTGGCGATGCATCTCGCATGGCCCGCTTGAGATCAACACCCCACACCGTGCGCTGATCGCTCTTGTCATTCTCCAGTGTCACAAAATAGTTTTCTCGGGCCTGGCGGTTATGTTCGTAGGGCGCTACGCCATGATCAACCAGCCGGCCCGCCTTGGTGAACTCCTTGATGTCGGCATAGAGCTGCACGCTGTCGCGATGCCTGGTCATGGCGACATAGGCCAGATGCCGATCCATCGTGCCGGACGCCAGCACAAAGGCGCGATCGACCGTCGCGCCCTGGTTTTTATGGATCGTCGTCGCATAACCGTGGTCGATCGCCTGGTAGCTGTCTGTTGGAATGCTGACACTGTCGCCACCGCGACCATCGAGCCGGGCGATGATCTTATTCGGCTCGACATGCTCGACGGTGCCAAGCATGCCGTTTTTGACGCCGAGGTCGCGGCTGTTTTCGAGGAAGATGATCCGGTCGCCAGCGGTGAAGGCGCGTTTGCCGTTACTGGTCTGGAAGGTGAGTTCTCCAACTTCCTCACTGTTCCCACGGTCCTGAACATCCCCACGGTCTCCTCGGCCCGCACCGTCGCTCAGCCCGTGGCTGCGCTCCAGCCTTTGCCGGTTCTGAAGCTCCGAGCGGATAGCAACATTAAGCGCGCGCACATCGGCGCGGCGATGCGCCATGGCAACCCGGGTGCCATCCGGATGCTCAGCACTGTCGTCAACATAATCACGCACGATCTGCGCCATCGCTGCGTCCCGGTTTTCCGCCAAGTGGATGTCGCCATGTTCGCGATAGGCGGCGAGACCCTCGGCCGTCTTGTGGGTTGCAAAGGCAACTGATGCTTGCCGCTGCCAATCATGGCGCTGGCGGCGAATGCCGGAAAGCTCGACATGGCCGATCTGCTCGGCAATGGCCCTGAAGGGTGCACCGGCTCCGATTGCCTGCAGCTGCTCATGGTCGCCAACAAGAACGATCTTTGCGCCGCGCTCTTCAGCCTCGCCGATAAAGCGGGCAAGCTGACGGCTGCCGACCATGCCGGCCTCGTCGATGACGAACACGTCGCTGCTGCCGATTACGCCCCGGCCATGGTACCAGCTGTATGACCATGACGCCAGAGTACGGCTCTCGATACCGGAACTTTCCTCAAGCCCCTCGGCTGCCTTTCCGCTAAGTGCTGCTCCATGTACCTGATAACCTTCCGCCTCCCACGCCTCGCGCGCCGCTGCGAGCATGGTGGACTTTCCCGCACCGGCAAACCCGACCACGGCCGCAATGCGTTCTCGCCCGGTAATATGCTCGATCGCCTGACACTGTTCGGCCGACAATCCCGCAGACGGATCGCTCGCGGCCACCATTCCGCCAGAGCTTGTCCGAAGAGCGTGATCTTGTTTTTCTATCGCACGCTCGACATGACGATGATCGACACCGTGGGACTGCGCCTGATGTAACCTTACTGCCGATCGCGCCATTGCGAGTTCGAGATCGATCATCTCCCGCGTCGAATAGCGCGCATGGGAGACGTCGCCTGTGTCTGGATCGATGTGCTCAGCCTGGAGTTCCACCAGCGCTGGTGAGGCCATGACAGCCGCAAAAGCGTTCCGGAATGTTTGGGCGTCATCGTTGATATAGCGATGCAACGTTTTGGCAATATCGTGCCGGTCGAACACGCTCTTCTCGTTGCTGATCAGCGTCAAAACCTGCTCCGGTTTTTGCCGGATCAGTTCGGCGTTTTGGCGTGCTGCCTCGTCATCCAGCCGGCCGCGCTCGACTGCCATGCCCTGCTGTTGCATCTGCGAGGCATGCACGCCCATATGTTCGGTCGGCGACAACTCAAGACCGCGCTCCATATGCGAGCGATGATCGATGCGAACATCCAGGCCTTCGCGTTGAAGCTGACGGTTGGCGATGCCTTCCCACGCCTGCCTGATATCGCGAAGCTGCATGTCGGTTGTCGCCATGCCATTTGCCAGCAGCCGTGCGTTCTTGTGCTCCAGATAAGTCTTCTCGCCAAGACGGGTTTTGCCAAGCTGTCGCGTCGTCATCAGCACATGCGCGTGATGGTTCCTGATATCACCATGCTCGCCTGGCGAATGGATTGCAAAATCCACGGCCGCGCCATAGCGGTTTGCCAGATCCTGGGCGAAGGCGCGTGCAGCCTTCAGCCGCCCTTCTGGCGACAGCTCATGCGGAAGCGCGATTTCGAATTCGCGGGCGACGCGGGCATCCCTGCGCTTTTCTGCAAACTCGGCGGCATTCCACAAGGCAGAACGATCCAAAGCCCAATTGGCAAACACTCCTTCGGGCAGCACGATCTCTTTATGCTCCACACCCTCTTTGCGGGTGAAGTCATGCACAAGGCCATCGCGGTGATTGGTAAGAAGTACCGCGCAACGATAGGCGGCGGAAGCCACAGCGCTGCGGCCGGATGAGCGCGAGACAGGTTTGGTACTGAGATGATAAATCGCCAACCGAAATCTCCGATCCGCAAACGGGGAAATTCAGCGCTCAACTGCGGTGCAAGTCGTAAGTGCGCCCTTGTCTGTTTACCGGTGGCGAGGCTAGCAACAACGAATAGGTATTTCGACTACTAAAAGTAGTAGTCGCCAAGTGGCAATTGCTCGTGTTTGAATAGGGACACTAACGCCTCGATCAGGGGAGGGCGATAGGCGCAGGTTGATCGCACGACGGAGGAGGGATAGGCGCCAAAGGGAGCCGGACGAGTGGAAGGAGATATTGCAGGCGCGGCTCGACAAACAGAGCGGGCGCAGACAACGCGCCGGAAGATTGCCCTAGCGGGATACAGGCATTTGATTGGCGGCTGCCAAAAATCGGAGTTTCAAAGAAGTTTACAATGGACCATACAGGATACCGTCCAGAAGCGGAGCAGACATGAAGACCAGCGTTGAACATTTGCCGGAACGAAAGCAACGCGAGCTTGCGCGCGTTGTCGGGATTATCCAGGAAGAATTTGCTGATCTGGTCGAGCGCTCCAAGTCTGACGCCAAGAAAGATGGACGGATCTTCAAAATCATTCTGTTTGGTTCTTATGCGCGCGGCAACTGGGTTGATGAACCGCATACGTCGAAAGGTTATCGCTCGGACTTCGACATTCTCGTCATCGTCAGCAACAAGGAACTGGCCGATCCCAAATACTGGGACAAGGCGACAGACCGGCTGATGTGGGATAAGGAGATTGAGACGCCGGTGGGGCTCATTGTCCATGGCGCTCGCGAGATCAGTAATTTTTTACGTGATGGCCAGTACTTCTTCGTCGACCTCGCCCGCGAAGGTGTTGTTCTTTACGAATTTGACGACAGGCCGCTGGCTGAAGCGAAACCGCTCAGCCCGGCTGATGCACTCAGGGTGGCCGAGGAGCATTTCAGTACCCAGCTTAATAGCGCCAAATTCTTTCGTGAACTCGCTCTATATTCTATCACCCATGATCAGCGAAATCACGCGGCTTTCAATCTTCATCAGGCGGTCGAGACGGCTTACAACTGCTACCTGCTGACACTGACAAACTATTCGCCCGCGTCGCACAATCTCAAATTCCTGCGTGGACTTTCCGAAGGTCGTGACCACCGTCTGATCGACATCTGGCCGCGCGACCGTCAGCGATTTACCACGTGGTACAACATTCTGAATGAGGCCTACGTCAAGGCCCGCTATTCGAAGCGTTTCGAGGTTTCTGAAGAGGCGCTGACCTGGCTTCAGGAGCGGACGGCGGAACTTCATAAGCTGGTTGAGACGCTTTGCCGCGAGCACATCGATAAGCTCAAACAGGCCGCGAACGCCAGCGGCTGAGCCTGACCATAGGGTCCAACCTCCTCTTACAATCGCTATGTCGATCTCCTCATAGAAACTGGTCTGTCTTCCAGGAGCAAAGCCGTGGTCAACAGCGGCAGTTCCGGTGCGACCGCAATCGAAAGGAACAATCGTGGCAAGGAAAACCATCGAACAGCGCCTGGCTGAACTGGAGGCGCAACGGTCCGCGCTCAAGGCCCGTCTCTCCAAAACCGAGCGCAACAACGATATGCGCCGCAAGGTCCTGATCGGCTCGCTCGTTCTGCATCACCTCGAAACCTCGGATGATCACGATTTTAAGCAGCAGCTCGGTGAATGGCTGCGCCGCGAACTGCCAGGGTTCCTGACACGCGACAATGACAAGGCGCTGTTTGCCGATCTGATCGGACAAGGACTGACGGACAAGGAAGAGGGTGGCGACAGCGTGGAAGGGCATCCATGAACCGGTTGCGACTTTCTTGGGACGCATTCAAGAACATGATGCGAGCCGCCGCGCGGGATCCGCTTTGGGCGGTCCTATCTTTGATTGCCATGCCGTTCCGGATCTGGAAACCGCTCGCCGGATTTCTCTTCATCCTTATCATCGTCACGTTTGTGATCGGTATGGGTGGCGGTCATTTCCTCGATCAAATGGGTTTCGGTCACGGCTCGCCTGTCTACATCATCCCGGGTGTCTTAACCCTGCTGGCGCTTGCCGTTATCACCTTCTGGTTCATTACCACTCCACTGATTTTGCATTTCGGGGAGAATGACGATGAGACCCATGGCTCCGCCCGCTTTGCGACAGACAAGGAGATAGCCGCTCTCACCTCATCGGGTTCAGGCCTCCTCATTGGTCGTGATGCGAAAACGGCCAAGCCCCTGCGCTATGATGGTCCGGCCCATCTCCTCACAATGGCGCCGACGCGCACCGGCAAGGGCGTGGGCACGATCATTCCAAACCTGCTGACCGCCGATCGGTCGGTGATCTGCATCGATCCAAAAGGCGAGAATGCAAGGATCACCGGGCGTGCCCGCCAAAAATTCGGTCCGGTTCATATACTCGATCCTTTTGCTGTCACTGGAAAACCCTCGGCAGCCTTCAATCCCTTGGCCCTGCTCCATCCCGACAGCCTCGATGTCGCGGAAGACGCCAGTGCGCTTGCCGACGCTCTCGTGTTCGACGAACCGGGAATGGCGGGCGAGGCGCATTGGAACGAGGAGGCAAAAGCGCTGATTGCCGGATTGCTGCTTGAGATTGTTGCGGCGGAACCTTTGCGACGCCGGCACCTTGCAACGCTTCGCGAGTATCTCACCCTGGCTACGGAACAGTTTGCAGCACTGCTCAAGCGTATGCAGGAGAGCGATGCTGCGGGAGGTCTTGTTGCGCGTGCCGCAAACCGCCACCTCGGAAAGTCCGATCGCGAAGCCGCAGGCGTTCTGTCGGCCGCCCAGCGCCATACGCATTTTCTTGATTCACCGCGGATGACGGCTGTCCTCAGTCGCTCGGATTTCCGGTTTGCCGATCTCAAGCGCAGCAACGTGACGGTGTTCCTCGTTCTTCCGCCTGATCGCCTCTCGACCTATTCGCGCTGGCTGCGCCTGCTTGTCTCGCAAAGCCTGCTCGAAATGGCCCGTGATCCGACAAAGCCGGCGGCACCCGTTCTCTATCTGCTCGATGAGTTTGCATCCCTTGGGCATCTGGCACCGGTTGAACGCGCGATGGGTCTGATGGCGGGTTATGGTGTCCAGCTTTGGCCCATCCTCCAGGACATCCATCAGCTGCGGGCCACATATGGTCATCGCGCCGGAACCTTCCTGTCAAACGCCGGCGTGCTACAGGTCTTCGGCGTCAACGATCATGATAGCGCCCGCCTCATCTCTGATTTGCTCGGACAGGAGACGGTCGTGTTCCAGACGATGGCGAGAGCGCTCGATTCCGATAAGACCGGCATATCCTACAACCAGCAGCATACCGGCCGGCCGCTCCTCACCCCTGATGAGGTGCGCAATCTGCCGGCGCACGGACAATTGCTGTTCCTGGCCGGGCAACGACCAATTTTCGCTGAGAAGCTTGTCTACTTTGCCGATCTGGAGTTCAGGGATATGTTCGACACAGTCTAACGGGAAGCGTGACAGACAGGCAATCTGGCTTCCGCATCGGGCCTTGTGTGTGCGGCCCTTAGGGTCTCTTCGGCGCAACGGAAAGCGGATAGATGAGCCTTCGTCCAAATTGCAGCCCTGCGGCGACGGTGGCATCACGGCCGAGGGATCGTTTTCGACCGCGAGGTCTAGCAACGGCGTAATGACCTTGACAGGGCACCATAGGAGTCTAGACGGGGTTCATGATCATCTTGGGAGTATGGAAATGAAAACGCTGGCAGCCGTTTCGGCTTTCGTGGGCAAGACTTTTGCCATCTGGGTTATCCTGTTCGCCGTACTCGGCTTTTTCTTTCCTGACACTTTCAAGCAAATCGCGCCCTGGATCGTCACGCTTCTGTCAATCATCATGTTCGGCATGGGCCTCACCCTTTCGGTCGATGATTTCAGGGAGGTCGTGAAAAGGCCATTCGATGTGACGATCGGTGTGCTCGGCCAGTTTCTCATCATGCCGCTTCTGGCGGTGCTGCTCACCCGCATTATTCCCATGCCGCCGGAAGTCGCTGCCGGCGTCATTCTGGTCGGCTGCTGCCCTGGTGGCACCTCTTCCAATGTCATGACCTATCTCTCCAAGGGCGATGTCGCCTTGTCCGTTGCCTGCACCTCGGTCACCACGCTTGCCGCGCCGCTGGTGACGCCGTTCCTCGTCTGGCTGTTTGCGAGCCAGTTCCTGCCGGTTGACGGCTGGGCCATGTTCCTCAGCATCGTCAAGGTCGTTCTGGTTCCGCTGGCGCTGGGTGCCGCCTTGCAAAAGCTGCTGCCCGGTCTCGTCAAGACCGCCGTTCCGGCATTGCCGCTGGTAAGCGTCATCGGTATCGTACTCATTGTTTCGGCAGTGGTCGGAGGATCGAAGGCGTCCATCGCACAGTCCGGCCTGATGATTTTTGCCGTCGTCGTTCTGCACAATGGCCTTGGCTATCTGCTCGGTTATCTCGCGGCAAAGGCAACGGGCTTGTCGCTTGCCAAGCGCAAGGCCATTGCGATTGAGGTCGGCATGCAGAATTCGGGCCTTGGCGCAGCCCTCGCCACGGCCTATTTTTCCCCTCTTGCTGCCGTTCCGAGTGCCATTTTCAGCGTCTGGCACAATATTTCCGGTGCAGTCCTGGCAAACTGGTTTTCGGGCCGGGTGGACGCAAGCTCCGCTAACAAAACAGCCTGAAGCTCACCATCTGTCAGGCCGCCCGTCGTTCAGGCGGCCTGACCCTGCCTTAGAGCGGCATGGTTTGACGTGTTACGGCCGGTGGATTAAGCCGGGCAAACCCCTCCTGGCGCTGATACGGGAAATGTGGATAGGGAGCAGTCGTCTCGCTAGCCGCGTCCAGCGTCGCTACCTGTGCGGACGTCAGTTCCCATCCCACGGCATCGAGGTTCTGGCGAAGCTGTTCCTCATTGCGCGCGCCGATGATGACCGTGGAAACAGTGGG
>Ga0268256_1002112_pt1 | contig 10628 bp, 11 predicted proteins | sample AgamicAtAmrz_FD_200247 | JGI IMG/M metagenome (GOLD analysis project Ga0268256, IMG submission 200247) | Agave microbial communities from Guanajuato, Mexico - At.Am.rz (v2) (version 3) | ecosystem: Host-associated > Plants > Roots > Rhizosphere | place: Guanajato, Mexico | collected 2012-06-07
CGCGCGATTGGGTGACCGCGATCGCCACGTCGTTCAGCGACTGACCCGGCTTGACCGTATATTGCCCGCCGCCCGCGTAAGACCCAGACGCCGCCGCGGGCGCAGATGCCGCGGCGCCGTCCGGCGTGCTCGCGGCATCAAGTGGCACGGCCAATGCGCTGCCGAGGCTCGCGCCCGTCAGCAGGAACGCCAACGCGGCTGTGGCCGCGAGGCGGCAGGTATCTGGGCGCGCAAACATGGCCCGAAGGGAAGCGAGTCGAAGATTCATCGGGACTCCTGGCGCGTCAGCGCGCGGCCCTTTTTTGCGGTTATAAAGAGACAAGATAATCGGAGCACACAAATGAAAAAAGCGCCGCGCAAGCGCGACGCTTCTTGAGTTTTCTACGCGTCGTGACCGCGTAGTTTACTTTACTTGTCGAGCACAATGCGAAGCATGCGGCGCAGCGGCTCAGCCGCGCCCCACAGCAACTGATCGCCGACCGTGAATGCCGACAGATATTCACCGCCCATGGCCAGCTTGCGGACGCGGCCGACCGGCACCGTCAGCGTGCCCGTGACGACTGCCGGCGACAGGTCGCGCATTGACGCTTCACGCTCGTTCGGCACGACCTTGACCCAGTCGTTGCCCGAAGCGAGGATGCTGTTCACTTCGTCCAGCGGCACGTCCTTGTTCAGCTTGATGGTGAGCGCCTGCGAGTGGCAGCGCATTGCGCCGATGCGCACACACAGGCCGTCCACCGGAATGGAGCCGGGGGTGCCCATGGCCGGCTTGCCGAGAATCTTGTTGGTTTCAGCGCCGCCCTTCCATTCTTCCTTCGACATGCCGTTGCCGAGGTCCTTGTCGATCCACGGAATCAGCGAACCGGCGAGCGGCACGCCGAAGTGGTCGGTCGGCATGCTGTCGCTGTTCATTGCTTCAAGCACGCGGCGGTCGATATCGAGAATCGCCGAAGCGGGGTCCGCCAGTTCGTTCTTTACCGCGCCATGCAGGGTGCCCATTTGCGAGAGCAACTCGCGCATGTTCTGCGCGCCCGCGCCCGACGCGGCCTGGTACGTCATGGCCGTCATCCAGTCGACGAGGTTTTCGCGGAACAGACCGCCGAGCGCCATCAGCATCAGGCTGACCGTACAGTTGCCGCCGATGAAATTCTTCTGGCCCTTGACCAGCGCGTTCTTGATCACGTCCAGGTTGACAGGATCGAGAATGATGACCGCGTCGTCCTTCATGCGGAGCGCGGAAGCCGCGTCGATCCAGTAGCCGTTCCAGCCCGCTGCGCGCAGCTTCGGGAACACTTCGTTCGTGTAGTCCCCGCCCTGGCAGGAGATGATTGCTTCGCACTTCTTCAGGTCTTCGATGCTTGTCGCATCTTTGAGCTTGGTCTCGTTCTTGGCGAACGACGGCGCGTTGCCGCCCGCGTTGCTGGTGCTGAAAAACACCGGTTCGATCAAGTCGAAATCGCCTTCCTGCTGCATACGCTGCATCAGGACGCTGCCGACCATGCCGCGCCAACCTACGAGACCTACGTTCATGACTTCATACCCTTCGAATGGAAACTTCCCCGCATCTTTGCCCGCAGTGACCGCGCGGGGAAGATGAGCGGGCACGACGGACGATCAGCGTTTCGTGATCGTTTTCGGGGTAATCGTTTTAATCAGCGCTTGAGTGGAAATGGCGAGCTCAACCACACGGGCCGTTTTGCCGTGCAGTTTCGAAATCGTGGAGATTTGAGCCATTTGTGCCATCGCTACAATATACACGAAAACCGGAATCCGGCGACGTTGTTGTCCGCCGCTGTCGACCTTTGTCGTCTCTTGTGGTCTCTTTCAGGCGCGAATTGGCTCTGATTTGGGCCGATTCGCGGGTTAAAGACCGATTTAACGACTCGCGCGGCAGGCATTGGAGCGCGCCGCGCATGAGCGCGGCTTGGCAGCCGCGCGCCAGCCGCTTTTACAGTGCGGCGACCACTGCGTCGCCCATCGCGACCGTGCCCACCTGCTTGCAGCCGGGCGTCAGGATGTCGCCGGTGCGAAAGCCTTGCTCCAGCACCTTTTTAACAGCGTTTTCAATGCGGTCCGCCTGCTCGGCCTTGTTCAGCGAATAGCGCAGCATCATGGCGGCCGACAGAATAGTGGCGAGCGGATTGGCCACGCCTTTGCCGGCGATGTCCGGCGCGGAGCCGTGCGAGGGTTCGTACAAGCCCTTGTTGTTTTTGTCGAGCGAGGCCGAAGGCAACATGCCGATGGAGCCCGTGAGCATGGCAGCCTCGTCGGACAGAATGTCGCCGAACATGTTGCCGGTCACGATCACGTCGAACGACTTGGGTGCCTTCACCAGTTGCATGGCGGCGTTGTCGACATACATGTGCGACAACTCCACGTCCGGGTATTCCTTCGAAACGTCGATCATCACGTCTTTCCAGAACTGCGAAGTTTCGAGCACATTCGCCTTGTCCACCGAAGTGAGCTTCTTGCCGCGCTTTTGCGCCGCCTGGAAGGCGACGTGCGCGATACGGCGCACTTCGGGCTCCGAATAACGCATGGTGTCGAAACCTTCCTTTGAACCGGCGAACAGGCCGTCCGGCGCTTCGCGCACGCCGCGCGGCGCGCCAAAGTAGATGTCGCCGTTCAGTTCGCGCACGATCAGAATGTCGAGGCCCGAAACGATTTCTTCCTTCAGTGACGAAGCGCCGGTGAGTTGCGGATAGCAGATTGCCGGACGGAAGTTCGCGAACAACTGCAGATGCTTGCGCAGTCCGAGAATGGCCTGCTCGGGGCGCAGCGCGCGTTCGAGCTTGTCGTACTTCCAGTCGCCCACAGCGCCGAACAGGATTGCGTCGGCTTCCTTCGCGAGCGCGAGCGTGGAATCAGGCAGCGGATGGCCCTTCGCCTCGTAGCCCGCGCCGCCAACCGGCGCTTCTTCCAGTTCGAATTGTTCGCCGAGCACGTTCAGGACCTTGACGGCCTCCTTGACGATTTCGGGGCCAATGCCGTCGCCCGGCAACACTGCGATCTTCATGCGAATTCCTTAATGATTTTCTTCGAGACTTTCAGCCTGTGCAGCCAATGCAACGCGCGCAGAGCCGCAGCGCGCGCAAGCTCTACCCGACGATGCGATGACCCAGCCACGGCTGCTTCGCCATGCGTTCGGCTTCGAACTGGCGAATCTTGTCCGCGTGACGCAGCGTGAGGCCGATGTCGTCGAAACCGTTCAGCAGGCAGTATTTGCGGAAAGGCGCGACTTCGAACGGATACTCCGTCGCGCCGTCCGACGTGCGCACGACTTGCGCCTCGAGGTCGATAGTCAGCTGGAAACCGTTGAATGCGTACGTTTCGTTGAACAGATGATCGACCTGCTGTTCGCTCAGCACGATCGGCAGCAACCCGTTCTTGAAGCAGTTGTTATAGAAAATGTCCGCGAAGCTCGGCGCGATGATCGCGCGAAAGCCGTACTGCTGAAGCGCCCACGGCGCATGTTCGCGCGAGCTGCCGCAGCCGAAATTCTTGCGCGCGAGCAGCACCGAAGCGCCCTGATAGCGCGGCTGGTTCAGCACGAAGTCCGGGTTCAGCGGACGCTTCGAGTTGTCCTGACCCGGCTCGCCGTGGTCCAGATAACGCCACTCGTCGAAAGCGTTCGGACCAAAACCCGTGCGCTTGATCGACTTCAGGAATTGCTTGGGAATAATCGCGTCCGTGTCGACGTTCTCGCGATCGAGCGGCGCCACGACGCCGGTGTGTACGATGAATTTATCCATGACGCTTGCGCCTGTTTCAGGACCGGGCGATGCGTGTGGCGGCATGAAGGCCGCGCGCCACATCGCCGGCAAAAATCAAAAACCGGTTATTTCTCAGCGTGATTGCTGATCGAATTGCCGAGGTGCGACATGTCCTGCCCAAATCCGTGCACCGTGTTGCAGCCGGTCAGACCGAGCAGCAACCCAGCCAGAGCACCGAGCGCGAAGCGACGCAGTAGAGTAGTGCGATTCATGTTGTTCATCATGCGATTTATCCCAGCTTGCGAATATCGACGAAATGCCCTTCGATGGCCGCGGCTGCGGCCATGGCGGGGCTCACGAGATGGGTACGGCCACCGGCGCCCTGTCGACCTTCGAAATTGCGATTCGAGGTGGACGCGCAACGCTCGCCCGGCTCCAGCCGGTCGGCGTTCATCGCGAGACACATCGAGCAGCCCGGCTCACGCCATTCGAAACCGGCCTCTGTAAACACCTTGTCGAGACCTTCGCGCTCGGCCTGCGCTTTCACGAGACCCGAGCCCGGCACGACCATGGCGAGGCGAATATTCGGCGCGACGCGGCGGCCCAGTTTCTTCACGACGTATGCCGCGGCGCGAATGTCTTCAATGCGCGCGTTGGTACACGACCCAATGAAGATTTTATCCGGCTTGATCGACTCGATCGGCGCATTCGGTTCCAGCGCCATGTATTTGAGCGCGCGCTCCATGGCGTCGCGCTTGACCGGATCTTTCTCGCGTTCCGGATCGGGCACGCGGCCGTCCACGGCGGTGACCATTTCCGGCGACGTGCCCCACGTGACTTGCGGCACGATTTCCGCTGCGTTCAACTCGACCACGCGGTCGAAATGCGCGCCTTCGTCGGACTTGAACTGCTTCCAGTATTCCACGGCCACGTCCCACTCCGCGCCTTCCGGCGAGAACGGACGACCCTTCAGATAGTCGATCGTGGTGTCGTCCACGGCGACCATGCCGGCGCGCGCGCCCGCTTCGATCGCCATGTTGCACACGGTCATGCGGCCTTCCATGGAGAGCGCGCGAATCGTCGAGCCGCCGAATTCTATGGCGTAGCCCGTGCCGCCCGCCGTGCCGATCTTGCCGATGATCGCAAGCACGATGTCTTTCGCGGTGCAGCCGCGCGGCAGTTGGCCTTCCACCTTCACCAGCATGTTCTTGCTCTTCTTCTGCAAGAGCGTTTGCGTGGCCAGCACGTGCTCCACTTCCGAAGTGCCGATGCCGTGCGCGAGCGCGCCGAACGCCCCGTGCGTGGACGTATGCGAGTCGCCGCAGACGATCGTCATGCCAGGCAGCGTGGCGCCCTGCTCGGGCCCGATGATATGCACGATGCCCTGGCGCAGGTCGTTCATCTTGAACTGCGTGATGCCGAAGGCGTCGCAGTTCGAGTCCAGCGTGTCGACCTGCAGCTTCGAAACCGGATCGGCAATGCCGTGGCTGCGGTCCGTGGTCGGCACGTTATGGTCCGACACAGCCAGGTTCGCGCTGATGCGCCACACCGGACGCTCCGCCAGCTTCAGCCCTTCGAACGCCTGGGGGCTGGTCACTTCGTGCAGCAGGTGACGGTCGATATAGAGAATCGTCGTGCCGTCTTCTTCCGTGTGGACCACGTGTGTGTTCCACAATTTGTCGTAGAGAGTCTGTGCCATGGTATGCGGGGTAGTAATGACTGCGGGCTGACTGTGTCGGTCGATTATGCCACGCGAAGTCACGCCGTGGGCCGTCGCATCATGGAAAAAAGCGATAAAAAACAGTGAGTTGGGTGGTAGTGTCGATACCTGTATCGGCGGCACCCGGCAAGCTGCGGGCAAGCTTGCCGCCGTTGCGAACGGCACCCGCCGCACAAACGGGCGCGACTCTTGCGACCGGTTCCGCGTTCAGCGCGTATGCTCCCAACAGCATCGCGGCAGGAACGGTAGTGGTAGTAGTGAAGACGGTAACACTCACACTCTTTCGGAGGTCTGCATGCTTTCCTTCATTGGTACGGTAATCGTAGGGCTGATCGTGGGACTGATCGCTCGGGCACTGAAGCCCGGCGACGACCGCATGGGTCTGCTCATGACCATCATTCTCGGCATTGCCGGCTCGCTGATTGCGGGCTACGTGGGGCGAGCGCTCGGCTGGTATCAGCCGGGCCAGGCCGCGGGCTGGATCGCCTCGGTAATTGGCGCAATCGTGCTGCTCGTGATCTACGGCATGGTGCGCCGACGGACCTGATTGCGGCGGCACGCTAACCGCAAAGGCAACGCGCTCGAGCGACCGCGTTGACGGCAAGGCGAGGCGTGTTACTCACCGCCGCGCCTGCCGCACTGCCTGGCGCGGCAATTCGAACCCGAGTTGCGCGCGGCCGAGCGCCGTCAGATCGCTTTCCTGTGCGCGACCGGCGAAGTCCGTCTCGAAGTGGTCGGCGGGAAAATCGGGCGGGCTTTCGCCGCGCAGAAAGCTTGGCAACTGGCGCGTCAGATACGCTTCGTTTTTCGCGCACCACGGCGCGGACGCGATATACATCACGTTGCTGTAGCCCTTGCCGCGATGTGCGTCCTCGACCGAATGCACCACGTCGCTGTGCCAGAACACCGCGTCCCCCGGCTGCATATGCGGGATCGGCGTGACGGCTTCCAGCAGCAGGCCGTGCCACTCGGCCTTGATCGATAGGGCTCGCGCGGCCTGGGCGCCGCACAGTTCGTCGTCCGGCACGTCGTTCTGAAGCGCGCGCAGAATGATGTAAGCCATGACGTTTGCGATGGGGACCAGTTGCAAGGTGCCGTCGCCGGGACCTTGGGGCGTCAGCGCGGTCCAGCCCTGGAACGTGCGGAACATCGAGCACACGGCCGGCGATGGAATTTCCTGGACATCCGGCCGGTAAGCGGCGTCGAACGGGTCATACGCGCGCCAGTTGCCCGACAGCACATGTCGATAAACCTTCTGGAAATTTGGATCGAGCCAGCGCTCGACCGAGCCGCCATCCACGTGCGGCGATAAGCCCAGCGACTCGGAGCCCGGCGGCCGGCGACGAATCCGGTCCGCGTAAACCGGCACGCGCTCAGGATCGAAATGTCGCCTGCCTTCGCTCTCCGACTTCCACAGACGATTGAGGAACACGCGCGTGTTAGTCAGCTGTTCTGACTGGCGCGCGGCTGTCTGAGGCTTCGACCAGTAGACGCCGTAAATCTGCGGCCTGCTCGACGACAGATTGCCGAAATACTTGTCCTCTGCCCGATGCGCGAGCCTCGCGTCGAGATCGTTGCGCACGAGGTAATCGCTGATTTCGTCGTTCCAGTCGCTCGCCTGTTGCCGGTCGAAAACGCCGCGCACCACGCATGCGCCCCGCGCCTTGATGGCGGCGATGGTGGCCGGATCGACGCTGCCGGATGCGACCGACGCGTAGTCGAACACGGGAATCGCGTCGCGCCCCTGGGCGCGGTCGCGGTGAATTGCATCGATCTGCTCGCGGATCGCTCCTTCGACTTCGTCGAAAACCTGTTTGTAGGTCGGCAGCGCGGCCCGCAGCGCACGCTTGGTGGTGCGAATCGCCTCCGGAATATTGTCGATGACAAGCGGCATGGTGTGTCTCCGTGTGATGGTCTGTGTGGGGCTGTCCTCCTTGAAGATTAAGGACGTTCGACCGTCACAAAGCATGCTTTACGGCCAGATACCGATACAATTCAGACATTCGCCGCAGCTTCTCTCCGTGCGGCCGGCTCGCCTGCCTCGGAACGTCCGCCGTGAAACCTCAATACGAACGCGTCACCATTCCCGACGGCTGCTCGATCCGCGTCTACCACCGGCAGCTCGCGCAGATTCCGTTCGAGTGGCATCACCATCCCGAATACGAACTGACGCTGACCATGAACAGCCGTGGCCGCCGGTTCATCGGCGATCACATTGCGGACTACAGCGGCGACGATCTCGTGCTGGTGCCGCCGGACATGCCGCATACGTGGGCGTCGACTGAACCGATCGACGCAAGCGCGCCTCAGGTGGCGATTGTCGTGTGGTTCAGCGGCGACTGGGCGCGGCGTATTGCGGACTGCTGTCCGGAGTTTGCGTCGCTGCGCACGCTGCTGCGACGCGGCGCGCCAGGTTTGCGCTTTTCCAGCGAAGCCGCGGCCTCGGTACGCGAACGCATGGCTGCGTTGCTCGACGCTTCGCCGCGCGTTCGGCTTGGGGCCGTGCTCGAGGTGCTGGCGCAACTCGCGGAGGCCGAGTCCGAGCCGTTGGCGTCGCCGGCTGCGCATCGACGCGCAGCGAACGTCGTCGGGGCGTCCGTGCGGCGCTCTGGTCGAGCCGCCGGCTCTAACCAGTTTCTCGACGGTGACCATTCCGCCGATTCGGCAGCCCCAGATTACCGGCAAAAAGTTAGCGGCGTTACCGCGATGGCAGGCGGCAGCGCATCCGAGGCTGAGCGCCTGAACCGCGTGCTCGATCTGCTGGACCGGCGTTTTCACGAGCCGCTGCGCATCGCCGAACTGTGTGAGGTCGCCAATCTGTCCGAGCGCTCGCTGCACCGGTACTTCACGAGGCATCTGGGCGAAAGCGTGGGGCGCTATCTGAGCCGGCTACGGATCGGCTACGCGACCCGTCAGCTGACAGACACGACATGGCCCGTCGCGCTGATCGCCGCGAAAGCCGGCTTTCCGAATCTCGCCAATTTCAATCGGCAGTTTCTCGCCGCGCGAGGCATGACGCCGAGCGCGTACCGGCGCTTCTTTGAAACGCACGGCAGCGTACCAAAGGGTCCAGAGGCGGCGCAGCATGATCTGCGCACGCGCTCGCCTTCGCTTGATAAGCCGGCAAGGCGTGGACGGGGCGCGCCGGAGGCTTGAAGCGTTTTTGTGGGTGAGGGGTCGCGGATCATCACTGTGACGCCAGCCGATGCGTCAGCGTGCCGCTCAAAGAAAAACGCCCCAACGGTTGCACCCGTTGAGGCGTTTCGGATTCGGCGCGCTAGAGTTCCTCCCAGCCCGCAGTGAACAGCCAACTACAGACGGGGAGGTTCAACCCAGATCAGCGTTGCGTAATAGGCTTCGCTTCACGCGGCGTATCGCCGATGAACAGCTGACGCGGACGGCCAATCTTCTGCTCCGGATCGGCGATCATTTCGTTCCACTGTGCAATCCAGCCGACCGTACGCGCCATCGCGAAGATACACGTGAACATGGACGTCGGGATGCCCAGCGCGCGCTGCACGATACCCGAGTAGAAGTCGACGTTCGGATACAGCTTGCGCGACACAAAATACTCGTCTTCCAGCGCGATCTTTTCCAGTGCCATCGCCAGCTTGAACAGCGGGTCGTCGTGCAGACCCAGTTCGTTCAGCACTTCGTGGCAGGTTTCGCGCATCAGCTTCGCACGCGGGTCGTAGTTCTTGTAGACACGGTGACCGAAGCCCATCAGCTTCACGCCGGAGTTCTTGTCCTTCACCTGCTTGATGAACTCAGGAATGTTGTCGACGGAGCCGATTTCTTCCAGCATGTTCAGCGCAGCTTCGTTTGCGCCGCCGTGCGCCGGGCCCCACAGACAGGCGATACCGGCTGCGATACACGCGAACGGGTTTGCGCCCGACGAGCCGGCCAGACGCACGGTGGACGTCGACGCGTTCTGCTCGTGGTCCGCGTGCAGGATCAGGATGCGGTCGAGAGCACGCACCAGCACGTCGTTGACCTTGTAGTCTTCGCACGGGTTCGAGAACATCATGTGCATGAAGTTCGCGCTGTACGACAGGTTGTTGCGCGGATACGCAAACGGCTGACCGATGCTGTACTTGTAAGCCATCGCGACGAGCGTCGGCAGCTTCGCGATCATGCGGATAGCCGACACTTCACGGTGGCGCGGATTGTTGATGTCCAGCGAGTCGTGATAGAAGGCCGACAGCGCGCCGACTGCGGCGACCAGAATCGCCATCGGGTGCGCGTCGCGACGGAAACCGCGGAAGAAGAAGTGCATTTGCTCATGCACCATCGTGTGGTTCGTCACGGTCTTCACGAACTCGGCCTTCTGCTCGACGTTGGGCAGCTCGCCCTTCAGCAGCAGGTAGCAGGTTTCGAGGAAGTCAGCGTTCTCCGCGAGGTTGTCGATCGCGTAGCCGCGGTAGAGCAACTCGCCCTTATCGCCGTCGATGTAGGTGATCGCCGAATTGCACGCCGCCGTCGACATGAAGCCAGGGTCGTACGTGAACTTGCCAGTCTGGCCGTACAGCTTGCGGATGTCGATCACGTCCGGGCCGAGAGTGCCCTTGTAAATCGGCATTTCAACGCTCGGCGAATTGTCGCTGAACGATAGCGTGGCTTTAACATCTGACGGGGTCATAGCACATCCTCAATCGAAGAATGGAAACGGGGTTTCGATAATTGCACGCTCGGAACTACGCACTCGCGGCGCTCAAGCGTTGCGCAACAGCTCCAGAACCCGGATCACGTCCGGGTCGGCAAGCTCGCCTTCAGGTTCCTTGCGCGCGAGAAGCAAGTCCATCAGGTCGTTATCGCTCAGCTCGAGCAGGCGCGTAAGTGCGCCCACATCGGCATCGCTGAGGTCATGCTCATATCGGCTGAAGAAACGCTCAAAGATCAGATCGTTTTCCAGCAGGCCTCGCCGGGCGCGCCAGCGAAGACGCGCGCGGCGGAGAGGGTCGGACTGATGCGATGCATCGTTCATGTCAATACTTGCCGGGTCGCCCCGGGTCGTACCACCGCCCCAAGGGCAGCGAACGACGCGAAGCATGGAGGTTATTCAGTCTACACAGTACGCCGAACCATCAATTCCTTGATCTTGCCGATTGCCTTGGTCGGGTTCAATCCCTTCGGGCAGACGTCGACGCAGTTCATGATGGTGTGGCAGCGGAACAGCCGGTACGGGTCTTCCAGGT
>Ga0268256_1002119_pt1 | contig 10611 bp, 8 predicted proteins | sample AgamicAtAmrz_FD_200247 | JGI IMG/M metagenome (GOLD analysis project Ga0268256, IMG submission 200247) | Agave microbial communities from Guanajuato, Mexico - At.Am.rz (v2) (version 3) | ecosystem: Host-associated > Plants > Roots > Rhizosphere | place: Guanajato, Mexico | collected 2012-06-07
CCATTTCAACTCCTAATCAAGCCGGGTAAACACGCACTCAGGGTGCCTGCACTCTTTCTGTTGCCGACAATTATACTGTATAGTCATACAGTATCAAGTTTAATTTGTCAGAAATTCGCCATACAGTTTCTGCAGGGCCCATGTCACCGACTGGCGGCGAACGGCATCACGATCGCCGCTAAAATGCTGCTGAAAAGTCAATACGTTATCCTGCGGCCCGGCAAAGCCAAACCACACCGTGCCGACCGGTTTTTCTTCACTGCCGCCATCCGGGCCGGCAATGCCGCTGACGGAGATCGCGTAGTCAGCATGGGCTGCCTTGCGGGCACCCAGTGCCATCTCACGCACCACCGCATCACTCACCGCGCCATACTGCGCCAGCGAGTCGGCCTTAACATCCACCAGCTGCTGTTTCGCCTCATTACTGTAGGTGACAAAACCGCGTTCGAACCAGGCGGAGCTGCCGCTGATATCGGTAAAGACTTTGGCAATCCAGCCGCCGGTGCAGGATTCCGCACAGGTTACGGTGGCATTACGCTGCTTCAGCTTCTCACCTATCTGCGCGCTTAACGTCTGCAATTGCTGATCGTCCATTACAACTCTCCCTTTGGTCGTGGGTTGAAGGTGGTGCAGAAAAACCACTTTTTCAAGGGCTCTTATCATTATTGCCCTGATTTTGCGGCCTGCTTTCCAGCGCCCTCACCTTTTTTCACTGCAACCATAAAAAGTCGCGGGAAGGCGAGCAGAACCTGACCATCGGCCTGAGCCGGATAAGCAGTAAGTAAGCGCTGATGATAATCAGACAGAAAAGCCGTCTGTTCAGACTCATTCAGCGTCGCCAGGAAAGGCCGTAAGCCGGTCGCCTGCAGCCAGCTGATAATCGCCTGCGCATCGGCCATCACGTGATAATAGGTGGTTCGCCAGATATCCACCTCACAGCCGGTCTGCGTTAGCAGATTGTAGTACTCGCCTGTGGAAAGCAGCTGTGTACGTTCAGCGGCACTGGCATTAATGCGTGACGACCAGCGATCGTCAGCCGCCACCTCGCGCATCAGCTGGTGCGACGGCTCATTGAGGTTATCAGGCATCTGGATCGCCAGCACGCCACCGGGTACCAGCTGGCTGACCAGATGAGGAAACAGCGTGGCGTGATTATCCAGCCATTGCAGAGACGCGTTGGCATAAATCACCTGCTGCGGCGCATCCGCCTGCCATGTGCGGATATCTGCCTGGACAAAACGGCAGTGCGGCAGACGTTCACTGGCCTGAGTTAGCATCATCGCTGAACTGTCGAGCCCGGTGATCTGCGCCAGCGGCCAGGCATCGGCGAGCAGCTCGGTGCTGTTGCCGGGTCCGCAGCCCAGATCGGTCACCTGCTCAACCTGTTCCAGGCTGATGCGCGCCAGCAGCTCGTGGGCCGGACGGGTTCGTTCCGCTTCAAATTTGCGATACAGCACGGGATCCCACTCTTTCATCATTACCTCTCGCTCAGTTGTCAGAAGCATCCGCTTACTGAGACGAACGAAAAACGAAAAAGTGCGACCCGTTGCTCACTTTTGAATCATGCGCTGGCAGAGACTGACTGGAGTCATTAAGTTAAAACAGTGTTTCATTTTTAACATTTTCTTCAGGAGTCAGCTATGCGTGAAAAATCGGCCTTTGCCGGTATCTGGTGCCCTACCGTCACCCCGTTCAATGCACAGGGCGGCCTTGATATAGACGCGCTCGGGCGACACTTCTCCCGCCTTAATGACTCCGGTATCGACACCCTGCTGGTAATGGGCAGCATTGGCGAGTTTGCCTCACTGACGCATCAGGAGCGTTTACAGCTGATTCAGGAAGCCAGACCCTTGTCACCGCTGAAGATGGTAGCGAACGTCTCGGCAACCTGCATCCCCGAAATCCTTGCGCTGGCTGAAGCCGCCTGGAAAAATGACTTTGACGCGGTGATGGTGCTGCCGCCCTACTATTACGGTCAGACGCAACAGCAGCTGATGCACTACTTCGAAGCGCTTGACGCACAGCTGGGTGGCAAGTGGTTTGCCTACAACTTCCCGGCACGTACCGGCTGCGATCTGACGCCCGCGCTGATTGCCGCTCTGGCAGCAAAGTTGCCCAACTTTATCGGCATCAAAGATACGGTAGATTGCCTGTCGCATAACCGGGCGATGATCGAAGAGACCCGCAAGGTACGCAGTGATTTCGCCGTGCTATCGGGCTATGACGAATACCTGCTTCCCAATCTGCTGGCGGGAGGTGCCGGGGTGATTTCAGGCCTGAATAATATTGTGCCGGAGTACTTTGCCGGGATGATGGCGGCATGGCGAACGGGCAATCTGCCTGAGCTGACGCGTCTGCAGCAGCAGATCGGCCGGCTGATGGCGATTTACAGTATTGGCGATGATTTTGTGACGACGATTAAAACGGCCGTGGCGCGACGTTATGACTCGATGAGCAGTAACTCGCGTAATTACGGTGGTGCTCTGAACGCGGAACAGTGCGCCGCAATTGATCGGCTGTTCAGTTAGAAGGAAGGCGGGCGCATCCCTGCGCCCCGCATCTCAGTTCTTTTTCACGAACTCAGATTTTAATTTCATCGGGCCAAAACCGTCGATTTTACAGTCGATGTTGTGGTCCCCTTCAACCAGGCGAATGCTTTTCACTTTGGTGCCGATCTTCAGCGATGAGGAACTGCCCTTCACCTTGAGATCTTTGATCACCGTGACGCTGTCGCCATCTGCCAGCAGATTACCGTTGGCATCACGCACTTCCAGCGATCCGTTGCTGCTGTCACCCTCTCCTTCGGTCCAGATATGACCGCAGGAGGGGCAGTTGAGGTTCTCGCCATCTTGCCAGGTGTAATCGGCGTGACAGGCTGGGCAGGCAGGTAAAGACATAACGACTCCAGAGATATCAGTGGCTGTGTGGCCTGAAAAAGGGCGTCATCATATAACCTTACAGTTAACAAGGATAGCCTTTATAACAGGCCGCCCTGCCGTGCCTTGCTCACCGCCTCGCCCAGCTGCCATACCGCCATCGCATAATGGGTACTGTGGTTGTAGCGGGTAATCACATAGAAATTGGGTAAGCCGTACCAGTACTGGTAGCTGGTGCCTAAATCAAGACGCAGCAGACTGACCTGATTGTTACCGTCCAGCGAGCCCTGTGGTGACAGGCCTGACGCCGCCAGCATGCTCACGCTGTAACTGGTTTTGAAGCCATCTTCCAGCATCGGTGCCTGACCGCTGGCCGGGACCGCCACATTTTCACCGCTGTGCCAGCCATGCTTCTGGAAGTAGTGCGCCACACTGCCGATCGCATCCACCGGATCCCACAGGTTTGCATGGCCATCACCATTGAAATCAACCGCGTAATCATTGTAAGAGGAAGGCATAAACTGACCATAGCCCATCGCTCCGGCGAAAGAGCCTTTCAGCGCCAGCGGGTCATCCTGCTCTTTACGCGACATCAGCAGGAAGGTTTCCAGCTCGCTGCTGAAGTACGCCGCACGGCGCGGATAATTAAACGATAAGGTTGCCAGCGCATCCAGGATGCGCGTTTTCCCCATCACGCGGCCCCAGCGGGTTTCCACGCCAATGATGCCGACAATGATCTCCGGCGGCACGCCATAGACCTGCTGCGCGCGTTGCAGCGCATCCTGATACTGGTTCCAGAACGCCACGCCGTTTTGCACGTTATCCGGCGTAATGAACTTGTTGCGATAGCGGATCCAGGCCCCGTTAGGGCCTGGCGCTGGCGTATAGCTCGGCGCCTGACGATCCATTAGCCGCAGCACGTAATCCAGTCGCTTAGCCTGACCAATGATGTTGTGCAGTTGCTCACGGTCGAAGTCATGCTTCTCAACCATCTTATCGATAAACTGCTCTGCGGCCGGGTTACCGGCAAAGTCGCCGAACATCGCCTGTCCGCTGTGCGACGGCTGCAGTAAAAAACCGCCCTGCGGCGCAGCCAGCATCTTCTGCTGGGACGGAACGTCAGGTTTGCTGCTGCAGGAGGCCAGAAGCGGGATGAACGCAAGGAGGGCTAGCTTAAGACGCATCGGTTATCCATAAACGAGGGGTAAATTCAGATGCGGTAATAGTAGTCGTTCAACGCATTGACATACAGTCCGGAATCTTAAAAAAACGTCAACGCAGCCATGGGTTAAAAAGGGCTGCGGGGCAGTATCTTCCCGCAGCCATTCCGGAGTTAGCGGCGGTTTCTCACCAGCTGATAACGGCGGGTCAGATACTCAACCGGCGCACTCCAGATATGCACCAGACGGCAGAACGGGAACAGCAGGAACAGCGTCATGCCCAGTACCATGTGTACGCGATAGATAAACGCGACGCCCTCAAGATGCTGCGATGCACCACCGTGGAAGGTCACCACCGCCTGCGCCCAGCCCACCAGCTTCATCATTTCACTGCCGTCCATATGCTGGGCGGAGAAAGGAATAGTCAGCAGACCCAGCGTGGCCTGAGCCACCAGCAGCGTCAGGATCAGAATGTCGCCGACGCTACTCGTTGCCCGCACCCGTGGATTGGTCAGCCGGCGCTTCAGCAGCAGCGCGCCGCCCGCCAGCGTCATCGCACCAAACAGGCCACCGGCAATCATCGCCAGCTTCTGCTTCACGTCAATTGGCAGGAAGGATTCATACATCCAGTGCGGGGTGAGCATCCCGACGATATGACCGAAGAAGATCCCGATGATGCCGATGTGGAACAGGTTAGAGGCGAGCCGCATTCCTTTTTTGTCCAGCATCTGACTGGAACCGGCCCGCCAGCTGTACTGCCCGTAGTCATAGCGCAGCCAGCTTCCCACCAGAAAAACCGTTCCGGACAGGTAGGGATAGATATCGAAGAAAAAAGTGTTAATAAAGTTCATGCTGATTCTCCTGTGGTGCGCGCCGTCGCCGCGGCGATATCCAGATACTGCGGCGCGACCGCATCGGCAAAGCGACGCTGATGCATCGCCTGCTGCGCTGAGGCACAGCCCTGTTCGCCGAGAAATTTAATCTGCTCCTCTTCCCAGACCGCATCGAGTGCGACCGGAGTATCGTCGCGCGCTTCCTGCGCCACCTGGGGCTTGAGGGCCGCAGGATCAACCGCGCTACCGGACAGCGTCAGTAACACCGTGAAGAGATCGGCATAAGGACTCTGGCGCTCTTCCAGCCGCGCGGCCAGCAACGCCAGGATCGGCACGATGTCGTCCAGCCCCTGACGCGCCGCCTCATCGCTTTTACAGGCGAGATATTCGAGGTAGAGCGGCAGATAATCGGGCAGCTCTTTGCTGTCCAGCTCCAGACCGTCGGCCCGATACTGTTCCAGCAGATCAACCATCGCCTGACCGCGATCGCGGGACTCCCCGTGCACATGTTCAAACAGCAACAGCGAGGTAGCGCGGCCGCGATCAAACAGTTCGCAGTAGTCAGCCTGCACGTCCAACAAGGGCCGGGCGCAGAGCTGATTAATAAAGCGCACCAGCCGTGCGCTCTGCTGCAGGTTGAGTTCGCTGGCCTCATCCAGCGCCGCGATCAGATCGGGATAGTGGGTAAACAGCGCCTCATCCGGGTAGTCCAGCAGGCGCGACACAACACGCAGCGTGATCATGAGGCCTCCTCCGGACGGCTGGTTTTCCTGCTGACGTCGATGGCATCAATACGGCGGCTGTTGAACAGGTTAAATTTGCTGTCGCTGCCGTGGCAGCCATCGCCAAAGCTGAAGCCACAGCCTTTGCTTTCCGGGAAGGCTTCACGCGCCAGTTCACGATGACTTGAAGGCACCACAAAGCGATCTTCATAGTTGGCGATCGCCAGATAACGGTACATCTCCTGCGCCTGTGCTTCGGTCAGACCGACCTGCTCCAGCGCCCGGACATCATGCTCACCCTCCACGCTTTCTGCGCGCTTGTAATGACGCATCGCCAGCATGCGTTTCAGTGCCAGCAGCACCGGCGCGGTGTCGCCAGCGGTCAGCAGGTTCGCCAGGTACTCAACCGGAATGCGCAGGCTTTCCACATCCGGCAGCACGCCGGTGTGCGCCAGCGCTCCGCCATCCACCGCCGACTGAATCGGTGACAGTGGCGGCACATACCAGACCATCGGCAGCGTGCGGTATTCAGGGTGAAGCGGCAGCGCCAGCTTCCACTCCATCGCCATTTTATAAACCGGTGAACGTTGCGCGGCGTCGATCACGCTCTGCGCGACGCCATCTTTCAGCGCCTGGGCGATCACCATTGGATCGTGGGGATCAAGGAAGATATCCAGCTGGCTCTGATAGAGATCTTTCTCGCTTTCCGCTGCGGCCGCCTGTTCAATGCGATCCGCATCATAGAGCAGCACGCCGAGATAGCGGATACGGCCAACACAGGTTTCCGAGCAGACGGTGGGCTGGCCCGCTTCGATGCGCGGATAACAGAAAATGCATTTTTCTGATTTGCCGCTTTTCCAGTTGAAGTAGATCTTCTTGTACGGACAGCCGGTGAGGCACATCCGCCAGCCGCGACATTTATCCTGATCGATCAGCACGATGCCATCTTCGCCGCGCTTGTAGATCGCGCCGCTCGGACAGGTCGCCACGCACGCCGGGTTGAGGCAGTGCTCACACAGGCGTGGCAGGTACATCATGAAGGTGTGTTCAAACTGGCCGTAAATCTCCTTCTGGACGTTGTCAAAGTTCTTATCCTGTGAGCGTTTAGCAAACTCGCCGCCGAGGATCTCTTCCCAGTTCGGGCCGTTTTCGATCTTTTTCATCCGCTGACCGGTGATCAGCGAGCGCGGACGCGCAATCGGCTGATGTTTACCGGCAGGCGCGTTGTGCAGATGCTGATAATCGAAATCGAACGGCTCGTAGTAATCATCCAGCGCAGGCACATCCGGGTTGGCGAAGATCTTCGACAGCAGGCCGACGCGACTGCCCATACGCGGCTCCAGCTTGCCGTTGATCTTACGGATCCAGCCGCCCTTCCACTTCTGCTGATCTTCCCAGGCGTGCGGATAGCCGACGCCAGGCTTGCTTTCGACGTTATTAAACCAGGCGTATTCCATGCCCTCGCGGCTGGTCCAGACGTTTTTACAGGTCACCGAACAGGTGTGGCAGCCGATACATTTGTCGAGGTTCAGCACCATGCCGACCTGTGAACGAATTTTCATGGTTTTACCTCCTGCTGGCTGCCCTGGCAGGCATCGTTGCCTTCCCCGTCTAACCAGTTAACGTTGTTCATTTTTCTGACCACCACGAACTCATCGCGGTTAGAGCCGACGGTGCCGTAGTAGTTAAAGCCCCAGGAGAGCTGGGCATAACCGCCGATCATATGGGTCGGTTTCGGGCAGGTTCGCGTCACGGAGTTATGGATGCCGCCGCGCTGGCTGGTGATCTCCGAGCCGGGAATATTCACGATGCGTTCCTGGGCGTGGTACATCATGGTCATACCGGCCGGGATGCGCTGGCTCACCACCGCACGCGCAGTCAGCGCACCGTTGGCGTTAAACGCCTCGATCCAGTCGTTATCCACAATGCCCAGTTCGCGGGCGTCATCTTCACTCATCCAGACGATTGGGCCGCCGCGTGACAGCGTCAGCATCAGCAGGTTGTCGCTGTAGGTAGAGTGAATGCCCCACTTCTGATGTGGCGTCAGGAAGTTCAGCGCCTTCTCCGGGTTACCGTTGGGCTTGCTGTTCAGCAACGGCTTCGCCGCGCGGGTATCGATTGGCGGACGATAGACCATCAGGCTCTCACCGAAGGCGCGCATCCACTCATGATCCTGATAGAGCTGCTGACGACCGCTCAGGGTGCGCCACGGGATCAGCTCATGAACGTTGGTGTAACAGGCGTTATACGAGACATGTTCATCTTCCAGACCTGACCAGGTCGGGCTGGAGATAATTTTGCGCGGCTGCGCCTGGATATCGCGGAAGCGGATCTTCTCATCTTCTTTGTTCAGTGCCAGATGCGTGTGGTCACGACCGGTAATCGCGCCCAGCGCCTGCCAGGCTTTCACCGCCACCTGACCATTGGTTTCCGGAGCCAGCGCCAGGATCACTTCGGCTGCATCAATCGCCGTGTCAATATTTGGCCGTCCCGCTGCCGGGCCATCCGCTTTGACATAGTTAAGCTGTTTGAGGAAATCGACCTCTTTGCTGGTGTTCCAGCTGATACCTTTGCCGCCGTTACCCTGGGTATCCAGTAACGGTCCCAGCGAGGTAAAGCGCTCCCAGGTCGCCGGATAGTCGCGCTCTACCACCATAATGTGTGGCGCGGTTTTGCCCGGAATCAGGTCGCACTCGCCTTTTTTCCAGTCTTTCGCCTCAAACGGCTGCGCCAGTTCGGCGGGTGAGTCATGCAACACCGGCAGCGTCACCACATCCGTTTCAACGCCTAAATGGCCAGGGCAGAGATCGGAGAAGGCTTTGGCGATGCCTTTGTAGATCTCCCAGTCACTTTTTGAGTCCCAGGCCGGATCAACAGCCGCCGAGAGCGGATGAATAAACGGATGCATATCCGAAGTATTCATATCGTCTTTTTCATACCAGGTGGCGGTTGGCAGCACGACGTCAGAGTAGAGACAGGTGCTCGACATGCGGAAGTCGAGTGTGACCACCAGATCCAGCTTGCCTTCGGCGCCCTGATCCAGCCATTCCACTTCTTCGGGTTTCACGCGGCCCTGCTGACCTAAATCTTTCCCCTGAATGCCGTTTTCGGTGCCCAGCAGGTACTTCAGCATGTACTCATGCCCTTTACCTGAGGAGCCGAGCAGGTTGGAACGCCAGACAAACAGGTTACGCGGGAAGTTCTGCGGGTCGTCCGGCTGTTCGGCGGCAAACCGGATAGTGCCCTGCTTCAGGCTCTCCACGGTGTAGTCCAGCGGTGACTGACCGGCGGCTTTCGCCTGCGCCGCGATATGCAGCGGGTTGACGTTAAGCTGAGGCGCGGAAGGCAGCCAGCCCATCCGTTCAGAACGGACGTTAAGGTCGATCAGGCTGCCGCTATAGCGGCTTTTGTCCGCCAGCGGTGACAGTAGTTCGCTGGTGGCCAGGGTTTCATAGCGCCACTGACTGGAGTGGTTGTAGAAGAAAGAGGTGCTGTTCATCTGACGTGGCGGACGCTGCCAGTCCAGGCCAAAGGCCAGCGGTGTCCAGCCGGTCTGCGGACGAAGTTTCTCCTGACCGACATAGTGCGCCCAGCCACCGCCGCTCTGCCCCACACAGCCGCAGAAAATCAGCATATTCATCAGGCCACGGTAGTTCATGTCCATGTGATACCAGTGATTCATGCCGGCACCGACGATAATCATTGAACGGCCACGGGTTTTCTCGGCGTTTTCGGCAAACTCGCGGGCAATGCGAATGATGTTCTGACGGGAAACGCCCGTAATCTGCTCTGCCCAGGCTGGACTATAGGCTTTGATCTCGTCGTAGCTTTGCGCACAGTTGGCATCATCCAGACCGCGATCCAGACCGTAGTTCGCCAGCGTTAGATCATAAACGCTGGTGACCAGCGCTTCACTGCCATCCGCCAGCTGCAGGCGTTTCACCGGCAGCTTGTGCAGCAGAATCTCATCCAGCGCGACACTGTTAAAATGCTCGCTGGTGATGCCGCCAAAGTAAGGGAAACCGACCTCAACCACCTCATCGTGGCTGCCGAGCAGGCTGAGCTGCAGCTCTACTTCTTTTTGTGACAGGCCGTCGCGCTGCTCCAGGTTCCATTTGCCTTTCTCGCCCCAGCGGAAGCCGATAGAACCCTGCGGGGCAATCAGTTCACCGCTCGCCTGATCCAGCGCCACGGTTTTCCACTCCGGATTATTCTCCTGACCCAGGCCATCCACCAGATCGCTGGCGCGCAACTGACGGCCTGCGGCGTAGTAACCGCCCTCACGTGGCTCCAGCATGACCAGCATCGGCATATCGGTGTAGCGGCGTACGTAGTCACGGAAATAACCGACTTCGCGATCAAGATGGAACTCTTTCAGCATCACATGGCCCATCGCCAGCGCCATCGCGCTGTCGGTGCCCTGTTTCGGACTCAGCCACTGGTCGCACAGCTTCGCGACTTCGGCATAGTCCGGGGTAATGGCCACGGTTTTTGTCCCTTTATAGCGGACCTCCGTGAAGAAGTGCGCATCCGGGGTACGGGTCTGCGGCACGTTCGAGCCCCAGGCAATAATATAAGAGGAGTTGTACCAGTCGGCCGATTCCGGCACGTCGGTCTGCTCGCCCCAGGTCATCGGTGATGCTGGCGGCAGATCGCAATACCAGTCGTAAAAGCTCAGGCAGGTGCCGCCAATCAGTGACAGGTAACGTGCGCCCGCAGCGTAGGAGACCATCGACATCGCCGGAATCGGCGAGAATCCCATAATACGGTCAGGGCCGTAGGTCTTCGCGGTGCAGATGTTCGCAGCAGCGATCATCTCGTTCACTTCCTGCCAGCTGGAGCGGACAAAGCCACCGCGTCCGCGCGCCTGCTTATAACTTTTGGCCTTCTCTGGATTGCTGATGATGGATGCCCAGGCCTCTACCGGATCGCTGTGCTGCGCTTTCGCGTCGCGCCACAGCTGAATCAGCTTCTTGCGCATCAGTGGATATTTCAGGCGGTTAGCGCTGTAGAGATACCA
>Ga0268256_1002122_pt1 | contig 10587 bp, 9 predicted proteins | sample AgamicAtAmrz_FD_200247 | JGI IMG/M metagenome (GOLD analysis project Ga0268256, IMG submission 200247) | Agave microbial communities from Guanajuato, Mexico - At.Am.rz (v2) (version 3) | ecosystem: Host-associated > Plants > Roots > Rhizosphere | place: Guanajato, Mexico | collected 2012-06-07
ATTGCATCTGCCGTTTCGAAGCTCGCCCAGAAGCCCGTCACGGTCGAAGGCCGCTTCACCGCCCTGCCCGGCATGTTCTCCCATGACCGCGTGGATGACGGCTCGGAACTGCTCGCATCGCGCCTGCCCACAGATTTTGATGGCAACGCCGCCGATTTCGGCGCGGGCTGGGGTTATCTCTCCGTCATGCTGGCCGAGAAATCGCCGCGCACGGCCCGTATCGATCTGTTCGAGGCGGACTGGAATGCGCTGGAATTCGCCAAAACCAATCTTCTCGAAAACAATCCGCGACTGACGGCACGCTTCTTCTGGCAGGACCTGGCAAACGAGCCGCCGAAGGAAAAATACGACCTCATCATCATGAACCCGCCTTTCCATGCGGCGGGACAAGCAGCAGAACCTGCCCTCGGTCAGGCCTTCATCAAGGCTGCCGCCGGCGCGCTGCGCAGCGGCGGCAAGCTGCTGATGGTCGCCAATCGAGGCATGCCCTATGAGCCGGTGCTCGCGACGGAATTCCGCACCAGTACTGAGGTGTGCCGGAATGCCCGCTTCAAGATTCTGAGCGCCCAGAAATAATCAACGCAGCAGAATAATCAGCTCAGCAGCCATGCCCACAGCGACACGGAAAGAACGCCGGTCGCCGTGGAAATGCTGATGGTGGAAGCGGCAACGCTGTGGCCGATGCCGAAGCGGTTGGCGATCAGCCATGCATTCACCCCCGTGGGCACCGAGGAGGTGAGCACGAGTGCTGCGGTCCATTCCCGGCTTAGACCGAGCGCGTGACCCATTGCCCACACACAGGCGGGCAGCAGCAGCAGCTTGAACACCGTCATGGTGACGGCAATGCCCATGTTGCCCCGGATGGTATATTTCGTCAGCGCCATGCCGAGCGAAATAAGCGCCGCCGGCCCCGCCATGGAGGCGATCTGGTCGACCACGGTTTTCAGAATGGGCGTCAGCGCCACACCGGAAACATTGGTCGAAAGCCCGATGACAAGGCCGATCACCAACGGATTGGTGATGAGATTGCGGCCCACCTGCTTGAACACCGCAGCCATGCTTCGCTTCTCCCCGCCGACCGCCTTGTGCGTGGCGTTTTCCATCAGGATCGTGCCGGCGATCATCATCACCGGCAAGTGGATGGCGAGCAGGATGGAGAGAGCCACCAGCCCCTCATCCCCGACGGAGCGCCCGACCAGCGGCAGGCCGATGAAGATATTGTTCGCAAATGCCGAGGAAATGCCGGCAATGACGGCGATGCGGACATCCTGCTTGAAAACATGACGGGTGACGATATGCCCGACCGTCCAGGTGACGGCCACGCCGGCGAAATAGGTGATCCAGAGCCGGAAGGGCGAAGCACCGTGAAAATTCGCTTCCGCAAGCGTGCGGAAGATCAATGTCGGCACGGCGATCTTGAACACGAAATCGCTGAGAATATCGCCGGCATCGGCCCTGAACAGACCGGCCTTGACGGTGAGCCAACCGATCAGGATGAGAATGAAAATCGGGGCGACATTCGCGGCAACGGCAGACATGGAGGGAAAGCTTTCGCGGCTTTTGCGGGAGATACTCCGCTTTAGAGCCTTTTCCACGGGAATGGAATCGCGAAAACGCTCCCACTCTTTGTTTTCGCCAAATGGGGCGTCCAAGAAGGAAAAAGCCAGTGAGCCGCTTCGGGTAAAAAACTCGCCTTGGCCCGCAAAATCCGCAAGGCCGAACGTTACCCAAAAAGAAAAAGCGGGGTCTCCCCCGCCATTTATGTCCGTTATATGCCGCCAGTACATCCGTGGCGGAGATAACGGTTGAGCCAGAAGACCATCATGTCTTCCATTCCGGTATGCATTCACACACCTTTGCTCTGACAAATGAAATAGCTTAACCACATTACAGGCAGATGACGCGTTTCGCTCCTCGCGGAGAACCGCATATTTTCTGTTTGGGCTTTTCTTGCCGCCAGAAATGTTTAAGACCTTTCGAAAAATACGCACACCCCGTGCGAAACGGATAGGGCCTATGACGAAATTCGACGTACTGACTGTCGGCAATGCCATCGTCGACATCATTTCCCGCTGCGATGATCGCTTTCTCAACGACAATGCCATTACGAAAGGCGCGATGAACCTCATCGACGCGGAACGGGCCGAGTTGCTTTACTCGCTGATGGGACCGGCTCTCGAAGCCTCCGGCGGCAGCGCTGGCAACACGGCGGCGGGTGTGGCGAATTTCGGCGGCAAGGCCGCCTATTTCGGCAAGGTGGCCGAAGACCAGCTCGGCGAAATCTTCCAGCACGATATTCGCGCGCAGGGCGTCTATTTCGAAACCAAGCCGGAAGGCACGTTCCCGCCGACCGCGCGTTCGATGATCTTCGTAACTGAAGATGGCGAGCGTTCGATGAACACCTATCTCGGCGCCTGCGTCGATCTCGGTCCTGAAGACGTGGAAGAAGACGTGGTTGCGGATACGAAAGTCACCTACTTCGAGGGTTACCTTTGGGACCCGCCGCGCGCCAAGGACGCCATTCGCGAATGCGCCCGCATTGCCCATGAAAACGGCCGCGAAGTCTCCATGACGCTGTCCGACAGCTTCTGCGTCGGCCGCTATCGCGACGAATTCCTCGACCTGATGCGTTCCGGTACTGTGGACATTGTTTTCGCCAACAAGCAGGAAGCGCTTTCGCTTTACGAAACCGACGATTTCGAGCTTGCGCTGACCAAAATCGCCGCCGACTGCAAGATCGCAGCGGTGACGATGAGCGAGGAAGGCGCCGTCATCCTGCGCGGCACGGAACGTGTGAAGGTCGAAGCCTATCCGGTGCATGACGTGGTCGACACGACGGGTGCCGGCGATCTTTTCGCTGCAGGGTTCCTGTTCGGTTATACGCAGGACCGGTCGCTCGAAGAGTGCGGCAAGCTCGGCTGCCTTGCGGCTGCCGCTGTCATTCAGCAGGTCGGGCCGCGCCCGATGTCATCGCTCAAGGCGCTAGGCGAGAAGCACGGCCTTATTTAAAGGCTTCGCCGGGGTAAGCACCCCAGATTTCGCCCTGCGAAACCCAGCCCGAGGCCTGGCCGGCCTCGGCGCGGCACCAGTCGCCATTGCATTCGCCGATCCTGAAGACGACGCCCGGCTCAAGCCGCGCCACGACAGAAGCGCCCGACTGCGCCTCGCGGCGCATGTTCACGTAAACTTCCTTGCCCTTGCCACGCATCCACGGAGCCGCAACGGCCGTGCGCTCACCGGAAAGCAGAGCCTGGTTGACCCAGCCTTCCGTGCCGTCGGCATCGCGGATGCGCCGCCAGTTTTCATATTCCTGAATGATTTCCACCGGCATTCCCGATTTCAGATACATCCATGACACGGCATAATCCGTGCTCGGTCCGATGCGCATGTTGACGCGCTTGGATTTCAGGCTGACAAAACGCGGCAGCGGCAGGCCACTTGCGCCTTTGGCGGCACCCTGCGCCATGGCGTCGGTTGCCGCACCGAGGAGGCCCAAAGACAATGCAATGCAAACGATAGAAACCACACTGCGCATGCCCATTTCCGTTTCCCGCCTTCTGCAAACCGGATGATATTTAAGGAGGCTCGCTTCCACATGCCTCAAGCTTCAGCGAGTTTTGTTTGTCTTCGCCGGTGGGTCTGGTAGAAACGCCCTGATTGAAAGAAATTATCGCTCTTTCTGGTTAATGACTTCTGAACAAGGCAGCGGCAAACGATGACCCACAAGAAGAGACCGACAGTCTATATCACCCGCAAATTGCCTGACGTCGTTGAAACCAGAATGCGCGAACTCTTCGATGCCGAACTGAATATCGACGATACGCCGCGCAGCGAGGCGGAGCTTGTCGCCGCCATGCAAAGGGTGGACGTGCTCGTGCCCACCGTCACCGACCGTATCACCGCCGCGATGATCGAGCAGGCAGGGCCGCAACTGAAGCTGATCGCAAGCTTCTCCAACGGTATCGACCATGTGGATGTGGATGCCGCGGCCCGAAAGGGCATTACCGTCACCAACACGCCAAATGTGCTGACCGAGGACAGCGCCGATATCACCATGGCGCTGGTGCTCGCCGTGCCGCGCCGCATGATCGAAGGCACACGGGTGCTCGCCAATGGCGCGGACGAATGGCTAGGCTGGTCGCCTACCTGGATGCTCGGGCGGCGCATTTCCGGCAAGCGCATCGGCATTGTCGGCATGGGCCGCATCGGAACGGCGGTGGCGCGGCGCGCCAAGGCCTTTGGCCTTTCCATTCATTATCACAACCGCAAACGCGTCAATCTGGCGACGGAAGCGGAGCTTGAGGCGACCTATTGGGACAGCCTCGACCAGATGCTGGCGCGGGTGGATATCGTCTCCGTCAATTGCCCCTCGACGCCCGCAACCTATCACCTGATTTCGGCGCGGCGGCTGGCGCTGATGCAGCCGACCAGCTACATCGTCAATACCGCACGCGGCGATATTATCGATGAGGCGGCGATGATCCAGTGCCTGCGCGAAGGCAAGATCGCCGGCGCCGGCCTCGATGTCTATGAGAATGAGCCTGCCGTAAACCCCAAACTCATCAAGCTCGCCAAGGAAGGCAAGGTCGTGCTGCTTCCGCATATGGGCTCTGCGACGATCGAAGGCCGTATCGAGATGGGCGACAAGGTCATCATCAACATCCGCACGCTGTTCGACGGCCACCGTCCGCCGAACCGGGTGCTGCCGGGGCGGAACTGAGCCGGCTCAGCCGAGGAATTTGGTCATTTCGATCGAGGTCGTGCGGTTATAGCCGGCATGGGCGTTTTCGGCGGTCTTGACGAAACCCCAGGCGGCGAATTTGGCATGATTGGCGATAAGCTCGATACGAGTTTCCAGCCGTAGCGCCGGTAACGCCAATTCACGGGCCAGCGCTTCGGCCTGCTCCAGAAGCATCCTGCCGATGCCCTTTCCCTGCGCTTTCGGGGAAACACAGAGTTTGCCTACATAAAGACAGGCCGGCGGCTCCGGCCGGCAAAACAGGCAGCCAACAATCTCATCGCCATCAAGCGCCACGAAAGCGATCTCCACCCTCGCCTTCTCCGCCAGATTTTCAAGCGTCAGGCGATTGGCCGAGGATGGCGGATCGATGACGCCGTCCATATAAGCGAAGGAGGACATGATAAGCGCCAGCAATTCCTGCCAGCGATCGAACTCCTCCCCGATCCTGACGATTTCCGTCATGGCTTTTTTCCCGCTGGCCGCCGCTTGTATCGCACGGTTTCGAAACGGGCCGACAGGGCGTCGTAGAGGAGCAGGCGGCCAATCAGCGGCTCGCCGGCACCTGTAATCATCTTGATCGCCTCCATGGCCATAAGCGTGCCGATAACCCCGGTCAGCGCGCCGACAATGCCTGTTTCCGCGCAATTGGGAATGAGGCCCTGCGGCGGCGGTTCCGGAAACAGGTCACGATAGCCGGGCAGCAGAGCGCCCTCGGCATTCGTCTCATAGGGTTTCAGCACCGTCACCGAACCATCAAAACGGCCGACAGCTCCCGTTACCAACGGTCTTTTCGCAGCCTCCGCCGCATCGGCAGCGGTATAACGCGTATCGAAATTGTCCGAGCCGTCGATAAGGAGATCGAAGGATTGTAAATGGTCATGCGCCCAGACCTGCGAAAAGCGCTCTTCATAAACAAGCGTACGGACATGCGGATTGAGCCGGGCGATGGCCTTGCGCGCACTCTCCGTCTTCAGCTCCCCAAGCGTGCCGGTATCGTGGATGACCTGTCGCTGCAGATTGGACAGGGAAACCACATCGTCATCGATCATGCCGAGCGTGCCGACACCGGCGGCGGCAAGATAATGCAGGACGGGAGTACCGAGGCCGCCGGCCCCGATGACCAGCACACGCGCGGCCTTCAGCCGCTGCTGGCCCACGCCGCCGATTTCCGGCAACAGGATATGGCGCTTGTAGCGTTCGATTTCTTCCGGGCTCAGCGGGTCCATGTCGCACTCCATCTCTTTGCCGTCATGCGGTGATGCTCCCGTGGGATACATTGAAGAATTGCGCCCTGTCGCCAAGGGCGGAGAACATCGCCGTATCCGTTCCGGTCATGAAACTCTGGCCGCCAAGCGCATGAATGAGATCGAACAGAGCCGCCCGCCTGCCCTCATCCAGATGGGCGGCGATCTCGTCCAGCAGCAGAACCGGCGCATGACCAGTCATATTGGCGGTCAGCTGCGCATGCGCAAGCACCAGCCCCACCAGCAGCGCCTTCTGTTCCCCGGTTGAACAGCGCTCGGCTTCCATGTCCTTCTCCGCATGGCGCACGAAGAGATCGACGCGGTGCGGCCCATCCAGCGTGCGGCCGGCAGCGGCGTCCCGATACCGGCCATCCCGCAACATAAGCCTGTATTCATCCTCCAGATCGACGGCGGGACGATTGAGCCCATCGTCCATGAAACCGGAGAGAGAAAGCGCCGCCGAGGGAAAAGCGGCATTGCCCGCCCTCCCTTCGATGAGGCTCTTCAAGAGGCCGAGCATCTCGTAACGGGCGACCGCCATGGAGATGCCGAGTTCGGCCATCTGCTTTTCGATACCGTCCAGCCAGACCGGATCGAAACGGCCTTCAGAAAGCAGCCGGTTGCGGCCGCGCATGGCCTTTTCGAAATCGCTTGCCCGCCGCCCATGGGCAGGATCGAGCGACAGCACCAGCCGGTCGAGGAAACGCCGGCGGTCCGAGGACGCGCCGGTAAAGAGGCCGTCCATCGCGGGCGTCAGCCACAGAACCCGCAGATGGTCAGTCAATTCATCGACGGATTTCACCGGCGTGCCATTCAGCCTCAGGCGACGCGACACTACCTCGCCATCGCCTTCAATTCCCGTACCGATGGCAACTTCGCCATCCATGCCCTCGACATCGGCGAAGATCGAGAAGCCGGTGGCTTCGGCCCCTACCCGCGTCACATCAGACAGGGTGGCGCGGCGCAGACCCCTTCCGGGTGAAAGAAAGGAGACGGCCTCCAGAAGATTGGTCTTGCCGGAACCGTTGTCGCCCGTCAGCACCACGTGGCGGTCATCGAGCGTGAGCGCAGCCGCCGCATAATTGCGGAAGTCCGTGAGTTTCAGCCGTAAAAGCGACACCTTGTTCGTCATGTGTACGGCCTAAAACGAAGATCGACGGATAGCAAGGTGGGGAACGTCCGTCCGCACCCGAAGACAGCCGCTACAGTGCAATTCATTCTTCAGTAGCAACTTTTTTAGACGCCGGTTATTTATGAACCGGTCCTCATCATCGGTAGCCCATTCATGCGCCTGATCTTTTCTCTCTTTCTCACTCTCGGTCTTCTCTCCTCCTGCGCAGGCCGACCGGGGGCGGATGTACTGGAGGCCGTCAACACCAGGACCCGAGACACCAAAATCGTGACCGCCTTCGTGGCGAGCACACGGGAGAAAAACACGGACGCGAAAAAGGGCTTCGGTACGGAGCGGGCAATGGAGCCGAACTACGCCAGTTTCGATATTTCCATTCCACCCACCCATAAAAGCGGGAAAATCGAATGGGCCAGCGGCAAGCCCGACCCGAAAAAGGATTTCGTCGTCACCAGGGCCGATATGCTGACGAAGACGCGCTTCAATGCCGATCTTGGCGACATAGCCCGCTCCGGCAAGCAGATCGCACTTTTTGTACACGGCTATAATTACAGCTATCAGGAAGCCCTGTTCCGCGCGGCGCAGATGGCGGCGGACGCCAATATGAACGGGGTACCGCTGGTCTTTTCCTGGCCGTCGCAGGCCTCTGTCGCCGGCTATGTGGCCGACAAGGAGTCCGCGACCTTTTCACGCGATGCGCTCGCCGCAATGTTGATCGATCTCACCCGGCAGACCCCGAAGAAAAGCGTCGTCGTGTTCGGGCACAGCATGGGCGGCTGGCTGGTCATGGAGGCGCTGAGGCAATTGCGCTTCCAGGGCAGGAACGATGTCATCGCCAAGCTGCAGGTGGTGCTGGCTGCGCCCGATATCGATGCCGACGTGTTCCGCAAGCAGATCGAAGTTGTCGGCCGGCTTAGTCCGCCGCTCACCGTTCTCGTTTCCAAGGACGACCGCGCGCTCAAAGCCTCCTCCATCCTCGGTGCCGACGTCACCCGTATCGGTGCGCTGGATGTGACCGACCGCCAAGTGCAGGAAACCGCCCTCAAGGAGGGCGTGCAATTCGTCGACATCTCGAATCTGAAGGCATCGGACCCGCTCAACCACGACCGCTATGCGGCGCTTGCCTCCATGGTGCCGCAACTTGAGGCAAGCAGACGCGGGGGTGACATCAACAGTGCCGGAGCCTTCGTTTTCGATGCGATAGGCGCCACCGTCGCCAGCCCCTTCCGCCTTGCGAGCCAGGTGGTAAACCCGCGATAGCTTTTGCGGGCCCGTCCGACATACCGGTTTCAGAAATCCCAGTCTTCGTCTTCGGTCGCAACCGCCTTGCCGATGACATAGGAGGAGCCGGAGCCGGAAAAGAAGTCGTGGTTCTCGTCGGCATTAGGCGAGAGCGCCGAGAGGATCGCCGGATTGACCCGGCAGGCCTCGGCCGGAAACAGCGCCTCATAACCCAGATTCATCAGGGCCTTGTTGGCGTTGTAATGGAGAAACTGCTTGACGTCTTCCGTCAGGCCCACGCCGTCATAGAGGTCTTCGGTATATTTGGCCTCGTTGTCGTAAAGCTCGAGCAGGAGATCGAAGGCAAAATCCTTGATCTCCTGTCTTTGCGTTTCACCGAGACGCTCCAGCGCCCGCTGGAACTTGTAGCCGATATAATAACCATGCACGGCCTCATCGCGGATGATCAAGCGGATCAGATCCGCCGTGTTGGTGAGCTTGGCGCGGCTTGACCAGAACATCGGCAGGTAGAAGCCGGAATAGAACAGGAAACTTTCCAGAAACACGCTGGCGATCTTCTTTTTCAGCGGATCACCGCTGTCATATTCCCGCATGATGAGCGCGGATTTACGCTGCAAAAATTCGTTTTCCTCAGACCAGCGATAGGCGTCGTCAACGTCAGGCGTGAGGCAGAGCGTCGAGAAAATCGATGAATAGGAGCGGGCGTGCACGGCCTCCATGAAGGAGATGTTGGAAAGCACCGCCTCCTCATGCGGGGTGGCCGAATCCGCCATCAGCCGCACGGCGCCGACACCGTTCTGGATGGTGTCGAGCAATGTCAGGCCGGTGAAGACACGGATCGTCAGTTTCTGTTCTTCCGGCTTCAGGGTTCCCCAGGAGGGGATATCGTTGGAGAGCGGCACCTTTTCCGGCAGCCAGAAATTAGAGGTCAGGCGGTTCCAGACTTCGAGGTCCTTGTCGTCCTCAATGCGGTTCCAGTTGACCGCGCGGATGCGGGACACGGGTTTTACGGCGATATTCATTCTCTTGTCCCTCAAATCAGAGCGTGCAGGAAACGCAGCCCTGAACCTGCGTGCCTTCCAGCGCCATCTGGCGCAAACGGATGTAATAGATGGTCTTGATGCCCTTCTTCCAGGCGTAGATCTGCGCCCGGTTGATATCGCGCGTCGTTGCCGTATCGCGGAAGAACAGCGTCAGCGACAGGCCCTGGTCGACATGCTGGGTCGCGGCCGCATAGGTATCGATGATCTTTTCCGGGCCGATCTCGTAGGCATCCTGATAATATTCGAGATTGTCGTTCGAGAGATAGGAAGCCGGGTAATAAACGCGGCCGATCTTGCCCTCTTTGCGGATTTCGATCTTCGAAACGATCGGATGAATGGAGGAGGTGGAGTGGTTGATATATGAGATCGAACCGGTAGGCGGCACGGCCTGAAGGTTCTGATTATAGAGACCAGACGCCATGACGTCCTTCTTCAAAATCGCCCAGTCCTCCTGAGTCGGAATGGCGATGCCGGCCTTTTCAAACAGCACCTTCACCTTTTCGGTCGCAGGCAGCCATTCCCGGTCGGTATATTTGTCGAAATATTCGCCGGAAGCGTATTTGGAATTTTCAAAGCCCTTGAAGCTCTGGCCCCTTTCCACCGCCAGCCGGTTGCTGGCGCGGATGGCGTGATAGGTCACGGTGTAGAAATAGATATTGGTGAAATCGACGCCTTCTTCGGAACCATAAAAGATGCGTTCGCGCGCCAGATAACCGTGCAGGTTCATCTGGCCCAACCCGATGGCGTGGCTCGCATCATTGCCCTTTTCCACCGAAGGAACAGAGGAAATGTGGCTCATGTCCGATACCGCCGTCAGCGCCCGGATGGAGGTCTCGATCGTCTTGCCGAAATCGGCCGAATCCATCGTCGAGGCGATGTTCAGTGAGCCGAGATTGCAGGAAATATCCTTGCCCATATGACTATAGGAAAGATCGGCATTAAATTCGCTTGCCTCGCTGACCTGCAGGATTTCCGAGCAGAGATTGCTCATGCTGATACGGCCGGCGACCGGATTGGCGCGGTTCACCGTATCCTCGAACATGAGGTAGGGATAACCGCTTTCGAACTGGATTTCGGCGATCACCTGGAAGAATTCGCGCGCCTTGATCTTCTTCTTGCGGATGCGGCTATCGGCAACCATTTCCTGGTATTTTTCGGTGACCGAAATTTCGGTCAACGGCACGCCAT
>Ga0268256_1002151_pt1 | contig 10467 bp, 7 predicted proteins | sample AgamicAtAmrz_FD_200247 | JGI IMG/M metagenome (GOLD analysis project Ga0268256, IMG submission 200247) | Agave microbial communities from Guanajuato, Mexico - At.Am.rz (v2) (version 3) | ecosystem: Host-associated > Plants > Roots > Rhizosphere | place: Guanajato, Mexico | collected 2012-06-07
TCAGCTCGATGGCGTCATCGATAGCAAGCTTGGTGCCGGAGCCGATGGCGAAATGGGCGGTGTGGGCGGCGTCGCCCATCAGCACGACATGGGAATTGCCGTTGAAATGGCTCCACTTGCCGCAGATCAGGCGGTTGAAGTTCAGCCAGGCCGAACCGCGGATGTGGCGGGCATTGGTCATCAGCGAAGCGCCTTCGAGCACTTCGGAGAACAGGTTTTCGCAGAAGGCGATGGAGCCGTCCTGGTCCATCTTGTCCAGGCCATGGGCGAGATAGGCCTCTTCCGTCGTCTCGACGATGAAGGTCGAGGTCTTGTCGTCGAACTTATAGATATGCGCCTGGAACCAGCCGTGATCGGTGCGGCGGAAATCGAAGGTGAAGGCGTCGAAGAGCTTGTTGGTGCCGAGCCAGATATAGCGGTTCGGCCGGGTGATCATGTCAGGCTGAAAGACTTCCGGATAATGATTGCGGATCTTGGAATTGAGGCCATCCGAGCCGATGACCAGATCGGCATCGGGATAGTCGAGATCGGAATTGACTTCCGTTTCGAAGATCAACTCGACTCCGAGCGCTTCGCAGCGGCGCTGCAGAATGTTCAGAAGCTTCTTTCGCCCGATGCCGACAAAGCCGTGGCCGGAGGTGCGCTGGCGGGTGCCCTTGAACAGGACTTCGATATCGTCCCAATGGTTGAAGGCATCTTCGATTTCGGCGGCACTTTCAGGATCCCATTGGCGCATCGAAACCATAGTCGCGTCAGAGAAGACAACGCCCCAGCCGAAGGTGTCATAGGGACGATTGCGCTCGACGACGCGGATGGCATGCTCGGGATGGAGCTTCTTCATCAGAAGCGCGAAGTAAAGCCCTGCGGGGCCGCCGCCGATACAGACGATGCGCATCGCTTTCCCTCCTCGTTCGGCTGAAGCCGACCTCGAAATAATTTAAGTTTAAAATATCTTGTTGGAGCCGTTCGTCAAGGCTTTTCCTGCTCCGATATGCGATCAGTAGGCACCCACAATAGCAAAAAAATCGAAAATAGCCTTTTTGAATCAATCAGAAATCAAAAATAGTTTAGGCTTAAAATTTCTTGCTTGAACATTGCTGGCTTCGGTGCGATCTTTTTTAGCACGCTACACATGCTGCAGGGGAAAGCGGTAATCGTGGCGATTTGATCGAGAAGAATGTGGGAGCAGTGCAATGCTTGGACCGACCGGTCATATCGATACATTCACGCGAGACAATCTGCCGCCTTTCGACGAATGGCCCGAACTGCGGATGGAGGGTTTCGACTATCCGGAATGGCTGAATGCCGGTTTCGAACTCAGCGACCGGATGGTGGAAAAGGGTTTTGGCGACAATGTAGCCCTGATCGGCAACGGCCGCCGCCGCACCTACAAGGAGCTGGCGGATTGGACGAACCGCATCGCGCATGCGCTCATCGAAAATTTCGGCGTCAAGCCCGGCAATCGCGTTCTTATCCGCTCCGGAAACAACCCCGCCATGATCGCCTGCTGGCTGGCGGTGACGAAGGTCGGCGCCGTTGCGGTCAATACCATGCCGATGTTGCGAGCAGGCGAGCTTTCTAAGGTCATCGACAAGGCGGAAATCTCCCTTGCGCTTTGCGATACGCGGCTGCTGGAGGAGCTTGTTGCAGCAGCCAAGGACAGCCGTTTCCTCAAGCAGGTGATCGGCTTCGACGGAACCGCCAATCACGATGCCGAGCTCGATCGCATCGCGCTGAACAAGCCCGTTCGCTTTGAGCCGGTGAAAACCGGTAGAGACGATGTGGCGCTGCTCGGTTTCACTTCCGGATCGACGGGTGTGCCGAAGGCGACGATGCATTTCCATCGCGATATCCTGATCATCGCCGACGCCTATGCCAAGGAAGTCCTGCAGGTGACCCCCGACGACGTCTTCATCGGCTCGCCGCCGATCGCCTTCACCTTCGGGCTCGGCGGTCTGGTCGTATTCCCCTTGCGTTTCGGCGCATCGACGGCGCTGCTCGAAAATGCTTCGCCGAAGAACATGGTCGAGATCATCCAGGAATATGGAGCGACCATCAGCTTCACCGCGCCGACGGCCTATCGCGCCATGCTGGCGGCGATGGAAGAGGGGGCGGATCTGTCTTCACTTCGTATCGCCGTTTCGGCCGGCGAGACGCTGCCGGGACCGATTTTCGAGGAATGGACGCGCAAGACCGGCAAGCCGATCCTCGACGGCATCGGCTCGACCGAGATGCTGCATATCTTCATTTCCAATCGCCTGTCCGACGCCAAGCCGAACTGCACGGGCAAGCCGTTGACGGGCTATGAGGCCCGCGTGGTCGATGACGATATGAACGAGGCTCCGCGTGGGGTCATCGGCAAACTCGTTGTTCGCGGACCGATCGGCTGCCGCTATCTCGCCGACCACAGACAGGCCGACTACGTGCGAGACGGCTGGAACCTGACGGGCGACAGCTTCATTCAGGATGAGGACGGCTATTTCCATTTTGCCGCCCGTTCGGACGACATCATTCTTTCGGCCGGTTACAATATTGCCGGACCGGAAGTGGAGGCGGCCCTTCTTTCGCATAGCGATGTGCTGGAATGTGCCGTCGTCGGCAAGCCCGACGAGGAAAGAGGCCATATCGTGCAGGCGCATGTGGTGCTGGCACCCGGCATCGTTGCCTCGGATCTGCAGGTTCGCAAGCTGCAGGATCATGTGAAGGCGATCATCGCGCCTTACAAATATCCGCGTTCCATTATCTTCGTCGAAGCTCTGCCGAAGACGGAATCGGGCAAGATACAGCGCTTCCGCTTGCGCAACTGAGGATACTGGTCAGGCGAGTCTCGCTTCACTTACCCGGATCCTTCGGGCTCCACAGCACGGTTTCGGCATCTTTTTCGTAAGCCATGCCTCTGGGGTAGCTGATGGCCTCGAATTGCAGGCCCCACGGTGCCTGGAAATAAAGGATCGACTGGCCAGCTGCCGGACCCTCTGTGATTGAAAGCGGCCCCAGCCGCGTCTCAACGTTCCTGCTGTCCAGATAAGCCTTTGCTGCGTCAATGTCGTCCACATAGAGCGAGATATGAAACGCGCCGATATCGCTGTTCTTCTGCTTGAGGTTGCGCTGATCGGGCGCTGAATATTCGAACAGCTCGATGTTCGATCCGAAACCGCACCGCACCTGAGTGATCTGTTTTATTTCAGCCCTAGGATCGACACCGAGCAGATCGGTCATGAATGTGCCCTTGTCGTCGGCAAAGGGACCGAACGACATGATGACCTCGCAGCCGAGCACGTTCTCGAAGAAATCGACCGCCTGCTTCATATCCGGAACCGTCAATCCCGTATGGTCGTGACCGCGAAGACCGGGGAGGCCGGTGGTCTTTGCTGCTGAAACAGGATCCTTCATGGAGACTTCCCTTTCCATATGTCGATGTTGTTGCAGTCTCGCTCGTACCAGCCGTTCAAGTGCAAACTTTGCACTCTGATTGGGCCGACCTTCATGCCGCGGGCACTTCTTCCATCAGGCTTTCGCGACCGAGCCAGTGCGGATCGATTTCCGGCAAGGGAATAGCATCCAGCAGCATGCGGGTATAGGCGGAGGCGGGTGCGGTGAAGATGCGCTCGCAATCGCCTTCCTCCTCGACGCGGCCGTGGCGCATGACGTAAACGCGGTCGCAGACGGCGCGGATGACCGAAAGGTCGTGGCTGATGAAGGCCATGGACAGGCCGAGATCGCGCGAAAGCTCCTTCAGCAGATTCAAAACCTGCGCCTGCGTCGACACGTCGAGGCCGGAGACGATTTCGTCTGCGAGCACGAAATCCGGCTTCAGCAGGGCAGCACGCGCGATGCCGATGCGTTGGCGCTGGCCACCGGAAAGCTCATGCGGATTGCGATCGAGACAGGCCTGCGACAGCGTCACCCGCTCGAGAATTGCGGCAACCTGCCGCTCGGCTTCTTTCCGGTCCGAAGCCAGCCGATGCAGGAGTAATGGCTCGACGAGGATGCGGCGGATCGTGTGGCGCGGATTGAGCGAGGCCATGGGATCCTGAAAGATCATCTGCATGCGGCGGCGCAGTGGCCGCATGTCGGTATCGGGCAGATGTGTAATGTCTCGGCCATCGAAATTGATGCTGCCCGCCGTCACATCAACTAACCGCAGCAGGGCGCGGCCGAGGGTCGTCTTGCCCGAGCCGCTTTCGCCGACAATGCCGACGGTTTCGCCGCGGCGGATATCGATATCGACGCCGTGCAGCACCTTGATACCGAGGCCCGGCGGACCGAAAAGATGCCGCTTGGCACCATAGGTGACCTCGATGCCCCTAGCGGACAGGACATTGTCGGAAACGCTCATCGGCCGCCCTCCGGAATGCCGATTTCGCGGCGCAATTGTTCGAAAACGGCTTGCGGTACTGGCGTCAGCCCGGCATTCGGTCGGTCGTAGCGCGGCCCGGCCGATATCAAGGATTTTGTGTAGATATGACGGGGATGCGCCAGCACGTCGCTCGTGCGCCCGTCCTCGATCACCTTGCCGGCGTAGAGCAGGGTCACACTGTCGCAGATCTGGGCGACGACGCCGAGATCGTGGGTGACGAAGATGACGGCGGTGCCGTGCGCTTCCTGCAGACCGCGGATGAGCCGCAGGATCTGCTTCTGCACGGTGACGTCGAGCGCCGTGGTCGGCTCGTCGGCGACCACCAGTTTCGGCTCCAGCGCGAAGGCGGCTGCGATCAATATGCGCTGGCGCATGCCGCCGGACAATTCATGGGGATAGGCGCGCAGTACACGCTCGGGATCGCGGATGTGCACTTCTTCCAGCAGCTTTAAAGCGCGCCGGCGGGCGTCGCCCGATGACATGCCCCGTTGCAACCGCAGGCCGTCGGTCAGTTGCGCCTCGATGCGCCGGCCGGGATTGAGGGCGGTTTGTGGGTCCTGCGGGATCAGCGAGATTTCGCTGCCCATGATGTCTCGCAATTCCCTGGCGGAGAGGGTGAGGAGGTCCCGGCTTTCGAACAGGATCGACCCATTCGTGATGCGGACGCTGCGCGGCAGGATGCCGAGCAGGGCTTTGGCGATAGTCGATTTTCCGGCGCCGCTTTCGCCGACGAGCCCGCGCACTTCGCCGCGTTCCAACGTTAGAGAAATGTCGCGCAGAATGGAGGCGCCGCCGTCGCGGTCGGATATGGCACTGAGGCCGGCAATGGAGAGGAGCGGAGATGTCATCGGCGCATGACCGGATCGAGGGCGCGGCGCAAGCCGTCGCCGAGTTGATTGAAGGCAAGCACCGTTGCGAAGAGCGCGATCAGCGGCACGACCAGCACCCACCAACCCTGATAGATCATCTGCCGCCCCTCGGCGATCATGCCACCCCAGGTCGGCGTGTCGGAGGAGACCGACAGGCCGACAAAGGACAGGATGGCTTCGACGATGACGGCTATGCCCATTTCCAGGCTGACGAGGGCGATCAACACCGGCGTCACATTGGGCAGGATTTCGCTGAAGAGGATTCTGGCCCGCGAAAAGCCGATGGTGTGGGCTGCGGTCACATAGTCCATCCGCGCCTGTGCCTGCGTTTCCGAGCGCACGACGCGACAGAAGCGCGTCCAGTCGATGATGACGACGGCCGCGATGACCGAGTGCACGCCGGACCCGAAGACGGCCACGAGCAGGATCGACAGTAGCACCGGCGGGAAGGCCATCCAGATATCGACGAGGCGGGAGATCACCTTGTCGATCCAGCTGCCATACCAGCCGGCGAGAAGGCCGAGCAACGTGCCGATCAATGCCGCAAGTCCGGCTGCGACGAAGGCGACTGTCAGCGCGATGCGCGTGCCGAAGATCGCGCGCGAGAGCACATCCCGGCCGAGATCATCCGTCCCCAGCAGGAAGCCGGGATCGGACCCCTCGATCCATGCCGGCGGCAGAGTGCCGGACATCAGATCCTGCTCGAGCGGATCCTTCGGCGCAATGTAAGGCGCAAAGATCGCGAGGATGAGGAGGATGAGAATGAAACCGCCGCCGAAGATCACCTTTGGCTCGGAAAGCAGCGCCCGGACGCGCTTCGCCATTCTGGAGGATGGTCGCGGCATGGCAGGCGAGGTGACTTCAGCCATGGGCGAGCCTCGGATTGAAGGCCGCGACGAGAAGGTCGACCGCCAGATTGACGAGAATGAAGAGAGCGCCGAAGACCAATACCAGGCCCTGTATCAGCGGCAGGTCGCGGTTGATCACGGCATCGATCGCCATGTTGCCGATGCCGGGATAGGCGAAAATGCGTTCGACGATGACGGTGCCGCCGATCAGGAAGGTGAATTGCACGCCGGTGAGCGCGATCGTCGGGCCGACGGCATTGCGTAGCGCCTCCTGCAGCACCAGCCGCAGCTCGGACATGCCTTTCAATTTCGCTAGAAGAATATAGTCCTGCACCATGGCCTCGGAGAGTGCTGCCTTCAGCACGCGGGCGATGATGGCGGCGAGCGGCAGGCCGAGCGCCAGGACCAGCATGACCATATGGGCGCAGATATCCGCGAAGATGCCGAAGCGAAATGTTACGAGGCTTTCGATGAGATAAAAAGGGGTTGCGAATTGTGCGTCGATGCTCGGATCGATACGGCCGGAGAGCGGAAAAAGCGGAAAGAGGACTCCGAGAACCAGGACCAGCGCGAGTGCCCAGACGAAATCCGGAACAGCCAAGAAAAGGCCGTTGAGGCTATCGATCACGGGTTCGAAAATCGTGCGGCGAGCAAGCGTGCCGATGATCGCGACCGAGCCACCGAGAAGAACCGCTAGGACCAGCGCGGCAAAGGCAAGCTCCAGCGTTGCGGGGAGGCGTTCGCCAAGCAGCGATAGCACATCGCGCTTCAGGGAGATCGACGTGCCGAAATCGCCTATCAGAACTGATTTCAGCCAAAGCCAGAATTGAGTGGCCAGGCTCGCATCGAGCCCGTAATGGGCGCGGAGCGCAGCAATATCGGCGGGGCTTGCGCCCGGCGAGATCATCATCGCGATCGGATCGCCCGGGACGACGCGTAGCAGGACGAAGACGATCACCGCCACTCCGAAGAGGGTAATCGCGGCCATGATCAGCCGGTTGAGAATGGAGACTGCTATCATGCGTTATGAGTTCCGATGGCATTCGCTGCTGCAATGAAGTGTGCAGGCCCCTCATCCGGCCTCCTGAGCTTGCCGAAGGGGGGCCACCTTCTCCCCGGTCTGACGGGGAGAAGGGATAGACGCACCCGCAGCCTTCCTTCTGAGCGTCTTTCCAGACGAGGGGAGAGAGGTCGTCCCCTCTCCCCGTTAAAACGGGTGGAGGGCTGGGGTGAGGGGCAGTCACATACTCAAAGCTCGACGCATCAAGCCTTCGACGCCAGCGTCGGCTGCAGGGCGCCGGAAACGTTCGGCGTGACCTTGAGGCTCGATTTGTAGACGATCGGCTGGGCATATTGCAGCAGCGGGATCACATAGCCCTGTTCGGCGATGTATTTGATCGCCGCCTTCCAGCCGGCAATGCGCTTTGCTTCGTCCTTTTCGCCCCAGAGCGGCCCAAGCATGTCGTCGACATCCTTGGTTTTCCAGGCGGAGTGCGGCGAGGGGCCGAACATGGCAAAGCCGGTCGAGGTCGTGGGATCGCCGATGGCGTTGCCCCAGTTATAGAAGGCGGCCGGCCCGAGCTGATGGGCGGCGCGCAGCTCGTAGTGCTTGGCGATTTCGTAGACTTCAATGTCAGCCTCGATCCCGACCTTGCGCCACATGCCGACGATCGCCTGGATCATCTCGTAATCCTTCGGCTTGAAGCCGCGAGTGGTCTTGATGGTGAATTTCACCGGCTTTTCAGGCGAATAGCCGCTGGCGGCCAGAAGCTTCTTTGCCTGTTCCGGATCGTAAGGGGTTTTGACTGACGAGTCGTAGGCTTCATATTCCGGCGCTTCCAACGTCGATAGCGGCTTGCCGTAGCCGCGAAGCAGCCGCTTGATGATCGCTTCCTTGTCGATCGCCATATTGGCGGCGAGGCGGACATTCTTGTCGAGCATCGGATCGACATTGCTGATAAAGATCATGCCGATATCGGAGATGGGGGTGGCGACGCCCGCAAGACCGGATTTCTTCTTCAGCCGGTCGAAATCCTCATAGGGGATTTCCAGCGTCACGTCGGACGAGCCGGACTCGATTTCGGCCACGCGGCTCGTCGTGTCCGGCACGAACTTGAAGATGACAGTGTCGAAGGCAGGCTTGCCGCCGAAATAATTCGGGTTCGCCTTCAGGCGCAGATAGGAATTGCCTTCATAGGCATCGACTATATAGGGGCCGGTGCCGATCGGCTTCTTTTCGAAACCTTGCGCCCCCACCTTGGTGTAATAATCCTTCGGCAGCACGTAGCCGGTGAGGAAGGCCATCCATTTGAAGAAAGTCGGCTCGAAGCGGACTACATCGCCAGTGATGCGGTTGCCTTCCACCTTGTAATTGTTCGCGGTCGACCAGATGAACTGGATCGGATTGCCGGTGTCCTGCTTGGCGGCGCGCTCCAGCGACCAGACGACATCATCCGGCGTGAACTTGGAGCCGTCGTGCCAGGTCACACCTTCGCGGACGTCCATCCAGACCTTGGTCTTGTCGTCGTTCCAGCCCCAGGCGGTGAGCAGGCCCGGCTGGAATTTCAGATCAGGCCCCTGGCCGATGAACTGGTCGAAGACCGAGCGATAGATCGCCTGGATCGTCGGGTTGACGGCGGACGGGCCGGTCGTCGGATCGAAAGAGGGCAAATTGACGTTGAAGGCAATGGTCAGTGTGCCGGCTTCCGCTGCTTCCACAGGCGTTCTGCCGGCTAAAATCCCAGTCATGAATGCGGCTGCGCCGAGGCTCAGGGCCTCGCGCCGAGTAAGCGTTGTCATGGTCACTCCGTTCCCCTGTTAAGCGACAGAAAAGCATGACGCCCAACTGCCGCTGGCGATTTATTGTCGGAATGTTTTAATCTTAAAATACATCTTTTGGAGCGGCAAGCGCTTTCTCTGGGGCTTTCAAAGAATCCGGCGTCTATTTTGCGTCTAAATTACATGCATGCACATATATATGCGCTACCGGCTTCCATTCGAAGTTCCTGGTCTCAGAAAATGGAAGCGCTGGCACCACCGTGGATCGGCAATCCATTCAGCTGCATCTCATATTTGTTCGTTGACAGCTCAAGGAAGTTCAAAATATGATTTTGCAAATGATTTAAAACAAGCCCACAAGGGCAAAGGGGTAACGTCATGGCCGAGCGATCGTTTGCGCGCGAGGTCGAGGATCTGAAGCTCGGGGAAGGCGACATCTTCCGCGGCGAGGGTATTCTCGCGATCACCAAGGCACTTCTGCAGTCCGGTGTTTCCTATGTCGGCGGCTACCAGGGTTCGCCGATTTCCCATCTCATGGATGTATTGGCCGACGCCAAGGATGTGATGCAGGATTTGGGTGTCCACTTCGAGACATCAGCCTCGGAAGCGGCTGCGGCCGCCATGCTGTCCGCCTCCGTCATGTATCCGGTGCGCGGCGCCGTCACCTGGAAATCGACGGCGGGCACGAATGTCGCCTCCGATGCGCTTTCCAACCTGTCTTCTGGCGGGGTCACGGGCGGTGCGCTGATCATTATCGGCGAGGATTATGGCGAGGGCTCTTCGATCATGCAGGAGCGCAGCCATGCCTATGCGATGAAATCGCAGATGTGGCTGCTCAATCCACGCCCGAACCTGCCGTCGATCGTGCAGGCGGTGGAAGAGGGATTCGAGCTTTCGGAAGTGTCGAACACGCCGGTCATGCTGCAGGTCGGTATCCGCAGCTGCCATGTGCACGGTCAGTTCGTCGCCAAGGACAATAAGCGGCCCGTCTATACACTGAAGCAGGCGCTTGAAAATCCGGTTCGTGACGTCAACCGCATCGTGCTGCCGCCGGCATCCTTCCTACACGAGAAGGAGAAGCTGGAGAAACGCTGGCCCGCTGCCGTCGATTTCATCAGGAAGCGCCAGCTCAACGAGTATTTCGGACCCTCGGAAGGCGATGTCGGCATCATCCTGCTCGGCGGCATGTATAATGGCGTGCTGCGCGCACTGCAGCAGCTCGGGCTTGCCGATGTCTACGGCAATTCAGCCGTACCGCTTTACGTCCTCAATGTCGCCTATCCGCTTGTGGATGACCAGATCGCCGAGTTCTGTGCCGGCAAGAAGGCGGTGCTGATGGTGGAAGAGGGGGCGCCGGAATATATCGAGCAATCCCTGAATACGATCCTGCGCCGCCGCGATATTCAGACCAAAGTCGCAGGCAAGGATGTGCTGCCTATGGGCGGTGAATACACCGCGCCGGTATTGATGAAGGGCATCAAGAACTTCCTCGATGTTCACCAGCGCGTGCTGCTCGGCAACCAGCCGCCGCTGCCGGATCCGACGCCTGTTCTCAACGACCCGAAGATCAAGGCGCTGGCCGAAGTGGTGCCGCCGCGGCCGCCCGGTTTCT
>Ga0268256_1002154_pt1 | contig 10462 bp, 9 predicted proteins | sample AgamicAtAmrz_FD_200247 | JGI IMG/M metagenome (GOLD analysis project Ga0268256, IMG submission 200247) | Agave microbial communities from Guanajuato, Mexico - At.Am.rz (v2) (version 3) | ecosystem: Host-associated > Plants > Roots > Rhizosphere | place: Guanajato, Mexico | collected 2012-06-07
GTACGAATATGGTCGGAAACGGTGCAGATAGTCAGCGCTTTTGCGCCGAACTCCGCCGCCACGCCATAAATGCCCGCTGCTTCCATCTCCACGCCGAGGATGCCGTATTTTTCCATGACGTCGAACATGGACGGGTCCGGCGTGTAGAACAGATCTGCGGAGAAGATATTGCCCACGCGCGCGTCCACGCCCAGCGCTTTCGCCGCGTCCACCGCGTTGCGCACCATGCCGAAATCCGCAATCGCGGCGAAGTCATGGTCTTTAAAACGCAGACGGTTAACTTTAGAGTCGGTGCAGGCGCCCATGCCGATAACGACATCGCGCAGCTTCACATCCGCACGCACCGCGCCGCAGGAGCCGACGCGGATGATTTTTTTCACGCCGAAATCGGTTATCAGCTCTTTGGTGTAGATGGAGCAGGACGGAATGCCCATGCCATGGCCCATCACAGAGATTTTGCGGCCTTTATAAGTACCGGTGAAGCCCAGCATGCCGCGCACGTTGTTCACTTCACGCACGTCTTCAAGGAAGGTTTCTGCAATGTGCTTCGCGCGCAGCGGGTCGCCCGGCATCAGCACAACGTCAGCGAAATCGCCCATCTCTGCATTAATGTGTGGGGTAGCCATTTTTATTTTCCTTAACGTTTAAAACAAAAAGCAGGGCGGAATAATCCGCCCCGTAAAATCAGAACATCGCCTTGCCATATTCCATATCAGAGAGGCCAAAGTATTTGGCGACGGTCTGACCGATATCGGCGAAGGTTTCACGGTGGCCGAGCGAGCCCGGTTTCACTTTCGGGCCGTAGATCAGTACCGGAATGTGTTCGCGGGTGTGATCGGTGCCTTTCCAGGTCGGGTCGCAGCCGTGGTCGGCGGTAAAGATGATAATGTCATCTTCGCCAACGAGTTCCAGCAACTCCGGCAGACGGCGGTCGAACAGCTCAAGGCCGCCCGCATAACCCGCCACGTCGCGACGGTGGCCCCAGGAGGAGTCAAAATCCACAAAGTTGGTAAAGACGATGGTATTGTCGCCAGCGTCTTTGATCTCTTTGATGGTGGCGTCAAACAATGCGTCAAGACCGGTGGCCTTCACCTTTTTGGTGATGCCCATGTTGGCGTAGATGTCCGCAATTTTACCCACGGAAACCACCTGGCCGCCCTTCTCGTCCACCAGTTTTTTCAGCACGACAGGTGACGGCGGTTCAACCGCCAGGTCGTGGCGGTTGCCGGTGCGCTGGAAGTTACCCGCTTTGTCGCCGACAAACGGACGCGCGATGACGCGGCCAATGTTATAGCCGCCTTCGGTCAGCTCTTCACGGGCGATTTCGCACAGCTTATAGAGCCTGTCGAGGCCAAAGGTCTCTTCATGGCAGGCAATCTGGAAAACCGAGTCGGCGGAGGTGTAGAAAATCGGCTTGCCGGTTTTCATATGCTCTTCGCCCAGCTCATCCAGAATCACGGTGCCGGAAGAGTGGCAGTTGCCGAGATAACCTGGCAGATCCGCACGCTCAACCAGTTTGTCGAGCAGTTCCTGCGGGAAGCTGTTTTTCTCGTCGGTGAAATAGCCCCAGTCGAACAGCACCGGCACGCCGGCGATTTCCCAGTGGCCTGACGGGGTGTCTTTACCGGAAGAGAGTTCATGCGCCCAGGCGTAGGCGCCGGTGATTTCCGCTTCGCCATCCATACCCGCGGGGATAAAACCGGTCGCGCCTTCATGCGCCTTCGCCAGACCCAGTCTGGTCAGATTCGGCAGGTAGAGCGGGCCCTGGCGGCCTTTATCCGCCTCGCCCTTCGCGCAGGCCTCGGCGATATGGCCGAGGGTATCGGAACCCGCGTCGCCAAAGCGTTCCGCGTCTTCCGTTGCGCCAATTCCGAAAGAGTCCAGCACCATAATAAATGCACGTTTCATATGTTCTCCGTACCTTTTGCGCTGTAAAAAAGTGATCAGATCAGTATGCCACTTATTGGCTAATTCTGCGATAGACAACCGGCGAGCTTTCCGGTGCGGCATCGTTAATTTTGATTGCCGCTTTTACCGCTTCCGCCGCCTGTTTCCAGTTCGCTTCACTGCTGGCGTGAATGATAGCCAGTGGACGCTCGCCATCGACCTTCTCGCCAAGGCGCGCCATGTCGGTGAAGCCGACGCTGTAGTCAATGCGGTCTGAGGCCTGGCGACGACCGCCGCCCATGGCAACCACCGCCATACCGAGCGCGCGGGTGTCCATTTCGCTGACGAAACCGGCGCGGTCGGCGTAAACCGCTTTGCTCAACATCGCGGTCGGCAGGTAGCGATCGTAATTTTCAATAAAATCGCCCGGCCCTTTCTGCGCCGCGACCATACGGCCGAAGATTTCCGCCGCGCTGCCGTTATCCAGCACCGCCTGAAGCTTGCCGCGCGCATCGGCTTCGTCTTTCGCAAGCTGGCCGGAGATGAGCATTTCCACGCACAGCGCCATGGTCACTTCATACAGACGGGGATTGCGGTACTCGCCGGTCAGGAAGCGCACCGCTTCACGCACTTCTACCGCATTACCGGCGCTGGAAGCCAGCACCTGGTTCATGTCGGTAAGCAGCGCCGTGGTGCGCACGCCCGCGCCGTTGGCAACGCCGACAATCGCCTCCGCCAGCTCTTTTGAGAGCTCCCAGGTCGGCATAAACGCCCCGCTACCGACCTTCACATCCATGACCAGCGCGTCCAGCCCTTCGGCGAGCTTTTTCGCAAGGATAGAGCCAGTAATAAGCGGAATAGAATCGACCGTCGCGGTAATGTCGCGGGTGGCATAAAAGCGCTTGTCGGCAGGCGCCAGCGAGTTGGTCTGGCCGATAATCGCCACGCCGACCTCTTTAATAATCTGACGGAAGCGGTTGTCGTCCGGGAAAATATCGAAGCCCGGAATGGCTTCCAGCTTGTCGAGCGTGCCGCCGGTATGGCCAAGGCCGCGCCCGGAAATCATGGGAATGTAGCCGCCGCAGGCCGCCACCATCGGGCCAAGCATCAGCGAAGTGACATCGCCCACGCCGCCGGTCGAGTGTTTATCAACAATCGGGCCATTCAGGTTAAGGCTCTTCCACTCCAGCACGGTTCCTGAGTCTCGCATCGCCATGGTCAGCGATACGCGTTCCGGCATCGTCATATCGTGAAAGAAAATGGTCATCGCCAGCGCGGCGATTTGCCCTTCGGAAACCGTATTATCGCGAATGCCGTTGATAAAAAAACGAATCTCTTCATCGCTCAGCGGCTGGCCATCGCGTTTTTTTCGAATAATTTCTTGTGCGAGAAACAAGGTAACCCCCTGACGTCATCAGGTTAAAAGCGGCGGTGGCCCGCCGCAGAAGAGATTAGTACTGGCTGGCGCTTTTGCCGTCGCCGTGGCCGAGCGCTTTCAGCAGGCTCGCCAGCAGGCTGGAAGCGCCGAAACGGTAGTGACGGGCATCAGCCCAGTCAGCGCCGAAAAGCGCATCCGCCACCGCCAGGTATTTAGCCGCGTCTTCCGCCGTGCGCACGCCGCCCGCCGGTTTGAAACCTACGCTGTCCTGAACGCCCATATCGCGGATCGTTTCCAGCATAATGCGGGCGCTTTCCGGCGTGGCGTTAACCGGTACTTTACCGGTAGACGTTTTAATGAAGTCGGCGCCCGCTTTGATAGCGATTTCTGACGCTTTGCGGATTAACGCTTCTTCTTTCAGCTCGCCAGTTTCGATGATGACTTTCAACAGCACGTTAGCCGCCGCGCACGCTTCTTTACAGGCTTTAACAAGGTCAAAACCCACCTGCTCATTGCCAGCGATAAGCGCGCGATACGGGAACACGACGTCCACTTCATCCGCGCCATACGCGATGGCCGCACGGGTTTCCGCCAGCGCTATCTCAATGTCGTCGTTGCCGTGCGGGAAGTTAGTCACGGTCGCGATACGAATATCCGGCGTCCCCTGCGCTTTCAGGGTTTTACGAGCAATCGGAATAAAGCGCGGATAAATGCAGATGGCGGCGGTGTTGCCAACCGGGGTTTTCGCCTGATGACAAAGCGCAATCACCTTTTCATCGGTGTCGTCATCATTCAGGGTAGTGAGATCCATCAGTTGCAGCGCACGCAGGCTGCTTTTGGTCAAATCAGTCATAAAAATCTCCAACAAAAAAACGTATCTCAGAGGAGAAACTCAACACGTTGGAGCGGGCTTGGTTCCATGAAGAGGCGTGGCGCTAACCGCCAACACGTTAAGATCCTTCTCACCGCCGTTCACCACAGAGGATGTTAGAATTTTAACATCAGCGCTGAAGATGATTTTGTGTCGCGTTTCACAATTTGAAAAGCATGGATTGCATTCATACAACCATTATATGTGATTAACATAACACTATAACAGCCTGTACCCGGGCCATGTATTAAAAATAGCGTGCTCGCCTGCGTCAGATTGAGGCGACGGCAAATGTTATAATAGTAACATATGCTACAGCAGCGAGCGGTTTATCGCCGTTAGAGTGAAGCGTAGCAAACCCGCGTTACGCGCAGGCGAACACTCTTCACAGGAGAGAAGAAAAACGCCAGATTTCAGGCGGAAAAATCGAACAGCTGCAGGGTATTTTGCAAAATGGTGTCGGCAATCAGTTCAGGCGGCTCAGGGCGCAGCTCACAAAGGACGTCAAACACGCCGTTTACTCGTTCCGGACGATTCGGCTGCCCCTGAAAACCGTTGAGCGGCATATCAGGCGCGTCGGTTTCCAGAAGCAGCGCTGAAAGCGGCAATTGCGCAATGACGTTGCGTGTTTTACTGGCGCGGGGATAGGTGATAGTGCCGCCCACGCCAATACGATAGCCCATCTCGACAAAACGCTGCGCCTGTTGCAGGCTGCCCGCGAAACCGTGCACCACCCCTTTACGCGGCAGGTCGTGCCGCTTCAGATGCATCGCCAGCTTATCGTGAGTGCGGCGGGAGTGAAGGATAACCGGCAGTTCATAACGTTTCGCCAGCTGCAACTGCGCATCGAGTATCGCTTCCTGGCGCTCAAAAAGCGGATTCTCCATATAGAGATCGAGGCCAATCTCCCCTATCGCCACCATTTTCTGCGGCCGGTTTTGCAAGTGGTGTTCAAGCAACGCCAGCGCCGCGTCGTTATGTTTGTAAATCACGATGGGATGCAGACCGAGCGCGGCATGGATGCCTTTATGCTCCTCAGCAAGCGACAGCACAGTGGCGAAACGCTCGGCTTCAATGGCGGGTAAGATTATCTTCTCAACGCCTGCCTGCGCCGCCTGCGCAAGACTTCTCGCCTCGTCGCCGGGAAAAGGCGCAAAATCAAAATGGCAATGAGTGTCGATAAAGCGCCGCATCAGGCCAGATCCTCGTTATCAAAAGCCGCATCGTTAGCCTCCGGCGCAAAAAGCGGCGTCGTCGCGACCGCGTCGTTGGCAACGGTAGCTGGCGGCACCACAAGCGTAGGCGGCGTCGCCACCCGATGGCGATGCAGCGGCGGCTTCGAGGTCAGGAGCTTACCGACTGTCGCCAGGAAGTAACGCCCGCACAGACGGCCAGTTTTATAATCCGCCATCAGCGCCGGCAAACGGCTGCCGAGCGCCATGCTCATCAGCGGCTTAGGCGGGTAGATTTCAAAAATACGCAGCTTGCCGGGGGGCTTTTCAATAAATTCCTGAATGGCGCGATAGCTGGTTTCATGGTGCTGCACCAGGTTTAATAGCGGCTGCAGGCTGCTGTCAGTGAGCCAGCGCTCCATGCGCTTAAACCACTGCGGAGTGTAATACATTTGCGAAGGCACGGTGCGGATAACCACAAGCGTGGTTGCCCCTCTGCGCGCCGCTTCCTGCACCGGGATAGCGTCGCTGATGCCGCCATCCTGGTAGCTTACGCCATCCAGCATTACGCCTGTGCGATAAAAGCCCGGTATGGCGCTGGACGCGCGGATAATATCAAGCCATGTCTGGTTTTGCGGCGCAAAGTAGCCGGGTGAGTAATCGTCGCTTCGACAAGCGCACATGTAAAATTCTTTACCGGCGTCAAACAAACGCGCCGCGCTGTCCATCGCCAACGGCATTTTGCTTGAAGTCGCCTCCACCAACCAGTCAAGGTCGATAAGGTTGCCGCCCCGTACAAAACGAACGGGATCAAAAAATTCGCGGGTTGTGGTATAGCGTGTAATGACGCGCCGGGCATAGCCGGGCTGGTTACAGACATAAGCAGAGAGATTTTGGGCGCCGGCGGAAGTGCCGTAGAACGCGTCGAAGGGGTTAAATTCAGCGCGCATGAACTCATCCAGCACACCGGCTGTGAAGATCCCGCGCTGCCCGCCGCCCTCGCATACGATAGCCAGCTTACCGGGACGAAACGGCTTTAACGCCAGCGGCGCAATGTTGCCGAGCGTTACCGGAATACGTTGTCCCACCCTGCCACCTGCTTTTTATCGCGCCCTTGAAGGCGCTTATTTTGCTCCCAAAGCGTGAAAGCCAGTCATAAAGACTGGCCTTCCCGTCTGCCTGTTACAGTTTTATCACACTATGGACGACGACGGCCCATGAAAAGACTGACCAGGAACAGAATAATACCCACAACGAAGACGATCTTCGCAGCGCCTGCTGCCGTACCCGCCAGGCCACCAAAGCCCAGAGCGGCGGCGATTAATGCGATAACCAGAAAAATAATGCCCCAACGAAACATAAGACTCTCCTTTACCATAGTTAAACTTTACCGCTTCTTAGTGAGCGTCTGACCCACTGACGGTGTTTTCTTGGTGGTCATACTTACCTTCTCTCCCGGCCACATCCGGGAGAGTGGGTCTGGGGTGTTACGACTTCACTTTCAGATCGTTTTTGACGCTTTTCACGCCATCAACGGCTTTAGCGATGCTTTCGGCCCGGTCAGACTGTTTCTGAGAATCCACGGTACCGGAGAGCTGAACGACACCGTCAGTGGTTTCCACTTTAATCTTACGAGACGGCACAATGTCATCAGCCAGAAGTTTAGCTTTGATTTCGCTGGTAGTCGCTGCATCACCTGCGTAACCTTTCACCGACTGGTCTTTACCATCGCGAACATGCAGTTTGTCGCTGACGGACTGTACGCCTTCAACGCCTTTCGCGATTTTGACCGCCTGTTCAGCCTGCGCCTGGCTTTCTACGAAGCCGCTCAGGGTGACAACGCTTTTCTCGGTTTTCACGGAGATATCGGTGCTCTTGATGTTTTCATCGTCCACCAGGGCCGCTTTTACTTTTGCGGTGATGGCGCTGTCATCCATGAAATTACCGACTTTATTCATAGAGCTATCGATTTTTTGCCCTGCGGTATCGGCAGTGGATTTTGTTTTGTCCGCAACGGAGCTTTCAGCGTGAACCGCAGAAGTCGCCATTACAGAACCCAACACAACGGCCAGCAGAGTTTTCGAAATCTTAGTCTTGTTCATCGATTCATTCCTGTAGTTTGCTCAGAATTTGAGCCTTAAGCCATAACGACACTGGCTTTTCCTAAACAGCAGGGCTTGTGGCCTTGCTCAAGGTTGCTCAGACAGTGAAGCGTTCTGTCAACAGCCTCATGCTATTGCAGTAACTCTCGCCACACCGGCTTAAGTCAGTTATTAATATCAAACAAGTGATAAGTTCGCGGTTTAAACACTGCCAAACACGCATTGAATGGTTGTTTAAACCAGCGACCTTGTCATCACAGTGTTAAATATAGATCACTCTCTCAAAAACGCCTGGTGGCGAAGGCGAAAAAACGGCAAAACGGCAAAGAAAGCAGGAATTTAAGAAATTTCCGCAAGCGGGAAAATAGAGGGATAAAGCGCGGAAAAAAGAGGCGGGGCGCGGCTTGCGGCGCGCCCCGAAAGAAAAATTAATGCTCGCGTGTTTTACGGAAAACGACGTCAGGATAACGCTCCTGAGTCAGGTTCAGGTTGACCATGGTCGGCGCGATGTAAGTCAGGTTATCGCCGCCGTCCAGCGCCAGCTGCACTTCGTTTTTACGCTTGAACTCTTCAAACTTCTTCACGTCCGCGCATTCAACCCAGCGGGCGGTCGCCACGTTTACCGATTCGTAAATCGCTTCAACGTTGTACTCGCTCTTCAGGCGCGCCACGACCACATCAAACTGCAGCACGCCTACTGCGCCTACGATCAGATCGTTGTTAGCCACCGGGCGGAAAACCTGCACCGCACCCTCTTCCGAAAGCTGCACCAGCCCTTTCAGCAGCTGTTTCTGCTTGAGCGGATCTTTCAGGCGGATACGGCGGAACAGTTCCGGCGCGAAGTTCGGAATACCGGTGAACTTCATCATTTCGCCCTGGGTGAAGGTATCGCCAATCTGAATGGTGCCGTGGTTGTGCAGACCGATGATGTCGCCCGGGTAAGCTTCCTCAACATGAGAACGGTCGCCCGCCATAAAGGTCAGCGCGTCAGAGATAACCACATCTTTGCCGATACGCACCTGGCGCAGCTTCATACCCTTCTCGTATTTGCCGGATACCACGCGCATGAAGGCCACGCGGTCGCGGTGTTTCGGGTCCATATTGGCCTGGATCTTAAAGACGAAGCCGGAAAACTTCTCTTCTTTCGCTTCGACTTCACGGGTGTCGGTTTTACGCGGCATCGGCGCAGGCGCCCATTCCACAAGACCGTCCAGCATATGGTCAACGCCGAAGTTACCGAGCGCGGTGCCGAAAAAGACCGGCGTGATTTCGCCGCTCAGGAACAGCTCCTGGTCGAATTCGTGCGAAGCGCCTTGCACCAACTCAAGCTCGTCACGAAGCTGCTGAGCGAGATCGTCGCCCACGGCTTTATCGAGATCCGGGTTATCAAGACCTTTAACGATGCGCACTTCCTGAATGGTGTGGCCCTGCCCTGTCTGATAAAGGTAGGTTTCATCTTTATAAAGGTGATAAACGCCCTTAAAGAGCTTGCCGCAGCCAATCGGCCAGGTGATCGGCGCGCAGGCGATTTTCAGCTCGCTCTCCACTTCATCAAGCAACTCCATCGGGTCGCGGATGTCGCGGTCGAGTTTGTTCATAAAGGTCAGGATCGGCGTGTCGCGCAGGCGGGTCACTTCCATCAGCTTGCGGGTGCGATCCTCAACCCCTTTCGCGGCGTCGATAACCATCAGGCAGCAGTCCACCGCCGTCAGGGTGCGGTAGGTATCTTCAGAGAAGTCTTCGTGGCCTGGGGTATCAAGCAGGTTTACGAGGCTCTCTTTATAAGGGAACTGCATCACGGAAGTGGTAATGGAGATGCCGCGCTGCTTTTCCATCTCCATCCAGTCTGATTTCGCATGCTGGCTGGAGCCGCGGCCTTTTACCGTACCGGCGGTCTGGATAGCCTGTCCGAACAGCAACACCTTTTCGGTGATAGTAGTTTTACCGGCGTCCGGGTGAGAGATGATGGCAAACGTGCGGCGTTTGGCCACCTCTTGCAAATAAGGAGACAACGTCATAGTCAAAATCTTCTGTGTAAGCGCGTGGCAAGGCGCCCCGCGGCGTGTGAGTCGAAAAATGCGGCTATTGTACCCATCAGTGGCGGGCAGACAATTATTGTTTACACAGCAGTTGCTCCAGTTCGCTCAATGAGGTGACCTGATAAAGCGGGGCGATATCTTCCGGCAGCGTACGCCCGTGGTGGTTTAGCCAGCAGGTCGCTATCCCGGCGTTAATGCCGCCAAGAATATCCGACTCCGCCGTATCGCCCACCATCAACACGCGTTCGCGCGGCGGGTTGCCCATGCGCTCCAGCGCATAATCAAACACGCGCGGGTCCGGCTTCGCCACCCCTACCTCTTCCGAAATCACAATGAGATCAAAATAGTCACGCAGCCCTGTGCGTTCAAGACGAATTTGCTGCAGCGCGGTAAAGCCGTTGGTAATGATGCCAAGCTTCGCCTTGCCTTTAAGCGAATCGAGCAGCGACACGGCGCCCGGCAGCGGCGCGCAAATTTCCGCCATCGCGTTGAGAAAAGCGCGGTTGAGGTCGCTTGCCGGCACATTAAGACGCTCGGCCCAGCTTTCAAAACGCTGGTGTTGAAGCTGCAAAGCCGTGATGGCGCCGTTCTGATAATCGACCCAGAGCGGCTTATTGATGGCCTGGTAGTCCTGATAATCCTCGGCGGTGAAGGTCACGCTGTAGTCGAGAAACATCCGCTGTAAGCCGCCGAAAGCGTCAAAGGTAAACAGCGTTTCGTCAGCATCAAAGAGTATCCAGTCCCACTTCATTACATCACCTTTTCTTTGTTATCAGCCCAGCGGCAGGGCCATGATTATCGCGTCTTCGCGCCCCTCTTTGGTGGGGTAGTAATTACGGCGGATAGTCGCCTCGTTAAAGCCCAGGCTTTCATATAGCGCGATGGCGGCCACGTTAGAAGCCCGCACTTCAAGCCAGAGCGTGAGCACGCCGCGGGTTTCCAGCTCGCTGATTAAATGTTCGAGCAGCTGACGGCCAAGCCCGCGCCGCTGATAAGCGGGGTCGACCGCGATA
>Ga0268256_1002156_pt1 | contig 10456 bp, 10 predicted proteins | sample AgamicAtAmrz_FD_200247 | JGI IMG/M metagenome (GOLD analysis project Ga0268256, IMG submission 200247) | Agave microbial communities from Guanajuato, Mexico - At.Am.rz (v2) (version 3) | ecosystem: Host-associated > Plants > Roots > Rhizosphere | place: Guanajato, Mexico | collected 2012-06-07
CCTACGCGCCCTTCTATATGCACCGCACGGGCCACTGGCTCGGCATGGACGTGCACGACGTGGGCGACTACCGCGAGCGCGGCGCGCCGCGCGACGAAGCGGGCGTGCTGCCGTGGCGCACGCTGCAGGCTTCGATGACGCTCACCATCGAGCCGGGCCTGTACATCCGTCCGGCGCAAGGCGTGCCCGAGCGCTACTGGAACATCGGCATTCGCATCGAAGACGACGCGATCGTCACGCCAACGGGCTGCGAGCTGATTACGCGCGACGTGCCGGTGGCCGCCGACGAAATCGAGGCGCTCATGCAGGAAGCCCGCGCGGCTCACGAAACAAGGAAGTAATCCGCAATGAACGATGTTTCCCCGTCGACGGTCATTCTGAAGCCGCGCGCGCTGGAGCAAACCTTCGATTTCGACGTGACGATTGTCGGCGCCGGTCCGGTCGGACTCGCGCTTGCCGGTTGGCTCGCGCGGCGCAGCGTCACGCGCGAGCTGAAGATCGCGCTGATCGACGCCCGCGAACCGGAGGATTCGGTTGCGGACCCGCGCGCGATTGCCGTGTCGCACGGCAGCCGCATGATTCTCGAACCGCTGCGCTGGCCCGCCGACGCCACCGCGATCCAGCGCATTCACGTGTCGCAGCGCGGACATTTCGGCCGCACGCTGATCGACCACAGCGAGCACGGCCTGCCCGCACTCGGTTACGTGCTGCGCTATGGCTCGATCGTGCACGGTCTCGCCGAAGCGGTGCGCGCCACGCCGGTGCACTGGTTCCGTTCGACCTCCGCCGGAGCGCCGGTCCAGGAAGAAGACGGCGTGACGCTGCCGATCGAAACGGCGGGCGTCACGCGGCGGCTGCGTACACGCATTCTGGTAAGTGCCGAAGGGGGTCTGTTCGGTGACCAGAAGGGCGACAGGCACCAAGGGCGGCACAGCTCAAAAGGCGGTGACGAGCACGCCGCACACGGCCTTGCCGCTGATGCCGCAGATGGCCCCGCCGCCGCGAGGGTCCAAGCCGCAGAGCCCGATACGCTGAACGCCCGAGCCGAAGAACGCGACTTCGGCGCGCATGCACACAACGAAAGCGCGAATCACGATAACGGCAAGCACGCCCGGCGCCGCGACAAATCCGGCACGCGCGACTACGGCCAGACGGCGCTGGTCGGCACCGTCAGCGTGTCGGCGCCGCAACCGCACGTCGCGTGGGAGCGCTTCACACCGGAAGGCCCGATCGCCCTGCTGCCAATGGGCGGCGTGCGCGGCGCCGACTACGCGCTCGTCTGGTGCTGCGCGCCTGAGGAAGCCGCGCGCCGCGCGCAACTTCCCGACGACGCATTCCTGCGCGAACTCGGCACCGCGTTCGGCACGCGCATGGGACGCTTCACGCACATCAAGGGACGCGCGTCGTTTCCGCTCGGGCTCAACGCGGTCGATACGCTGGTGAAGGGCCGCGTCGTCGCAATCGGCAATGCGGCGCAGACGCTGCATCCGGTGGCGGGCCAGGGCCTGAATCTCGGCTTGCGCGACGCGCATGCGCTCGTCGACGCATTGTCGGCAGAAGGTCCGACGCCGCTCGCGCTGGCCACCTTCGCACAGCGCCGCGCACTCGACCGACGCATGACGATTGGCGCCACCGACACGCTCGCGCGCCTGTTCACCGTCGACTTCGCACCGCTCGCGATCTTGCGCGGCCTTGCGCTGACCGCGCTGGAATTCGCGCCGCCGGTGAAAACCGCGCTGGCGCGGCAGATGATGTTCGGCCAACGCCGCTGAGCGCGGCGCGCTTCTCGAGTCATGCGGCCGGCGGCACATCGGGTGTGGCCCGCCGGCCCGGCACCCGCCTGAGCCACGGTAAAAAGCAGCGGGCGAATCCGCTTTCGGGCCAAAGTAAAGCGCACCGCGCGAGCCGCCATTCTCTATGACGACGGCCACTTTCATAGGCAATTTAACGACTTACAGCACCCATCACCGAAGTGCGGGCCATCCGTTAACGCTAAAATAGCGGTTTTCCCTCGCATTTCGCGAACGCTCCGATTGACACTTTGCGCAATCGGCACTGCGCGCGTCCACGTACGTCATGCCCACCATTGGCTCGCACAATCTGCGCAATAACCTGTTCGTCGCGCCTATGGCCGGCGTGACCGACCGTCCGTTCCGGCAGCTTTGCAAGCGGCTCGGCGCGGGCTATGCGGTGTCGGAAATGGTCGCGTCAAATGCGCAGTTGTGGAAGAGCGAGAAGACCATGCGCCGCGCGAACCACGCGGGCGAGGTCGAGCCGATCGCCGTGCAGATCGCCGGCGCCGACCCCGCAATGATGGCCGAAGCCGCACGCTACAACGTGGCGAACGGCGCGCAGATCATCGACATCAATATGGGCTGCCCGGCCAAGAAGGTGTGCAACGTGGCGGCGGGCTCGGCCCTGTTGCAGAACGAGCCGCTCGTGCAGCGCATCGTCGAGGCGGTGGTGGGCGCAGTGGGCGTCGGTCCCGACGCCGTGCCGGTCACGCTGAAAATTCGCACCGGCTGGAATCGCGAGAACCGCAACGCGCTGAACGTCGCGCGGCTCGCGGAGGCCGCCGGCATTTCCATGCTGACCGTGCATGGCCGCACGCGGGCCGACCTGTACCACGGCGAGGCCGAATACGAGACCATTGCCGCCGTGAAGGCCGCCGTGCGTATTCCGGTGGTGGCCAACGGCGACATAACGTCGCCGGAAAAGGCGCGCCACGTGCTCGCCGTGACCGGCGCGGACGCCATCATGATCGGCCGCGCGGCGCAGGGGCGCCCGTGGCTTTTCCGCGAAATCGAGCATTTCCTGCAAACGGGCGAGTTGCTGCCGCCGCCGCGCATCGACGAAATCCAGCAGGTCATGAACGAGCACCTGGAAGATCACTACGCGTTCTACGGGGAATTTACAGGCGTTCGCACTGCGCGCAAGCACATCGGCTGGTACACTCGCGGCCTTTCTGGCGCCAACGTGTTCCGGCATCGCATGAATACGCTCGACACCACGCGCGAACAACTCCTCGCCGTCAACGAATTTTTCGACGCACAGAAGGCGATCTCCGAGCGCCTCGTCTACGTCGACGAAGCCGTTGGCAACCCGGAAGCGGGCGCGAGCGGCGAGGACCACACCGACCGACTAGCAGCATGAGCAAGAACAACATCGAACAATCTGTCCGCGACAGCCTGGGCATTTACTTCCAGGACCTCGACGGCTCCAATCCGCACGACGTCTATGACATGGTGATTTCGTGCGTGGAAAAACCCCTGCTCGAAGTGGTGCTCGAGCAGGCCGGCGGCAATCAGTCGCTGGCCGCCGAGTATCTCGGCATCAACCGCAATACGCTGCGCAAGAAGCTGCAACAGCACGGCCTGTTGTAGCGCAGGTAGTTTTCTCGCGCCCTGCCACGTTTCCCTTCGGCTTTTCGTCTTCATCATGATCAAGCAAGCGCTCATCTCCGTTTCCGACAAGTCCGGCATCGTCGACTTCGCCAGGTCGCTGTCGGACCTCGGCGTCAAGATCCTGTCGACCGGCGGCACCGCGAAACTGCTCGCGGACGCGGGCCTCTCCGTCACCGAAGTCGCCGACTACACGGGCTTCCCGGAAATGCTGGACGGGCGCGTGAAAACGCTGCATCCGAAGGTGCACGGCGGCATTCTGGCGCGCCGCGACCTGCCGGAACACATGGCCGCGCTCGAAAAGCACGACATTCCGACCATCGACCTGCTCGTCGTGAACCTGTACCCGTTCGTGCAGACGGTCTCGAAAGAAGAGTGCTCGCTTGAAGACGCTATCGAGAACATCGACATTGGCGGCCCGACCATGCTGCGCTCGGCCGCGAAGAATCATCGCGACGTGACCGTCGTGGTCGATCCGGCCGACTACGCGCTGGTGCTGGACGAAATGCGCGCGAGCAACAACAGCGTGTCGTACAAGACCAATTTCCGTCTCGCGACCAAGGTTTTCGCGCATACCGCGCAGTACGACGGAGCGATCACGAACTACCTGACGAGCCTCACCGAGGAATTGCAGCACAGCTCGCGCAACACGTACCCGGCTACGTTCAACCTCGCCTTCAGCAAGGTGCAGGACTTGCGCTATGGCGAAAATCCGCATCAGAGCGCCGCGTTCTATCGCGATCTGTCGGTGCCGGCCGGCGCGCTCGCGAACTACAACCAGTTGCAGGGTAAGGAACTGTCGTACAACAACATCGCAGACTCCGACGCCGCATGGGAATGCGTGAAGACCTTCGACGTGCCGGCCTGCGTGATCGTCAAGCATGCGAATCCGTGTGGCGTTGCGGTGGGCGCCAACGCGAACGAAGCGTATTCGAAGGCGTTCCAGACCGACCCGACGTCGGCGTTCGGCGGCATCATCGCCTTCAATCGCGAAGTGGACGAAGCCGCGGCGCAAGCGGTGGCGAAGCAGTTCGTCGAAGTGCTGATCGCGCCGTCGTTCAGCAGCGAGGCGCGCCAGGTGTTCGCGGCCAAGCAGAACGTGCGGCTGCTGGAAATCGCATTGGGCGACGGCCATAACACATTCGATCTGAAGCGCGTGGGCGGCGGCCTGCTGGTTCAATCGCTGGATTCGAAGAATGTGCAGCCGCGCGAACTGCGCGTGGTCACGAAGCGTCACCCCACGCCGAAGGAAATGGACGACCTGTTGTTCGCATGGCGCGTCGCGAAGTACGTGAAGTCGAACGCAATCGTGTTCTGCGCCAACGGCATGACGCTCGGCGTCGGCGCGGGCCAGATGAGCCGTGTGGACTCGGCGCGCATCGCCAGCATCAAGGCGCAGAATGCCGGCTTGACGCTGGCGGGCTCGGCCGTGGCGTCGGACGCATTCTTCCCGTTCCGCGACGGCCTGGACGTGGTCGTGGCCGCGGGCGCGACCTGCGTGATCCAGCCGGGCGGCTCGATGCGCGACGACGAAGTGGTGAGCGCCGCCGATGAGCACAACATCGCGATGGTGCTGACGGGCGTGCGTCACTTCCGGCATTGAGGTTCGCTTGAACGGGGGCTGCTGGTGCAGCCGCTGTAAGAGACATTGGAACGGCCTGGCGGGAATTTCCGCTGGGCCGTTCTGTTTTTGTGGGGGTTGGCGGCGGCGGACGCAAGTCCGCAACACGTGCTCGCGGCATCAATCCGGCGGGTCCTTGCGCTCGTAGTGGTCCCTCACTTCGGGATGCTGGCTGATGTAGGTGCCGAGGCCCTTGCCCCGCTTCGCGAGTCGCTTGAGCGCCGCGACATGTGTTTCGCCGACGCTGCTTTCGGAGTACCAGTACGTCGTGCCCGAGTTGAAGCGAGCGGCGACGAAGTTGTCGCCGATCTCATACGCGACGACGCCGGACTTCCCACTTCTGTTTCCATAGCGCTGCATACGCAATCACCTCCGGCTGACAGCACCAGCAGTTTTTATTCCGCTTGCGCCACGCTTTGCGGGCCGCCGGGCGGCGTGTGTTGTAGTATCGCAGGCACTTGGCCTTAACCGCATGTGCGGCATTTCATGAGAATTCTCGGTATCGACCCCGGCTTGCGCGTCACCGGCTTCGGCGTGATCGACCAGAGCGGACACACGCTCAGCTATGTGGCGAGCGGCGTCATCAAAACTGCCGACGCCGACCTGCCGTCGCGGCTCGGCACTATTTTCGACGGCATTTCGACACTGATCCGCCAGCACTCGCCGGATCAAGCGGCGATCGAAAAAGTCTTCGTCAACGTCAATCCACAGTCCACCTTGCTGCTCGGCCAGGCGCGCGGCGCGGCGATTTGCGGCTTGGTCGCGGGCGGCGTGCCGGTTGCCGAATACACCGCTTTGCAGTTGAAGCAAGCCGTGGTCGGCTACGGCCGCGCGACCAAGGAGCAGATGCAGCAGATGGTCGTGCGGCTATTGAGCCTGTCCGGCGTGCCGGGCACCGACGCCGCCGACGCGCTCGGCATGGCGATCTGTCACGCGCACGGCGGCACGACCTTGGGCACGCTCGGCGGGATCGCGCCGTCGCTGGCGAAAAAGGGATTGCGCGTCAGACGCGGGCGCCTCGTCGGATAATCGCTCGCGGCGGCTTCTCACGAAGCGCCGCCGCGCGCATGCCGCAAGCGTTTTTTCACGTGGTGCATGCCGTCGCGATCGGCGGCGCGCACGCGCTGCGCTACACTCGCCCTTTCTCACAAGTTCGAACTCGTCATGATCGGTCGCATTGCCGGCGTTCTGCTGGAAAAAAACCCGCCGCATCTGCTCGTCGACTGCAACGGCGTCGGTTATGAAGTCGATGTACCGATGAGCACGTTCTACAACCTGCCGTCCACCGGCGAGCGGGTCGTGCTGCTCACGCAAATGATCGTGCGCGAAGACGCGCATCTGCTGTACGGCTTCGGTACTGCCGAGGAACGTTCCACCTTCCGCGAGCTGCTGAAGATTTCCGGCATTGGCGCCCGCATGGCGCTTGCCGTGCTCTCCGGCATGAGCGTGCACGAACTCTCGCAGACGGTCACGCTGCAGGACGCCGCGCGCCTCACGCGCGTGCCCGGCATCGGCAAGAAGACCGCCGAGCGGCTGCTGCTCGAGCTCAAGGGCAAGCTCGGCGCGGACCTCGGTGCAATGGCCGGCGCCGTGTCGGCGTCCGACCACGCGTCCGACATTCTCAACGCGCTGCTCGCGTTGGGTTACTCGGAGAAGGAAGCCCTTGCCGCGATCAAGAACGTGCCGGCCGGAACCGGCGTGTCGGACGGTATCAAGCTTGCGTTGAAAGCTTTGTCCAAGGCGTGAGCGTTGGGCGGGCGGGAGCCGTGAGCAATCTGCGCCGCCAGCGCACCCTGGCCATTCGGCCGATTTCGCGCCGCGCCTCGCGCGGTACAATGACCGCATGATCGAAACCGACAAACTCGCCGCCGAGCGCATCATCGCGGCCACGCCCGTCTCGCCGAACGAGGAAGCGTTCGAACGCGCGTTGCGCCCGCGCCAGCTCGAAGAATATGTCGGGCAGGAGAAAGTGCGCGGCCAGCTGGAAATTTTTATCGAGGCCGCCCGCCGGCGCTCGGAGTCGCTTGACCACGTGTTGCTGTTCGGGCCGCCGGGGTTGGGCAAGACCACGCTCGCGCACATTATTGCGCGCGAAATGGGCGTGAACTTGCGGCAAACCTCCGGGCCGGTGCTCGAGCGTGCCGGCGACCTCGCCGCGCTGCTGACCAATCTCGAAGCGAACGACGTACTGTTCATCGACGAAATTCACCGGCTCTCACCGGTCGTCGAGGAAATTCTGTACCCCGCGCTCGAGGATTATCAGATCGACATCATGATCGGCGAAGGGCCGGCCGCGCGCAGCGTGAAGCTGGACCTGCAGCCGTTCACACTGGTGGGCGCGACCACCCGCGCGGGCATGCTCACCAATCCGCTGCGCGATCGCTTCGGCATCGTCGCGCGGCTCGAGTTCTATAACGCGGAAGAGCTTGCGCGTATCGTCACGCGGTCAGCCTCGCTGCTCAATGCACAGATTCATCCTGACGGCGCGTTTGAGATCGCGAGGCGCGCGCGCGGCACGCCCCGTATTGCCAACCGGCTGCTGCGGCGCGTGCGCGATTTCGCCGAAGTCAAGGCCGACGGCAACATCACCGCGCAGGTGGCGGATGCGGCGCTGAGCATGCTTGACGTCGACCCGGTCGGCTTCGACCTGATGGACCGCAAGCTGCTCGAAGCGATCCTGCACAAGTTCGACGGCGGACCTGTCGGCGTCGACAATCTGGCGGCCGCAATCGGCGAAGAGCGCGACACCATCGAAGATGTCCTTGAGCCATACCTGATCCAGCAAGGCTTCCTGCAGCGCACGCCGCGCGGCCGCGTCGCCACGCTGCTCACGTACCGGCACTTCGGGCTTGCGGCGCCGGACTCGTCGAGCTCCCTGCCGGGCCTTTGGGACTCGCCTGCGACCTGAGCGCGGCCTGACTCCCGCGCGCAGCGCGCGCGCCGGCGCAGCGAGGCAATGCAAGAAGTCTCGAATGAAACGAGAGAGGGCCGCTGTTGCGGCACACTTGCACAAGCGCCCAGCGGCAGGTTGCGCATGAGCCGCCGATGCGCCGCGCCGTGCGGCGACCTGGCCCGGAGTGCGCCTCGTTGCGACTGTGGTTCGACTACCGTGTTGACGGGGATGTGAGGGCGAGCGCACCGCCGCATGGCCGCTGTGCGCAAAGCGGATTCGCGCACAGCAACGCGCAACGACGCAACCACGCAACCACGCAACGTCGCTTCGCGCGCAACAAGCCCGTCGCGATTAACGGCCCGGTTCCGGGACCTTTCTGAAACTATCGTCGGCGCCCGGCGCGTCGAGATGCGATACATCGCCCCACGAGACTATCGTCGCGCGGCCGTCGTCGAAATTCACCACGTTCACGCTCGTATTCAGCAACGCGTAGTCGCGCGGCGCATCGAGCGGCAAACCGCATGCGAAGCGGCGCACGCAGTCGAGCACGCCGCCATGCGCAACGCAGGCAATCCGGCCGCCAGGATGCGCGGCAACCAGCGGCTCGATGGCATGCAGCACCCGGTGATAGAACGCGCGCTGCGACTCGCCCTCGGGCGGCGCGAAGCCGGGGTCGCGGGTCTGCCAGTGCGCATATTCATCCGGAAAACGCGCGGCGATTTCATCGCTGTCGTGGCCCTGGAATGCGCCGTAGGAGCGCTCGCGCAAACCCTCGCGCAATTGCACCGGCAAGCCAAGCGCATCCGCGACGGGCTGCGCGGTTTGCCGCGCGCGTTGCAGGTCGCTCGAATAGATCGCATCCAGCCGCGCGCCGCGCTTTGCTTCGTCCGCGATACGGCGGGCAAGATGTTGCGCCTGCTCGAGGCCGACCGCCGCGAGCGGAATGTCGATATGCCCTTGAATGCGTTTGATGCGGTTCCACTCGGTCTCGCCGTGCCGGATAAACAGGATCTGCGTGGTCATGGGTGAAGGTGGCGCTGTTCGCCGGTGGTGTCGAGCCGCTATTGTCGCAAGAACCGCGCGCAACTCAGGCGTGGGTCTGCAGCCAGAAGGTGACGGGCCCGTCGTTGACGAGCGAAACCTGCATATCGGCGCCGAATTCGCCCGTCTCGACGATCGGATGTCTGGCGCGCGCCGCGGCAACGAAATAGTCGAAGAGGCGCTTGCCTTCGTCCGGCGGGGCGGCTGGCGTGAAGCTCGGCCGCAGGCCGCTGTTGGTGTCCGCAGCCAGCGTGAACTGCGAGACCAGCAACAAGCCGCCCGCGCGGCCCGCTCCGTCCACGTTCTGCACCGACAGGTTCATCTTGCCGGCGGCGTCGCTGAACACGCGGTAGCCGAGCACCTTGGCGAGCAGCCGGTCGGCGGCCGCTTCGGTGTCGCCGCGCTCAGCACACACCAACGCGAGCAGGCCAGCGTCGATTGCGCCGGCCACGCGTTCGCTATGCCCCTCCACGACGCGCACCTCGGCGCGCCGCACGCGCTGGATCAACGCGATCATCGTGCCGACTCCGGCTTTGCAGTTGGATGCATGGCTCGCAAGCTCAAGCTGTTAGCGAAACGCGAGCAAAGCGGCGCTTGCCCACCTGCACCACGTACTCGCCGGCCTCGACTTTCAGGCCCTTGTCGGACACGGTCGCGCCGTCGATCTTCACGCCGCCCTGCTCGATATTGCGCAGCGCTTCGCTCGTCGACGGCACGAGGTTCGCCTGCTTGAGCAACTGGCCGATGGCAAGCGGCGCGCCGCTGAGCGCGACTGCGGGAATATCGTCCGGCACGCCGCCCTTCGCGCGGTGGTTGAAGTCTTCCAGCGCACGCTCGGCATCGGCCTGCGAATGGAAGCGCGCCACGATTTCCTGGCCCAGCATGACCTTGAAATCGCGCGGATTGCGGCCGGCCTCGGCCTCTTTCCTGAACGCCGCGATTTCGTCCATCGGACGGAACGACAGCAACTCGAAGTAACGCCACATCAGCGTGTCGGAAATGCTCATCAGCTTGCCGAACATATCTGTCGGCTTTTCGCTGATGCCGATGTAGTTGTTCTTCGACTTTGACATTTTTTCGACGCCGTCGAGCCCTTCGAGTAGCGGCATGGTCAAAATGCACTGCTGTTCCTGGCCATATTGCTTCTGCAATTCGCGGCCGACCAGCAGGTTGAACTTCTGGTCGGTGCCGCCGAGTTCCAGGTCTGCATTGAGCGCGACGGAGTCGTAGCCCTGCATGAGCGGGTACAGAAATTCGTGGATCGAAATGGGAACGCCGCTCTGGAAACGCTTGGTAAAGTCCTCGCGCTCGAGAATACGCGCCACCGTGTAGCGCGACGCGAGCTTGATCATGCCGTCGGCGCCGAGCGGCATTGACCATTCGCTGTTGTAGCGGATTTCGGTCTTCTCGCGGTCGAGCACCAGCGCGGCCTGCTCGAAATACGTCTTTGCGTTCGATTCGATCTGTTCGCGCGTGAGCGGCGGGCGCGTGGCGTTGCGG
>Ga0268256_1002159_pt1 | contig 10445 bp, 10 predicted proteins | sample AgamicAtAmrz_FD_200247 | JGI IMG/M metagenome (GOLD analysis project Ga0268256, IMG submission 200247) | Agave microbial communities from Guanajuato, Mexico - At.Am.rz (v2) (version 3) | ecosystem: Host-associated > Plants > Roots > Rhizosphere | place: Guanajato, Mexico | collected 2012-06-07
CGCCGCCGAGGTAGAACTGGTTGGAGCAGAAGTCGTTGCTGCCGATCATGTGGGTGTAGCTGAGCTGGCCGTAGTAATCGCCGGCGTCGTAGTCGAGGCTGTATTCCACGCCACGAAACTGTGTGGTCTCGAGATTGTTCTGGTACACCGAGCGGCCCAGGGCGATGCCCGATACGCTGGAGCCCGGCAGGCTGGCGTTGGTGTCGAGAAACGAGAAGTTGTCGATACGGGTGTCGAAGTAGGCGATCTTGGCGGCGAAGCGGTCGCCACTGCGCAGCAGCGACTCCTTGAAGATATTCACCCCCAGCTCCCAGTTGTGCGATTCCTCGGCCTTGAGGAAGGGGTTGGGATAGACCATCTCGTTGCCCCCGCCATGCGGACGGCCGCTCATGTACGCCTCGGTCACCGCCGGCGGACGCCAGCCACGGCCCCAGCGGGTATAGACCTGCAGCCAGTCCAGCCCCGGCTTCACGGCGATGCCGAAGGTCGGCGAGAAGCGGCCTTCCTCGCGATCTTCCTCGAACAACAGGTCGGTGCGCTGACGGCGCAGGTTGGTCTCGGTGACACCCTCGGGGTACATCCAGGTCGTGACGCCGGTCTTGCCGGTCAGGCGATAGCGGTCATAGCGCAGCCCGGCATCGACCACCAGCCAGTCGTCATGCTCGTAGCTGAGGTTGCCGAACAGGCTGGCCATGACCCGCTTGCCCTTGGGGTTCGCGCCCTGCACGTACGGCAGCGACTCGGTCTCGTTGACCGCCGCGATACGGTTGGTGCTGGGGCGGAAGGTGTCCTGGAAAGCCTCGCTGCCATAGTTGAACGTGAGGCTGTCGGCCTGGAACAGATGCCAGCGCGAGGTGTTCTGCAACTGCAGGCCCCAGGTGTCGGTCTGGTAGCGATCGGTGTAGTCCTCGACACGGTTGCCGCTGTTCTCGGACGAGGCGTTATTGGCGTTCCAGCGATCCTGGCGGGTGGTGACGTAGTAGAGCTTGGCCTTGAAGTCGATCAGCTCGTTGGGGTTGAAGCTGTAGTCCAGGGCCGCGTTCCTGGCGTTGATGTCGTTGGTGCCGGTGACGCGGTAGTAGTAGTCGTGACTGCCGGAGTCCTTTACCGTCCAGGCGTCCTTACTGTCGGTGTCGGTCTCGAAATAGCTGAACTGCAGACGCTGCTCATCGGGCAGGTTCAGGCCGAGCTTGAAGATCTGCGAGCGGGTCACGCTGTCCATGCCGCCGACCTCGCCGTTGAGCCAGCTCTTCCAGGCCTGGCGGTCTTCGAGCTTGCCGCGCATCTGGGTGCCGAGGTTGCCGGCGTTCTGCGTGCCACTGCGGTAGTCGCCGAAATGCCGCTCGCTGTGGCCGACCAGGATGTCGCCGACTTCGTTGCCCACGGCGAACAGCGCACTGCCGTTGAAGTAGGTGCCGTTGCCCAGCTCCCCAATACCGTGCCCGGCGCGCAGGCGGCCGCCGATTTCCTTGCCAGGGGCGAGCAGGTCGCGGGCATCTATGGTGGCGAAGCTGGCGATCCCGCCGATCACCCCGGCGCCGCCCATGCCGGCGGAGGTGCCCTTGTCGATCTCGACGTTCTGCACGAACTCGGGGTCGATGAACATCACGCCGTTGCGCTGCTGGTGGCCATTGACGCTGAAGTTCTGGCGCATGCCATCGATGTTCATGTTGACCCGGCCATAGTCCTGCACGCCGCGAATGTTCACCGAGAGCCCGGGGTCGCGCTGGTTGACCGCGGTGTATACCCCGGCGGTCTGCTCGAGCATGTCGGCGGCGTGGCGCGGCGGGCGCTGGTCGATCTGCTTGCGGGTGACGACGCTGACCGAGCGCGGGGTCATGTAGACCCAGTCGCCGTCACGGGTCGACTCGACATGAGTGGCCCCCAGCTCCAGCGCCTGGCCATCGGCCTCCACCCGCTCCAGCCCTACCTGGCCGGCCGCACTGAAGCGATAGCGTACCGGGGTGCCCTGCAGCAGTTGGCGCAGGCCGTCTTCAGCGGCATGCGCGCCGTGCAGGCCGGCGCTGTTGAGCCCGGCCAGCTTGCGGCTGTCGAAGAACACCTGCACGCCCGACTGCTCGGCGTAGGCCAGCACGGCACTGTCGAGGGCCTGGGCCGGGATGTTGAACTGGATCATCTGGCGGCTGGCGGCATTGGCCGCTGGCGCGGCGTGCGCCATGCCGATCCCCATCGGCATGGCACAGGTGCCCAGGACCAGGCTGCTGGCCAGGGCGAGGCGACCGAAAGGTCGAAGGGTCTGTTGTCGTGGCGTGGTCACTGCGAAGGCTCGTCTGTTGTTGGCGTTTTCTAGTAATGAAAATCAATCTCAACAATCAGACGTGCGGGGATGGAAAAGTCAGTAAGGGGAAATGAAAAAAGATTGTGCGGGGGCTGGAGGGGCGCGCGATTACCGGCATAGCCGGTGCCATACATGGTGGTGTTCTTTTCGCGGGCAAGCCCGCTCCTACAAAAATCAGTGGAGTACCTGTGGGAGCGGGCTTGCCCGCGAAAAGGTCACCACCGAGCAAAGATCAGTAGATCAAGGTCAACCCAGGCAGCTCGAGCCGCTGCGCCTGCAGCTCATCGCTCAACACCCCGCCAACCGTCGCCAGTTGGTCAAGGCGAAACACCCCGCTTACCTCGCGCTGCGCCAACTGCGAATCCACCACCATCAAGCGCCCCGGACGATAGCGGTTGAGCCGCGCCACCACCTCGGCCAGCGGCTGACGCTCGAACACCAGCACGCCACGCTCCCAGTCGGTGGCGCGCTGCAGATTCTGCTCCGGCCAGGGCCGCACACCACTGACGTGGTCATAACGCACACTCTGCCCCTGTTCGACCACCTGATCGGCACGGCCACGCGCTGGCGGCGTCAGCAGATCGACGGCCACGCGGTGCTCGAGCATCCCCACCCAGCCGCCCTCGCCCGCCTGCCCCACCACGAAGCGCGTGCCCAGCGCGCGAGTGGTCGCCCCGGCATACTCGACCACGAAAGGTCTGCGCTCGTGCGCCGACACCGGCGCGGCGCTGAACACCGCCTCCCCCGCCAGCAGGTGCACACGTCGCTCGCGGTCGTCGAAGGCCAGGGTGATGGCGCTGCGGCTGTCCAGGTCGACCTGGCTGCCATCGGGCAGCGTCACTCGGCGTACTTCGCCGGCCGCGGTGATGTAGTCGGCACGCCAGTCCAGCAGCAACTGCGGCGCCTGCGCGACACCAAAGGCCAGCACCAGCAGCGCAGCTACTGCGGTCATCGCCCGGCGCAGGCGCGAACGTCGAGGCACTGGCCGGGCCAGGGTGGAGGGCGATGCGCGGCGCACAGGCGGCGCGATCTGCGCCAAGGAGCCCAGGTCAGCCCAGGTCGTGCGGGCGAACTCATAGGCCTGGGCATGCCGCGGATCGGCGGCGCACCACTGCTCCAGCGCCTGCTGCTGCTCATCGCTCAAGGGGCCGGCACTGTCGCGCACCGCCCACTCGGCGGCCCGCTCGCGAATCGCTTGCTCGGGCTGGTTCTCGCTGCTCACACGGTTCTCTCGCGATCTGGTTATGTCTGGGCTGACGTCTGAAGGGGCAATTGTCAGTAAACCGCTCGTCATCCACCGTCCTGCAGGCACTGCATCACATAGGCCAGGGCCTTGGCCAGATGCTTCTGCACGGAGCTGTCGGAAATCCCCAGGTGGCGGGCGACCTCGGCGTGGGTCATGCCTTCCAGGCGGTTGAGGCGGAACACCTGCTGGGTGCGCTCGGGAAGCTCTTCAAGCATCGCTTGCAGGCGCCGCAGATGCTGCTCGCGCGCCGCCTGCTCCTCAAGCCCCGGGCGTTCTTCGACGATCCCTTCGAGAGCCTCGTGGGGCACCAGGTCGGTCTTGCGCCGCTGCTGCTGGCGCAGGTGGTCGATCATCAGGTTGTGCGCCGTGCGGTACAGGTAGCCCGGCGTGTTTTCGATGGTTTCCTGGCGCTGCTGTTCGGCCAGGCGCAGGAAACTTTCCTGCACCAGATCAGCAGCGAGCTGCGGATCGCGCACCTTGCGCGTCAGCAGCCCCTGCAGGGTTTTCGCATGCTTGATGAACAAGCGCTTGAGATCGGACTCCGCCACACGCACTCCAGCTGGTGGTCGCAAGGTGGCGGAATGCTACTCGCTACTGAGAATCACTTGCAAGAAGTGCGATCACTCGAACAGTGCGTCCAGGGCCTGCTCCAGACGCGTCACCGCAATCACCTGCAAGCCTGCCGGCGGTTCCTTGGGGGCGTTGCCCTTGGGCACGATGGCGCGCTTGAAGCCATGCTTGGCCGCCTCCTTCAGGCGCTCCTGGCCGCTGGGCACCGGACGCACCTCGCCAGAAAGACCGATCTCGCCGAACACCAGCAGGCCATGGGCCAACGGGCGGTTGCGCAGGCTCGACATTACCGCTGCGAGCAGCGCCAGGTCAGAGGCGGTCTCGAGCACCTTGACCCCGCCGACCACGTTGAGGAACACGTCCTGGTCATGGGTGGGAATGCCGCCGTGGCGGTGCAACACCGCCAGCAACATTGCCAGGCGGTTCTGGTCCAGACCCAAGGTGACCCGCCGCGGGTTGGCCAGGTGGCTGTCGTCGACCAGCGCCTGCACCTCGACCAGCATCGGCCGGGTGCCCTCCCAGGTGGCCATCACCACGCTGCCCGGCACCTCTTCCTGGGTGCGGTTGAGGAAGATCGCCGAAGGGTTGGAGACCTCCTTCAGGCCACGGTCGGTCATGCCGAACACACCCAGCTCGTTGACCGCGCCGAAACGGTTCTTCACCGCTCGCAGCAGGCGCAGGCGTCCGTCCGATTCGCCCTCGAAATACAGCACGGTGTCGACCATGTGCTCCAGCACCCGCGGGCCTGCCAGCGAGCCTTCCTTGGTCACGTGGCCGACCAGGAAGATCGCCGTGCCGCTCTGCTTGGCGTAACGCACCAGCAGCGCCGTGCTCTCGCGCACCTGGGCCACGCCACCGGGAGCCGATTGCAGCTGTTCGGTGAAGATGGTCTGGATCGAGTCGATCACCATCACCCGCGGCTTTTCCACCCGCGCCGTGGCGATGATGGTTTCGATGCAGGTTTCGGTCATCACCTTGAGCTGGTCCTGGGGCAGGCCCAGGCGCCGCGAACGCATGGCCACCTGCTGCTGCGACTCCTCGCCGGTGACATACAGCGCAGGCATCTGCGTGGCGATGTTGCACAGGGTCTGCAGCAGGATGGTGGACTTGCCGATACCTGGGTCACCGCCAATCAGCACCACCGAACCATCGACCAGGCCGCCGCCAAGCACACGGTCGAGCTCGGTGCTGCTGGTGGTGAAGCGCGGGATCTCCTCGACACTCACCTCGGCCAGGGTCTTGATCTGCGCCTGCTGCCCGGTCCAGCCCGCACGCCCGGCAGGCGCTGCAGCGCCGCCGCTTTCGATCATGGTCTCGACCAGGGTGTTCCAGGCGCCGCATTCGCCACACTGGCCGGCCCATTTGGGAAAGGTCGCGCCGCACTCGGTGCAGCCATACAAGCGCTTGGCCTTGGCCATCGGGTCAGTCTCCTGGGCAAAGACCGCCATGATAGCCCAAGCCCGATGTGCCTCGGGCGCTGCTGCGTGCGACAAAACTATTCGTTCTAATGGCAGTCTGTAGCCCTGAATGCAGCGCATGAAGCGTTTTAGTGGCTTACACTGCGTTTACCTCACCATTTGTTACAAAGGAATAAAACATGGGCGTGCTCAGCGAGTTCAAGGCCTTCGCGGTCAAGGGAAATGTCGTCGACATGGCGGTTGGTATCATCATCGGCGCGGCCTTCGGCAAGATCGTCTCGTCGTTCGTGGGCGACGTGATCATGCCGCCACTGGGCCTGCTGATCGGCGGGGTGGACTTCAGTGACCTGGCGATCACGCTCAAGGCTGCAGAGGGTGATATCCCGGCAGTGGTGCTGGCTTACGGCAAGTTCATCCAGACCGTCATCGACTTCGTGATCGTGGCCTTCGCCATCTTCATGGGCGTGAAGGCGATCAACCGCCTCAAGCGCGAAGAGGCCGTGGCGCCCACTACCCCGCCGGTGCCGACGCCGCAGGAAACCCTGCTGACCGAGATCCGCGACCTGCTCAAGGCGCAGAACCGCCAGCCCTGACCAAAACGTTCCGGGGCCGCGATACGGCCCCGGATAGCGTTCCTACCAGTAGTTCTCCACCGCCACCTGTCCTGGCCGCTTGCTCAGGCTCAGTTGCAGGTCGCGCGCCTTCAGCACCTTGCGTGTCTCGTCGATCATTTCAGGGTTGCCGCACAGCATGATCCTCGAATGCTCCGGCGAAAACTCAAGCCCCGCGGCCCGCTCCAGCTCGCCGTTCTCGATCAGCGTGGTGATCCGCGCATTCAGCGCGCCAGGGTGCAGCTCACGCGTAACCACCGGAATGAACTGCAGCTTGCCGGCGAACTCGGCCAGGTAGTCGCGCTGTTCAAGCCCGGCGATCAGATCCACGTACGCCAACTCCTTGGCTTCGCGCACCGAATACACCAGCTTGATGTTGTCGAAGCGTTCCCAGGCCTCGAAGTCCTGGAGGATCGACACGAAAGGGGCGATACCGGTGCCTGTGGCCAGCAGCCACAGGTCGCGGCCACCGACGAAGCGATCCAGGGTCAGGTAGCCGAAGGCCTGGCGGTCGATCAGCAGGGTGTCACCCTCTCCCAGCCGGCTCAACTCACTGGTGAACTCCCCGCCCGGCACCACGATGGAAAAGAAATCAAGAAACTCGTCATGGGGCGCGCTGACCATCGAGTAGGCCCGCCACACCACACTGCCGTCGGCCTTGGCCACCCCAAGGCGCGCGAACTGCCCGGCACGGAAACGGAACCCCGCATCACGGGTTACGCGCAGGCTGAAAAGGTTCGGCGTCAGAGGTTGGACATCGAGCAGGGTTTGTGAAGTGAATTTGTCGGCACTGGCGGTCATGACGGACTCCCGAGGTGAATGCGCCAAGTGTGGCGCAAAGTGACGCCCAGGAACACCGAGGAGCTGTAGGGTCTCGTACAAAATCGGTACAACTAAATCCATATCGATAGCACACGCTATAGCGAAAAATTTCCAGCGCTTTAGTCAGCTTTTCCTACACTCGGATGGATGCCACCGAAATTTGGATCCACTTGGAGCAACAACATGTCGCATTGGAAGCCGGAAAATCTCCAGATATTACTGGGCGAAAGGCACCCCGAACGTATGTTCGACCATGCCATCGCACTCGTTCAGGAGATGGACATGGAGTACCTGGGGCTTGCCCTGCACCTGCATGTTCCCGCGCAACGTGCCCATGTAATCCTGTACAACAATTTTCCAAAGGAATGGAATGCCCACTATCAGGCGGATCGCAACTTCATCGAGCAAGACCCCATCATAGCCCTCAGCCGGCGCTCCACGGTCCCGGTGCTCTGGGAAGACAAGCTCTACGACGAAGCCCCCGAATACCGCAGCCTCGCTTGCAGCCATGGCCTGCGTCATGGGTGGACGCAGTCGCTCTACGACCACATCAACCACGCCAGCCAGCTCAGCGTGGCCCGCCCCGAGCACAAGGTCTCGACGCTCGAATTCCTGACCAAGAGCGCACAATTGCTCTGGCTGCACAACGTACTGCATGAACTGATCTGCGAACATCACCGCAGACTGATGGACCCAGCCCCTGCCCTGACCGACCGTGAGCTGGAAGTCACCAAGTGGACCGCTGACGGCAAGACCGCGTCGGACATCGCCTGCATTCTCTCGTTGTCGCAGAGTACCGTGAACTTCCATATCCGCAGTGTGATCACCAAGCTCGGCGTGTCCAACAAGACCGCTGCCGCCGCAGTTGCCGCCGCCCGCGGCCTGATCTGGAAGTAACTGCCCGCTACCGGCAAAGCCCTGTAGAATCGAACGCTTTGACGCTTGCGATCATCCACCGCAGGCAAAGCCGCATCGAGCCCGTTCCCCCATGCCCCTGCTGACCAGCCCATTCGCCGAACTCGACCTGATCCGTCAACCGGAGCAGAACAACGATCCCCTGCAAGCCTTCGACGCTGCCGACGAGTACCTGCTGAGCCACTTGGCAGCCCAGGCACCGCAAACCACGTGTCGCGTGCTGATCCTCAACGACAGCTTCGGCGCCCTGGCGGCCAGCCTCGCCGGCCATGTGCAGGTGACCAGCAGCGGCGACTCCCACCTGGCCCACCTGGCCCTGGAAAAAAACCTCGCGCGCAATGGCAAACCCTACGACGCCGTGCCCTTCATACCCTCCAGCGAGCATTGGCAAGGGCCGTTCGACCGTGTGCTGATTCGCGTGCCCAAGACCCTCGCATTGCTCGAGGAACAACTGATCCGCCTGCAAGGCAAGCTGGCACCCGGCGCCGAGGTGATCGCCGGGGCGATGATCAAGCACCTGCCCCGCGCCGCCGGCGACCTGATGGAGCAGTACATCGGCCCAGTCCAGGCGTCGCTTGCGCAGAAAAAGGCACGCCTGTTGATCGCCACGGTCGGCGAGCGACCTGTCGCCACCTCGCCCTACCCCACCCGCTACCGCCTGGACAGCCCAGTGCTGGAGCTGGTCAACCATGCCAACGTGTTCTGCCGCGAAGGCCTGGACATCGGCACCCGCGCCTTCCTCCCGCACCTGCCGCGCAACCTCGGCAGCGCCCGCGTCGCCGACCTGGGATGCGGCAACGGCGTACTGGCCATCGCCAGTGCACAGGTCAACCCGGATGCGCACTACACCCTGGTGGACGAGTCGTACATGGCCGTGCAATCGGCGCGGGAAAATTGGCAGGCGGCACTGGGCGATCGCGCGGTGGACATTCGCGCCGATGATGGCCTGGCCGGGCAGCAGAAGCAGTCGCTGGATGTGGTGCTGTGCAACCCGCCATTCCACCAGCAGCAAGTGGTTGGCGACTTCCTCGCCTGGCGCATGTTCCAGCAGGCTCGGGAGGCGCTGGTGGTCGGCGGCGCGCTGTACATCGTCGGCAACCGCCACCTGGGCTATCACAGCAAGCTGTCGCGGTTGTTCCGCGGTGTGGAGCAGGTCGCGGCGACGCCGAAGTTCGTGGTGCTCAAGGCGCGCAAGTGATCGTAGGGCCAACTGTCTTGTAAAAAATCCAAAGGCCAGCCCAATGTCGGGCCAAGGCTCAGGGTTTGAAACCAGCCAGTCTTCTGTGGGAACCAGTCTTCTGTGGGAGCGGGCTTGTCCCGCGATCACCGGCGAAGCCGGTGCCATGCACCGCAGTGTCCTTTTCGCGGGCAAGCCCGCTCCCACAAAAAATTCTGGCGCCGGATAGGACGTTTCTGAATCTGCAGCCCGCCAGCTTCAAGCAAATCTTCCTGGGAACTATCCTACGCATTTTGCGGAAGCGTCTTGATTGCCGGGGAAATGTCTCAGGGATACCGTCGCTGGGTCGTCGAGTTGGCGACCGGGCGTGAGAAACCCGAACGATATTGACCCAGGCTTGCAGTCATGGCGGCCGTGTATGGGCAGACTTCGGTCTGGCCGGGTTCCAGTATCCTCGGTTTTCTCACCCCATACGCGGCTGCCACCCTCATCTGGTGAGAAGGATGAACGGCGGTTTCATCTATCGATACTGGATATTCGCCATGAAAAAGATCGTCCCCGACCCACCCCGCTTCATCCCCAGCCCCGCTGATGCGAGGGCTCTAGCATGAGTGATCACCCCAACGACTACACCACCGCAGGCGTCGCAAGCTTCCTGGACATGTTCCGCGTGCAACCCGGCCTGTCACCGGAGCGGGTGCTGGAGGAAGTTTCGGTATTGCTGGGCTGCATTCGCGACCTGAGCGACCAGGAACAGGCCGCCCCGGCCTCCATCACAGCACTGCATTACCTCAGCGCACTGGCCAAAGGCCTGCTGAACGATCTGGAAATCGCCCGCAACAGCGTCCATTAAACCGGACGTGACCTCTGTGAGAGCGACGGTTCGGCGTCCCGACTGGTCCCGCGAAAAAGACACTGCGGTGTCTGGCACCGGCTGCGCCGGTGATCGCGGGACCAGCCCGCTCCCACAAGGGCTGGGCTGGCCTTTAGATTTTGAACCAGGAAGGTGCTCCTACCCGGCTCAATGCGTACTCAACCCCGCCGCACTCATGAACATGCGCATGCCATAGGCCACGATTCCCAGCGCCGCGACACTCAGCGCCCAGATCAGCACCAGCCAGCCCAGGCGCTGCCACAGCGGTTTCTTCTCCTCGATATCCATCACCCGGCACTCCCTAGTGGTAGCCATCGTCATGGGTCACCTTGCCGCGGAACACGTAGTAGCTCCAGAAGGTGTACCCCAGGATGAACGGCAGGATGAACAGCGTCCCCACCAGCATGAAGCCCTGGCTCTGCGCTGGCGCAGCGGCATCCCAGATCGAGATCGACGGCGGGATGATGTTCGGCCACAGGCTGATGCCCAAGCCGCTATAGCCCAGGAAGATCA
>Ga0268256_1002166_pt1 | contig 10422 bp, 7 predicted proteins | sample AgamicAtAmrz_FD_200247 | JGI IMG/M metagenome (GOLD analysis project Ga0268256, IMG submission 200247) | Agave microbial communities from Guanajuato, Mexico - At.Am.rz (v2) (version 3) | ecosystem: Host-associated > Plants > Roots > Rhizosphere | place: Guanajato, Mexico | collected 2012-06-07
TCGCTTCGGTCGTCACCAGAAGGCCTGCTACAGAGGCGGCATCCTGAAGCGCAGTACGAACGACCTTGGCCGGGTCAATAACGCCCTGCGCGTAGAGATCACCGTATTCGCCTGTCTGTGCGTTCCAGCCAAAGGAGAAGTCCGTCTTCTCGCGCAGCTTGCCGACGATAACGGAGCCTTCCGCGCCGGCGTTTTCGGCGATCTGACGGACGGGTGCCTCGATTGCACGGCGGACGATATCAACGCCGACCCTCTGATCCTGGTTGGCCGTACTTAGATTGTCGAGCGCCTTGACAGCGCGCAGCAGCGCGACGCCACCGCCAGGCAGGATGCCTTCCTCTACCGCCGCACGAGTGGCGTGCAGCGCATCGTCGACGCGGTCCTTCTTTTCCTTTACTTCGACTTCCGTCGAGCCGCCAACCCGGATGACGGCAACGCCGCCGGCGAGCTTGGCGAGACGCTCCTGCAGCTTTTCGCGGTCATAGTCGGAAGTGGTATCCTCGATTTGAGCGCGGATCTGCGCAACACGGCCGTCGATCTCGGACTTGGAACCTACGCCGTCGATGATGGTGGTGTTCTCCTTCTCGATAGCCACCTTTTTGGCGCGTCCGAGCATGTTGAGCGTGACGTTTTCAAGCTTGATGCCAAGGTCTTCGGAGATGACGGTACCACCGGTCAGGATGGCGATGTCTTCCAGCATGGCCTTGCGGCGGTCGCCGAAGCCAGGCGCCTTGACGGCAGCGATCTTGAGGCCGCCACGTAGCTTGTTGACGACGAGCGTTGCAAGGGCTTCGCCTTCGACGTCTTCAGCGATGATGAGGAGAGGCTTGCCCGACTGGACCACCGCTTCGAGGACCGGCAGCATGGCCTGCAGGTTCGAGAGCTTCTTTTCGTGGATAAGGATATAGGGATCCTCAAGTTCGACCCTCATCTTGTCCTGATTGGTGACAAAGTAGGGCGACAGGTAGCCGCGATCGAACTGCATGCCTTCGACGACTTCAAGTTCGGTTTCAGCGGTCTTTGCTTCCTCGACGGTGATGACGCCTTCGTTGCCGACCTTCTCCATCGCCTCGGCAAGATAGCGGCCGATCTCCGTATCCCCGTTCGCAGAGATTGTTCCAACCTGGGCGATTTCGGAATTGCTGGTTATCTTACGAGCGTTGGTCTTCAGCTCCTTGACGACAGCATCGACCGCAAGATCGATGCCGCGCTTCAGGTCCATCGGGTTCATTCCGGAAGCTACCGCCTTGGCACCTTCCTTGACAATTGCCTGGGCGAGGACAGTTGCGGTCGTGGTGCCGTCGCCGGCCAGATCGTTTGTCTTCGAAGCGACTTCGCGCAGCATCTGCGCGCCCATATTCTCGAACTTGTCTTCAAGCTCGACTTCCTTCGCGACCGACACGCCGTCCTTGGTGATGCGCGGTGCGCCGAAGGACTTGTCGATAACAACGTTACGACCCTTGGGGCCAAGCGTGACCTTCACGGCATTAGCGAGCACATCGACCCCTCGCAGCATGCGTTCACGGGCATCGGTGTGGAACTTGACTTCTTTGGCAGCCATTTTTTTAACTCCTCAATAGGCAGCTATCTGACTGATGGGTGTGGGGTAGGACGCTCAGGCGGCTTTCTTCTGCTCAGCCTGGGCGCCGATGATGCCCATGACATCGCTTTCCTTCATGATCAGCAGGTCTTCGCCATTGATCTTGATCTCGGTGCCTGACCATTTGCCGAACAGGATGCGGTCGCCCACCTTGACGTCGAGCACCTGGATCTGTCCGGCATCGTTGCGCGCACCGGGCCCAACGGCGATGACCTCGCCCTCCTGCGGTTTTTCCTTGGCAGTGTCGGGGATGATAATACCGCCTTTGGTCTTTTCTTCGGATTCGACCCGGCGGACGAGAATGCGGTCATGAAGCGGTCGGAACGACATATTTTCCTCCGTGAGACAAAAAAGATGACGTCTGTTCTTACCGGGCCGGCGGTGGCCGGCCCGGAAGTGCGAACCTCGTCCGAGCGTTCGCGCGCAAAAATCTGGTTTGGCGATTTTTTGATTTCAAGAGGTCGACGCAAAAAAATCAGCACTCATGATCGTCTGCTGCTAATGCGCTGAAAAGGAACGAAATTCTGACGGTTCGCGTTGAGAAGACCGTTGATACGTGGAAAATTTTGCGCCACACTTTGCCGTGTCACGAAAGGAGATGAAGCATGCAGTTTTCATCCGATCTCGAACGCCAGCTCAATGGCTATGGCCTCACCACTGCCCACATCCTTTATCGGATCCCGGATTTCGAAGCCGTGCTCCAGACCTTTGTCTGGCAGGATTATGACCTTGCCCCGGACTTCCCCGAAATGCACAAGTTCCTTGACTTTTGGCAAACGAGGCTCGACGGCCCCCTTCACTCCGTCCGCTTTACCCACCAGCGTTTGATTGGGCCGAATGAATGGCGTCGCATTGACGGCGAGTTCCGTCTGCAGTGACAGGTAACCGACACAACACTCGGGCGGCCGGGGATATAGACGCAAAAGCAACGGGCATGCGCCGGAGAGCATCCACCCGTCGAGGGACTGCTTTTCATCCGGTCGCACCGGCGGGGCTAAACCTCTTCCGTTTTGGGGCTGGATCACGGCCTCCGGCGTGTGTGGTCCTCGCCAGTATTCTCCAGCGCAGCCATGATCGCGTTCTTGATCTCGTCCTCCATCGCCTTCCGCTCGTCGGGCGACATTGCGGCAAGATCGCTTTCCGTTAATCCGCGCGCCTCCAGATACTGCGCCCTGATTTTTTCGCCGAGGCTCATATGCGCCCATTTGCTCAGTTCTTCCTCCGGGCTTGGCCCGCCGTTCTGCAGAGGCGCCTCATCAATGTGTCCGGCCGGTTCTCCCTGAAGCGACCAGAGTACATTTGCAAGATTGGAGGAGAGGGGCGCGGGGGCGCCACCGAATGAAGTTGCAACGGGCCGCTCAGCAGCCCGGTCGAGGCCTGTGTGAGTGACCTCCTGCGGCCGTAAACGTGTGTAAATCGCGGCGGTTCCGCCAATCCGGTCGATTGCAGACATTCGATTCTCCTTTACTCACAACCTGGAGCAACTCGCTTGCGTCTGGCTTGTCATTAGACGCGGCCGAAGTCATTGGTCCGGGTAGGCCCGCCCCCGGCCGCCAGTCACCTGAAGCGGCTTCACGGAAAAGCGAACGTCGCAGAGCACCCTCGCCCGATCTGTCGCTTGCTGCGCGTGGTTCCTGGAACGGCTTGACCTTTTGTTGTGGAGCCCCCGCTCATTCGCGCCGTTACGAATACGTGTTGTGCAAGCACTTCCGCGACCCAAGTCAGCCGCTAGCCGCTCCCAGTTTTGATCCTCGCGATTGCCTCTTGATACATAAGCAGCCGCAGCTCCAAAGCCCCGTGCGACCGGCTCATGCAACTACGGACACTGCGGAACATTGGGCCGTTCCTGAGGTTGGAATGGCAATGGAGTGGAGGGAAATCAATGACAGACGCAGGAGCTGAAGCAAGCCTCCGGCCCTTTTCCGGAGAGTTTCGATGGGCCGGTTATATGCTGGGCTTTGGTCTCGGCGGGTTCTTCGATGGCATTGTGTTGCACCAGTTGTTGCAATGGCACCATCTTTTAAGTGGTCTTGAGCAGGCACGGCTGGATATCCGCCTTCTCATTCTCTGGGACGGTATTTTTCATGCGCTGATGTACCTCATCGTGTTCATTGGACTTTGCTTGCTCTGGCGAGCCCGCAACGAATTCCCTGCACCAGGAGCGGATCGTCTTATGTTTGCCAATGCCGTTGCCGGCTTCGGTGGATGGCATGTCCTTGACAGTATTTTGTCACACTGGCTTCTGGGAATTCACCGCGTCCGTATGGACGTGGATAATCCGCTTTTTTGGGATTTGCTCTGGTTTGCCATGTTTGGACTTATCCCTCTGACTATTGGTTGGATAATGCGCCGAAGCGGGTCAAAAAGGGGGAGTGGTGTGCCCAGATCGCCGTTTTTGCTCGTCGTGGCGGCACTGACCGCGGGGCCGCTCGCTTTGCTGCCGCCGTCCGATCAATCACAGGTGACGGTACTTTTTTCACCCGGCACAAGCGAGCTGGATGCGTTTGCTGCCATTGCCGCGGTAAACGGCAGGATAATTGCCTCTGACGCGTCGGGCCAATTGTGGGCAGTGGATATGCCGGCGGATGGAAATCCCTTGGAGCTCTATCGCCACGGTGCACTGTTGGTAAGCAACGCCGCTCTGCCCCTCGGCTGTTTCAACTGGACCAGAGCCTAGCAAAGAGGGTGATCCGGCCGGAACAAACTAACGATGGTTCGCGCGATTTTGCTGTGCGACTGTCTCACTCGCAACCCCGTATAGACCTCGAAAAGGTGATCATTGCGTCTAACACCGCGGTTTTTTTTCCGCGGCGCCCAATGTCCACAATCCGGTATTACGTAGCTCCGCGTCAGGTTGGGAACAAGTTTCGGCATTTATCGATGACTCGCCGCGGGCATTGAAGCGAGGGTACCGCTCTCCCACGATATAAACAGCCGGAAGGCCCACGTTTAAACCGTGGAGCGAGCGTCACAGGTACCGGTTCACATCGAGGTTGCCATAGTAGTTCAAGCCGCCACTGAAGCTGGTTCTTTCGACGACATCAACGTGACGTGCGAACTCCACACCCACTGAACCATTGGATGGCGGCACAACAAGCCGGTCTCGCACCGAACGCTTTTCAATGCTATTGCTATCGCCACAGAGGGGAGTGACACAATCATGGATTCGATAATTCCCGGCGCGGCCAATCTCAGCCTGTTCGTCAGCGCCACGCTTGTTCTGCTTCTCGTGCCTGGGCCGGCGGTTCTTTACATCTTCGCCCGCTCGGTCGAGCAGGGCCGTTCTGCTGGCCTCGTCTCGATTCTGGGCATTCACGCGGCCACACTCGTGCATGTCGCCGCGGCTGCTGCAGGGCTGTCGGCGCTCCTGGCGTCTTCCGCGATCGCCTTCAGCGTGGTGAAGTATGCCGGCGCGGCCTACCTGATTTGGTTGGGCTTCAAGAAGCTTTTCGGTCCCGCGAGCATTCCCGATTTTAACGGCGCAGACCAGCCGCGCAGTCGCGGACGCATTTTCCGCGAGGGTTTCCTGGTCAACCTCCTCAATCCGAAAACCGCGTTGTTCTTCCTCGCCTTTCTGCCGCAGTTTGTTGAGCCCCAGCGTGGCCATGTGGCAATGCAGGTTGCGTTCCTCGGGGTTCTTTACACAGTGATCGGAGTGCTCACGGACGGCGCCTATGCACTCGCTGCCGGGACGGCGGGTAATTGGCTGAAGCGCAGTCCGGTCTACCTTAAAGCTGAACGCTGGGTCAGCGGGTCCATTTACATCGGCCTCGGATTGACGGCCGCATTTTCGGGAAACCACAAAAAGTAGGTTATGATAATACATGCAGGCGACGAGGGCCGGAAGCTAACGTCGCGCCGGAGTCATGGTAGAGGCTTGCGGTCGCAAACGCGGCGGGTCAATGGGATCCCTCACTTCGCAAACACAAAGAGACCCAAGGGAATTGCATTGCTTCATATACGCTCTGTGTCGGTTCGATGCCTGATGGATCCTCAAAACAGCCAAGGGCAATCGCGACGAGGTTTGGCCGGAATTCCGGGAGCCAATATACCGTAGATCCGCAGCAAGGACAAAAGCGGAACTCCAACTCCTTTCCGCTTTCGCCCCGGCGTAGAAATGCCTTATGGTTGCCGGCTGCGGTCACCTGGCCCGCCCCGTAAAACACGGCAACGCCGAACGCGGAGCCGGTACGGCGCTGGCATGCCTGGCAGTGGCAGATTGATACCTTCACCGGTTCGCCTTTCGCCGTTAGTGTCAGTTGTCGACATGAGCAATAAGCCAGACGCATTATGTGGTTGTCCCGGGTTGCGCTTCTTTCCACCCTGAATCACGTTCTAAAGAGTAAGCAGCGCGCGTAAAAGCGACCAGCTATTTATTCTCTGAACAGCGCTGCAATCGTTGACCGCTGCGAGGTGTACGCGTGATCTGTTGCGGCCTCGCTAGAGTCAGTTTTCATCTCGATCATCTTGCCGCAATGTCACCTTTAAACCTTCTTGCCTGACCGTGCTACCGGCATTCCTCGAGCGGCAACAAGACCAGTCTCCCTTCCTTCAATCTCGGGCCGTCAGGGCGGTATGATCGGTGCAGGTCGTTGCGCCAGCCATCAGGCCCGGGTGCAACTGTAAAAGCGAAGCGCGCCGCAACGGCGCCCATCGACACCTTCAGGTCCGCCGTAATTCGGTTCGATCCATGACGCTCGCCCACAACATCAAGGCGCACGGATGCAGGCGGTCAGTGTAGTGCGGCGCTTGCCGCGCGCCGCTCATCCTTGTCGTGCAGCGCGAAGCGATCAACCATATCAGCACTCGCTTCGTTGAATCCGAGAACCTCGACCTCGTCGCCCGCCTGGCGGAACTTCAGCACGACCTTGTCCAATGCGCCAATTGCGGTGATGTCCCAGAGATGGGCCCTTGTGAGATCGATGATGATCCGTTTGCCCTTATCGGTGAAGTCCAAAGCTTGGATAAAGGCTTCTGCCGACGCAAAGAAGACCTGTCCAACTACTGCATAGGTGACACTGTTCTGTTCGGGATTCTCCAGCCGCGTGACCTTGAAAAGACGGGCTACCTTGCCAGCGAAAAAGATGCCGGACAGCAGGACGCCAACGATCACGCCTTTCGCCAGATCATGTGTTGCAACGACGGTGACGACGGTCGCCAGCATGACGAAGGACGACGGAAGCGGGTGACGTCTCAGATCGACGATCGACCTCCAGGAGAAAGTGCCGATTGAAACCATAATCATAACCGCAACAAGCGCGGCCATGGGGATGATCCGGACGAGATCGTTGAGGACGACGATCAGAAACAGCAGGAAAGAACCAGCCACGAAGGTTGAAAGACGTCCTCGACCACCAGATGTTACGTTGATGACCGATTGTCCGATCATGGCGCATCCGCCCATGCCGCCGATCAGTGCCGAGGCGATATTCCCCGCGCCCTGTCCAACGCATTCTTGGCTCTTGTTGCTGGGCGTGTCCGTCATATCATCGAGTATCTGCGCGGTAAGCAGCGATTCCAGCAGGCCGACAGCAGCAAGTGTCACCGAGTATGGGAAGATGATCTGCAGCGTCTCCCAGGTCAACGGAACCTGAGGAAGCATCAGGAATGGGATCGAAGAGGGAAGTTCGCCAAGGTCGCCGACCGTGCGCAGGTCCATGCCGAACCACCACGCCATGGCCGTGAGAACCACGATGGCCACAAGCGGCGATGGGATCGCCTTGGTCACGTATGGAAAGAGGTAGATGATGGCAAGACCGCCTGCAATCATCATGTAGGTGAGCGTCGGGACCCCAACGAGTTCGGGTAACTGGGCCATGAAGATCAGGATCGCAAGCGCATTGACGAAGCCTGTGATGACGGAACGTGAAACGAAGCGCATCACGCGGCCCAGCCTCAGCCATCCCGCAGCGATCTGGATGATGCCCATCAGGATGGTGGCGGCAAAGAGATACTGAAGACCGTGGTCCTTGACCAGCGAGATCATGACGACAGCAGTCGCCGCCGTGGCGGCAGAGATCATGCCCGGCCGGCCGCCCACAAAGGCCGTCACGCAGGCGATTGCGAAGGAAGCGTAGAGGCCGACCTTGGGATCGACACCCGCAATCACCGAGAAGCCTATCGCTTCCGGGATAAGCGCGAGAGCGACGACAATACCCGAAAGTACGTCGCCACGGATGTTGGAGAACCACTCCTGACGGTAGTTTGAAAGAGTTTGCATAGGAATATTTTTCACAGTTGAGGCAACGGGCCGAGCGAAACTCGGTCCTCGAAATGGCATAGGTTGCGTTGCTGTGTTGTCTGGCGGATCGGCGGCCAGAAGAGCCACCCGGAGTTTCACCGGGTCCTTGTGGATGACGTTAACTAGCTCACGCAGGATCGGTTTGCAATGCGCCCCTTTTGTGAACCTAAAGAGGGGCCGTGAACCGACATCTATTTTCGGACGCGGGTCGGCTCCAAAAGGAGTTCCAAATGCAGGATTGACAGGGATTGGAAAGTGTTAATCGAAACACGCGTAACGCTCGCCGGGCGCGGTTGATTGAGGGAACGTTCTGCCGTACGGGCGCACCGCCTGGAGCAGTTGCGGTAGCGAACCGGCGGAACCGATGAAGATAACGCGTCATCGTTTCGAATAGCCGAAAAATGGGATATGCGATGCGACGACTTGCGAGTGTCAGAGAGCGTAACGCTTCTGAAAAGACAGCCCGGTCACATTTGGCCGCTTCGGCCAGAGGCTGATCTCCGGTTATCGGCCCTAAGTGGCCGTAACACGCACGAAATCTCCATTGTCGCCGATCGTTGTCGTGAGCTTACGCATGTTAGCAGCAGCCAACTGATTATTAGGTATTCACGGCAAACGGGTCGCTTAAATGACATCGCCGGATCAAGCTCGCGGCGGGCAACTTGATCCGGCGATAGTGCCGGTCAATACTCCGGCAATTAAATGAGGTCGACCGACACCGAACTCTCAAGGCGCAGGACAGAAAACTTGCAGTCGCGTAGGTGAGTTCCTGATCGCAGACGAGGCAGGTCCAGGCGTGCCACTCCTTTACGGCTGTCTCTCAGTTTCCGTCTTCTTGTTCGAGAGCGGCGCGAACCTCTGCGATTTTCCCTGTATCTGTTCCAGCGCCTAAAATGCTCTTCGCTTCGGCAAGCTCCTCGTCGGTGACCGGCCTGTTTGCCAATTGTTCCAGCGCCGAGACAAGGGCGGTTTCGCTAAGCGCGGAATCCGTGGGCACGGCCCCCACCCCGTACTGAATTTCGAATTCCGCATATGCCTTCACGTAGGCCGCGAGCGCTGCCATCTTGGGATCATTGGAATTCAGATAGGCATGATAATTTCTCTTCATCGAGTTGAGGCTGCCAGTGCCGGGCTTTGCGCTGTGCGTTTTGGATTTCTCGGCATGAGATCTTGAAGTTTTGTCGGGATGATGCGATTTCAATGATGCCGAAGAGCCCTTGTGCGCGGATGAATTCGACGACGCCCGGCTTTCGCCGGCGCCGGATTTCCCTCCGCCATGGCCTCCCCCGTTTCCGCCGCCGTTACCACCACCATTGCCGCCGCCATTACCACCGCCGTTTCCGTCCTTGGCAAATGCCGCGTGCGTAAAGCCGGGAGTATCTTCCGCCATAGGGGCAAGGGCAAGGACAAGACCAAGGCTTGCGGTACCGATCAGCGAGGGGATTTTCATGTGCGGGTCCTTTTCAAAGTCGGTCACCGCTTGCGCAGAGCCGCGGTGCCAGCAAATCGTTACGCACTACAATATTGCCTAAATCTCGGGTTTCTACTCCACTCCGACCTATGCCCTGGGCATTCGGACCATGGTCCGATTGATCGCGACCGATGGTCGCTGATTGTATGGACCGGACGACGAGCTCACATCGGGGAGCCCGGTGCCTCCCGCGGGCATGGTTGACACCTTGCGTTGACGGGTCGCTATAAAGGATTGGGAGATGAGTGCTGACAATGCGCGTTCTGCGGACAGGCCCTAACTACGAGGTGCCGATAACGAGCCCGATGGCACGCTGGAATTCCCAGTCACTCGCACGGCAGTTCCTGCTTGCGGGCGGTTTTGTCGCGATCTGCGCAATGGTGGTCGTGGGTTATTTCGTTGCCAGTCTGATCGAAAACGCCGTGACACGTAACTCCGCGGCAACGACCGCGCTTTACGTCGACAGCGTGATTGCTCCTCTATTGCCTGACATGCAAACCACCCAGAGCCTGGACGATTCGATAACACGGGCCCTGGATGAGACCCTTGGGCAGGGCGCACTTGGAAAACGACTGTTTTCGTTTCGGCTCTGGCGCAGCGACGGTACTATTCTTTATTCCAGCGATAAAAGCCTTTCCGGCAGGCAGCTCCCACTGTCCGGCGACCTTACAACGGCCTTTACCGGCCAGATGACAGCGAGGTTCAATCGGATCGACGGCGCCGAGAGCGATGCCGAACGCGATAGCGAAAAGCCACTTCTGCGAATCTACAATCCGGTCTTGCAGCCCTGGTCGGGCAAGGTCGTCGCCGTCTCTGAATTTTTTGAGGTCGCCGATGAATTCGAATGGAGTCTTAAACAGGCCCGCCTCCTGAGCTGGCTCGCGGTCGCGGCGTTCACGACCATATTCTTTGGCCTCTTGTCGATTATAGTCCTTCGTGGAAGCCGAACCATCGACAGCCAGCGAAGGGCCCTCAATGACCGCATCGATGAACTCTCCGCCCTGCTGCGGCAGAACGAGGCCTTACGCGCGCGTGTTCAGCGTGCGACACAAAGGGCCACGTCCCTCAACGAGAGTTACTTGCGCCGCATCGGTGCCGACCTGCACGACG
>Ga0268256_1002173_pt1 | contig 10396 bp, 5 predicted proteins | sample AgamicAtAmrz_FD_200247 | JGI IMG/M metagenome (GOLD analysis project Ga0268256, IMG submission 200247) | Agave microbial communities from Guanajuato, Mexico - At.Am.rz (v2) (version 3) | ecosystem: Host-associated > Plants > Roots > Rhizosphere | place: Guanajato, Mexico | collected 2012-06-07
TGATCGGCAGGTCGTCTTCGTCGATGATTTCATCGCGTACCAGGTTGGTCAGCGGCACTTCCGCCGTCGGGATCAGCGCGTAGTTGCTGCTGTCGGCTTCTTCTTCCAGCGGACGAGTATGGAACAGGTCGCCAGCGAATTTCGGCAACTGGCCGGTGCCATACAGCGTGTCCTGGTTCACCAGGTACGGGACATAGTTTTCGCTATAGCCATGCTGTTCGGTGTGCAGATCCAGCATGAACTGCGCCAGGGCGCGGTGCAGACGGGCCAGCTGGCCTTTCATCACCACAAAACGCGAACCAGTCAGCTTAACGGCGGCGGCAAAATCCAGCCCCCCGTGCATTTCCCCCAGCGTCACGTGATCGCGCACTTCAAAATCGAACTGGCGCGGCGTGCCCCAGCGGCTGACTTCAAAGTTGTCGTTTTCGTCACGGCCAACCGGCACATCATCATGAGGAATATTCGGGATCGCCAGCGCGATATCGCGAATTTCCGCCAGCAGCGTTTCCAGCTCGGACTTTGCAGCATCCAACTGTTCGCCGAGTTTGTTCACTTCCAGGCGTAATGGCTCGATGTCTTCCCCGCGCGCTTTCGCCTGGCCAATGGATTTCGATCGGGAGTTACGCTCCGCCTGCAGGTTTTCCGTTTGCACCTGCAGAACTTTACGACGCTCTTCAAGCGCGCGAAGTTTATCTACATCCAGCTTAAAGCCCCGGCGTGCCAGTTTTTCTGCGACTGCGTCTGGCTCGGTACGCAGCAGATTGGGATCGAGCATGCTTATCCTGTGCTTATCGAATTAAATAAAGAAAAGTGGCCGCAGACTACGACCACGGAAATAGAGTAATAACCTTACCGCAACGCCTCAATTAGCGGTAGCGTTTTATCGGGCTATTTTGATCCTGTTCAGCGAGCCAGGCGAGCTTTTCGCCAATTTTGCCCTCAAGCCCCCGGTTTGTCGGGTGATAATAGCGCGTTTGCGCCATTTCCTGCGGGAAGTACTGCTCGCCGGCGGCGTAGGCGTTGGGTTCGTCATGAGCGTAACGATACTCCTGTCCGTAACCCATCTCTTTCATCAGCTTCGTCGGCGCATTGCGCAGATGCACCGGAACGTCGTAGTCAGGACGATCCCGCGCGTCGGACAGCGCCGCTTTAAAGGCGGTGTAGACGGCGTTACTTTTCGGCGCGCAGGCCAGATAGACAATGGCCTGGGCAATCGCCCGTTCGCCTTCCGCCGGCCCGACGCGGGTAAAGCAATCCCACGCCGAAATGGCGACCTGCATCGCCCGTGGGTCGGCGTTGCCGACATCTTCCGAGGCTATCGCCAGACAGCGGCGGGCAACGTACAGCGGATCGCCGCCGGCGGTGATGATCCGCGCATACCAGTAAAGTGCCGCATCCGGCGCGCTACCGCGCACCGACTTATGCAGAGCAGAAATCAAATCGTAGAACCGGTCGCCTTTGTTATCAAAGCGCGCGCTGCGCTCGCCAGCGATCTCGGTCAGCAGTTCCGCCTTCAGCACCCGCTTGCCCGAGTCATCGCTCTCGGCCATATCAGCCATCATTTCCAGGGTATTCAGCGCCCGCCTCGCGTCGCCGTTCACCAGTTCGGCGATGGCCTTGCGGGTCTCTTCCGGCAGAATAATATCCTGCCCGCCGTAGCCGCGGGACTTATCGTTCATCGCCTGGTCAAGCACCCGCTCGATATCGTCGGTGGTCAGCGATTTCAGTAAGTAGACGCGGGCGCGGGAGAGCAGCGCTGAATTAAGCTCAAAGGAGGGGTTTTCGGTGGTCGCGCCAATAAAAGTGATGGTGCCGTCTTCAATATGGGGCAGAAAGGCATCCTGCTGGCTTTTATTAAAGCGATGCACTTCGTCAACAAACAGGATGGTCCGCCGGCCGGCGTTGCGATTTTGCCGCGCGCGCTCAATAGCCTCGCGAATCTCTTTCACCCCTGAGGTCACCGCCGAGATCCGTTCGACATCGGCGCTGGCGTAGCGGGCAATCACTTCCGCGAGGGTGGTCTTGCCGGTGCCCGGCGGCCCCCAGAGGATCATTGAATGCAGATGCCCGGCTTCAATCGCCCGCGGCAGGGGTTTACCCGGCGCCAGCAGATGCTGCTGGCCAATATACTGCGCTAAATTTTCTGGCCGCATGCGAGCGGCCAGAGGTTGAAACGCGTTGTCGGAAAAATCGAGCGACAGATTGCTCACTTTCGCCTCTACTTACGTTGATCGTCCACCGTCACCCCTTTCGGCGGCGTAAAGGTGAACTTAGATGCGTCGACGGCGCCGTTCTGCTGCGACTTCAGCTGATAGCTGCTGCGCTGGTCATCCTGCTCGACGGCGCTGAACTGATGGATGGTGCCGTCCCGACCGACGTTGATCGTGAACTGCTTCAGGTTACCGCTGCCGCTTTTCGGCGTCAGCACAAAATCATCGCCGTTTTGTTTGATATTGTACTGCTGCCAGTCACTGGACTGGTTGCGGGCAATCAGCATAAACGGCGTGTTGCTGGTAGCATCTTTCAGCCAGGTCGCCGTAGCCTGCTCAACGAACGGGTTGTAGAACCACAGCGTTTTGCCATCCGAGACAAGAACGCTTTCATCTGGCTGGGTCATATGCCAGTTAAACAGGTTCGGACGTTTTACCCACAGGTCGCCCTGTCCGTCCTGGACGGCGTTACCGCTGCCGTCGGTGACTTTCTGCGTGAAGCTGGCATGGAAACTGCTCACTTTATCAAGACGGCTTTTTAAGTCACTGGCCGCATCTGCCCAGACCTGGCTGACGACCATACCAGACAGTAATGCACAGGTGATTGCGAGTTTTTTCATTGTTATTCCTTAATGTGCGTCACTCCCGACGCGGGAGCCTCTTCTGTCCCTAATGTAGGACCGCCGACGGCGGCGGAACAGAAGAATTGGCTGATTTTGCGCTTATTTACCCAACTTTGCACTCATTCAAAGGGCGGCGGCGCCAGCACTTCGCGGTTACCGTTATGGCCCTGTTCGCTGACGATCCCCTGCGCTTCCATCTGTTCGATAATGCGTGCTGCACGGTTATAGCCAATGCGGAACTGACGCTGGACCCCGGAAATCGACGCTTTGCGCTTCTCAGTCACAAAACTGACCGCTTGATCGAACAGCGGGTCCAGCTCTTCACCACCGTCGAAACCACCGCCGCCGCCTTCGCTTTCGCTGTCGGAGGTAATACCATCGACGTACTGCGGACGGCCGCGGGCTTTCCAGTCCTGAACCACAGCGTGGACCTCCTGGTCGCGTACAAATGCCCCGTGGACGCGCACCGGCGTGGTAGAGTTCGGTCCGGAGTAAAGCATATCCCCCATACCCAGCAGCGATTCCGCGCCGCCCTGATCGAGAATGGTACGCGAGTCAATTTTACTCGACACGGTAAAGGCGATGCGCGTCGGAATGTTGGCCTTAATCAGGCCGGTAATAACATCTACCGACGGACGCTGCGTCGCCAGCACCAGGTGGATCCCCGCCGCACGCGCTTTTTGCGCCAGACGGGCAATCAGCTCTTCCACCTTCTTGCCGACGGTCATCATCAGGTCGGCGAACTCGTCCACCAGCACCACGATATACGGCAGTTTTTCCAGCACCGGATGTACGGCATCCATGCTGTCGCCCGGCTTCCAGTACGGATCCGGAATCGGACGCCCCATGCGCGCGGCCTCGGCGATCTTCTCGTTATAGCCCGCCAGGTTACGCACGCCCAGCGCTGACATCAGCTTGTAGCGGCGCTCCATCTCGTTGACGCTCCAGCGCAGCGCATTGGCGGCGTCTTTCATGTCGGTGACCACTTCCGTCAGCAGATGCGGAATACCTTCGTAGACCGACAGCTCGAGCATTTTCGGGTCGATCATGATGAAACGCACATCTTCCGGCTGCGCTTTGTAGAGCATGCTGAGGATCATGGCGTTCACACCGACTGACTTACCGGAACCGGTAGTACCGGCAACCAGCAGGTGCGGCATTTTCGCCAGGTCAGCTACCACCGGGTCGCCAGCGATATCTTTACCCAGCACCACGGTCAGCGGCGATGGGTTATCGCGGAACTTGGCGTTGTCGAGCACTTCACGCAGATAGACGGTCTGACGCTTTTTATTCGGCAGCTCAAGACCGACATACGGTTTACCCGGGATCACTTCCACCACGCGCACGGCAACCGTCGACAGCGAACGCGCCAGATCGCGTGACAGGTTAGAGATTCGAGCCGCTTTGACGCCAGGCGCCAGATTCAGTTCGAAGCGGGTGATCACCGGCCCCGGCGAGTAGTTCACCACATCCGCTTTAATGCGGAAATCGGCCAGACGTGCTTCCACCAGTCGCGCCATCTGCTCGAGAGCAAAGGTATCCACCGGCTCGACTTCACTGGGTGGTGGGGTTAACAGATCCAGCGACGGCAACGGCGTGGTCGGTCTTTGCAGCGGACGGCTATCGCCATTGCGCATCAGCAGCGGGTGGATCAGGCTCTCCTGCGGCGCGGGCGCGGCAGGCTGATGCCCCTGCGGGGCAACCGGCTGTTGCTGCTGCACGGGCTGCGGTGCAGTCTGGTAAGGCTGCGGCGGCACTGGCTGAGGGTGTACCGGCTGGTGCTGCGCAGGTTGATAACCCTGCTGCGGAGCGGCGGCCGGTTGTTGATAGTGCGGGGCCGGTTGTTGCGGCTGGACTTCCGGCGTCGGCGTAAACAGCGGCTCGCTCGGCCCCTCATTGACAAGCGTTTTCATCGGCGAGAATTCATAATCCGCCGGCGAGAACGGATTAGCGCCCGGCGGCTGCTCAGCGGCGTAGCGCTGCTGCTGGGTGGCGGCAAACTGGCGCGCCAGCTCCGCTTCCGCCGCAGTGTCGGCGTCATCGTCATCAGTCGCGTTATCGTCTTCCCAGCGATGGCCATAGCGCTGCTGCTGGGTGGCGGCGAACTGGCGAGCCAGTTCATCCTGCTCCATAGCATCCGCTTCCTCATCCGAGAGCAGCTCATCGTCATAATGGGGGTCGCGCTCCGCCTGCCGCGCACGCTGTTCCGCCTCCCGTTGCGACGGTAGCTTGATGCCGTAAGAGGCCAGCTCCCGACGCGTCGGGACACGAACGCGGTTTGGTCGCGGTAGTTTTGGACCAATACCTTCTTTCACCTGGACCCGCGGTCCGCTGGATGCCGGGCTGAACAATGGCGCAGCCGCAGCGGATGCGGCCGTCGCCGAGGTTGCCGCCGCCGCGCCGCCGCTGGCGGCCGTTGCCTGATGCACCCCTGCCGCGACCGCAGAGACCACGGTTGTCTCCACTGGCGGTTTGGACGAGGAGGCTGGCGGCGTCAGCGGTTTAGTGGCAATCGGGCTTTCCGGCTCCGGAATTGGCTGATACCAGGAGGCCAGCAGCTCGCGTTCACGTGCCCGCTTCTCTTCGACTTCTTCGAAGTAATAGAGCGGTGGACGTTTCACCTCTTCCGGCGCAACCTCTGGTTCTGGCTCAGGTGACGGCACTGGCGCGCTTTGCGGCTGATACGCCTGCGGCGCAGGCTGAGCGGCATGCGGATCGTAAGTCGGCTGCTGATACGGCGCCGGCTCTGGCTGATACGCTTGCGGCGCAGGCTGAGCGGCATACGGATCGTAAGTCGGCTGCTGATATGGCGCCGGCTCTGGCTGATACCCTTGCGGCGCAGGCTGAGCGGCATACGGATCGTAAGTCGGCTGCTGATACGGCGCCGGCTCTGGCTGATACGCCTGCGGCGCCGGCTGACCGGCATGCGGAGCATAAGCCGGCTGCTGATACGGCGCCGGCTCTGGCTGGTACGCCTGCGGCGCCGGCTGACCAGCATGCGGATCGTAAACCGGCTGCTGATACGGTGCCGGCTCTGGCTGGTACGCCTGCGGCGGGTAACCCGCTTCCGGCTGATAAGCAGGCGCAGCGCCCTGATGGCCAGCCGCGGATTCAGCCCACGGCTGTGGCGCGGCAGTGGCCGCCGCCGCTGCGCCCACGGGCTCAGCGATACTATGACCATTCAGCAACGGATCGTAAGGGTCGAAATCGCCAGGGCGCGCGGCGCTGGCGCCGGAGAACAGCACATCATCCTCTGTGGGACGTGCCGCGCTGGCGCCGGAAAACAGGACATCGTCGGCGGCGACAGGCGCACCGCTGGCGCTGTATTGCACCGCCTCTTCACCGTCATCCATCCGTTTGCCGGAGAAAAGCGCCGCGTCGGTTTTACGCCCCATGGGGTTGGTAAACTTCTCGGCCAGACGCTTACGTCGCGCCAGCGCGCTGCGTAAAATACGGGCACGACGCGACTCCTGAGGGGTTGCCGCCTCTTCGTCGTCGTACTCTTCATCGTCATCTTCGTATTCGCCTTCATCGACCCAGGTATCATCGCGACGGGTACGGTTGCTGGCAAAGGTGAGTACCGACAGGATCCCGCCGCCCAGTTTTTCCGCAATGCTGACCCACGACCAACCGGTGAACAGCGTCAGGCCGGCCGCCCAGATGCATAACAGGGCGATGGTGCCGCCGCTGCTGTGCAGCAGCGGTTGCAGCGTGGTGCTCAGCAGGCTGCCGATCACTCCGCCCGAGGCAAAGTACCAGATATCATCGGCGTTAATGGCTGCCAGACCACAGGAGGTCAGGATCAGGGCTAACGCGCCAATGAGGCGCAGGGAAACGGCGAAATAATCAATGTATTCGTCGTTTTCCTGATGCCGCCAGGCAAACCAGCATCCGCCAATAATGATGACCGGGATGGTGTAGGCCATGACGCCAAAAATGAAAAAGAGGGTATCGGCAAGCCAGGCTCCAGGGGCGCCGCCTAAATTATGAATAGGCTCATGCCACGCCGTCTGTGACCAGCTTGGATCCGAGGGGTTAAAGCTCAGTAGTGCCGCCATCAGCCAGATGGCGAAGAGGGAGCAAAGGATGAGCATCGCCTCAAGGAGTCGGCGCCCGCTGCTGAGTTTGGTTAGTTTGACTTCTTTGTCTTCGGTGTATTCCTGGCTCAAGAAAGGCTCTCCAGGTATCAGGCTGTTTCCTGCCTGCTGCTAAAACGGACAACAGCGCCGGGTCTCCCCGGCACTGTTGCTGTATGGATTAACAGGAGTGTAATCAAACTACGTCGATTTTGCACCTGTTCCGTGTTAGCGCGTCTTAATAACCAGACGATTACTTTGCTTGACTTCTTCCATCACCACGTAGGTACGGGTGTCGTTTACGCCCGGCAGGCGCAGCAAGGTCTCGCCCAGTAATTTACGATACGCTGACATATCCGGTACGCGGGTTTTCAACAGGTAGTCGAAATCACCGGAAACCAGATGACACTCTTGAATTTCTTCAAGTTTTTGCACTGCGGCGTTAAATTGCTCAAACACATCCGGTGCGCCACGATTCAGAGTAATCTCAACAAATACCAGAAGTGATGCATCCAGATAATGCGGGTTGAGCAGCGCCGTATAGCCCTGAATAAAACCCTGTCTTTCAAGACGACGCACGCGCTCAAGGCAAGGCGTCGGAGAAAGTCCCACCCGTTTAGAAAGCTCGACGTTAGAAATTCGCCCATCTTTTTGCAATTCATTCAGGATGTTACGATCAATGCGGTCGAGATCTTTGCCAGGTCGCTTCTTGCTATCTACCATTATTATTGTCTCTCTGTATTCCTTCCCTACTCCTGTTCCGGCTCTGTGCCTTCACTGCCAGAGCCCATCCTGTTATTACCCGTACGACAATGGGTAACCCAGGGGTACGTGAGAAGCCCGTTGCCTGACGGCAGTCACCGACATCACGCATGGCGTCTGTCCACACCATGCGTAGATTTCGTTAACCCGGATAAAAATGGCATTTGCGTGCATGAAAATTCGCCGCACGCTAAATACTGCTTTTCTTCTTCCATGAATGTTTTCGCAAAAGCACAGGGGATTGTCAAAGCAAAACATCGATTTTTAGTACAAGATGCCAGATATTCATCATCCCCCCTGGTTGATTCTCATTTTTTCGTCTTATAATTGTCCCGCTGACAGTAGAAATAGTTATATTCTTTGCCGGTAAAATCGCCAATTCATCGGTCGCTTCTATTGCACACATCGTTAACAAAATCGCTGCGCTCTTTTTTTACGTCAACAAATTCCCTACAATCTCTGCCCAATGTATGCCAATTATTATGGGGATCTCATGGGCACAGCCAAACACAGTAAACTGCTTATCCTTGGTTCTGGACCTGCGGGATACACCGCGGCGGTCTATGCCGCACGCGCCAACCTGCAGCCGGTGCTGATCACCGGGATGGAAAAAGGCGGTCAGCTGACCACCACGACGGAAGTGGAAAACTGGCCGGGCGATCCTAACGATCTCACCGGCCCGCTGCTGATGGAGCGCATGCACGAACATGCCGCGAAATTTGAAACGGAAATTATTTTCGACCACATCAGCCGCGTCGATCTGCAAAACCGTCCGTTCCGTCTGACAGGCGATAGCGGTGAGTACACCTGTGATGCGCTGATCATTGCCACCGGCGCATCGGCGCGCTACCTCGGTCTGCCATCGGAAGAGGCGTTTAAAGGCCGTGGCGTTTCAGCTTGCGCCACCTGTGACGGATTCTTCTATCGCAATCAGAAAGTGGCGGTGATCGGCGGCGGTAACACCGCGGTTGAAGAGGCTCTGTATCTGTCCAATATTGCCTCTGAGGTGCATCTGATCCACCGCCGCGACGCCTTCCGCGCGGAAAAAATCCTCATCAAACGTCTGATGGATAAAGTGGCGAGCGGCAACATCGTGCTGCATACCGACCGCACCCTCGAAGAGGTGACCGGCGACCAGATGGGCGTCAGCGGCCTGCGCCTGCGCGATACCAAAAACAGCGACAACGTCGAGTCTCTGGAAGTGGCAGGCTTGTTCGTTGCCATTGGCCACAGCCCGAACACCGCCATCTTTGAAGGTCAGCTGGAACTGGAAAACGGCTATATCAAAGTGCAGTCCGGGATCCACGGCAACGCCACGCAAACCAGTATCCCGGGCGTATTTGCCGCTGGCGATGTCATGGACCATATCTATCGTCAGGCGATCACCTCCGCTGGCACCGGCTGCATGGCGGCGCTGGACGCCGAGCGTTACCTGGACGGTTTGGCCGACGCTTGCAAATAATCTTTACAAGTCAGTAACAAAGGTAAAGAAGGCGACGAAAAGTCGCCTTTATTTTTGCCGCGATGTAACATTGCCGTGCCCAATATTCCCATAACGATACCTGCAAAGCGTGCAATGAATAAAACCCGTCAACAAGAGTTAACCCGCTGGTTAAAACAGCAAAGTATTATCTCCCGTCGCTGGTTGATGATTTCCCGCCTGCTTGGCGTGGCAAGCGGTCTGCTGATCGTCGCGCAGGCCTGGTTCCTGGCGCGGATCCTGCACCGGATGGTGATGGAAAATATTCCGGCAACCGCCCTGCTGCTGCCGCTGACGCTGCTGGTACTGGTCTTTGTGCTGCGCGCCTGGGTGGTCTGGCTGCGTGAGCGGGTTGGTTTTCAGGCCGGGCAGCATATCCGCTATGAAATTCGCCGTCAGGTTCTCGACCGCCTCCAGCAGGCGGGCCCCGCCTGGATCCAGGGCAAACCGGCCGGCAGTTGGGCAACGCTTATCCTTGAGCAGATCGATGATATGCACGATTATTATGCGCGCTACCTGCCCCAGATGACGCTGGCGGCCTGCGTGCCGCTGCTGATCGTTATCACTATTTTCCCGATTAACTGGGCCGCCGCATTGATCCTCCTCGGCACCGCCCCGCTGATCCCGCTTTTCATGGCGCTGGTCGGGATGGGTGCCGCCGATGCCAACCGGCGTAACTTCCAGGCGCTGGCCCGCCTGAGCGGCCATTTCCTCGATCGCCTGCGCGGCATGGAAACCCTGCGTATTTTTCACCGCGGTCAGGCAGAAATCGATAATATTCGCGACGCCTCGCAGGATTTTCGCCAACGCACCATGGAAGTCCTGCGTCTGGCCTTCCTCTCCTCCGGGGTGCTGGAGTTTTTCACCTCCCTCTCCATTGCGCTGGTGGCGGTCTATTTTGGCTTCTCTTACCTTGGCGAGCTGAACTTCGGCCACTATGGCGCGGGCGTCACGCTGATGGCAGGCTTCCTGACGCTGATCCTCGCGCCGGAATTTTTCCAGCCGTTACGTGACCTGGGCACTTTCTACCATGCCAAAGCCCAGGCCGTGGGCGCCGCAGACAGCCTGAAAACGTTTATGGAAACCCCATTGACCCAGCTGGAGCGCGGCGAAAAAACCTTAAATGATAACGATCTGATTGGCGTGGAAGCGCGCGATCTGGTGATCAAATCTCCGGAAGGTAAAGTCCTGGCCGGGCCGCTTAACTTTTCACTGCCTGCTGGCGCACGCGTTGTGCTGGTGGGT